>FSWJ01000361.1_pt1 | contig 74081 bp, 71 predicted proteins | sample 1637851 | NCBI WGS metagenome assembly FSWJ01 (sample SAMEA3914789, study PRJEB12502) | metagenome | biome: forest; material: soil | place: Canada | collected 2011-07-03 | depth 0.3 m | reverse complement strand
TTGATATAGTCGTCGCCGTGGCCTATACCTCCCGAAAAATCGTCGTTTTCTCGACCGTTTCTGTTGCCGCACTTGCTCTCGCTTTCGGCGCTTCTTCGGCGGTCGCCATCCCGGGGATCACGGCCACATCCACTGGCACCGTCATCACAGCTCTTCCGACCTTGTCGGTCGGTGCCCCGTTCTCCGCCGAGGGAGTCGCGGCCACAAGCTCGGCGCTTTACGTCGTCGTGCCCCAGCTCGATGAGATCGCGGTCTATGGACTGAACGGGGCAGTCGGGACAGCGATTCCGCTCCCGGTAGGAGACTTCCCGACCGACATCGCGCTGTCGCCAGACGGTTTGACGGCCTACGTCACGGACAACACTCACGGCAACATCGAGAAGGTCGACCTTGCGGCCTCGTCGGTGACGACGTTCGCCACGACCACCACCCCGTATGGAGTGGTTGTGTCCCCAGACGGCAATACCGTGTACGTGCTCAACAACTCCGACTACCAGGTGTACGCGTACAGCGCGTCAACGGGTGCGGCACTGGCCAACTCGACGAGCAACGGCAATTACGCCACGCCGTTCCAGATCGGCGTCTCTTCCGACGGCTCGAAAATCTACGTGAGTTATCGCGACCCGATCGCGGCGCACCCGAGCGGTGGGGTACGTGTCCTGGACGCGTCGACCCTTGTCGAGACCTCCGAAGTGGACCTTCAGAACGCTCAGGGACTCGCGGTGGAGAAGAGCGGGGATGTCGCGGTCGGAACGAATGATGGTGCCGGTCACGGCACCATCGTCGAGTTGTCGGCCACGGGCGTTGCGACGGGTCGCACGGTCGCCGTGGGAAACGTGCCGAACGTTCTTCTCACGTCACCGGATGGCAGCACGGTGTACGACGCCGATGAAGCCAATGGTGACCTCTACGCGATCGCCCAATCCAGCTTCACCGCGACCGGTTCGCTCGGGCCGATCGGTAACGCGCGAGCGTTGGCGTCCTCGCCGGACGGCCTGCATCTCTACGCCGCCGGCGGCAGCGACCACACTGTCTACCCGTTCTCGGTGGCCGGTCTCTCGCTCACGGGACCGGCATCGGTCGCGACCGGCACCCCTCACTCTGACTTCGTAGCCCAGATTGCCGACGGAACCACTCCCGTGGCGAATTACTCCACGGGAAGCATCCTTTTCGAAGTCCTTAACTCGTCGAACGCCGTCGTCGCGTCCGGCATCGCGTCACCTGACGCCACCACCGGGGCGGTGACGGTGCCGCTCGATCTCTCGACCCTTCCTGCTGGGACGTATTCGGCCCGTGCCACGCTCACCTTCGACCCAGGAACGGGTACCGGCAAAGTCGTCACTGTGATCTCCGGAATCACGATCGCAGCTGCACTGCCGGTCACCGGAGCGCCTGACGAGACGGTGCCGTTCACTGTCGCGAGTGCCTCGCTGCTCTTGGGGCTCGTTCTGACGCTGATCGGTTGGCGCAACGATCGGGTTTCCGCGTCCGTCAGGCACCGCAGCCGGTAGCCTCGGCTCTTTCGGCCGCTTCCCGGCCCAGGGCGGCTGATTTCATCGGCGACCCGGACCGATCCGATTGGGATCACGCGAACAAGAGGCTGGCGAGCCAAGCCTTTCGTCGGGCCTGAAGATCGCGGTCGCCCGTCCGGTTCTTCGTAGGCCTCGCGGAGCTTGCGCTCGGCATCCGCGGCCGCGTGGCGCAGCTCGGCAGCAGCCTCAAGCTCGGCTTTTCGCGCAGGCCCTACGTCGTGCGCTCGAGCCTGAGTGTCGCCGTGGTGTTGCCGGCCTCACTGACGATCTCGATGCTTCCTCGGTGCGCCGCAACGATTTCGCGAACGAGCGACAACCCGAGTCCATGGCCGGGGAGTGCGCGCGCCGCGGGCGCCCTCCAGAACCGGTCGTATGCGCGTGCCAGCTCGTCGGGTGTGAATCCTGGTCCTGAGTCGATCACCTCCACGGTGACGCGTTCGGCGGTGCCCGTGGCACGCACGGTCACCAGGGACGAGGCAGGTGAGAATTTGAGCGCATTGTCGAGCAGGTTCGCGATCGCCCGCACGAGCAGATCCTCTGAACCGTGCACTCGCATGGACTCGACGGTCTCCACCCTGATCCGCTGAGCGGAGGGGTTCGCGGCGTCGACGCCAACCACCCGGCCGATGACCCGTTGCATGTCGACGGCGGTGAACATCGCGCGCAGGTCACGCCCGTCGCCGCGGGTCAGGGCGAGAAGATTGTCCGTCAACTCGGTCAGGTGGCCGACCTCGTCAAGGGCGGTGGCGATCGCCGCGACATACTCCGTCGACGTGCGCGGTCTGCTGACGGCGAGTTCCAGCTCGCCCTGGATGATGCTGAGCGGCGTGCGGAACTCGTGCGACGCGTCGTCGACGAACCTCTGCTGGGCCTCGTAGCCGCGCCGCGCCGGACGCAGGGTTCGCGTGACAAGGGCGAAAGCCAGGAACGGCACGACGATTCCCAGGCCGATGTATCCGACGATGAGGCCCGTCCGCAGGCGATCGAAGTTCATTTCGGCGACGTCGACCACTGCCGTGCCGGCGTTGGCCGCTGCGTCGTAGTCGAACGACGTCGTGACGAACGCGTAGACGCCGAGGGCGACGATGCCGAAGACGAGCAACAGTACTGCACTAAACAGGATCGTCAGGCGAATGGCCGCCCGCCGGAAGATCATCGGATGATTCCGACCGAGTACCCGGAACCGCGATGCGTCTGGATGAAGTCGGCTTCTCCCAGCCCATTGAGCTTCTGCCTCAGGTACCTCACCGACGTCTGCACGACGTTGCTGTACCCGTCGTAGTTGGCGTCCCAGGCGTGCTCGATGAGTTCCGAGCTGCTGACGATCGAGCCGGCGTTCCGCATCAGGTATTCGAGGACCGCGAACTCCTTCGCCGTGAGCGCGATTTCCCGGCCACGCCGTTCCGCGGTGCGCCTCGCGGGCAGGAGTTCGACATCCCCGACCGTCAGCACGGGATGGTCGGCTCGCGGCGCACGACGGAGGAGAGCCCTGACCCGCGCGAGCAACTCGTCCAGGTGGAACGGTTTGGTCAGGTAGTCGTCAGCACCCCTGTCGAGTCCGTCGACCTTGGTCCCGGGCGAATCGAGAGCCGTGAGCATGAGGATCGGCACGTCGTGATTGACGAGCCTCATCTCTGAGCAGAGCTCGAGACCCCCACCGGGCATTCCGGCAAGCATGATGTCGAGCAGCACCAGGTCGTAGCCTTCGATCGTGAAGGCCTCGTACGCCGACGCGGTGTCGGCGGCGGTGTCGACGGCGTAGCCGGCCTCGCCGAGGGTTCGGCGGAGGAGGTCGGCGACGCGTCGCTCGTCCTCTACAACGAGGATTCTCATTTTCGCACCGTAACATCCCCTCGCGTCAGGCCGCCTGGGTGAGTCGCCCGTTCGTCAGGGTGACCACTCGCCCAGCCTGCGCGGCGACGTAACTGTCGTGGGTGACGATCACGAGGGTTATTCCGCTCTCATCCCGGATCGAGGCGAACAGCGCCACGATCTCGTCGCGCATCTTCTCGTCGAGGTTGCCGGTCGGTTCGTCTGCGAGGATCACATCCGGGTTCTTCACGAGAGCGCGCGCCACGGCGACGCGCTGCTGCTGGCCTCCCGAGAGGGCCGCGGGCAGGTGGTCGACACGGTCGCCCAACCCGACCTGGGCGAGCGCGGTGCGCGCACGTGTGGCGGCAACTTCGGCCCGCACCCCCAGGGGGCGAAGTGCGGCGGCCACGTTGTCCGTCGCGGACAGGGTCGGGATGAGGTTGAAGCCCTGGAAGACGAACCCGATACGTTCGGCGCGCGCAGTAGTCACTGCGGACTCGGGAATACTGTCCAGCCGCACCCCGGTATTCATATCGTCGAAGACGACCTCGCCGGTGGTAGGGCGATCGAGGCCCCCGAGTAGTTGTAGGAGGGTGGATTTGCCTCCGCCGGTCGCCCCCTGGATCGCAACCCACTCCCCGTCCGCGATTCCGAGCGTGATGTCATCGAGTGCGGCGATCGGGCCGCGGCTCGTGCGGTATATCTTCGTTACATTTCGGAGTGTGTACATGGTGGTGCCTACTCTGCGCTTCGCAGCGCTTCGGACGGACGGAGGAGGGTCACGCGAAGAGCGCCGGCTGCGGCGGCGGCGAGCGACGCGGCGACCGCGAGGCCGGCCGCGATGAGCGCCGCGTCGATGGGCATCGCGGCGACCAGGGGAACACTCGTGGCCGCGCCGGTCGCCGCCAGGTTTGCGGTCAGGTGCGGCCCGATCGCGTTGATCACCAGAATCGCCAGCGCGCCGAGACCGACACCCACGACAGCACCGACAACGCCCTGCACGAACGTCTCGCCGACCACCTGGGCGACGATCTGGCGGCTCTTCCATCCGATCGCTTTGAGCGTGCCGAATTCCCTCGTGCGACGCGCGACGCCGACGACCGTGAACAGCACGGCGAACAGGGTGGCGGCGGTGATGGCGATGATGGACAGCCAGAGCCCGAGACTCGCGTTGAGACCGGCCGCCGAGGTGAGCGATCCTGTCACGGTGTTCGCGAGGTCGGCCTGGGTCGCGACGATGAAACCGGGCAGCTTCGCGCGCAGCGCGGAGGTGAGGGTGGACACGTTGTTCGACGAATCCGCCTTGACGTAGATGTGCGAGACCTGCCCGGTGAGACCGCTCAGCGCCTGCGCTGTCTCGATCGGCAGATAGGCGTTCGCCACCGTGGGCACGCCGGCAGCTGCCGATGAAATGAGACCGATGACCGGGATGTCCACTCCGCCGATATTGAGCGGCGAGCCGACAGTGATCTGGTTGTCTTTCGCGTACGCGGTGTCGACGATGGTGACCTGTTTGCCGCTGTCTGCCGCCGTGAACCCACGACCGCTCGTGATCTTCGTCGATTTCAGCAGGTCGGCTGGGCTCGAGCGCCGCAGGTCGAGGCCGGCGATGCGGAACGAGTCGAGTGTGAAGCTGCTGCCACCGGCGCCATCCGCGCCCGTCCCGGCTTCGGAGGAGGTGCCCGGTGCGGGCGTCTGGCCCGTCAGGCTGGGAATGATGCCAGTGAAGTCGTAATTGTCCAGCATGAGCACGGACGATGCCGCGGCCACATGCTGCGTGCCGGTAACCGTCGACAGATACGCAGCGGCCGTGGCTCCCGCGCCCTTCGCGATGACGAGTTTGCTCTGCGCGAGCGCGGTCGTCCCGTTACCCGCGCTGCCCGAACTCGACCCGAAAGTGAATTGGCTGGCCGAACCGCTACCGGGGACAGGCGGGTAGCTGATGGTTACGTCGGTGCCGACGCCGTACAGGGATCCGAGTACCTGGGTCTGGGCGGACTTGAGCCCGATCCCCACCCCGCCGATGGCGATGACGACCGCGACGGCCACTCCGAGGCCTGCGACGACGGCTATCGCTTGACGACGTCTTCGTCCGAGCTCACTGAATACGTAGTGGATCCACACGGCGACCTTCCCAGCACCGACCATCGGCGCCTTCGATTCACACGCTAGGGAGGGTTCGATGAGATGACCATGAGGGAGGTGGATCGTCCGGGTAGCTCACAGCACAGACCCGGATAGGATCGAGCTGGGTCCCGTGACCCGCCATCCCGTTTCCCCCGAACTGTTGAGGAGCCGCCGTCGTGCGTATCGGCCTGTCGCCTTTTGCCACCACCCGTTCCGGTTCGTTCGCCGTCGCTGATGCTGCGTTCGCGGGCGGGATCGACACCTTCTGGCTCGGGGAGGGACTCCTCGAGATGGCGGAGTTCTCCCGATGGTCCGGCGGCATGGAGCCGCTCACCTGGCTCGCCTACCTGGCGGGCCGGTACCGGGGGGCCAGGGTCGGGCTGGGGGCCAGCGTGCTGCCGCTCCGGGACGTGCAGTGGCTCGCCAAGCAGTCGAGCACCCTGGACAACCTCACCGAGGGCAACCACATCCTCGCCGTCGCGCCCGGTTTCTGGGAGAACGAGTTCGCCTATCGCGGCGTCGATTTCGAGAGCCGGGGCAAGCTGTTCGGCACACTGGTCGAGGGCCTGCAGGCGGCGTTCGACGGTCGGGAATTCGAGAACGAGTCGCTGAGCCTTCCCGCGGGCGCCCGGCTCTCCCCCACTCCGTACACTCCCGGCGGTCCGCCCCTCTGGCTCGCGGGCGGTCCGGCGACGCTTCGGCGGGCGCTTCGGATGGGGCTGCCGTTCCAGGCCCGTTCGGAACTGCCGTCGGAGCTGGCACCCATCACCAAGAACTGGTTCGACAGCGGCGGGGGCACCTTCGGCCTCCGCGTCGCCATCACCGTCGTCGAGGACCAGCCGGGAGGCTCCGCCGAGCATCTTGCCGGCTCACGCATCGTCGGTCCGGCGTCCTATGTCGCCGATCAACTGGCCGCCTATGCCGAGATCGGCATCTCCGACCTGTCGATCATCCCCGGCAACGACGACGCGGGCTCGCTCGCCACGGTCACGGCGCTCGTCTCCGAGGTGATCCCCCAGCTCGGATCGATCGTCGATCCGTCGTCCATCCCGGCCTGACCCGCCTCAGCCCAGCAGGCGGTCCATGACCTCGAAGGCGGCCGCCGACGACTCGACAACGGAGAGCGGGTCGTTCGTGGTGAAGGTCATGCCGATGCTCGCCGGGCTGTGGCGGCGCACCCGGTTCGCCAGCTCGGCGCCGATGTCCTCCGTACTCCCCGAGAGCACCAGATCGCCGAACACCGCCGGGGAGACGACGTTCCGCGCGGGCCCGTCGTCGCCGGCGGCCAGCGCCGCTGCCGCGGCCAGCACATCCCGCCGGTCGAGCCCGAGTGCGAGCAGCGAGTGTTCGGGGGAGTCGGCGAGGGGCATGATCATGCCGGCCCGCAGCGCGTCCGCCTCCTCGACACCGAAGACGCCCGTGCTGTACAGGGCGATCGGGATGTCGCGCACGGAGCGAGCCCACCCGACGGTCCGCTCGATCACCGACGCCGGGAGCCCGCCGAGGAAGGCGCCGTCCGCCTCCGCGGAGGCCAGTTCCTGGAACTTCTGTCCACGCGACCCGACGAATACCTTCAGCTCCGGCCGCACGAACGCGCCCGGCGGGGGAGTGTAGCCGGCCGCCTCGGTGCCGCTGGCGACGGCGCGAATGGTGCGCAGCGCATCCCGAACCCTGGTGAGCGGCAGCGCGCGCTCGACCCCGGCCGGGCCTAGCGCCACCTGGCCGCCCGGCCCGATCCCGAGCCGCATGCGACCGCCGGAGAGCTCATCGACGGTCATGGCCTCCGCGGCGATGGTGAGCGGATGCCGGAGGTACGGGTTGGTCACGGCGATGCCGAGAAGGATTCGCGAGGTTCGCATCGCGGCCGCCGCGAGCACGGTGAACGGGTCCCGGGCGGGACCCTCGTCGCCGAGCCAGAACTCGTCGATGCCGAGTTGCTCCGCGGCGACTATCGCGTCGATGATCGTGATGGCAGGGGTGCTGGGGAACACCCATACGCCGTGCGCTGGCCGGTGCGAGGCCTCGCTCATTCGGGAACGGCGGCTGTGGCGTGTTTGACCGGAACGAAGGTGCGCAGCCCCAGGCCGGTCGCGACCCTGTTCGTGTATGCGTAGTAGGCGGACAGGTTGTTGAGGGCGGCGATGTCCCGATCGCTCAGCCCGACGGAGCGGAGACGCTCGATGTCAGCCTCGGCGATCGCGCCCGGGGTCAGGGTGAGCAGTCGCGTGTAGTCGAGGATCGCATCGAGACGCGCCTCCCCCGTCCCCTCGAAAGGAGTGGCGACGACACGGGCGATGAGCTGCTCGTCGACGTCGAGCACGTCGAGCGACACGCGGGCGCCCGACGCGCAGTGCGGGGTCTGGTTGAGCACGGAGGTCAGATAGATGACCAGGCGCTTCTCCGTCTCGGTCAGGTCGCTTTCGACATCCTCGACGACCTTGTACATCCGGAGCCGCTCGAAGACCATCTCCGGCATGAGGCTGCCGAGCTGGGTGTACTCGGTCGGTTCGCCGAGTTTGCGGGACTGCCAGTCGTATGCGTCCTTGAGAACGCCGTCGGCGTCCGCTGGGGAAACGGTCTCGATCCACGCGTCGATATGTTCTGAACGGCTCATGATCCGATTGTCCCGGCAGGGGATTGCCGGGTCAAATTCGCGACCTGCCGGCCCGCTCAGGCCGCCTGCGGGAGCGTGCCCTCCAGCAGGGCGAGAAGCTCTCGCCAGTGGCGTTCGGCGGCCTGCTCGTCGTAGACGGGGAAGTCGGTCATCGTGAAGCCGTGCCGCGCGCCCGCGTAGATCTCGAGGCGGTGATCGACGCCGGCCTCGGTCAGCAGTTGCTCGAGGTCATCCGCCATCTCTACCGGGTAGCTGTCGTCGAAGTCGGCACCGGCAATGTAGACGCGCGCCGCGATGTTCGGCACGACCCGGGAGGGGCTCAGCTCGGAATCGGTCACCAGCCGGCCGCCGTGGAAGCTGGCCGCGGCGGCCACGCGGTCGGGGAAGTCCCCCGCGACGGTCAGTGAGATGCCACCACCGAGGCAGTAACCGGTTGTTCCGACCTTCGTGCCGAGCACATCCGGACGCGACGCGAGGTAGTCGAGGAAGACGCGGCTGTCCTCGGACGCGCGCCGCGTGTCGGTCGATCCCATGAGTGGCGCCAGTGCGGTCCGGAGGTCACCCGAGGCGAACAGTTCCTGGGGCGAGAGCGGGGTGTAGGGCCCGGCGCGATAGTAGAGGTCGGGCAGCAGCACGACATAGCCCGACGCCGCGAGCCGGCGCCCCATGTCGAGCAGTGCGGGCCGGATGCCGAGGCCGTCCATGTAGAAGATCACCGCCGGATGCGGGTCGCCATCGCCCGGCGTGAAAACGTGGCAGGGGCAGTCGCCGTCGGCGGTGGTGAGTGTGACCAGTTCTTCATTCATTTTCATAGCCTAAGTAATTTTTTTCGGCGTGAGTGACGCGTACAGTGATCGCGAGCCGCTCGCCCCGGAGGAGACCCACAGTGCTGTCAGGAATCAACCCGCTGCTCAGCGGCTCGCTGCTTCATTTTCTCGACGAGATGGGTCATTCCGACTCGGTCGTCATCGCCGACGCACACTTCCCGTCGGCCCGGCTCGCCACGCGATTCGTGGACCTTCCGGCAACCTCGGCCACCGACGTGCTCATCGCCGTGCGCTCGGTCCTGCCGCTGGACGACGAAGCTCCTCTCGACCTGATGGCCGCGCCGGGCGGACGGCTGGACATCCACTCAGAGCTGATCGCCGCTGCGCGACCCGAGGCGGGCGAGCCCGCTTTCATCGATCGTTTCGAGTTCTACGAGCGTGCCGCGACCGCGTTCGTGATCGTGCGGACCGGGGAGCGGCGCAGCTATGGGAATGCGCTCCTGCGCAAAGGAATCGCCACCTGAGCCGGTGGGCATGAAACCGATTTCGTGTGGCTAGAGTTGATCGTCATGGTGACCATTTATGAGGTTGCGGCGAAGGCTGGCGTCTCTCCCGCGACGGTATCGCGAGTCTTCAACGGCCTGCCGGTCTCGTCCGAGAAGGTCGATCTCGTGCGTGCCGCATCCGACGAGCTGCGCTATGTGCCCAACCGCACGGCACGCCGATTGCGGAACCAGACCTCTGAGCTCATCGCCCTCCTGATCCCGGATGTCGAAAACCCGTTCTTCACCGCCCTGGCGCGCGGCGTCGAGGATGCCCTTCAGGCCGCCGGCTACTCCGTCGTGCTCTGCAATACCGACGACGATCCCGCCAAGGAGACGCGCTATCTCGACATCGCCAACTCCGAGAACATGGCAGGCGTCATCCTGGCGCCCTCATCCGAGGACGGCGACATCCGGCACCTGACCGATGACGGCCGCCCGGTGGTCGTGATCGATCGCAACACCGGTCTCAATATCGACTCGGTGATGGTCGACAACCGGGCGGCGGGCATCGCGGCGGCCGGCGCGCTGTTCGACGCGGGCTATTCGCGGGTCGCCTGCATCGCCGGGCCGGTAGAGATCGAGAGCACTGAGGAGCGCACACTCGGCTGGCGCCAGGTCGTCGCCAAACGCGGGGGTGCCGCGTCTTTCGAGGGCTACCTCCAGCACGCCAACTACCGGGTCGACGGCGGCCGCTCGGCGATGCAGGCCCTGCTCGCGCTCGACACTCCGCCGGATGCCGTCGTCACGACCAACAACCTGATGGGCGTGGGCGCGATCCAGGTCCTGTCCGAGGCGGGAATCGTGCCGCCGGAGATCGGTGTGGCGGTCATCGGCGATCTGCCGTTCACCACACTGTCGCCGCGCGCGATCACGCAAATCCATCTGCCCGCACGTCACCTGGGCACCACCGCGGCGAAAATGCTGCTCGAGCGCATCGCCGGCGACACGCAGCCGGCACGCACCGTCGTGCTGCGCGCAGAGACCACCCAGGGTCTCGCACCGAGCGCGATCTCCTAGCGGCGCGCACGGAAATGGCCGAGATCACGGTCATTTCAGCACGCCATCGTGAAGGAATCTATGCAATCGGTTTCGTCCATATATTCATTGGATTTTTTGGCACTGAATGACCAAAGAACCCAGCACTTGACGAAACCGATTTCTTACGCTCTACTTATCGCAGCCGATTCTCAACGGAGAGGATTTACCCCACCATGAAACACAGCACCAAAAGAATCGCTGCGATCGCCATCGCGGCGAGCCTGGCGGTTGCCGGCCTGTCGGCCTGCAGCACGTCCGGTTCGTCGTCCGGCGGCAGCAAGACCATCGACGTCGCCTACTGGAACTACGGTCCGGGCGCCGTCACCGACAACACGAACCTGCAGAAGGGCTTCGAGAAGCAGAACCCGGGCACGAAGGTGGTGCTGACCCCGATCGCCGGCGGCGGCTGGGGCGAGTACGTCGCCAACCTCGCCACCCTGATCGCCAGCGGCAAGCACCCCGACATCGCCTTCATGGCGTCGGAGGGGGTGAAGTTCCTCGACCAGAACAACCTGCTGCTGCCGATCAACTCCTTCCTGAAGAGCGACCCCGAGGCCAAGAAGATCAAGGCCGATATCGCGCCCGGTCTGCTCACCGCCTTCAGCTCCGGTAAGGACATCGCGAGCCTCCCCAATGGGTTCAATGACTTCGTGATGTACTACAACACCGACATCTTCAAGGCGGCGGGAATCCCCGCGCCGACCGGAGACTGGACCTGGCCGCAGTTCGAGGCCATCGCGAAGCAGCTGACGACCTCGGGCCGGTATGGCTACGCCTGGACCGGCACCGAGATCGCCCCCGGCGTGCTTCCGTGGATCGCCAACCAGGGCGGCAACCTCGTGAGCAGTGACGTGTGCAAGCCGACCGCGAACAGTGCGCCGGTGGTAGCGACCTACACCTTCCTCAACGATCTGATCAAGCAGGGCATCTCGCCGGCTCCACCGGCGAGCAACGACCTGATCTCGCAGTTCGAGAATGGCAAGATCGCGATGTTCGGCGCGGGCCGCTATGTCATCCCGAGCATGCTCGGGGCCGGCTTCAAGTCCTTCGACATCACCCGTTACCCGACCGGCTCCACGTATGTGACCACCCTCGGTGCCTCGGGCTACCCGATCCTCAAGTCGTCCAAGAACACCGATCTGGCCTGGCAGTTCCAGAAGTACGCCGCCAGCTCGACGGTTCAGGATGCCGAGATCGGCACGCCGACCGCTCCGTTCGACAGCGTTCCCACGCTGCGTTCGACCGCGGTGAAGACGGTTGCCGCGGGCATTCCGCCGGCCAACACGAAGCTGTACTACGACGCGGTCGACAACTACAAGACGCTCGCGCCGTTCCCGGCTCCGGCCAAGTACACCCAGTTCGAGTCTGCGGTCATCTCCGACTCCCAGCTGATCTTCGGTGGCAATGACACCGTGCAGCAGGGTCTCGACCAGCTGCAGAAGGATCTCGAGCCGATTGTGACCTGCAACTAATAATGTCCCTACCCTCCGCTCGCGGAATCGGGGGTGGTGTCCTTCCGGGCGCCACCCCCGGTAGCGAGAGAACCACAGCCCGGAAGCGGCGCGGCGATGGCCGCGCGGCCGCCGGCTTCCTCGCTCCGTCGGGCGTAGGCTTCCTGCTCTTCGTCCTGGTCCCCACCGTCGGGGTCGTGCTCCTCAGCTTCTTCGACTGGAACCTGCTCTCGCCGCCCACCTTCGTGGGCGGTGCGAACTACGCGCAGTTGTTCCAGGACCACCACCTGCTCGCCGTGTTCGGCTCGACGACCTATATGGCGGTCGCCATCCTCGCCGTCAACATCGCGGTCGGCCTGCTGCTGGCCGTCCTGCTCGAGACGCGCATGCCGCGATGGGTTCGCGCGTTCTTCCGCCTGTCCTTCCTTTTTCCCTTCGTCGTCTCGTCATCCGCGGTGGCGCTGATCTGGCGCTTCCTGCTCGACAAGGATTTCGGGCTCGTCAACTACTGGCTGGGCTTCATCGGGATCCCGCACATCAACTGGCTGGGAAGCACCCAGTGGGCGCCTGTCGCGATCATCCTGGTCAACTCCTGGAAGACGATCGGCTTCTCGATCCTGGTCTATATCGCCGGCCTGCAGGGCATCCCCAACGAGGTGCGCGAAGCGGCCATCGTCGACGGCGCCAACGCGTGGACCCGGTTCTGGCGGATCACCTTCCCGCTGCTCTCCCCGACGGTCTTCTTCCTGCTGGTGATCAACACCATCAACGCGTTCCAGGTCTTCGCGGAACCCCGGGTACTCACGCAGGGCGGACCGGGCGATTCCAGCAGGACCATCGTGGAGTACATCTACGACACGGCCTTCCAGGGATTCAATATCGGCTACGCGTCGACCGTCGGGCTGACCCTGGTCGCGCTTCTCGTCATCCTCACCCTCATTCAGTTCCGGCTCTCACGCAGATGGACGTTCTACGAATGACCGCCATACGAACCCCGGCGACCCATCCCCGGTCGCACCGCGGCCGCGAGGTTCTGCTTCGTGTGCTCACCTTCGTCGTGCTCGCCGTCGCCGCGGTCGCCATCGTCGCCCCGTTCCTCTGGGTCTTCCGGGGCGCGATCTCGCCAACCGATGCCGAGCTCTACCGACTGCCGCCAGGGCTGCCGACGGCCCCGACGATCCTCAATTTCGGCAAGGTCTTCGCGCAGGTGCCGTTCGCGCGGTTCGCCCTGAACTCGATCATCGTCGCGAGCAGCATCACTCTTCTCCAGCTGATCACCTCATCGACGGCGGGCTACGCCTTCGCGCGGCTGAACTTCCGCGGCAAGGGCCTGGCCTTCACGATCGTCATCGGCGGACTGATGGTTCCGCTGCAGGTCACGATCGTCCCGCTGTTCCTGATCATGACCAACCTCGGGCTCACCAATACCCTCTGGGCGCTGATCCTGCCGCCGATGTTCAGCGCGTTCGGCATCTTCCTGATGCGACAGCACTTCCTCAGCCTTCCGCGGGAGCTGGAAGAGGCGGCACGGATCGACGGTGCCGGCCACCTGCGGATGTTCTTCCAGGTCATGCTGCCGCTCTCCGGCCCGGCGCTGGCCACGCTGGCCATCCTGACGTTCACCTATTGGTGGAACGACCTCTTCGTGCCGCTCGTCATGATCAGCTCGGTCGACCAGGAGACGCTGCCGGTGGGACTCGTACTGCTCGCCGGCCGGTACTCGACCGGCAGCCTCGGCACGATCGCCGCCGGAATCACCATGGCGATCATCCCCGTGCTCATCGTCTTCGTCATCGCCCAGCGCTGGATCGTGCAGTCCATCGCCTCGAGCGGATTGAAGATCTGATGACGACACAGGTTTCCATCCCACAGGTGAGCCTGCCGGCGCAGCTTCGCCGCACGGCCGTGCTGACCTGGCTCGAGCTTCCGCACCTGATCGCCGTCGGACTGGTCGGGGTCGTGCTCGCCCTGCCCGTGCTCACCGGACTGCTCGGCGCGCCCTGGCCGCTGGTTGCGCTCGGTGCGCTGCCCAGCTGCCTCTACGCGGCCGGGGTCGCGCGCTATGCTGCCGCCGTCGCGCGCGGCGAACGACCGCGGGTGCGTGAGGCATTCCATCTCGATCTCGTACTGGGCTGTTCGATCGAGGCCGGGATCTTCGTGACCGGCGCCCTGCTAGTCGGCGGGGGCGTACTGATCGTCCCCGGCGTCGTGCTGGCGGCAGTCCTGCTCCTGGTTGCCCCGTTCGCCCTCGCCTACGGAGCGGTCCGCGGTCGCACCGGATTCACCGCGTGGCGCGGCGGGTTCATCCTCGTCGCCTACCGGCCCGGGGCCGCCCTCTCGCTGCTCGCGCTGAACTGCATCGCCGCATTCGCTGTGATCGCGAGCCTTGGAGTCTTCGGGGTCATCCTGCCCTGCTACCTGTTCGTCTTCGCCTCCGCGGTCGTCGCGGGACAACTGGACGACATCGATCATCGAACCGGAATGAAGTAATGGACGTGCTCACCGAGGTCGAGATCGCATCGCTTCTCGACCCAGAGGTCGCTGTCGGCATTCCCGGCACCCTCGCCCACCATCTCCCGGACAGCGAACTCACGGTCGACCTGGTTCGCAGCGTGGATCGGCGCCTCGCGGTCATGCCCGAACCCTCGGGGTCGAGCGAGTGGCTGAACCGCTCCGACGGTAGCCGGCTCGAACTGCGCCACTACGGTCCGGCGACGGCGGACGCAACGATGTCACGCTCCGTGATCCTCTGGATCCACGGCGGCGGGATGTTCCTCGGCAGCGCGCGTCAGGACGACGCCGCCTGCCAGGAACTGAGTGAAACCCTCGGGGTACGGATCGCTTCGGTAGATTATCGGCTCGCGCCGGAGCACCCGTACCCCGAGCCTCTCCGCGACTGCTATCTCGCCCTGGGCTGGTTGGCCGAACGCTTCGACCGGGTCGTCGTGGTCGGCTCCAGCGCCGGGGGCGGCCTCGCCGCCGGCCTCGCCCTGCTCGCCCGGGATCGCTCCGGACCGGCCATCGCCGGTGTGCAGCTCCACTATCCGATGCTGGATGACCGCGAGACCGCCGGCGCACGCCGGCTCGCCAACACCTCGGTCTGGAACGCGCGGCTGAACCGCCTCGGCTGGGCCGCCTACCTGGGCGGCAACGAGCCGGATGCCTACGCGGCTCCCGCTCGCGCCGTCGATCTGGCGGGGCTCCCGCCGCTCTACCTGGACACGGGCGAGTTCGACCTGTTCCATGACGAGGATGCGGCCTTCGCCGAGCGCGTTCGCGCGGCCGGTGGGGCGATCGACTTCTACGTCGAGAGCGCCGCGGTGCACGCGTTCGACCTGGTCGCCCCGGATGCGGCAGTGAGTCGCGCGGCGGTGGCGCGGCGGCGGGAATGGCTTGCGACGGTGCTGCGCGGAAACGGGGGCGCGTCGTGATCCCGCGCCTGGACCCGGTCACCGAACCGGGAACGGAATGGTGGGCGACCTCGCGCCGCCGTGTCTTCTTCGACTCGCACACCCCGGACTGGAATGACCCCAACCAGCGGGGGAACGCGCCGCGTCCCGACTTCCCGGTGCTGAGTGGCGTCGACCCCGAGAAGGATCTCGCCGTACTCGCCGACGCGGGTGTCGATTCGGTGGTGCTGTTCGCGAAGTGCCAGTACGGCAATGCCTACTACCCGACCGAGATCGGCCACCAGCATTCGGCTCTCGCCGGGCGCGACCTGTTCGGTGAACAGCTGCGAGCGGCGCATGCGCGCGGCATGAGGGTGATCGCCTACTACTCCAACATGTGGGACACCGCACAGGCCATGGCCAACCCCGACTGGGCGCTGGTGCCGGCGGCCTCCCGCGGCAGCACCGGACGATGGCCGGCGCTGTGCCTGCTCAGCGGGTACCGGCAGCTCGCGCTCGACCAGGTGCGGGAGATCGCGAAGCGGTACCCGATCGACGGGCTGTGGAGCGACATCCTGACGGCCGGCCCGTGCGTGTGCCATCGCTGCCGGACGGCCTTCGAGGCCGAGTACGGTCATCCGATCCCGGCCGACCGGAGCGATCCCGGCTGGCTCGACCTGGTGCACTTCTCGCAGGCGATCCTCCGCGACTATCTCGAAGAGCAGCGCGCCGTGCTGCTCGAGGAACGTCCCATGGCCGCCCTGATCCCCAATTTCTACGCGACCACCTTCGTCGACGCGGTGATCGGTCTCAGCACCGATCACCTCGCGCTCGCCGATATCGGGTCGAGCGAGGGGTACACCGACTGGCACGGTCTCGGCTTCCCGAGTTTCGCATCGGGATATATCCGGGCGGGCGTACTGGGTAGGCCCAGTGAGGCGCTGATCAGTCGATTCGTGCACACCTGGGACTTCACCCTGCGGTCGCCGGCACAATTGCGATTCGAGGCGTTCACGGTCGCCGCTCACGGTTCCGCGGTCTCGCTGGACGACCAGCCCTACGCGACGGGCGCGCTCGAGCCGGAGGTCTACCGGCGCCTCGCGCCCGTGTATGAGCGGATCGACGAGAGGTCGCCGTGGCTGGACGGATTCCGTCCGGAGCCATTCGCCGCCCTCTACGCGAGCCAGACATCGCGCGAACTGGAAAGCCTCCTCGGTGCTCCCGAGAACCACAGTGTGGGCGAGCAGTCCGCCCAGTTCCCGCAGAGCGAGCCGCGGTCCGCCGCGAGTGATCTGGTGGCAGCGGTCACGGGTAGCTATCGTTCGCTGGTGGAGGCGCACCTGCCGGTCGAGTTCATCGACCAGCGTCCGCAGAGTCTCGCCCGCCTTTCGGAATTCAAGGTGGTGGTGCTTCCGGACGTCCTGGCCATCTCCGCAGTCGAGGCGGAGGCCCTTCGCCGATTCGTCGAGGAGGGCGGTGGACTCGTGTCCACCGGGCCGATCGGCGTGCGGGACGGGTCGGGCCGCCCGCTACCGGACCAATCGCTGGCCGACCTGCTCGGCGTGACCTTCGGCGAGCCCGGGAAGTACAGCTTCCCGTACCTGCGGCTGGTCGACGGGGCGCTCCGCGAGGAGCTGGGTGGCTGGCCTCTGCCGCACTACGGACGGCTGAGGCCGCTCGAGAACGTAGCGGGAGAGGTCACCGTGCTCGCACGACGCACCGATCCCATCCTCGAGACGGACGGCTCGACCTACTGGCACAACAACCAGCCCGCACCGGGCCTCGACTCGGATGATCCGATCATCATCGAGCGTACGTACGGCAAGGGCAGGGTGATCGTCTCCGCCGCGCGTCTCGGCAACAATCGCGCGCGGCTGGGGCACGGCGCGTACCGCGACCTGCTCGCAGCGCTCGTGCGCCGCGCGGCCGGTGACGAGCCCGCGGTTCGCGTCATCGGCACCCATAACAACACCGAGCTGGTGCTGGCGACGAACGGGTCGACCCTGGTCGCGCACCTCGTGACCGGCTACCCGGTGCTCGCGCTGGACCTGTTCGGGGCTCCCCAGCCGGCGGCGATCGAGGACGTTCCGACACTGTCGAGACTCCGGCTCGCGGTCCCGGCCAATGCCCTCTCGGTCGCGCGGGTGAGTGGCCGGGGAACGGTGCCGCTGCCGGTGGTCGACTCCATGGTCGAGCTGACCGACCTCGACGACTGGGAGACCGTGGTCATCGCCGGTGGTGATCGATGACGACGGATGCCGTCCTCGGGGTGGACATCGGCACGTCCAGCAGCAAGGGCGTGCTGGTCTCGCTCGACGGACGCATCCTTCGCACGGCCATCCGGGAGCATTCGGTGAGTCGGCCGGTTCCGGGACACGTTGAGGCGGATGGCGACGTCTGGTGGCGGGAGTTCGTCGAACTCGCCACCGAGTTGATCGACGACGAGCGGGTCGTCGCCGTCGGGGTCAGCGGGATGGGTCCCTGCACGCTCCTCACCGATGACCGCGGGAATCCTCTGCGGCCCGCGATCCTCTACGGCATCGATACCCGGGCCACCGAGCAGATCGAACGGCTCAACCGTGAATTCGGTGCCGACGAGATTCTCGCGCGGTGCGGATCGTCGCTGTCGAGCCAGGCGGTGGGGCCGAAGCTCGCGTGGGTGGCCGAGAATGAGCCAAGGGTGTGGGCGAGGGCGCGGCGACTGTTCATGCCCTCCTCATGGCTGGTCTGGAAGCTGACCGGCGAGTACGTGCTGGATTTCCATTCGGCCAGCCAGTGCACGCCCCTCTTCGATTCGTCGGCTCTCGACTGGTACCAGCCATGGGCGTCCAGGATCGCACCCGCGCTGGACCTCCCAACGTTGCGTTGGCCGGGTGAACCAGCCGGCTACACCGAGTCGGCCGTTGCGGGAATCCCCGCCGGCACGCCGGTCATCACCGGCACGATCGACGCCTGGTCCGAGGCGGTGAGCGTCGGCGCGCAGGCCGCCGGCGATCTCATGCTGATGTATGGCACGACGATGTTCCTGGTGCTCACCCTGGACGCGCCGGTGACCGAACCATCGATGTGGGGCACCGTCGGGGCGTTCGAGGGCACCCGCAACCTCGCGGGCAGCATGGCCACATCCGGGGCGATCACGAACTGGCTGCGCGAGCTGACCGGCGAGGACTACCCGAGGCTGGTCGCCGAAGCCGCGACCTCCGGGGTCGGGGCCGGCGGCATCCTGATGCTGCCATACTTCGCCGGCGAACGCACTCCGATCCAGGACCCGGACGCCCGCGGCACGATCGTGGGGCTGACCCTCTCCACCACCCGCGGCGACCTTTATCGCGCGGCGCTCGAGGGCACCGCATTCGGCGTGCGGCACAACGTCGCGACCATGGCGCGCGCCGGCGCTGTGGCGCGCCGAGTCGTCGCGGTGGGTGGCGGCACCCAGGGCGACCTGTGGACGCAGATCGTCTCGGATGCCACCGGACTCGAACAGGCCGTCCCCACCGTGACGATCGGCGCAAGCTTCGGCGCGGCGTTCCTCGCCGCGGGCCTGGTCAGCGCGCCCGACATCGCCGTCTGGAATCCGATCGACCGGATCGTGACCCCGGAGCCGGCCGCCGCTGCGGTCTACGACGAGCTCTACTCTCTCTACCGGGAGCTGTATCCCGCAACCGCGACGGTGTCGCACCGCCTGGCCGGGTTCCAGCGGGCACGCGCCGCGACCGAATCGAACGAGTGAGGACCTGACATGAGCAACGACCGCCTGACGATCGGCCTGATCGGCACCGGATACTGGGCCGACCGGTGTCACGCGGCCGGCATCGACCAGCGCGACGACCTCGACTTCGCCGGCGTGTGGGGCCGGGATGCCGCCAAGGCCGCCGGCCTGGCCTCGGGTCACCAGACCGTGGCGTTCGCCTCGGCCGAGGAGCTCTTCGCTGCCGTCGACATCGTCTCCTTCGCCGTTCCCCCGGCGATCCAGGCCGAACTCGCCCCCGCGGCGGCCGCGGCCGGATGCCACCTGCTGCTGGAGAAGCCGATCGCGACGACGTCGGCCGAGGCGAACCGCATCGCCGACGCGTGCGCGGAGAACCGCGTGCAGTCGGTCGTCAACTTCTCCCTGCTCTGGGGCGGGGCGACCGGCCCGTGGCTGGATGAGGTGGTCGAGCCCGGGAACTGGGACGGCGGCAGCGCCACCATCCTGGGTGATCTCCGCGTGACCGACGGGCCGTTCTCGGCATCCCCGTGGCGGCGGGCCGACAACGGCGCTCTCTGGGATGTCGGCCCGCACGCGCTCTCACTGCTGGTCGCCGGTCTCGGCCCGGTGGTCGACGTGCACGGCGAGCACGGGCGCGGCGACTCCTTCGTGCTGTCCGCGCGCCACGAACAGGGGGGAGTCAGCACGACGACGCTGAGCTACTCGCTGGCCGCCGGGAGCGGAACTTTTCGCGTCGAGTTCTGGGGAGCGGATGGGCTGACCACGCCGCCGCCGGCCCTGGCCGGTGCCTCACCGGCGGACAACATCGCGCCGGCGCTCGCCGCACTGGTCACGTCCATTCGGGCGAACCGGCCTGCCAGATACGACGCGAGGTTCGGTGCCGGGATCGTCGACATCCTCGCCAGGGCCGAGCAGAGCGCCCTGACCCACTGAAGGAGTTGTGACATGACCTATCTATTTCCCGCCACTGCGGAGCGCCCGAAGGCGGCTCCGCAGACCGCATACCTGGTGGCCAGCGGCGACCTGCGCGAGTCGGCGAATACGGCGGGCTGGCCCGCGCAGCACGGAATGGAGGTCGCACTGGACGCTGTGCTGGGGGAACTCGGCTGGTCGGTGCGGCGCGCCAACCCGATCGATCCGCGCACCGGTCACGGGTTCATCTCCAGCCAGCGCATGGGGCTCGAGGTCTTCAAGAACATCCCGATGGACGCCCCGCTCATCGTCGCCGAAGCCGTCTGGCAATACAGTCACCACGTCCTCGCCGGCCTCCGCACCCACCGCGGACCGATCCTCACCGTCGCCAACTTCGAGGGCGGCGCCCCGGGCCTGGTCGGCCTCCTCGGGCTCAACGCCGGTCTCACCAAGATGGGCGTGACGTACTCCACGATCTGGAGCGTCGACTTCACCGACGAGTGGTTCCTCAGCGGCATCCGCGAATGGACCGAAACCGGCACGATCGTGCACGACGCGTCCCACGTGCGCGACCTCGGCAGCCAGCCCACCAGCCCGGAGAAGGCGCTCGGCGAGGCGCTGGCCGACCAACTGACGGCGGACAAGGCGATCATCGGTGTCTTCGACGAGGGCTGCATGGGCATGTACAACGCCATCATCGACGACGAGCTGGTCAACCCCCTCGGCATATATAAGGAGCGGCTCTCGCAGAGCGCGCTGTGGGCCGAGATGCAGAAGATTCCGGATGCCGAGGCTGCGGCCATCGGCGCGTGGCTCGCGGCGAAGGGAATGACCTTCGCACTCGGCTCGGACGAGGCGACCGAACTCACTCCCGCGCAGCTGGCCTGGCAGTACAAGATGTACATCGCCATTCTGCGCATCAGCGACGACTACGGGCTGGATGGGGTGGGCGTCCAGTATCAGCAGGGCCTCAAAGACATCTGCCCGGCCTCCGATCTCGCCGAGGGTCTCATCAACAACGTGGACCGGCCGCCGGTGATGAGCCGCGACGGGTCGCGGTTGCTGTTCGAGGGCAGGGCGCTGCCGCTGGCGAACGAGGCGGATTGGGGTGTCGCGGTCGATGCGCTCGTCACCAACCGGGTCTGGACGGCGATGGGGCTCGACCCCGCGACCACGCTCCACGACGTGCGCTGGGGCGAGGAGTTCGGCGGCCGGTTCGTCTGGGTGTTCGAGATCTCCGGATCTGTTCCGCCGTCCCACCTCGAGGGCGGCTACAGAGGCGCGGTCGGCTGGCGCCAGAATCCGATGTATTTCCCGCTCGGCGGGTCCACCATCAAGGGTGTCTCGAAGGCGGGCGAGGTCGTCTGGTCGCGCCTCTACATCGAGGGCGGGGCACTGCACCTGGACATCGGGAGAGCTTCGGCCGTCGAGCTGCCGCCCGAGGAGACCGAGCGGCGCTGGCAGGCGACCAACCCGGAGTGGCCGATCATGCACGTCGTGCTGCACGGCATCGACCGCGACCAGTTCATGGCTCGCCACAAGGCGAACCACGCCCAACTCGTGTACGCGCCCGACGCGGAGACCGCGGATCGTGCACTGAGCGCAAAGGCGGCGATGTTCGCGCGCCTGGGGGTACGAGTGCACCTGTGTGGGGACGTATCGCTTTCGGAGTAGCGGTCAGAACAGCGGCCACGGAACCGCCGGCAGGTCGCCGCGCGGCTCCGGGAATCGCCCCTCGGCGAGCAGCCGGTCGCAGCGGCCGGCGAAGGCGGCCAGCTCGAGGTCGCTGATGAGCGCCGACAGGTCGGCACCTAACGACCCGCCGAGCTGCGCGCGGACGTGCTCGATTCCGGCGACCTCGTCGTCGGCGAGCGGCTCGCCGATCCAGCCCCACAGGACGGTGCGCAGTTTGTGCTCCAGGTGAAAGGTGAGGCCGTGGTCGACACCGTGGCGGTGCCCGTCCGGCATCTCGAGGATGTGGGCGCCCTTGCGGTCGGCGTTGTTCACGACGATGTCGAAGACGGCCATTCGGCGCAGGGGCCGCGTGTCCTCGTGGATGAGCGCGACCGGGCGGTCGTAGTCGTCGCTGCCCTCGAAGACGAAGCGCCAGCCGGTATCCGGAACTTCGTCAGTGGGCACCAGGTCGACGGCGCCCTGCTCCGGGTCCGGCTCGCGCCACAGCTGCACCATGCCCGGCCCGAGCGGGCCGTCGCGCAGCCAGGTGCGCGGCACGATGTCCCACCCGAGCGCCTCGGAGACCAGGTAGGCGGCGACCTCCCGGTCGGCCAGGTCGTTGTCGGGGAAGTCCCACAGCGGGGCCTCGCCCGCGGTCGGCTTGTAGACGACGCGGATGCCGCCGATGGTCCCGAGGAACGTCGCGTTCGACGCAGTGCTGATCCGTCCCGTGAGCGCCAGCCCAGCAGAGTCGAGGTCAGCGTCCGCCATCACGATCGGCCGGCGGCGACGACTTCGAGGGTGCGTTTCGCGAAGGCCCGGGCGGTGCCGACCGGGATGCGCACCAGCAGCATCTCCCGGGGTTCCGGCTCGTCGTCCAGGCCGTCACCGAGCTCGTCATCCACGATCGGGTACGCCTCGATCACGACCTGCGCTGTCGACGGATCCCAGCCGAGGCTGATCACTCCGGTGCGGAACTGCGCGTCGACCGGCTGCTCCAGTGGCTCGCTGTCGACCAGCTCGGCCGGCGTGCTCGCCGGGATGCTGATGGGGGTGTCATCGGCGTCGGCCAGGGCGTCGAGCAGTTCGTCGATCTTCTCGGCGAGGGCGGCGGACTGCTGCTTCTCGAGTGCCACGGCCACGATCCGCGCGCCGTCGCGTGCCTGCAGGTAGAACGAGCGGGAGCCGGGCGGACCGACGGTGCCGACGACGACCCGGTCGGGCCAGTCGAACCCGTGGACGATGGTGGGCATGCCGACAATCCTACGAGCCGCCGCCCACCGGCGCGTCGGCCGGGGGCGGGGTCGTGGCGAGCCAGGAGAGGTCCCCCGACCCGGTGTTCGTGGCGACGACGTCGGGCCGGCGTGCGCCGTAGCGCACGATGGACACGGATGCCGGCGAGACGCTGATGCGCTGGAACAGGTCCAGGTGCATGCCGAGCGCGTCGGCGAGGATCGACTTGATCACGTCCCCGTGGCTCACCGCGACCCAGACCGCGCCCGGCCCGTGCTCGGCCTCGAACCGGGCATCGTGCTCGCGGACCGCGGCGACGGCTCTCGCCTGCATGCCGGCCATCGACTCGCCGCCCGGGAAAACGGCTTGCGACGGCTCGGACTGCACGACCGACCACAGCGGTTCCTTCGCGAGCTCGCTGAGCGCCCGACCCTGCCATTCGCCGTAGTCGCACTCGGTGACGCGTTCGTCGATGACATCGGCGGGCGGGGCGGCCTGGCGCTCGAGGATCAGCCGCGAGGTCTCGCGGCAGCGTTCAAGCGGGCTCGACACCAGCCCGACGATGGGCACGACCGCCAGCCGGTCGGCGGTGCGGGCCGCCTGGCCCTGGCCGACCTCGTCGAGCCCGACACCCTCGGCCCGCCCGGCGAGGATCCCCGCGACATTCGCCGCGGTGCGGCCGTGCCGGACGAGGATGACGGTGGCCATGGTGCCAGCCTAGACATCCCGGAAAGGTTCGGCGCACTGTCGAAAACCGCCGGGCCCCGTTCGTCGTAGGGGTGATGGCTTCCACCGGGAGTCGCCACCTTCGATGAAAGGACCCACCGTGAATGACCAGAATTTCCCCCCAGACGCGGGCGCCGAGATCTATCTCCTCACCGTGCTCGGCACGCCGAAGGGCGTCACGCCCGAGAAGTCGGCCGACCTGCACAACATGACCGCGGGCAACCCGGCCGGCGTCGCCGCAGCGAAGTCGCTCGGCGACCTCAGTCACAACGTGTTCGTCCCGGCGCTCGCCGAGACACGGCTGCTGTTCCTCGACACCTGGAACAGCCCCGAGGGCCTCGGCAGGTTCTTCGCCGACAAGGACACGCAGCAGGGCGCGGCGGCGCTCTGGGCCGACTACCAGCCCACCCTGTGGATGCCCGCGGAGGGCTTCGGAAGCTACACGCTGCCGGCGCCCGCGGGCACGGCCGTCGGTGCGGTCGGACTCCTGCGCGCCCCGGTCAGCTCCTACGACGCGGCCGCGCCGGCCTTCCACACCGACTCGGCGGCGAAGATCAACGCTTCCCGCCAGCATGGCATGCTCGGCCACACGCTGTGGGTTCCCGTACCGATGGGTCCCGGCCAGACCCCGGCGACCGAGGTGCTCGGCGTCGACCACTGGATCGACGTGGACGGCATGAACGCCTGGTACGAGCAGGCGAAGTACGACGACCTCGCACCGGTGTTCACCGGGGCGCCGGAGACCAGCGCCTGGAAGACCGCGGGGAGCGCCTGGGTCGAGTGGTGAGCTGACGCGTAGAGTTCCGATATGGAACCTCTCGCCCCGGGGATGCGGCGCACCGGCAAGGTGATGCGCCGCATGCCCGGCGCTTCGGTCGCCAGGGCCACGCCCGAGGAGATCGAACGCAACGCGGGGGCGGGAGCGCCGGAGCTCTTCGCCTCCATCCTGATGGGCACGCGCCCGAGGGGGGTCGCCACCGCGGATCGGACGGTGGACGGCGTTCCGGTGCGGGTCTACACGCCGGCGGGGCCGGCATCCGCTCGACCGCTGGTCGTGTATTTCCACGGCGGCGGGTTCGTGTTCGGCGACCTGCGCGGCGGTGACTGGATGTGCGGCACCGTCGCGAAGCAGCTGGAGGCGATCGTGGTGTCGGTCGGGTACCGCCTGGCACCGAAGCATCCGTTCCCGGCCGGCGTCGACGACTGCTGCACGGCGCTGGAGTGGGCGGCCGCGCATGCGGGCGAGATCGGTGCCGACGGCTCCCGGCTCGCGGTGATGGGCGAGAGCGCCGGCGGCAACCTCGCCGCCGTCGTCGCACTGATGGCCCGCGACCGGAAGGGTCCTGGCATCCGTCACCAGGCCCTGCTGTACCCGGTCACCGGGCTCCGCGACTCCGAGTCGCGGCGCCCGAATGCCGAGGCCTTCATCCTGACCGCCGCCGACATGAAGAAGTTCGACGAGCTGTACGCGGGCGACCGGAACGACTGGCGCGTCTCGCCGATCAGGGCGTCGTCATTCGCGGGCCTGCCGCCGGCGTTCATCGCCGTCGCGGGGCACGACCCGTTGCACGACGACGGGGTCGCCTACGCGGACGCGCTGCGCGCCGACGGCGTGGAGGTGCAGCTCAACGAATATCCGGCGATGCCGCACGGGTTCATGAACTTCCCGCGGTTCGCCCGGGACGCGAAGCCGGCGCTCGCCGCCGTGATCGCTGCCCGGCGGGTGGCGCTCGCCTAGCCTTCCACGACGGTGACCCGGCGGATGTCCGGGTCGGTGAACACGTCGAGTTCGTCCGTACTGCGGGTGGAGAACTCGCTGACGACGGCGCCGTCATCCCCGGCCTGGAACCAGTGCCGCGTGCCCGGGTAGATCGTGTACTGCTCGCCGGGACGCAGCACCACCTCGTGCCAGACCGAGTACGCACCGTGCTCGGTGCGTGTCGGCGTGGCCCGGGGCGCGCTGGTCGGCTCGCCGTCGACGTACAGGTAGACCAGCCCGGTGCGCACGCGGAAGGTCTCCTCCTTGCCGAGCTCCCCGCCCTGCCCGACGTGCCGGTGCTCCGGGCAGGTCTGGTGCGGGCGCAGCACCAGGTCTTTGGCGCACACCCGGTCGGTGTTGATGTAGACGATGAGCTGCAGGCCGGTGTGGCGCAGTTCGCCGAGCCCGAAATCCGAGACCTCGATGGCGGCGGCCTCCTCGGGCGTGACGACGATCCCCGCCGCGGCCAGCGCCTGCGCGGCGTACGCGCGGCCGTCATCCACCTGTGCCTGGGTCAGCATTCCTAGTCCTCCGCTTTTTTCCTGGCGCTGTCTTCGTACAGGCCCGCCAGGTCGACGTTGAGCAGGTATGCGATGCGCCCTGCCTTGAACTCCTCGTAGTCGGGGTCGGGCTCGACGGCGACCGACACCAGCCGGTTCACCACCTCGCGCCGCAGCTCCTCGCTGGCGTCATCCCTGGCGCGGGCCACCAGTGACGAGATCGTCTGCTCGTTGTCGGCCTCCGCGCGCAGTGCCAGCGCGAGCTGTCGTTCCACCTTCGGGCGCCGGCGGTGCTCCTTGCGGCGGTTGGCGTCGACCTTCGACTCATGGATCGGCGTCCTCGGCTCACGCTGGTTCTCCAGCCGCTCGGCGGTCTCCTCGCTCTCCTCCGCGAGCCGGACGAAATCGGCGCGCGCAGCATCCGTGAGCGTCGACTCGTCGAAGTCGGTGTGGGCGCGCAGTGCGGCGACGATGATCTGGTTCTTGATCGTCATCCGCACGGCCGAGGCGGCGATGAGCACCCCCTCCTCGATGATCCGGTCGACGGAGGGGATGGCGGAGACGGGCGGGTTGACGTACCCCCCCGACTTCGCCTTCGTCTTTTTGCCCACGACGACGATTGTCCTCCACCCTGACTACGCTGGCGCAATGGCCGATGTACTGCACGGGACGGTCGAGCAGGGCGTGCTGCTGGCGGCGCCGATCGACACCGTCTGGAGAGCGTTCACCGACCTGGAGGTGCGCGATCGGTGGTTCTCGATGCCGGGATCGCGGACCGGGCAGACGCACGAGCTCGACTTCCGCATCGGCGGCACCGAGACGGCGACAGGCACACTGTTCAATTTCGATCACGAGGAGCGGCTGGTGCACCGCTCGCGGTTCATCGACATCGTCGAGCCCGGTTCCGTTACGAACGGTCGCATCACGACCGTCTACGACTTCCTGCTCAACGACGAGCTGAAGCTGGCGTCGCTGCTCACCATCGAGCTCCGCGCGGAAGCCGGGGGAACCCGCCTCGGCTATCTCGAGCAGTACCAGTACTTCGGGGTGGTCGGCGACGGCTCTGCGGAACGCGGGGAGCGTGCCGGAGGCACACGATTCCTGCTCCGGCGGCTGGGGATCGCGCTGGAGGAGGTGCACTGACCGAACATGTCGCTCGTCCCGGCCATCGAACCGTCAGACGAGGGTCGTCCGATACTCCCGGACCGGTCCGCGGCCGACCCGCCAGGTGACGACGACCTGGGCGGTGGCCGGGCTGGACCTGGTCCAGGTGGCATCGAAGACGATGCTGCCGCCCGGCCGGACATCCGCGGGCATCGCCTGCAGCGCCGTGAGGGTGTCGCCGTTGGTCTGTGCCAGCGTCACCTCCGACAGCCGGTCACGGCCCGTGTTGGTGAAGGTGAAGCGAGTGCCGGAGATTCCGAGCCGCCAGGGCTGGCCGACGGCCGGTGTGCTGCGCCCGCGACCGCGCAGGAGAGCGATCACCGCGACGACGAGGGCGACGATCGAGATGACGAGAGCGGCCCAGTCCATCAGCCGCGCGCCCAGTCGAGCAGGCGGTCCACCGGCCAGGTGGTGACGATGCGCTCGGCCGGCACGCCGGCGGCCTCCGCCCGGGCGGCGCCGTAGGCGAGGAAGTCGAGATGACCGGGGGCGTGGGCGTCGCTGTCGATCGAGAACAGGCAGCCGGCCTCCAGCGCCAGCCCGATCAGGGCGGTCGGCGGGTCCCGCCGTTCCGGCCGGGAGTTGATCTCGACCGCGACATCGTTGCGGGCACAGGCGGCGAACACGGCCTTCGCGTCGAAGGTGGACGGCGGGCGGGTTCCGCGGGAACCCGAGACGAGGCGGCCCGTGCAGTGGCCGAGCACGGTCGTCCGCGGGTTCTCGACCGCGGCCAGCATCCTCGCGGTCATCTCCGCCGATTCCATGCGCAGCTGTGAGTGAACGCTGGCCACCACGACGTCGAGCCGGTCGAGCAGTTCCGGCACCTGGTCCAGTTCACCGTCGTCGAGGATGTCCGTCTCGATCCCGCTGAGCAGCCGGAAGCCGTCCAGCTCCGCATCGAGCTCCGCGACGATCTGCAATTGCCGGCGGAGACGGTCCGCGCTGAGGCCGTTCGCGACCGTCAGGTGCGGGGAGTGGTCGGTGAGTACCAGGTACTCGCGCCCGAGCCGCCGCGCGGTGCCGGCCATCGACTCGATGGAGGTGGTTCCATCGGACCAGTCGCTGTGGCTGTGCAGGTCGCCGCGCAGCGTCGCCGCCAACCCGGTGCCGCCCTCGACGAGCGGGCCGCCGGCCGTTTCGCGCAGGTTCGCCAGGTAGTCGGGCACCCGCCCGTCGAGAGCCTCGGTGATGACCTCGAAACTGGTGCCGCCGATGCCCTTCGTCTTCCTCAGCGTGCCGTCGGCCGCCAGTGCGGCGCGTTTCGACTCGGGGATGGCCGCCAGCGCCGCCGACGCCGCGCGGAAGGCCTTCGTCTTGAAACCGGACGCGAGCGAGCGCTCCAGCAGGTAGGCGATCTCATCGAGTGCGGCGACCGGGTCCATCACCCCATTGTTCCCCGCTCAGCCCGCCGCGCGTGCCCAGATCTCCGACTGGGCGAGCAGGGCGAGATCGCGCAGCAGGGCGCGGTCGACATCGGCCGGGTCGCGAACCTGCGGATCGAACACGCAGAGCGCCCCGATCCGCTCGCCGGTCGGGGCCTCGATCGGAAAGCCGGCGTAGAAGCGCACGAGCGGGCCGTTCCTGCTGACCCGGACATCCGTGAATCGCGGGTCGGCGCTCACGTCGGCGATCACGAGTCCGCTCGCGGTGGTGATGGTGGTGCGGCAGACCGATGACTCGAGCGGGACGTTCTGCACGAACGGTCCGGCGCTCGACTTGGTCCACTGGCGGCCACGGCCGATGATCGTGATCGCGGCGGACGTCGTGCCGAACGCCTCCCGGGCGAGCGCCGCGAGTTGGTCGAACCGATCCTCGGGCTCCGTGTCCAGGATGTCGAGGCCCGCGACCGCCTCGAGCCTCGCCTCCTCGTCGTTGCCGCTCGCTTGCCGGTCACGTGCGGCTGTCATTCCGGTCTCGGACCACCCGGCCCCGAGCGCTGGAGTCATCGCGGCGGCGAGCACTCTCGCGATGTGCCGGAACTCCTTGGCGCTACGCGCGCGCGACGGCTTGCCGTCTCGCTCGACGTCGTACGGTACGAAGGCGACCTGCTCGCATCCGGCGATGACCTCGAGCGCGGCCCGGTTGAAGGCTCGCAGGTGCCGCGTGGCGATCCCGTTGACGAGGTGATCGAAGAACCCGACCCAGGTGATCGAGTTGATACCGAGCATGAAGACGCGCGCATGCCGCGGCAGCCCCTCGCCCAGCCCGCTGAGCAGGGCGGCCAGGTCGCGGCGCCAGGCCTCGACCGACGCGAGCTGCACCGCCTCCATGAGGCCGAGGGTGAGCACGACGGAGTCATAGCGCCACAGCTTGATGTCGGCGAGGGCGTTACGCGCCGTAGTCGCGCTCATCACGGGAGCCGAGACGACATCGACGTCGGCGCCGCGGCCGGTGATCGCGGTGATCGCCCGTGCCAGGGCGCCGGGCAACGCGAGATCGTTGGTGGCCATGCCCCAGCCGACCGCCGGCCCGGCGCCGAGCAGCAGCACCCGGTCGGCATCGGCTCCGTGCGCGTGGACGCGGGGCTCGTCCCTCGGACGCGGCACCGTCGTGAGCGAGTCCAGAATGCCGAGAGCGCGGCTGCGCATCATCGGCTGCACCGCCGCACGCAATAACCCCCGCATCGCGTACCCCCTCGTCCGCGCAGGTCATTCGATCGTATCCGTTTCGGTCCCCATAGGGGAGGACACGGGCGGCCCTCACGCGCGCTCACGTACAGTGATCGTATGAGCGAGAACAGCACCGACGACGACACGGTCGAACCGCCGCCCGAGGGCCGTGCGCCCTTCTCCGGGATGACGCTCGACCCGGTGCCGTTCGGCAGCCCGCCGCCGGAACGCGTCGTCATCGAGGGCGAACCGCCCTGGGAGCTGCGCGAAGAAGTCCCGCTCGACTAGTCCGCCGTTCACCGGCTGGTCTTCGCGCGGTTGCCCGGATGCACTAGCGTTCCGTCATGCCCGACCTGTCCCAGCTGCTCTACGGGATCGCGGAATCACCGTGGGCGCTCGTCACGCTCGCCCTGCTGCTGATCGTCGACGGGTTCTTTCCGTTCGTGCCGGGCGAGACCTACGTGGTGACGCTGGCGACCCTCGGGGTGACCGGTCACGGCCCGGCGCCGTGGGCGGTCATGGTGGTGGCGACCCTGGCCACCATGGTGGGCGACGGCATCGCGTTCATCATCGGCAGGCGCATCGGCACCGACCGCTGGGCCTGGATGCGGCGCCCCAGGGTGGCGAGCTCCTTCGGCTGGGCCGCACGCGGCCTGGTGAAGCGCCCGGCCCTGTTTCTGATCGCGGCGAAGTTCGTCCCGTTCGTGCGCGTGGTGGTCACGATGACGGCGGGGGCCGGGGGGCTGGCCGTGCGCCGCTACCTGCCTATCTCGCTGGTCGCGTCGATCCTCTACACCGGCTATCACGTGCTGGTGGCCCTGATCGCCGGCTCCGTGTTCACCGCGACGCCGCTCATCGGGGCGGGACTCGCGATCGTGACGGTGCTGGTGCTCGGGTTCGTCATCGAGCGGGCGGAGCGCCGCCGCATCGCCGCCGCGAAGCCGCCGCCGGAGCGGGAACCGCCCGGGCAGAGCTAGACAAAAGCCCCGCGAGAGAGTCGAGTGACGATCATGGTTGCTCTCTTCATCGTGCTCATCATCCTCGCCATCATTCTCGGGGCGTTCGGCCTGGCGATCACCGCGGTCAAGTGGCTGCTCTACATCGCGATCATCCTGCTGATCATCGGTGTGATCGGATGGCTGCTGCGCGCCATCCGCGGCCGCCGCTAGCCGCTCAGGCGTAGAAGCGGAACAGCGCCCGGGCCACCATGGCCGGTTTCGTCGCGCCCTCGATCTCGATCGTCTCGTCGACCGCCAGCTGGTACCCGCCGGGCACCTCGGTGACCTCCGCCACGACGGCGCCCATGCGGATACGTGCCCCCACCGTCACCGGTGACACGAATCGCACCCTGTCGAGCCCGTAGTTGACCTTCGTCCCCACGCCGTCCACCTCGAGCAGCCGGCCCCAGAGCGGCACGGTGAGCGAGAGGGTGAGGAAGCCGTGGGCGACCGTCGTGCCGAAGGGGCCGTGCTTGGCGCGTTCCGGGTCGATGTGGATGTACTGGTGGTCGTCGGTCGCGTCCGCGAAGGTATTGACCCGGTCCTGGGTCACCTCGACGTAGTCGGTGAAGCCCAGGTCGCGACCCGGGAGGCCGGCGATCTCGTCGTAGCCGATGGTGGTGGTCATACTTGGGATCCGATCTTGTAGCCCTCGTCCTTTCGAGTGTAGGAGAACCCGTCTGCACCGATGGTGACATCGGACTCGCGGGCGTCCGTGCGCTCGACCGACGGGCGGGGGCTGCCGTCGAGGTCGAGCACGGTGGAGGCGTTGGCGTACCAGCTGGGCACCACCGGGGTGCCCCACCAGTCGCGGCGCTGGTTGTCGTGCACGTCCCAGCGCACCACCGGATTGTCCGGGTCGCCCGTGTAGTAATCGTGCGTGTAGATCTCGATGCGGTGGCCATCCGGGTCGAGCAGGTAGAGGTAGAAGGCGTTCGAGACGCCGTGCCGGCCGGGTCCCCGCTCGATCTTGTCCGACTGCCGCAGGGCGCCCAACTGGTCGCAGAGGTACAGGATCTGGCTGCGCTCGTGGGTGGCGAAGGCGATGTGGTGCAGGCGCGGGCCGTCGCCGCCGGTGAGGGCGATGTCGTGAACGGTCGCCTTGCGGTACATCCAGGCCGCGAACACCGTGTGCTCCTCATCCTCGATGTCCTCGATGTCTTCGGCGACCTTGAAGCCGAGCCCGCCGTAGTACTCCATGGCCGCGGGCACATCGGGAGTCACGATGTTGAAATGGTCGAGCCGGGCGATCGCTCCCGCACCGTGGAGGTCGTAGCGCTGGGTGAGGCGTTCGACATGGTCGGCCTCGTAGAAGAACTCGATCGGGAAGCCGAGCGGGTCCTCGATGCGTACCGCGCGGCCGATGCCGCGGGTCGCTCCCGGTTCGCGGCGCTCGACCCGAACGCCGAGCTGCGTGTAGTAGTCGAAGGCGGCATCCACCTCCACTTCGGAGCGCACGCGGTAGGCGAGTGCCGCGAGCGCCGCGACCGGGCCGCGACGGATGACCAGGGAATGATGCAGGTACTCCTCGAAGGCGCGGAGGTAGATCACGTCGTCATCCTCGTATGTGACGACGAGCCCGAGCACCCCGGCATAGAAGGCGCGGGATGCGGCGAGATCGGTCACGATGAGCTCCGCATACGCGCAGCGGATGATGTCGGGGGGAGTGAGGTCAGCCATTGGTCTCTCCTTGCGTGCTTGCCGTGTTTACCTGGAGCCGAAGCGAGCGCTGTGGACGTCGCCGAGCGTGATGTGAACGGCCTGCGAGTCGGTGTAGAAGTCGAGCGAGCGGTAGCCGCCCTCGTGCCCGAGGCCCGAGGACTTGACGCCGCCGAACGGGGTGCGCAGGTCGCGCACGTTGTGCGAGTTCAGCCAGACCATGCCGGCCTCCGTCGCGTGGGCGAAGTTGTGGGCCCTGGCGAGGTTCGAGGTCCAGATGTAGGCGGCGAGCCCGTACCTCACGCCGTTGGCGAGCTCGAGGGCCTCCTCGTCGGTGTCGAACGGGCTGATGGCGACGACCGGGCCGAAGATCTCCTCCTGGAAGATCCGGGCATCGGGCTTCACGTCCGCGAACACGGTCGGGGCGACGTAGTTGCCCTCGGGCAGGCCCTCCGGCCGGCCTCCGCCCGCGAGCAGCCGGCCCTCGCTCTTGCCGAGCTCGACGTAGCGCATCACCTTGGCATAGTGCTCGGGATGCACGAGCGCGCCGACCTCGGTCGCCGGGTCGTGCGGGTCGCCGACCACGATCCTCTTCGCCCGGGCGGCGTAGCGCTCGAGGAACTCGTCGTAGATGCTCCGCTCGACCAGGATGCGGGAGCCTGCCGTGCAGCGCTCGCCGTTGAGGGAGAACACCCCGAACAGCGTCGAGTCGATCGCCGCGTCGAGGTCGGCATCGGCGAACACGACGGCGGGGGACTTGCCTCCCAGCTCCATCGAGAGTCCCTTGAGATTCTCGGCGGAGTTGCGGAAGATCGTCTGCCCGGTCGTCGTCTCGCCGGTGAACGAGATCAGCGGCACGCCGGGGTGCTTCACCAGCGCGTCGCCCGCCTCCTCGCCCAGACCGTTGACCAGGTTGAACACGCCGTCCGGCAGGCCGGCGTCGCGGAAGATCTGCGCCCAGAGGCTCGCCGACAGCGGGGTGAACTCCGCCGGTTTCAGCACGACGGTGCACCCGGAGGCGAGCGCGGGCGCCAGCTTCCAGCTCTCCAGCATGAACGGAGTGTTCCACGGTGTGATGAGACCGGCGACGCCGATCGGCTTGCGGTTGACGTAGTTCATCTGCACGCCCGGCACCCGGTAGGTGTCGTCGGCCTGGGCGACGACCAGGTCGGCGAAGAAGCGGAAGTTCTCGGCAGCGCGCTGCGCCTGGCCGAGGGCCTGGGTGATCGGGAGGCCGGTGTCGAAGGTCTCGAGTTCGGCCAGGCGGGCGTCCTGGGCCTCCACGGCATCCGCGATCCGGTTCAGGATGCGGGCGCGCGCGCGCGGGACCAGCCGCGGCCACGGCCCTTCCGTGAATGCCGTGGTCGCGGCAGCGACCGCGAGGTCGATGTCGGCCTTCTGGCCGGCCGCGGCGGTCACGTACGTCGTGTTCGAGACGGGGTCGAGCACGTCGAAGGTCTCGCCGCCGACGCTGTCGACGAACTCGCCCCCGATGAAGTGCTGGATCTTTGTCGGCAGCCCCTCGGGGATGTAGTGGACCATGGTCAGTGCCCTTTCACCGCGAAGCCGCCGACCGGGGAGAGGTATTTCTCGCCCGCTTTCAGGAGCTCGGCGATCGTCGCCAGGCCGCCCGGGGTGGGGGTGATGAGCGGCGGCCGCACGAAACCGGACTCGATCAGGCCACGCTGTTCGAGCACCCACTTTCCGGGGGCCGGATTGGTCTCGACGAAGAGCAGGTCGACCAGCGGGTGCAGCCCGTAGTGCAGTTCGCGTGCCTTCTCGATATCCCCTGCGTCCCAGGCCTCGAACAGGTCGGCGTGGGCGCGCGGCGCGATGTTGGCGGTCGCGCTGAGGAAGCCGACGCCACCGAGGGCGAGCAGCGGCAGGCACAGCAGCTCGATGCCGCTCCAGACCAGAAGGTCGGGGCCGCAGAGCTGGAGCACCCGCGAGAAGTGCTCGAAGTCCTTGGTGGTCTCCTTCACTCCAACGAAGTTCTCGACATCGCGGTACAGCCGGGCCACCGTCTCCGGGGCGATGTCGACCGCGGTGCGGCTGGGCACGTTGTAGGCGACGATCGGCAGGTCGGGGAACTCCTCGGCCACGGTGCGATACCAGACGTACAGCGCCTCCTGGGTCGGCCGCGCGTAGTACGGGGTGATGATGAGTGCGGCGTCGATGCCGGCGTCGCGGGCCGCCGCCGTCAGTTCGAGGGTCTCGTCGAGCTTCTCGGTGCCGGTGCCGGGCATGAACGGTACGCGGTCGTCGATGGCCTTCGCGACCGTCCGGATGGCGGCGATGCGCTCCGGGATCGTCTGCGCGCTCGGCTCACCGGTCGAGCCTCCGATCGAGATGCCGTGCGTTCCGCTTGCGAGCTGCCACCCGACGAGATTGGCGAGCCCCGCGTGGTCGACGACGCCGTCGGCCGTGAACGGGGTCATCAGGGGAACGATGGAGCCGCGAATCTGCGCGGGATCGCTACGGTACTTCATGCTGTCTTCTCTCCTGGTAGTCGAGGAACGCGTCGAGCGTTCGGATGCGATGAGCCCGCGCCTCGAGTTCGACGGCAAGCGAGTCGGCACCCTGCTCGAGGAGCCCGAGGATCTGCTCGTGCTCGATGACCGATTCCCGGGCCCGGCCCGGCACGAAACTGAACGTCGAGTCCCTGAGCACGGTCAACCGACCCCAGCCGCGGTGCACGAGGTCGAGGATGTGCGGGTTGGGGCAGTTCTCGAACAGCACCGAGTGAAAGTCGAGGTTGAGTTCCGTGAAGCGGTGCGGGTCGAAGTGCTGCAGGCACTCGATCATCTGCTCGTTGATGGAGCGGGCGCGGGCGATGTCCGCGGCGGAGAGGTGCGGTGCCGAGAGCGCCGTGGCGGCGCCCTCCACGAGACTCAGCGTCTGCATCGTGTAGAGGTACTCGGTTTCGTCGTGCATGGCGACCTGGGCGCCGACGTTGTGCTCGAAGCTGACGAGTCCCTCCGACTCGAGCAGGCGGATCGCCTCGCGCACCGGAACGACGCTCACCTCGAGAGCCTTCGCGATCTGGCCGAGCACGAGACGGTAGCCCGGGGTGTACGTGCCGTCGGAGATGCGCTCCTTGATCCAGGCGTACGCCAGCTGGGCCTTGCTCCGCACGACCGTGTTCCGGGTCAGCGCTGCGCTCGCCACTGCTGGTACCGCTCCTTCCAGCTCGCGTTCATCGGGTACAGCCCGTCGACCTTCTCTCCGGCGGCCACCTGCTCGGCGATGAAGGTCTCTTCCCGTTCCTGCTCGATGGCCGCATCGACGACCTCCTCGACCAGGAACGGGGGGATCACCAGCACACCGTCGTCGTCGCCGACGATCACGTCGCCCGGCTGCACGGCAGCCCCGCCGCAGGTGATGGTGAGGTCGAGATCCCACGGAACGTGGCGACGGCCGAGCACGGCGGGGTGAGCGCCGGCGTGGTAGGTCGGGATGTCGAGCGCGGCGACCGCGGCCACGTCGCGTACTCCGCCGTCGGTGACGATTCCGGCCGCGCCGCGCACCTGCGCGCGCAGGGCCAGGATGTCGCCCACCGTGCCCGTGCCGCGCTCGCCGCGCGCCTCCATGACGAGCACGTCATCCGGGCCGAGTGCGTCGACCGCGCGCTTCTGCGCGTTGTACCCGCCGCCGTGCGTCTCGAACAGGTCGTTCCGGAAGGCGATGTAGCGCAGGGTGCGGGCGCGTCCGAGCAGTCGCCTGCCCGGGCGGGTCGAGGCCAGCCCATCGATCGACACGTTGTCGTAGCCGCGCTTGCGCAGCTGCGAGCTCAGGGTGGCGGTGCCGACGCTGTCGAGCTTCGCCTTGAGCTCGTCGGTGAGCGTGAAGGCGGGAGCGAGGCCTGCCGCCTCGGCGGTGCCCCAGGCCTCCGCCCGTTGCTCGTCGGTGACGGCCGGGGGCGCGCTGTACGCCGGGATCGGCGCCGTTCCCTCGATGACGGTGGTCGCGAGGCGCCCGCTGCTCGGGGCGCCGGGAGCCTCCGGCGCGTCCACCTCCACCTCGACCAGGTCGCCCGGCTGCACGACGGACGCCCCCGCCGGAGTACCGGTGAGGATGACGTCCCCCGGTTCGAGGGTGAGTTGCTGCGACAGGTCCGCGACCAGCCGAGCGAAGGGGAACAACAGTCCCGCGGTCGTGTCCTCCTGCGCGAGCACGCCGTTGACCCAGGTGCGGACGCGCAGGGCGGCCGGGTCGACCGACGCGGCCGGGATCACGTCCGGGCCGATGGGCGTGTAGCCGTCGCCCCCCTTGGAGCGCAGGTTCGAGCCCCTGTCGGAGAGCCTGAGGTCGTAGACGCCGAAGTCGTTGGACGCGGTGACGCCGGACACGTGCGACCATGCGTCCGCCGGCTCGACGCGACGGGCGGCGGTGCCGATGATGATCGCGATCTCGCCCTCGAAGGCGAGCAGTTCGGTGCCCGCAGGACGCTCGACCGTATCGCCCGAATCGGCGAGGGAGGTGACCGGTTTGAGGAAGTATCCGGGAAAGGCGGGGGTGCGGCCACGTTCGGCGGCCCGGGCCGGGTAGTTGATGTGCACCGCGATGATCTTGCCGGGGCGGTTCGGCAACGCACTGACCATGACGACCTCGTCTCGTTCGGGCCGACGATATCACAGATCGTATATGATCTGCGAACGGGGTCGCTATCCGAGCTGACGAGCCACCGCGCTCGCCGCGTCGACGAGCGCGGAGGCGATCTCGGAATCGCCCCGGTCGCTGGACACGTAGACCACCGCGAGCGCGGCCGGCGGCCCGCCGTGGGCATGGACCGGCACCGCGACCGATCGGAGACCGGGGATCACCTCGTCGTGGCTGGTCGCGTAGGCGCCGTTCACGAGTGGTCGGCGCGGGACGGCACGCTCCGCGAGCTCGGCGTCGCTGAGCAGCGACTGAATGGCGATCCCCGGCGCCCCGAGGGCGAGCGAGTGACGGCTACCCGGTCGCTGGGCGACTGTCGCCGCCCCGGCCCGGGGCTCGACGCTCGACAGCGTGACGCACTCCGTGTGGTCGAGCACGACGAGGAACGCGGTCATGGTGAGTTCGTTCGCTATCGCGGTGAGTTCGGGCAGGGCGGCCGCCTGCAGGGAGCGTTCGACACCGCGGGCGAGGGCCGCCAGCTTCGGCCCGAGTGCGAACGCCCCCGCCGCATCGCGCGAGACCAGGCCGTGATCCTCAAGCGTGCGGAGGATGCGGTAGGCGATCGACCGGTGCACGCCGAGCGCGGCGGCGAGCTCCGCGATGGTCATCGCGCTGGCCGAGTCGGCGAGCGATTCGAGCACCCGGATGCCGCGGGACAGGGTCTGCGAGTGCGGTGGTGCGGACAGGACGTCGCTCACCGCGACACCGCCTGCCTCAGGTTCGCCCGGAAGAAGGAGGCGAGCTCGTCGGTCGCGGCGAGTGGCAGCACGGCGGCGACATACTGGTCGGGGCGCACGACCACGATCGCGCCGTCGCGATCGATGCCGCGCTCGTCGAACACGTCGTGCTCCCGGTCCGCGCCGAACACGTTCTCGAGGTTGACGAGACCGAACGGGCTCATCAGTGGCGTGTACGCCGCAGGCACAGACATGATGTCGGTCTGGCGGTGGTCCTGCTGGTAGATCACCTTCACGTCGAACCGGGCGCCGGCATCCGCGCCCTCCGGCGTGAAGGCGACGACCGGGGAGTCGGGCGACGCTGCGAGCCATTCGGCGAGGTCCGCGGTGGGGGAGGCGGCGCCGGCCGGGGCCCGGTCGGCGAAGACGTAGATGCGCCAGCGGCCGTCCGCTCGCGCGAGGTGGCCGAGGTGCACCGGGTTGGTGTCGCAGATGCGCCGCACGATCGGCGACTTGAAGCGTTTGCCCACCGGGAAGCCGCTGGCCAGCGGCTGGTGGGCCAGGCCGCCGACGATGGCGGACTCGGTGTATTCGGTCATGAAGCCGGCGGGGAACTCCGCCGTCCTGGTGTAGAAGTCCTCGAGCTCGGTCGGGTCCGATAGCTCGTCCGGCTTCGCGGCCATGAGGCTCGACCACTCCTTGTCGAAGTCGATGAGGTTCTGCGCCACCACCTGGCGTTCGGCGGAGTAGGTGCCGAGCAGCGATTCGGGGCTGCGGCCGTCGAGCACATAGCCGAGCTTCCAGCCGATGTTGAGGCCGTCCTGCATGGACACGTTCATGCCCTGGCCGGCCTTCGCACTGTGGGTGTGGCAGGCGTCGCCCGCGATGAAGACGCGCGGGGCGCGGAGGCCCAGCTGGTCGGGGGCGACGTCGTCGAAGCGGTCGGTCAGCCGGTGGCCGACCTCGTAGACGCTGTACCAGGCGACATCCTTCACCTCGAGCGTGTACGGGCTCAGGATCTCGTTCGCCCTGGCCACGGTCTGCTCGATCGTCGTGAGCCGCACCGCGCCGTTGTCGTCGTCGGCCACCTCACCGAGGTCGACATACATGCGGAACAGGTATCCGCCCTCGCGCGGGATGAGCAGGATGTTGCCGCCCTCCTCGGACTGGATCGCGCACTTGGTGCGGATGTCGGGGAAGTCGGTCACGGCCAGCACGTCCATGACGCCCCAGGCATGGTTCGCCTGGTCGCCGGTCAGGGTGCAGCCGATCGCGTCGCGCACCCTGCTGCGTGCGCCGTCCGCCCCCACCACGTACTTCGCGCGCACCGTGCGCTCGGCGCCTGAGGTGTCGGTGAGCCTGATGGATACGGGATACTCTCCCGAGTCGGCGATCTCGAGGGACTCGAACTCCAGCCCGTAGTCGGGGGCCATGCGGGTGGGCGAGTTCTTCATGAACTCGGCGAAGTAGTCGAGCACGCGGGCCTGGTTGACGAGAAGGTGGGGGAACTCGCTGACACCGGAGGGGTCGTCGACGGCGCGGGCCGTGCGGATGATGTCGGCCGGGTGCCGCGGGTCGGGCTTCCAGAAGTTCATCTCGGTGATGCGGTAGGCCTCGGCGATGATGCTGTCGGCGAAGCCGAAAGCCTGGAAGGTCTCGACGCTGCGGGCCTGGATGCCGTCGGCCTGCCCGATGACCAGCCGTCCTTCGCGCCGGTCGATGATTCTCGTGGTCACGTTCGGGAACTGGGAGAGCTGCGCCGCGGCCACCATTCCGGCGGGGCCGGTACCGACGATGAGTACGTCGACGACGTCGGGGAGTTCCTCCGGCCGCCCGATGCCGACCCCGGCGGCGGGCTGGATGCGCGGGTCGCCGGATACGTACCCGTGATGGTGGAACTGCACAGGCATCCTCACTTCATCGTGTTCGTTCGATAATAGAACGAGCAACTCTATTACCGCACTACACCCTACGTCGGCGGGGAATCCCGCACAACACGCGGCCGCTAGATTGGCAGAGGTCTGGCAACCGGTCCGGGACGACGGGCGCTGCGTCGCCGGGAAGGGTGATCGTCACCGTGTCGCCGGCCAACATCGCCCCGACGATTGCGCCTAGAATATTTTCTGATATGGATGGTACGGAATTAGATGGATAAGACATTCCCATCCGCTGCGGATGCCGTGGCGGATATCCCGAGCGGTTCCACGCTCGCGGTCGGCGGGTTCGGTCTGGTGGGGGTGCCGATCGTGCTGATCCGCGCGCTGCTGGCGCAGGGGGCGGACCGCCTGCAGGTGGTGTCGAACAATTGCGGCGTCGACGGCTGGGGGCTCGGCGAGATCCTCGCGGCGGGCCGCATCGAGCGGATCATCGCCAGCTACATCGGGGAGAACAAGGAGTTCGCCCGGCAATACCTCGCCGGCGAGGTCGAGGTGGAGCTGACCCCGCAGGGCACCCTGGCCGAGCGACTGCGGGCGGGCGGGGTCGGTATCCCCGGATTCTTCACGGCGACCGGCTACGGCACCGCGGTGTCGGAGGGCGGGATGCCGTGGCGCTACGGTTCCGACGGCTCGGTGCTCGTCACCTCCCCCGCGAAGGAGACGCGCATGCTGTCGTCGCTCGGTGAGGAACGGGAGTACGTGTTCGAGCAGGCGATCCGCGCCGACTTCGGCCTGGTGCGCGCGGCGAAGGGCGACCGGCACGGCAACCTGGTGTTCGAGAAGTCGGCCCGCAACTTCAACCCGCTGGCCGGCATGTCGGGCCGGATCACCGTCGCCGAGGTCGAGGAGATCGTGGAGCCGGGCGAGATCGACCCGGACCAGGTGCACCTGCCCGGCATCTACGTCGACCGGATCGTGCAGCTCACGCCCGAGCAGGCGATCGAACTGCCCATTGAGAAGACGACGGTGAGGACGCGACCGTAATGGCACTCACCAGAGATGAGATGGCGGCCCGCGCCGCCCTGGAACTGCACGACGGCAGCTATGTGAACCTCGGCATCGGCCTGCCGACGCTGATCCCCAACTTCATCCCCGACGGGGTCACCGTCGTGCTGCACTCCGAGAACGGCGTGCTCGGCGTGGGACCGTACCCGTGGGAGGGCGAGGCCGACCCGAAGCTGATAAACGCAGGCAAGGAGACCGTCACGGTGCTCCCGGGCGCCTCCTACTTCGATTCCGCGGCATCCTTCGGCATGATCCGCGGCGGCCGCATCGCCACCGCCGTGCTCGGGGCGATGCAGGTCTCCGTCGCCGGCGACATCGCCAACTGGGCGGTGCCGGGCAAACTCATCAAGGGCATGGGCGGCGCGATGGACCTGGTCAACGGCGCCGACCGGGTGATCGTGCTGATGGAGCACGTCGCCAAGGACGGCACGGCGAAGATCGTCGAGGAATGCAGCCTCCCGCTCACCGGGGTGCGCTGCGTCGACCGGATCATCACCGAACTCGCCGTGATCGACATCACCGACGACGGCCTGGTGCTCGTCGAGGTCTCGCCCGGCGTCACCGTCGACGAGGTCGTCGCCGCCACCGGCGCACCCCTCACGGTCGCGCTCGCATGACCGAGCTGCGCGAGGTCGTCGTCTGCGAGCCGCTGCGCACGCCCGTCGGCCGGTTCGGCGGTTCGCTCGCGACCGTGTCGGCGCTGTCGCTCGCGACGCGGGTGATCGAGGAACTCATCACCCGCACGGGTCTCGACGGCTCGGTCGTCGACGACGTCATCGTCGGCCAGGGCTACCCCTCGTCGGAGGCGCCACCGATCGCGCGCGTCGCCGCGCTGGACGCCGGACTGCCGGTGACGGTGGGCGGTTACCAGGTGGACCGCCGGTGCGGCTCGGGCCTGCAGGCGGTGCTGGATGCCGCCATGCAGATCCAGGTCGGCGCGAGCGAGCTGGTGGTCGCCGGCGGCGTCGAGTCGATGTCGAACGCCCCGGTCTACACGGTCGAGGGCCGCCGCGGCATCACCGGCGCCGGACTCATGCTGCATGACTCGCTCACCCGGGGGCGGGTCACCGCCGGCGGAAAGTTCTACCCGACGCCGGACGGCATGGTGGAGACGGCGGAGAACCTGCGCAGGGACTACTCGATCCCGCGCGAGGAGCAGGACGAGCTGGCGCTCCGCTCGCACCAGCGCGCGGTCGCCGCCCAGCAGGCGGGCCGCTTCGACGAGGAGATGGTGCCGGTGACCGTGCCCGGCCGCAAGGGCGACCTGCTCGTCGACCGGGACGAGCACCCGCGCGGCGAGACCTCGCTCGAGGTGCTCGCGGGCCTCCGGCCGGTGATGAAGGACGGCACCGTGACCGCGGGCAACGCCTCCGGGCAGAACGATGCGGCCGCCGCGTGCATCGTCACGACGCCCGAGCGCGCCGCCGAACTCGGGCTCGTGCCCCTGGTGAGGCTCGTGTCCTGGGCGCGCGCCGGTGTGGACCCGACCCGCATGGGAATCGGTCCCGTCCCCGCGACGGCGCTCGCGCTGAAACGGGCCGGGCTGGAGCTGAAAGACCTCGACCTCATCGAGCTCAACGAGGCCTTCGCCGCCCAGGTGCTCGCCGTCACCCGCGAGTGGGGATTCACGGATGCCGACTGGGAGCGCACGAACGTGAACGGCGGCGGGATCTCGCTCGGGCATCCGATCGGAGCCACCGGCGTGCGAATCCTGGCCGGGCTCGCCCGCGAACTCCAGCGCCGCGGTGCCCGCTACGGCCTGGAGACGATGTGCATCGGCGGCGGTCAGGGTCTCGCAGCCGTGTTCGAGCGGGTCTGAACCGTGGCCGGAACAGGGAAGAGGTGTGGTCGATGTCGATCGATCTAGACGCGGTCGGCCGGAGCTTTCCGCCGGACCTCCGCTCCTGGGATTCGAAGGATGCGCTGCTCTACGCTCTGGGAGTCGGCGCCGGCGCGACGGATTCAACCTCGGAACTCGCGTTCACGACGGAGAACAGCATCGGGGTCGAGCAGAAGGTCCTCCCGACCTTCGGGGTGATCATCGGCGGAAGCACCCTCGGCGGCGAGGGTCTTCTGGGCCTGGGGGATTTCACGCGGCAGCAGATCCTGCACGGGGAGCAGAAGATCACCGTGCACGGACCCATCCCGGTGAGCGGAACGGCGTCATCGTCGGGCCGCATCGCCGCCATCTACGACAAGGGCAGGCACGCCAACATCCATATCGTCGCCGAGACGACGGACAGCAGCACCGGACGGCTGCTCGTCGAGACCGAGACCGTCGTCGTCGTGCGCGGCGAGGGCGGCTTCGGCGGAGAGCCCGGCCCGAGCGTCGACTGGGCGGTACCCCCGGGAGCGCCCGACCGGGTTGTGAACTACGAGACGCGTCCCGACCAGGCCCTGCTGTATCGGCTGAGCGGGGACCGCACCCCGCTTCATTCCGACCCATCGTTCGCGGCGGCGGCCGGCTTCGATCGCCCCATCCTGCACGGGCTGTGCACCTACGGCTTCGCGGGCCGGGCCCTGCTGTCCGCACTGCTCGACGACGAGCCGTCGCGCTTCGGCACCATGTCGGCCCGGTTCGCCTCCGTCGTCTACCCGGGAGATCCCCTCGAGGTGAGGATCTGGGAGACAGCGGATGGCGCGCACTTCCAGGCCTGGCGAGCCGATGACCTCGTGCTCGATCGCGGCGTCTTCGAACGAGCCTGAACCGGGGAGTGCGCTACCGCGCCCGCCACTGCGGTGCGCGGTGCTCCGCGAAGGCAGCGATGCCCTCCCGGGCGTCCTCGCTGTCCATCACAGCGGCGAGTTCGGACTCCGAATTCCGCCAGTCGGCATCCTCCGACACGAATCGGCCGTCGACGATCCTCCTGGCGATTCTCCGGCTGGCCTGCGTCGCAAGGGGCGCGTTCGCGCCGATCTGCTGCGCGAGCTGGAGGGCATCCGTCACCAGGTCCGCGGCGGAGGACAGGCGGTTGACCAGTCCCACCTCATAGGCACGTCGAGCCGTGATGGGACTACCGGTGAGAATGATCTCGTTCGCGATCTTGGCGGGGATCTGGCTGGGCAGCCGGATGGCGCCGCCGCCTCCCGCGAAGACTCCTCGCGAGACCTCGGGCAGCCCGAAGGTGGCCGTCTCCGAGGCGACCACGAGGTCACTGGCGAGAACGATCTCCATCCCCCCGCCCAGGGCGAAGCCGTTCACGGCGGCGATCGTCGGCGTGGAGATCGCGTGGGTGACGTAGCCGGCGAAGCCCCACTCGTAGCCAGGTGGGCGGTTCAGTTCGCCGCGGGCCAGGGCTCTCAGGTCCCCGCCGGCACAGAACGCCCTGTCCCCGGCGCCGGTGAGCACGATGACCCTGATCTCCGGGTTCTCGTCGGCGCGCTGGAGCTCCTCACCGAGCCGCGCCGTCAGCGCCCCGTCGATGGCATTGTGCACGCGGGGGCGGTTGAGGGTGAGTAGTTGCGTGTGCCCCCGCAGCTCACTCAACAGGACGTCGTCGTCCGGCCGGGGGCTGGCATCCGTCATGCGACCGGGGCACCGACCCCGTCGACGAGGCCACTGTGAAGAACGACGTCGACGGTGCGCTGGTAATGCTTCGCGAGAAGCTCGGACGCGAGGTCGGCGTCGTGCTGCAGCGTCGCCTCGAGGATCCTGGCGTGCTCCGCCTCCACGTCGCGCTCGGACGCCGCCGGGGAGGGTGCGGCCCACTGCCGGTACAGTTCGGTCGAGTCGGCCAGCTGCCGCGAGAATTCCAGGATCACCGGCACATTGCAGGCCTCGATGAGCTTCGCGTGGAAGGCGCGGTGCGCGCCGGTCCACTCCTCGGCCACGTGCTGGGGGTCGTCGGGCCCACGGCGAGGGGTTCTCGAAAGCTGGTGATGCGCGGCGGTGAGGGCCGACTCCCACGCGATGTCGCCGCGCTCGATGGCGAGCTGCAGGCCGAGTCCCTCGATCTGGCACCGCACGCGGGTGAGATCCTCCAGCTCGGCGAGCGAGAGGGTCGGAACGAAGAACCCGCGATTGGGTTCGACGACGATGAACTTCTCACCGGCGAGCCGCGTAAGCGCTTCGCGGATGACCGTCGTGCTCGTGTTGTAGTACTCGGACAGGGTCACCGGCTGGAGTTTCTCCCCGGGAACCCAGCGCCCCTTGAGCACATCGGCGCGGATGAATTCGTGCACGCCGATGAGTCGAGGACGCGTGCTGCTGGTCGATGCCATGGCCAGAAGCTTAACATATGCCACGTACAAATATATTGTTACGCGCCTTATATACTTTGATTTCGCCGGGCTGTGTGATACGCCATCGAGGTCCGGCTTTTACATTTCGGGTCCGGGTCAGAAAATATACTCTGCACTAACAACTATACTTCTACTTGCGAAATGCGATATCGTTCGAATGGCAGTGCAGCCTCGTATGACGGGGCAGAAGGGGTGCGCACCGACGTGCACCGGGAACCAGAGAAAGGCCAACCTGTGTCCGCTGGAGTCATTTCCGCCATGGGCCACCTGGCCATCCTCACCACCGATCTCGACGCCTCGGTGTTCGACGCTACGCACGTGCTGGGGCTCAGGGAGGTCTCGCGAACGGGTGACACCGTCTACCTGGCGGCGGCTGACGTGCATCACGAAATCAGCTATACGAGCTCCGACCAGAATGCCGTCGATCACATCGGTCTCGTCGCCCGGGACGGCGATGCCCTCCTCGAGGTACGCGAGCGGGTGGAACGCGCGGGATTCGAGATCGTGTCCGAGACCCCGCTGGACGAGGGCATCGCCCGGGGTTTCTCGTTCGTCGGGCCCGAGGACTGGGTCTTCGAGATCTACCTCGGCATGGAGATGTCCGGGCTCCAGCCCAGCTTCGGGCCCGACCGATTCGGGCACATCAATCTCCACCCCCAGGACGTCGAGCGGATGTACAGCTTCCTCGTCGAGGTGCTCGACTTCAGGATCTCCGACATCATCGGCGACGACTTCGCCTACTTCCTGAGGTGCAATCCCGATCATCACGGCATAGCACTCATCAAGGGCAAAGGGTCGCTGCACCATCACGCCTGGCAGACCCAGAGCATCGCGGACCTCGGACGCATGGCCGACCGGCTGGATCGCCTGGGCCGCAACCTCATCTGGGGCCCGGTCCGTCATGGAGCCGGGCACAACATCGCCGCGTACTTCGTCGAGCCGTCCGGTGGCGTGATCGAGCTGTACACCGATCTCGAGCAGATCTACGACGACGCGCGCCCGCCGGTGATCTGGCAGGCGGACGACGGCAAATGGTTCAACCGGTGGGGTGTGTACAACGGGCAGGATTTCCGGTCGCACGGGATCTTCCCGGCACGCCGCCCCGCCACTGACGCGCACACCGATCGGACATCCGAATGAGATTCGCCAGCTACCTTTCTCCCGCGGGCACAGCCACGTGGGGCGCCGAAGTCGACGGCACGATGTACGACCTCGGGCCGACCGGCACCCACCTGGCCGACACCCTCAAGCAGCTGGTCGAGCGCGGGGACTTCGCGAGCATCTCCGTGAATCTGGCCGGGGCGCCGGAGCGGCCCCTGGACGACGTCGAGTTCCTGCCGGTGATCACCGATCCCGGCAAGATCATCTGCATCGGGGTGAACTACAAGTCGCACCAGGATGAGACGGGCAAGCCGCCGCCCGCGGCGCCGACGGTGTTCACCCGCTTCGCCGATTCGCAGATGGGGCACCTCCGCCCCGCCGTGCGGCCCGGCACGACGACGCAGTTCGACTACGAGGGCGAGATGGCGCTCGTCATCGGCAAGCCGGCGTACCACGTGCCCGAGGCGGATGCCCTCGGCGTGATCGCGGGCTACGCGGCATACAACGACTTCAGCGTGCGAGACTGGCAGCGTGCAGCGTCGCAGTGGATTCCCGGGAAGAATTTCCCGCACACCGGCGCCTTCGGCCCATTCCTCGTTCCGGCCGGACAGATCCCGGATGTCGGCGCCCTCACCCTCGAGACCCGGGTCAACGGCGAGGTGCGCCAGTCCGCATCCGTCGCGGACCTCGTCTTCACGATCCCGCAGTTGATCGCATACGTGACGGGGTTCACACCGCTCTCGCCGGGTGACGTCATCGTCACGGGAACGCCCGGCGGTGTCGGACTCTTCATGGAACCGCAGGCCATGCTGGTCGGCGGGGACATCGTCGAGGTCGAGATCACGGGTCTCGGCACCCTGAAGAACTCCGTCGTGCAGGGCTGACCCGCCGATGGCGGAATTCGACACGGACGTATTCATCGTCGGCACGGGTCCGACCGGATCGACCGCCGCCCTCGCGCTGGCCACCTACGGCGTCCGGGTGCAAATCATCACGCGCTATCGCTGGCTCTCGAACACGCCCAGGGCGCACATCACCAATCAGAGAACGATGGAGGCGCTCCGCGACCTCGGCATCGACGGAGAGGTCGCCCGGTACGGCTCGCGCTGGGACCTTATGGGTGACACGCTCTTCACGACGAGCCTGGCGGGACCGGAGGTCGCCCGCATCCGCACCTGGGGCACCGGTGACGACCGGCACGGCGACTACGTCAAGGGCAGCCCGAGTGGAATGCTCGACGTGCCGCAGCCCTACCTCGAGTCGGTGATTCTGAAGAACGCCGCGGAGCGCGGTGCGAATGTCATCTTCAACACCGAGTACCTGTCGCATGTGCAGGACGCCGACGGGGTCACGGTCACCGTGCGGGATCGGCTCACCGAGCGCGAGTACAGCGTGCGGGCGCGCTACCTGATCGGGGCCGACGGCGCGAAGTCGCTCGTCGCCGAGCAGCTCGGCCTCCCTATCGAGGGGAAGATGGCCAGGGCGACGACGGCATACGTGCAGTTCACCGCGGATCTGACGCGGTTCGTCGAGCATCGCCCGAGCATCCTGTACTGGATCACGACACCGATCGCCGGCTACGGCGAGATCGGGATGGGCCTGCTGCGAGCCGTGCGCCCGTGGACCAAGTGGATCGCGGGCTGGGGCTACGACCCCGACCTGGGCGAACCGGATTTCTCTCCCGACTCCCTCAGGGCACGCATCTCGGCCCTGATCGGCGAGCCAGGCATCGAGATCGAGCTCGGAGCGACATCCACCTGGCAGGTCAACCAGGCCTATGCGACCCGCCTGTCCGATGGGCGGGTGTTCTGTGCGGGCGACGCCGTTCACCGCCATCCGCCGTCGGGCGGCCTCGGCTCGAACACCTCGGTCCAGGACGCGTACAACCTGGCCTGGAAGCTGGCGCTCGTCATCCGCGGCGATGCCTCTGCCGCGCTGCTGGAGAGCTTCACCGATGAGCGGGCGCCGGTGGCGAAGCAGGTCGTCGACCGGGCGAACCTCTCGCGCGTCGAGTTCGGCCCGTTCAATGCCGCCATCGCCATCGCCATCGCCACCGGCGACGCGGGCGACCGGGTTGCGGCGATCGAGGCGAAGCTGTCGGACACCGGCCCGAACGGCGTCGAGACGAGAGCGGCGATGGCCGCTGCCCTCGAGCTGAAGAACTACGAGTTCAACGCCCACGGCGTGGAGATGAACCAGCGCTACCGGTCGGGAGCCGTGATCGACGACCCCGAGCTGGGCGAGGAGACCTGGGCTCGCGATCCGGAACTGTATCTCCAGGCCGCCGTGCGTCCCGGTGCCAAGCTGCCGCACGCCTGGCTGGTCGATGCCTCGGGTCGACGCACGTCCACGCTCGATCTCGTGGGTCACGGCCGGTTCACGCTGGTCACCGGGCTGGCCGGACAGGCCTGGGCCGAGGCCGTCCGTGCCATCGATCGGCCGCTTCTCGACGTCGCTGTGATCGGCGGCCCGGAGGCCCGTGACCTGTACGGCTATTGGGCGCGGGTGCGCGACATCGACGAGGACGGAGCCCTGCTGGTCCGGCCGGATGGGTACATCGCCTGGCGGCGATCGAGCGGACTCCAGCCCGGGGAGCGGGCAGACCAGATCGTCCGCTCCGTTCTCGCCGCCATTCTCGGCCAGTGACAGTGGCCGCACCGACCACCTGACAGTGAACGAATCGAAACCGGAGTTCTCATGACGACCGAAGTGGAAAGCCCGGTTGATGCCGCTCGCCGGTTCGCGGAGGGCGGATCGCGGCTGGACCGTGACGCCTATCGAGGGGAAGTGATCGCGGGACGTTTCGTGCTCCCGGGTGACGGTCTCTCTCTGCGTGAGGCGGTGGAACTCGCGGAATCGCGCGGCCGATACCTGAGCGTCGGTCCGTTCGTCGCGGCGAACGTCGTTGCGGATGCACTGCGTTCGCACGGGACAGCTCAACAGCGTGAGCGCTGGCTGGCCCCGCTTCTCGCCGGGGACGTCATTCCCTCGCTCGCCCTGGAGATGCAGGCCGGCCCGGGGAGCGAGCCCACGCTCCGGAGGGATGGGAGCGCGCTGGTACTGGCAGGAAGCGTCGAACTGGTACAGCACGGCCAGGACGCGGACCTGCTGCTGGTCTCCGCGCTGGAGGACGGCAGATGGGTCCGGCTGCTCCTGGACAGCGCGCGCACAGGCGTGCGCCTGGATGCCGTGGACGCGCTCGACGGAACCCGCGGCCTCAGCCGCGCGACCTTCACGGGCGTCGCCGTCTCGGCATCCGACATCCTGGGCGACCCCGGCTCGTCGGCCGCCCCGCTCGAGCTGGTCTCCCTTCTCTCGCTCGGCGAGACCATCGGCGCCATGGACGAGCTCTTCACCACCGCGCTGGCGTACGCGAAGTCCCGGTTCGCCTTCGGCCGCCCGATCGGCTCGTTCCAGGTGATCAAGCACGCCCTCGTCGACGCAAGCCTGGCGCTCGAGTCGAGCAAGGCGATGAGGGACGCACTGCTCGACGCCATGATCGAGGGGCGCCCCGAGGCGTCGGAGATCGCCAGCATGGCCAAGTCCTTCGTGGCGGGCGCCGGTATCGATCTGGCCCACATCGCGTGGCAGACCTACGGCGGCATCGCGTACACCTGGGCGAACGACTTCCACCTCTACCTCCGGCGGATCACCTCCGATGCCGCGCTGTTCGGCGACGCGATGTGGCACAACCGCAGGATCCACGCTCTTCACGAAGGGAGCCGGGCATGACGAACAACGACCAGCCGACAGTGGACGAGTTCCGGGCATCGGCGCGATCCTGGCTGGATGCCAACCTCGAGCGCCGCACGGGAACGCGCAAGCGCCGCACGCGCGGGATGGTCCATCGAACCGTCGAGGACATCGCCGAACAGCGCGCGATCCAGGCGCGAGTGCACGAGGGCGGGTACACCGGCATCACCTGGCCGGTCGAGTACGGCGGCAGGGGCCTGACCGAGGAGCATGAGCGTGCCTTCACCGCGCTCGCCGCGGACTACCTGATGCCCGATCTCGGCATCGCCGGCGCCGTGACCATGATCGTGTGCGCCAACGCGATCCTCACGCACGCCTCCGAGGAATTCAAGCGCCGGCACCTGCCGCTGATCCTGTCGGGCGAGGAGCTATGGGCCGAGTTCTTCTCGGACCCCGCCGCCGGCTCCGACCTGGCGGGGGTGGTCACGACCGCGACCAGGGACGGCGACAACTGGATACTGAATGGGGCGAAGATCTGGAGCAGCGGCGCCTATTACGCCGACTTCGGCCTCTGCCTGGCCCGCACCGACTGGGATGCCCCAAAGCACGCCGGCCTCACCTGGTTCGCGGTGAGCACGTCGGCACCGGGCGTCGTCGTCGAACCCCTCAAGGAGATCACCGGGGACATCGAGTTCTGTCACGAGACCTTCCAGGATGTCGTGATCCCGGACACCGAGCGGATCTGTGAGGTGGGGGAGGGCTGGCTCGTCGCACAGACCGTGCTGCGGTACGAGCGCGAGGCGAGCTCGGGCAGCCTGACTTCGGGAGCCGTCTCCCTCGATCCGGGTCCGCTCGCGCCCGACCTGGTCGCGCTTGCGGCCCGCGCCGGGCGGGCCGACGACGAGCACGTGCGGCGGCTCATCGCGCGGAGTCATGTCGACGACTTCGCGCTCCGTGCCCTCGGGGCCAGGATCTCCCGGCTGATGGCCGAGGGGCATCCGGCCGGACCGGGCCTGGTCTCCTATACGAAACTCGCCGTCGGGATGACCGAGCCGAAACGCGCCAAAGCGGCGATAGAGATCGGCGGCGCGGCTGCGGTCGCCTGGGACCCGGACGATGTCGACGGCCTCGCGACCTCGCTCGGCTACCTGAATTCGCGGGTGACGTCGATCGCCGGCGGCACGAACGAGATCCAGCACAACGCGATCGGCGAGCGCGTGCTCGGGCTGCCCCGGGAGCCCTCGTTCGACAAGGGCAAGACGTTCCGTCAGATCCAGGAGGACAGCGAAGGCTGGACCGGGAGCCGCTGAAGGCGACCCGAGTATTGCAGCTCTGTAGAGTCCTGTGATAAAAATACATAATTGATACGAAAAAATATTGAAACCCAGATAGTGTGAGATCACATTCGACGATTCGCCGCCGATCCACGAGTCCGTGGTCGCGGCGTCGGCGAAACCTTGATGAAACCAGACAGCAGAACAAGGGAGTTCTTCAATGAAGAGGCATGTCACAATCTCAGCGGCGATTGCTATCGCCGCGGTCGCCGGGCTGGCGGCGTGTTCGAGCCAGCCGTCGGCCTCACCCAGCGCATCGACCGGCGGTACTTTCAACGTCGTGATGATCGTCGGCCAGACCGGACCGCTCGCGGCCGCGGCTGCCGACTTCAGCCTGGGAATGCAGACCGCCGCCGACGGCATCAACAAGTCGGGCGGCATCCAGGGCAAGAAGGTCGTCGTCAAGATCCTCGACGACAAGAGCGATCCCACCCAGGCCGTCACCCAGCTCCAGAGCCTCGTGAACTCGGGGACGAAGCCGGACCTCGTCTACGCCGGCATCAGCAGCTCCGAGACCCTCGCCATGCTGCCGATCCTCACCGCGGACAAGATCCTGTCGATCTCGCAGGCCACGGCCGCGGCGATCGACGTCCCGGCGACCTACCCGTACCACTTCGGCGTCTCGCCCACGAACGCCCAGGGGCTCGCGGTCATCGGCGCGCAGATCAAGGCGAAGAAGTACAAGAAGGTCGCCCTGATCGTGTCGAACGACGCGAACGGTGCCGACCTGACGACCACCGTGACGGCCGACGCGCAGAAGAACGGCGCCAAGATCGTCGACACCGAGCAGTACGACCCGAAGGGCGTCGACTACACGGTGCAGTTCCAGCGTGCGCTGGCGGCCAAGCCCGATGTGATCTTCACCGACGGATCGGGCCCGGCCATCGCAGGACGCCTGTTCTCGGCGCGTGCCACCGCGGGCGCGACGAACATCCCGCTGATCGGTGGTGGTGGCATCTCGGGCCTGGCCCTGAACACCATCGCCTCGGCTGACGCGATCCAGAACTGCACCATCCCCGTCTTCAAGTTCCTGATCCAGGGTGGGGACACCGCAGAGGCCGCGCTGCTCAAGCCGCTCGCCGCGGCGACGAAGGCGAGTGGCCAGACCGGCACGATCTACGGCCCCGGTATCGGCTTCGATGCGATGCGCATTGTCGCTGAGGCAGGCAAGACGGCCAAGTCGACGAGTGGTCCGGACCTGGCCAAGGTGCTGGGCAAGATCACGATTCCGAAGGGCTACTCGGTTCAGTACCCGGACGGCTTCTCGTACTCCAGCTCGACCCACTTCCCGACGGTCAGTGGTTCGACCGGCGGCAAGGAGCTGATCTCGTGCAACACGACGGTCATCGACAAGACCTACATCCAGGTCCAGTAATACAGTCAGAGCACTCCACCGCCGGCTGATGCCGGCAGCATCCGATAACCGCAAAGGAAATCCGACTGCATGATCACGTCACTATGGGCAGGATTGGCCACCGGGTCGATCTACACGCTCATCGCCATCGGGTACAACATCACACTGACCACAGCGGGAGTGTTGAACTTCGCCTACGCGAACATAGTGATGATCGGAGCATTCGTCGCGGTTTCGGGACTCGCGCTGGGGCTGCCAATATGGGCGATATTCATATTGGCGGCCCTGGCCGGGGCCATCATCGCCACCGCTGAGGAGCGGGTGGCGGTGCGCTTCCTTCCCAAGGGCGAGCACGCCGAGCTCATCACGACCATCGGCGCATCGACCGTGCTCACCGGCGCTACCGCGCTCATCTGGGGCAACACGGCCCTGCGGGTCAATCTCTTCCCGCAGGTTCCGCTGCACCTGTTCGGCGGCTCCGTGCAACCGAACAGCGTCATCCTGATCATCGCCGCGCTCGTGCTCGGTGTCGGCCTGCACTTCTTCAACACCCGCACCAAGTTCGGGCTCGCGAGCCTCGCCCACGCCTTCGATCGCGAGTCGACCATGCTTCGTGGCGTCAACGTGCGCTGGCTGTCGATCGTCGCCTTCGCGGCATCCGGCGCGCTCGGCGGACTGATCGGTCCGCTCGTTGGTATGACGACGACGGCAGATCCCTTCATCGCCATCACTCTTGCCATCAAGGGATTCATCGCCCTCTACTGCGGCGGCGTCGGCAGCCAGGCCGGTGCCATCATCGGCGGCTTCGGCATCGGCATCATCGAGGCGCTGGCCAACCTCTGGCTCGGTCCCAACTACGGCGACTTCGCCGTGTTCGCCGTCTTCCTCGCCATCCTGCTGATCAGACCGCAGGGAATCGTCGGTACCAGGATGCTGAGGTCTGTCTGATGTCCACCGCCAAAGTCGAGGCGCCATCGACCGGTGCCGCCGTCCGCCGCCGCCACCTCCCCGGTTTCGTCACCCCGCTGATCTGGGTCGTGGTGATCGCGATCATCGCGATCACGCCACTGCTCGGTCTGGATGACCAGACCCAGCGGCAGGTCATCCTCACCGCGATCATGGTGCTGCTGGTCAGCGGTGTGAACCTCACCTTCGGCTGGGCGGGCGAGCTGAACATGGGCATCCCCGCCATGTACGCGGCCGGCGCCTACGTGGGGGGCTACCTCTACATCCATGTGCTCAACGACGTCGTCGTCGGCGTGATCGCCGGCGGCCTGGCGGCGCTTCTCATCGGAATCATCACCGGTGTGCCCGGCTTGCGACTGGGCGGCTGGGTGCTGGCCATCGTGTCGTTCTTCGTGGTCATCCTCATCCCCTCGATCCTCCAGGTGATCCCCGCGAATGTCGTCGGTGGGAGCGTCGGGCTGATCGGTATCCCCGCGCCCCAGCTGTTCGGGCAGCCGCTCACCTCGCAGGGTTTCTTCGCCTTCGTCATAGTGGTGACGGGCATCTGGTTCGCGGTCTACCGCAATATCGTCAGGTCACGGGTGGGCGATTCGCTGCTCATCGTGCAGGAGGGGAGGGTGCTCGCGCCCTCGCTCGGTCTGTCCCGGTATCGGCTGAAGCTCATGGCCTATGCCGTGGGCGCCATCCCGGCGGGCATGGCCGGCGCGCTGTACGCGAGCCTCGACCGGTTCATCGGGCCGGAGTCGTTCACGCTGCAGCTCGCGATCAACGTGCTCGCGGCATCCATCATCGCCGGCCGTCGCAGCATCTACCCGATCATCATCGGTGCTGCCTTCGTGCAGTTCATCAACGTGCGCTCGAGCGACTTCGCCCAGTACGGGCTGGTGGTGTTCGGCGCGCTGCTGATCGTCGGAGGTATCGCCTTCGCGGGCGGGATCGCCGGCCTCGGCCGTCGTCTTCTCAAGCTGGTGGCGCCGCAGAGATTCCGTGGCGGAGCGGCGTCCACCGCCACACCGCCCACCACTCGTACGCAGTCCGGCTTCGCCTTCGCGAACCTGCCGGGACGACTGCTGTCGGTGGTGGACGTTCGCAAGACCTTCGGCGGCGCGATCGCACTCGACAGGGTGAGCTTCGAGGCGAAGCCCGCGCAGATCACGGCGCTGATCGGGCCTAACGGCTCCGGCAAGACCACCATGCTCAACATCATCAACGGGTTCTACCCGGTGACGTCGGGAACGGTGTCCCTGGGTGACCGCCTGATCTCGTCGATGCCGTCGACGAGAGTCGCACGGCAGGGGATCGCCCGCACCTTCCAGACGCCCGTCGTTCCAAGCGGCCTGAAGGCGATCGAGGTGGTGGCCTCCGGGCACATCGCGTCGAGACCGGTGCCCCTCATCGCGACGATCCTGCGGCTGCCGTTCTACGGACGGGTGCGCAGGAACGAGCTCAACGAGGCGCACGAGATTCTGGTCCAGCTCGGGCTCGAGCAGTTCGAGCAGCAGCCGGCCGATTCGCTGTCGCTCGGAACGCGGCGCATGATCGAGCTCGCTCGCTCACTCGCGAGCAATCCCGCCGTGGTGCTGCTCGATGAGGTGGCGTCCGGACTCGACACCCACGAGGTGATCGAGCTGGCCAGGGTGCTCAGGCTCGTGAGCCGGGCCGGCGCGACAGTGGTACTGGTCGAGCACAACTTCGCTCTGGTGCGGTCGCTCGCGGATGCCGTGGTGGTGCTCGCGGACGGGGCCGTACTGACCAGTGGTCCTCCCGCCGATATCGAGAAGCACCCGGAGGTGCTCAAGCGGTTCCTGGGCGAGATGGCGGGCCTGTCGGGGACATCGCTCGCGGCTCGTCCGACCTCCGACAGCGCGAAGGGCAAGTGAGATGGAACCGATTCTCGAAGTCACCAATCTCGCCACCGGCTATGACGACCTCCGTGCCGTGTGGGATGTCTCCTTCCGTCTCGAGGCGGGCACGGTGTTCGCGCTGCTGGGCCGCAACGGCGCAGGCAAGACCACGACGCTTCGGGCCATCGCCGGCCTGAACCCGGTGCAGGCAGGGGACGTCTCCTACCGGGGGGAGTCGATCAAGTCGCTGCCGCCGTACGAGCGGGTGCGGCGAGGCATCGGGTTCGTGCAGGAGGGCAAGCGCATTTTCAGCGAGCTCTCCGTCGAGAAGAACCTGCGACTCGGCCTGTTCACGTTCACGGGGTCCCGCGCCGAGGCGAAGGAACGCTACGAATGGGCATACGACACCTTCCCCGCGCTGGGCGAACGCAAGACCCGCATGGCCGGCCTGCTGTCCGGAGGCCAGCAGCAGATGCTGGCCATCGCCCAGGCCCTGATGCCGAACCCGCAGGTGCTTCTGGTCGATGAGCCGTCCGCCGGACTCGCGCCCGCCATCGTCGAGGATGTCGTCGAGATCCTCCGCAAACTCCGTGACGGCAACCTCGGCATCGTGCTGGTCGAACAGTCGGTCGACTTCGCACTGGCGATCGCGGCGAACGTGGCCGTGCTCGACATCGGCCGGGTCACCTATTCGGGCATGACTGACGCGCCGGGCGCGCCCGACGCCATCCGCACCGCCTACATGGGCAACCTGATCGAGGTCGCGGAGGCGGAGAGCCAGGGAGCGGCCGCGGCCACGTGAGCGCCAACAGGACCTACGTGGTCACCGGCAGCGCGTCGGGCGTCGGGAAGGCGACCGCGGAGCTGCTCATCGAGCGAGGCAACCGGGTGATCGGTGTCGACCTCGCGGCGGCCGACGTCACCGTCGACCTGTCCACGAACGACGGCCGGGCCGAACTGGTCTCCGAGGTGACCCGGCTCAGCGACGGAGTCGTCGACGGCGTGCTGTCCATTGCGGGACTGGCGGCTCCCGTCCCGGCCACCGTCAGTGTCAACTACTTCGGCATGATCGCGGTGCTCGAGGGCCTGCAGCCCCTCCTCACCCGTTCTTCGGCCCCGCGCGCGGTGGGGGTCTCGTCCATGGCCAGCGTGCGCGATTACGACGAGCAGCTCGTCGCCGCGATGCACGACAATGACGAACCTCGAGCCCTCGAGCGGGCCGCGGAACTCGCCGCCGAGTCGGCCGTGATGGGTGGCGGCAGCCTCTACGCATCGACGAAGCGCGCGTTCGCCCAGTGGGTGAGGCGCAGCGCGCCGACCGAGTTCTGGGCGGGTGCGGGAATCCCGCTGAACGCCATCGCGCCCTCGGTCGTGGTCACCCCGATGACAGCGGCCGCACTGGTGACCGAGGAGAACAGGGCGCAGATGCGGGAACGCAGCCCGATGCCTCTCAATGGTTTCGCGGAACCCATCGTGCCGGCGCGGCTTCTGGCCTGGCTGACCAGCGAGGAGAACTCGCACCTCTGCGGGCAGGTCATCTTCATCGACGGCGGGGCGGATGCGGTCATCCGCGGCGATTCCGTGTGGTAACAGCGACTATAGTTTCAGTGGAATAATATATAATTAGTTCCACGCAGTAGTGCGGCGCTCCGGCGCCACGGTTGATTGGATTCGATGATGAACTCCCCGAAGTTGTCCGGGACCTCGCCGAGCGTGGTCATCGCCGGCGGCGGCCCGATCGGAATGTGGCTGGCCGCCGACCTGGGCGCCCGAGGGGTGCGCACCCTGGTCATCGAGCGCAACACCGAGGGCAGCAACCAGGCGAAGGTGATGCAGATCAGCATCAGGACGCTCGAATACGCGCGCCAGCTCGGCTTCGCCGACCAGATGTCGAACTGGGGCTTTCCGCACGACTACCCCATGAACAACGTCTTCGCCACGAGTCTCGACGGGTACGAGCTGGGCAGGTCGGACGGCGCGCCGATCGGCCAGCCGGGCGCGCCCGGCTACACGGAGTTCAGCCCCCAGTTCCAGGTGCACTGCCCGCAGCCCTGGCTCGAACCGATCGTCGAGAAGGCCGCTCGCTCGCACGGGTGCGTCGACGTGCGGCGCGGCTGGGAATTCGACTCGTTCGATGAGACCGAGCAGGGGGTCACCGTCTACGTCACCGACCTGGCAACGGGCGACCACGAGGTCGTGCACGCCGACTACCTGATCGGCTGTGAGGGCTTCGGCGGCAAGGTCGGTGCCCAGGTCGGCATCCCGGTGGAGGAGCGTACGGTCGACTACTCGGTGGACCTCGAGTTCACGACGGACGATCTGTTCGCCGAGCACGACAAGGGCAAGGCGACTCGCTACACCCTCATCGGGCCGGAAGGCACTTGGGCGACGCTCGTCGCCGTCGACGGCCAGTTCCGCTGGCGACTCTCCATCTACGGCGTCGAGCGCGACCTCGCGGACGAACTCGACGCGGATGCCGCGGTGCTGCGCGCGGTCGGCCACCCGTTCGACTACACGATCATCCGTCGCGGGCGCTGGAAGCGCCGTGCGGCGATGGCCGCGACCTTCGTGCGCGGCCGGGTGATCCTCGCCGGCGACGCCGCGCACTGCAGCCCGCCGAACGGCGGTTTCGGAATGAACACCGGCATCGCCGATGTGATGAACCTCGGATGGAAGCTCCAGGCCGCTGTCGAGGGCTGGGCCGGTGACGACCTGCTCGAAAGCTACGGGGCCGAGCGCCGGCCGATCGCCCAGATGACGCTCGCGGAGTCGATTCGCGACTATGGCCGTCTGGTGAACGAATCCTCCTACCCCGAGATCGAGGGCACCTCGCCGGAGGCCATCGAGCAGCGGCGGATCATCGGCGAACGCCTCGCGAACGAGAGCCTGAAGGCCTGGCGCCCGCTCGGGGTGCACCTCGGCTACGGCTACCCGTGGTCGTCCATCGTCAACACCAAACCCGGTGAGTACCCGCAGTTCGAGATGCAGGACTACGTGCCGTCGAATGACGCCGGCTTCCGCGCGCCGCACGTGTGGCTTGAACCGAACCGCTCAACGCTCGACCTGTTCGGGCCCACCCACGTTCTGCTCCGGGTGGGACAGGGCGGCCCGACGGGCCAGGGCCTGATCGAGGCGGCGAGCGATGCCCGCATGCCGATCGCGGTCCACGAGATCTCGGGTGAGGCGGTCGAGGCCGTCTACGACAAGAAGCTGCTGCTGGTTCGGCCCGACGGCTACATCGCGTGGAGTGGCGACCAGGACCCGAAGGACCCCGAGCGCATCATCACCACCGCCCGGGGTGCGATCGGCGTTCGCGTGCTCGAATCGGAATCGATCGGCTCGCGATGACCGTGCAGAGCTCCGGGAGTTTTCTCGTCGGGGTTCGCGTGCTCGAGATCGCCGACGAGCTGGGCGAGTACTGCGGGAAGGTGCTGGCCGGCCTCGGTGCCGACGTGCTCAAGATCGAGCCGCTCGGCGGCGAGTCGACGCGCTCGATCGGCCCGTTCTTTCACGACCAACCCCACCCCGACCGGAGCCTGCACTTCTGGCACTACAACTTCGGCAAACGCGCGATGGTGCTCGACCTGGAGTCCGAGGACGGGGTCGCGCGATTCCTCGAACTGGCGCGCGACGCGGATGTCGTGCTCGACACCCGCCCGCGCGGTTACCTGGATTCGCTCGGGCTCGGCTACGAGGCGCTGGAAGCCGTGAACCCCGCCATCGTCTACGCGCGGATCAGCCCGTTCGGGGACACCGGGCCGTGGGCCGACTACCGGGGAAGCGACCTCATCCATCTCGCTCTCGGCGGGGTGATGATGAACTGCGGCTACGACCCCACGCCGCTCGGCGAATACGACACGGCGCCGATCGCGCCGCAGATGTGGCAGTCGAACCACATCGCGGGGGAGGTCACCGCACTCCAGATCATCGCGGCCCTCAACTACAGCAGGCAGACCGGTGTCGGTCAGCGGCTCTCGACGTCGGTTCACGACGCGGTCAGCAAGAACACCGAGACCGACGTTCCCGACTGGGTCTACTCGCGTCTTCCGCACGGCAGACTCACGAGCCGGCACTCCTTCGCGAGCCTGCAGGTGGTCGACGGTCGTGTGACGGTCGCCGACACCAGCATCAACGGCAACGCCCGCACCAAGGACGGCCGCTGGGTGCTGGCCTATCGCACCTACCTGCCGGGGATGGGCAATCTCTTCGGCCGCACCCGCGCCGTGCTCGAGAAGTACAACGCCGTCGAGGATCTCGGCGAGGAGAAGTACGAGAGCAACGACTATGTGACCCGGCCGGATGTCGCGCGACACGTGGCCTCGGTGCTGGCTCGCCTGATCGGCGGATTCACCTTCGACAGGGATCTCTGGAAGGACGGCCAGGACCAGGGCCTTCCGTGGGCACCGGTGCGCCGGCCGGAGGAGAACCTCGGCGAGGAGCACTGGGCGCGCCGCGAGACCTTCGCCGATGTCGAGTATCCGGAACTCGGCCAGACCTTCACCCAGATCGGCGCGAAATGGATGGCCCCCGGCCTGCCGTGGCGCGCCGGACCGCGAGCACCGATGCTCGGCGAACACGATGGTCAGGGATTTCTCGACCGTCCGACTCGCGCCACGCCGCGAACGGGCAACGATCGCCCGACGACTCTCGCCAGCAAGAGAGGCACGCCGTTCGCACTGGCGGGAGTGCGGATCGTCGACCTCTCCTGGCTGCTCGCCAGTGCCGGTGCCGGCCGGTTCTTCACCGCGCACGGCGCCGAGGTCATCAAGGTCGAGCACTCCTCTCGCCCGGACGGCATGCGGATGGGAATGGGCGTGCCGCCTCTGGGAGGCCGTGATGAGCGGGACCGCGCCACGAGCCCGCTGCCGTCCCCGTCGGTCAAGAGCCTCAACCGCAGCGGCTCGTTCGGCGAGATCAACGCGGGCAAGCGCAGCCTCAGCCTGAATCTCAAGTCCGACCATGGCAAGGAACTGCTCATCGAGCTGATCCGTGATGCCGACATGATCGTCGAGGGCTTCTCGCCGGGCACCATGGACCGCATGGGCCTCGGCTACGAACGGCTGCGCGAGATCAATCCGCGCATCATCTACGTGCAGCAATCCGGCATGGGCCAGATCGGTACCTACGGTCAGCTGCGAAGCTTCGGCCCGACGGCCCAGGCCTTCGCCGGCCTGACCGACATGTCGGGTCAGCCCGACCCCTACGCCCCCGCGGGTATCGGCTACTCCTACCTGGACTGGTTCGGGGCGTACCAGATGGCGAACGCCATGATGGCCGCGCTCTACCGCCAGCGCGAGACGGGCGAAGGATGCTGGATCGATTCTTCGCAGGTCGAGACCGGCCTGTACCTGACCGGCACGGCCATCCTCGACCACGAGGTGAACGGCAGGATCACCGCGCGCACGGGCAATCGTTCCCCGCATAAGCCGGCCGCGCCGCACGGGGCGTTCCCTGCGGAGGGCACCGACCGCTGGATCGCCATCGCCGCCTTCACCGAGGAGCAGTGGCGCTCGATCGTGGGAGTGCTGGGCGCACCCGAATGGCTCGAGGACGAGCGCTTCGCGACGCTGGCCGCGCGGCTGGCCAACCAGGACATCCTGGAACGGCTCGTGTCGGACCGCACCAGAACCTTCGAGCCCTATGCCCTGATGGAGCTGCTGCAGCATGCGGGAGTTCCAGCAGGGGTGTGCCAGACCGCCGAGGATCGCGTCGACCGGGACCCGCAACTGCGGCACCTCGGCTGGATGGTGGAGCTCGACCAGACCGAGATCGGAACCTGGCCGGTGCGCGAGGTTCCCGTGAGCTTCAGCGTGACGCCGCCGTACGTCGGAGGCTTTCTCGATCGCCACGGGCCGAACTACGGCGAGGATACTGAATACGTGCTGGGCACGGTCCTGGGACGCTCGCAGGACGAGATCGACAGCCTCATCTCCGATGGCGTGGTCGACCGATGGTAAAGAAAATAGTTTCTGCCTTAAATTGCAGGCTTTTTCTATAGTGCAATATGCTTCTTAAAATGTATTAAATGCGAAAGGCTCCCCGTGGCAACCAGCGTCATCCAGGCCCCACCCACCCTGGCAGGTCTCGAGTCCCGGGTCTTTCCGCTCGACTTCACCCCGACCATCCCGCAACTCCTCGCGCGAGCCGTCGAGAGGTTCGGCTCCCGGGTGCTCATCGCGTCGCTCGACGAACACGCCACCTTCGCGGATGTCGATGCCCGTTCGCGAGACCTCGCCAAACGCCTGCTCGCCGATGGGGTCGGCAAGGGCACCCGGGTCGGCCTGATGTTCCCGCAGGGCTCCGACTGGGTCGTCGCCTTTCTCGCAGTGGCACGCATCGGCGCCTTCGCGATGCCGTTCAGCACCTTCTACAAGCCGGCCGAGTTGGCCAGGGGATTGCGGATGTCGGACACCGAGGTGTTGCTGATGCCGTCCACGATGTTCGGCAAAGACATGGTCGCCTTCGTCGCCGATGCGCTTCCAGCGCTGGCCGGCCTTCGCACCACCCCGATCTTCGTGCCGGACGCACCGTTTCTCCGCTCGGTGATGTTCCTCGGGTCGACGCCGGACCGGCCGTGGGCCACGGAGTACGTGCGCACCGCCGACTCGCCGGTCAGCGATGAGCTGCTCGCCGCCGTGGAAGCCGAGGTCACCCCGGCCGATCTGCTGGTGACCCTCTTCACCTCGGGCACGACCGCGGCGCCGAAGGGTGTTGTGCATACCCATGGTGCGCTCGTGCGTCACTCGGCCAACCTGGTGAGCCTCACGCATCTCAGCCCGGACGACAACGTGTTCGCCGGGATGCCGTTCTTCTGGGTCGGCGGCATGACGACGACCCTTCTCCCCGCCATGCATGTCGGCGGAAAGGTGCTGACCCAGGGACGATTCGACTCGGGCGAAGCGCTCGTGATCCTGGAGAAGCACGCCGCGACCCGGTTGATCGCCTGGCCGACGCTTCGCCAGCGACTGCAGGCGGACCCGGACTACGCGAAGTACGACCTGTCCCGCATCGGTGCCTTTCCGTCCGTCGATGGCCGCAGGCACGCCTCGCTCGGCATGACCGAAACCTCCGGCCCGCACACGCTCGCCGACGCGGCCGACAACCGGACCGAGCTCCCTGAGCACCTCAACGGCTCGTTCGGTCCGCCTGTTCCGTTCGTCGAGCACCGCATCGCGGACCCGGTCACGAACGAGACCCTCGAACCGGGGCAGGTCGGTGAGATCTGCGTGCGCGGGTACAGCGTGATGCAGGGGATGTACAAGAAGGAGCGCGAGGAGGTCTTCGACGCCGACGGCTGGTATCACACCGGCGACCGCGGCTACTTCACGGAGGGTTTCCTCATCTTCGAGGGCCGCTCCAGCGAGATGATCAAGTCGGCCGGATCGAACGTCTCCCCCCGCGAGGTCGAGAGCGAGCTCGAATCGCTCGCCGGCATCGAGAGCGCGTGGGTGTTCGGATTCCCGCACCCCGATCGCGGCGAGACCGTGGTGGCGGGCCTCCTCACCACCGGCGACGTCGATACCGACGAGATCACGAAGGTCATGTCGGAGCGGCTGTCGAGCTTCAAGGTGCCGCGCGAGATCGTGCTGCTCGACAAGGATGAGATCCCCCTCCTCGCGACCGGCAAGGCGAACCGGCTGGCGGTGCGCGACGTGATTGCGAAGAAGACGGGCAGATAGTGGACTACCAATACATCACCAGCGAGCGTCTCGATGACGGAACGATCGCCCGGATCCTGCTCAACCGCCCCGAGACCCGGAACGCCCAGGGACGCGGCCTGCTCATCGAGCTCGACGCGGCCATGATGGAGGCCGAGGCCGACGACGCCGTACGGGTCGTCATCCTGGGTGGCACCGGGAAGATGTTCTCATCGGGCCACGACCTCTCCGACCAGGGCCGTGATGAGCTCGGCACCGGCGAACGCCGGCACGAGACGACGCTGGGCCAGGGCGGCACCCGCGAGGGCGCCGAGCGGCGCATGCTGCAGGAGTGGCACTACTTCTTCAACAACACGCTGCGCTGGCGCAACCTGCGCAAGATCACGATCGCGCAGATGCACGGGGCCGTGTACTCGGCCGGCCTGATGCTGGCCTGGTCGTGCGATCTCATCACCGCGACGGAGAGCACCGTGTTCGCGGATGTCGTGGGGACCCGGCTCGGCATGTGCGGTGTCGAGTATTTCGCCCACCCGTGGGAGTTCGGCATCCGCAAGACCAAAGAGCTCATGCTCACCGGCGATTCGGTCGACGCCAATGAGGCCTACCGGCTCGGAATGGTCAGCAAGGTGTTCCCCGACGACAGCTTCCAGGAGAAGACGCTCGAGTTCGCCCGTCGCATCGCCCAGGTGCCGACCATGGCCGCCCTCCTGATCAAGGAGTCGGTCAACCAGGCGCAGGACAACATGGGCTTCTACAACTCGCTGCAGGCGAGCTTCACCCTGCACCAGCTGAACCACTCCCACTGGGAGGGACTCAACGACGGTGTGCCGATCGCCACACCGGAGCAGGGTGTTCCGAGCTGGCGAACGGCGCCCCCGATCCGGGTCGCGCAGCGCGATGTCCCGTAGCGGCTACGGTTCGGTTTTCGCCCCAGGGCTGTTCGACGGCCAGGTGATCATCGTCACCGGTGGCGGCACGGGCATCGGGCGGTGCATAGCGCACGAACTCGCATCGCTGGGCGCGACTCCCGTGCTCGTGGGCCGTCACGAACAGACGCTCGCCGCAACGGCTGGCGAGATCGCCAGGGCAGGCGGGACGGCGGATGTGGTGGTTGCTGACATCCGCAAGCCGGACGAGGTCGCCGCGGTCGTCTCGTCGACCGTCGAACGGCGCGGCCGCATCCATGGCCTGGTGAACAATGCCGGCGGCCAGTTCCCGAGCCCGGCGGAGAAGATCTCCTCGAACGGCTGGAGGTCGGTCGTCGACCTCAACCTCACGGCGACCTTCGAGATGACCCAGGCGGTCTTCAACGCGTCGATGAGCGAGCACGGCGGGTCGATCGTGTCGATCGTCGCGAGCATGTTCAACGGTTTCCCGGGGTTTGCACACTCCGGCGCGGCGCGGGCCGGGGTGGTCAATCTCACGCAGTCGCTGGCCAGCGAGTGGGCGTCGTACGGCGTGCGGGTGAATGCCGTCGCCCCCGGCATCATCGCATCGAGCGGTCTCGAGAACTACCCGGTGGAGGTGCAGGCGACACTGGCCGAACGAGCCAGATCGGTGCCGGCGCGCCGGGCGGGGAACGAGGCCGAGGTCTCCAGCGCGGTGGTATTCCTGCTCGGCCCGGGCGCCGCGTACATCACCGGCGACACGCTCCGCATCGACGGGGCATCCAGCCTGTCCGCGCCCGCCCCTCGCGCCGGGGGCCGCTCGCTGCCGGAATTCTCGGGCTTCCCGCTCTCGCCGGGTGTGCCGGCGCAGTGGAAAGACGACGACGGCACCGACGCGCCGTCCTAGAGAAACGGAAGCAGAATTCATGAGCACCATCGACACCTCGACCGTTCCCGACTACCCCGGGCTGCTTCGCCTCGACGGCAAGTCCACCATCGTCGTCGGGGCCGGACAGGGCATGGGCAGGCAGATCGCCCACGCGCTCGCCTCGGCGGGAGCCCGGGTGCTGTGCGTCGACCTCGACGCCACTCTGGCGGAGAAGGTCGCCGACGAGGTCGGCGGTACGGCCTGTGTAGCCAACGTGCTCGATGTCGACGAGGTGCAGAGGATCTTCGACGAGACCGAGAAGGCCTACGGCACCGTCGACATCCTGATCGACATCGTCGGCATGGGACTGTTCAAGACCTTCGTCGACACGACCGAAGAGGACTGGGATCGCATGTTCGCGATCAACTTCCGGCACGTCCGGCTGCTCATGCAGGGTGCGGCGGTCCGGATGAAGCAGAACGGCGGCGGGGTGATGGTGCTCATCGGGTCCATCGACACCGTCTCGAGCGCGCCCGGCCACGCCGCCTATGCCGCGGCGAAGTCCGCGCTCCTCTCACTCGTCCGCAGCGCGGCGATGGAGCTCGCCGAATCCAACATCAGGATCAACGCCGTCTCGCCCGGACTCACGCGCACTCCCCGGCTCGCCGAGATGATCGACAGTCGCGACGGCGCCGCGGTCGAGCCCCTCGGCCGGGTCGGCGAACCGAGCGACATCGCCGGCGCTGCGCTGTTCCTCGCCGGCGGACTTGCCGACCACATCACCGGCCAGACGATCCTGGTCGATGGCGGGGCATCCGTGATGTACGCGTACACGCCGCGCTGATCAGGCCTGGGCCTGGCCGCCGTCGATCGAGAAGGTGGAGCCGGTGATGAACCGGGCATCGTCGGAGAGCAGATAGACGACCAGCTGAGCAACCTCCTCCGGCTCGGCCACCCCGGCGAGCACCGAGGGTGACGGCTGGCGGACGACGGCCTTGCGCCGGGCGATCTCCAGCATCGGGGTGTTGACCCCACCGGGCGCCACGACGTTGCAGCGGATCTTCTCTGCCGCGTACTGGCTCGCGATGGTGCGACTGAGACCGAGAATGCCGTGCTTGGACGACACGTACGCTGCACCGCCCATCGCCCGGACCGACGCGACCGACCCCATGTTCACGATCGAGCCGCCCCCTGCGGCACGCAGCTGCGGGATGGCGTACTTGCACATCAGGAAGGCGCCACGAAGGTTGACGGCGACGACCCGGTCGAAGACAGACTCGTCGAGATCCTCGATCTTCTGGTCTTCGAACACGGTGATGCCGGCGATGTTGGCCAGCGCCGAGAGCGGGCCGAAGCGTTCGGCCGCCGCCGCGATGAGCGACTGCACGCTCGTGGAGTCCGAGATGTCGACCGGAACGACCTGACAGCTGTCCGAGACCGAGAACAGGTCGGCGAGGGGGCTCGACGGCAGGTCGGCGACAGTCACCCGCCAGCCGTCGTCGAGGAGACGCCGGGCGGTCGCGAGACCGATTCCGGATGCCGCGCCGGTGACGATCGCCGCCCTGGTCGTTGAGCTCATGGTCGTGCCTTTCACGGGATCGACTATTCGGAGGCAGGTTTCATGATGGTGCTCGTTCGCACGCCGAGCAGGGTGCGTGCGGCGGGCAAGAAGGGGGCCTGTGCTGTGCGTGCAACGCGGCGAATCCGCCAGAACGGACGTCGCATGAGCTTCGTGAGCATCGCGTACGAGTACATGCCGCCCGTCCACTGCGTGGTGACTCGACCGGATGCGCTGCGGTAATAGTTGTTCGCGAGGTGGTACGCGGTGCCCCGGAACTTCCGCTGCTGCCAGCGATCCATCCATTCGAAGGCCCGCGGGCTCACCTCGATCGTTCCCCGCCGCCGGCCGCGGGCCAGCCGGTTCACCGCGGCGACGATGTAGTCCGCCTGCAGTTCCAGGTTCGACACGATCGCACCGCCGTTCGTGTTGGGTCCGTACATCATGAAGAAGTTCGGGAACCCGGGCACCATCAGGCCGAGGAACGCACGGTCGTCGCCGTTCCAGAACTGCCGCAGTGTTTGCCCATCCCGCCCGGTGACCTCGAAGGTCGGAAGGAAGTGGGTCGAGAACCCGGTGGCGAGCACGATGGCGTCGACCTGGTGCCGGGCGCCGCGCGAATCGACGAGGCCCTTCGCGGTCACTCTCTCGACCGCCGCGGGAACGAGAGTGACGTTCTCGCGGAGCAGCGACGGGTAATAGTCGTCCGAGATGATCGTGCGTTTCCCCCCGAACGGATACTGCGGGGTGACCGCCTCGATGAGATCCGGCCGCCCGGCCAGGGAGGTCTCGATGAACCGGCGCGCGGCGGCCTGCGCGGCGCTGTGCTGCGGCGAGCCCGGGCGCATCACCCTGCCTCCGCGCTGCCCCTTCTCACGATTCCAGAGCATGTTCAGGCGTGCGACCCGGTTGGCCCGGGCGACACCGAGGGCTTCGCGCTCCGCATCGCTGTATTCGCGCGAGAGCTTCGGGATGACCCAGCCCGGTTCCCGCTGGAAGAGCGTCACCTGCTCGGCGATGCCGGAGAGCGCCGGCACGAGTTGTGCCGCGCTCGATCCGGTGCCGACGATAGCCACCCGGCGACCGTGCAGGTCGACACCGTGATCCCAGCGCGCCGCGTGGAAGAGCGGACCCTCGAACTCCGCCATGCCTGGCCAGCTGGGCAGTTTGGGGTCGCTCAACAGGCCGACCGCGCTCACCACGACGTCGGCCCGGAAGCTGCTGCCGTCATCGGCGTGGAGCTGGTGGTTCTGGGTCTCGTCCTGCCACTCGACCGAGCTGATCCGGGTATTGAACCGGGTGCGCGGGCCGAGGGCGTGCTTGTTCGCCACGCCCTCCAGGTAGTCGCGCAGTTCGGCCTGCCGCACGTGGGTGCGGCTCCAGGCCGCAGGGGCGAACGAGAAGGAGTAGATGATCGACGGGGTATCGACCTCCGCACCGGGATAGGTGTTGTGCATCCAGGTGCCGCCGAATCCTGGCCCGGCTTCGTACAGCCTGACGTCGTGGTTGCCGCGCGAAATGAGACCGATCGCGCAGGCGATGCCGCCGAAGCCGGCACCGATGATCGCAACTTCCATAGTCGCTCCATTTGAAATATCGAATTCTATCTCGTAATATCGAGTTACGTCACGGTAACAGACGAAGGTGGTCGAATGAAAGCGGCGCGTGCGGCGGCAAGAGCCGTGGAGGTCGTGCAGTACCTCGCGATGCATCCCACCCGGACATTCACCCTCACCGAACTGGCCAGGGCCGGCTCCGTGAGCAGCGCGTCGCTGCTCGACGTGCTGGTTGCACTCACCGAGGCCGGCTGGGTCGTGCGGCACCCCGTTCACAAGACCTACCGGCTGGGGCCGGTGCTCGTGCCGGTGGGGCGGGCCGCCTCCGCAGGCAATCCCGTCGTGGACCTGGCACGGCCGGTGATGATGGAACTCGCGAGCCTCGGAACGGAGTGCGTCGGCAGCACGGCCGTCGGCGATGACATCCTCGTGCTGGCACTCGAGGGTCGCCCGGCCACCGGCGGGCGCGATCTCAGGGTCGGTTACCGCATTCCCCTCGTGCCCCCGTTCGGGCTGGTCTTTCTCGCCTGGGACCGCGATGAATGGGTCACGCGGTGGGCCGACCGCGCCGGCATCGAGTCGCGGTCGTTCAAGGACTCGCTGGCGGCGGTGCGAACACGCGGGTACGCGGTGGGGCTCAACAACCCGGGGGTGGCGCGGATGCACGATCTGGCCGATGTGGTCGCCGCGCACCCGTACGACGAAGCCCGTCGCGCCGAGCTCGCGGAGTCGATCCAGTCGCAGATCGACGTCTATGTGCTCGACGAGATAGATCCCGCCCGCGACTACGACGTGGCGATGGTCTCCGCGCCGATCTTCCGCCCCGATCGAACCGTCGAGTTCGCGCTCACGGTGCAGGGCGTCGGCCGGTGCAACGGTGCCCGTCTGCGGGAGGTGGGCGAGACCATCGCTCGCGAGTGCGCGGCCCTGACTCGCGAACTCGGGGGGTACGCACCGTGACGACGCTGCCGAATCCCGACCGGCCGTTCGCCGAACGGCCGGGCTCGCCCGCTCCCGAGGCACTGGCCCTGCGTCGGAGGGCCCTGCCGTCTCCCACGGTGGAACTCCAGTCCCTCGGCGGCACGCCGACGCTCGTGCTCGGTGACGCGGGCGCCGTACGTACGCTGTTCTACCTGCACGGCGGAGCGTTCCGTGGCGGCTCGGTCGGCGGGAGCGAACCGTTCCTGCGCGAACTCGCCCGGGTGTCCGACAGCAGGATCGTCGCGCCCGACTATCGGCTCGCGCCGGAGCATCCGTTCCCCGCCGCCCTCAACGACAGTTTCGCCGCCTACCGGGCCTTCCCCCGCACGCCGGGTCCGGTCGTGCTCCTCGGCGACTCGGCCGGTGGCGGCCTGGTCGCCACGATGCTGCTCCTGCTCGCCGGGCGCGGGGAGTCGCCGGATGCCGCGATCATGTTCTCGCCCTGGCTCGACCTGCGCCTGACCAGCGCGAGCATCACGGAGTGCGCCGAGACGGACGTGCTGTTCTCGCCCGCATCGGCGCGCGAGGCCGTCGGGATGTACCTGGCCGGTCATCCGGCCGACGATCCGCTGGTCTCCCCGCTCCTCGGCGACTGGGCCGGTGCGCCGCCCATCCAGCTGCAGTGGAGCGGCACCGAGATTCTGCGCGACGATGCGAGAGCGCTGGCCGCCGAAGCGCGCCGGCGGGGTGTGCGAGTCGACGCGAACGAATTCGAGAACGAGCGTCACGTCTGGCAGCTCGAGTTCCCCGGCAGCCCGTCATCGCGTCTGGCCATCGACCAGGTTCTTGCATTCCTCGGCACCATCGGCGACTGACTAGGGTTCGACCACCGTCTTCACCGGTACACCGCTGGCCGCCATCCGGATCGCCTCCTCGGTGCGATCGAGGGGGAACCGGTGGGTGACGAGGCCGGCGAAGTCGAGCTTCTCGCCGTATTCGGTCGCGATTTCGACGGTGCGGCGGTATTCGTCGTCCCTGGCCCCGAGGCTGCCGATGATGCGCAGGTTGCGATTGTTCACGCGCACCAGGTCAACCGGCAGCACCGCTCGACCCGAGTACAGGCCGAGTATCAGGTAGCGGCCGTTCGGTGCGAGCAGGTCGAACCCCTCGTCGAACGCCGAGGGGTGCCCGGCTGCCTCGACGATCGCGTCCATCCCGTGTCCGTCGGTGAGCTCCATCACGAGCCGGCGTCGCGACTCGACGGTCGTGCCGCGGAGGGGGATGGTGTGGGTCGCGCCGAGCCGCGTGGCGACATCGAGGCGGCCCGCGGGGTCGCCGATCACGATGATCTGGTCGGCACCGGCCTGCCTGGCAGTAACGACGCAGGCGAGTCCGACCGGACCGCAGCCCTGGATGAGCACGGATTTCCCGACCGGCCCGAGTCGTCGAAAGCCGGCCAGCGCCGTCGGCATGGCGCAGCCGAAGGCGATGACGGCCTCGTCCGAGGTGCCGTCGGGGATGCGGAAGACGATGTTCCGCGGTCCGAGCGTCGCCAGCTCCTGGAATCCGGCGGCGTTCGGGTGGTCGGCCGGGGTCGGCCAGACGAGCTTCTCGCAGGCGACCGGGTACTCGTCAACGGTGCACGCACGGCACTCGCCGCAGCTGGTCGGCCGATGCCAGTACACGCGGTCGCCCACCGCCAGTGGCGCTCCCGCCCGGTCGCGATCCGCACCGTCGCCCAGAGTTTCGATCACCCCGACCGCTTCGTGGCCGAAGCACACCGGCGCGGCCGGAGCCGCAAGGTCGCCACGGAGCCGGTGCGCGTCGGTGCCGCAGACACCGGCCAGGCTCACTCGCACCAGCATCTCGCCGGGACGGGGAGCAGGCACGTCGGAGCTGAGCACGGCGAGCGGAACGCCGGAACGGACGAAGACGATGGATCGTGTATTGGTCATGCCGCACCCTTCCCGGTGGTTCAGCCCAGCGCGTCGCGCGCCGCCACGATGGTGTCGACCGCGACCGCAGTGCCAAGCCGCCACGGAACCTCGACGATGATCTCGTCGTAGGGGAGTTCCGCGAGTTCGGCGAGGCGCAGCGGGAGCTGATCGAGCACGGCGGGGGAGCAGGTCAACTTGAGGACCAGCTCGAACTCGGAGGTATCCCGGCCGGCATCCCGAAGGGCGTCGGTCATCCCGGCCAGTTCGCGTTCGATCCGGGGCCGGTCGAAGCGGTCGACATATCCGAGACCCATCCAGCCGTCCGCCCGGGCCGCGCGCCGCAGGGCCGCCTTCGAGAATCCGCCGACGATGACCGGAAGGCCCTTGGCGCGAGTGGGCAGTGGATGCAGGATCACGCCGTCGGGGATCGTCACCTCGCGACCGTCGAAGCCCGCCGGGCGCCCGCCCCAGGCATCCGCGAGCACGGTGAGCATCTCGTCCATCCTGGTGCCGCGGGTGGAGTAGTCGTAGCCGAGCGCCTCCATTTCGCCGGCGAACCAGCCGGCCCCGACCCCCAGCACGAATCGGCCGTCGCTCACGGCATCGATCGTGGTCGCGGTCTTCGCCAGCTGGAGCACGTTCCGCTGGGGAAGCACCATCACCGCGGTGCCCACGCGCACCCGCGTGGTCACCGCGGCGATCATGGCGGACAGGGTGAGAGATTCGAAGTAGTCGCTGTCGGTCGGGACCGGGTAGATCCCCGTCGCGTTGAAGGGGTAGCCGGTGGCCTCCTCGCGCATGACGATGTGGTCGCCGACCCACAACCCGTCAGCGCCGGCGTTCTCCGCCGCAATGGCCATCGAGGTGATGCCGCCGTGGGCGATGAGCGGGCCGTGCACAGGAAGGATGACGCCCAGCCGCATGAGAACTCCCTCGTCATCGAGCAGAATCTAGAAAGAGTCAAAAACTGTACTCTTCGTGAGAGTATATATTTCATGACCAGCGCGGTGATCATGGGAGCGGCAGAGACGCCGTTCTCAAGACGCTCCGATCTCAGCGATCTCGAGATCATCGGGGACGCGATCCGGCTGGCGCTGCAGGATGCCGGGATCGCCAAGGACGACGTCGATGGCCTGGCGATCTGTGCCAACGTACTTCCCGACGACTCGTCCTATATCGCGACCCATCTCGGTTTCGAGCTGCGCTGGACCATGAAGGCGGACTTCGGCGGAGCCTCGTCCCTCATCTCGATGATCAGGGCGCGCCAGGCCATCGAGTCCGGCGCGGCGGATGTCGTGGTCGCGGTGGGGGGCGGCAACCGGGCGGACTTTCCCGAGCTGCACCACGACGCCCTCTCGCCTCAGCTGGACTACATGAACCGCAGCTTCGTGCTTCCATACGGCTACGGCGGCCCGAACAGCTCGTTCGGTCTGGTGCAGCGCCGCCACATGTACGAGTACGGCACAACGCTCGAGCAGCTGGGAATCATCGCGACCACGTTCCGTCGTCACGCTGCGCTCAACGACAACGCGCTGCTGCGCGAGCCGATGACCATCGAGGACTACATCGAGTCGCCGCTCATCTCCGACCCGATCCGCAAACTGGACTGCGTCATGCGCTGCGCCGGCGGTGCCGCGGTCGTGCTGTGCAGCGACGAGTTCGCGGCCGGGCTGTCGAGGCGGCCGGTGCACATGGGCGCGAGTGCGGAGAACCACGCCCACCAGGTCGGCCGGGGCACGCCGGACCGCCTCGAGACGGGGTTCGTCGCGATCCGGGACGGGCTCTTCGCGGATGTGTCGCGCGAGTCGCTCGACTTCCTGCAGCTGTACGACGACTATCCCATCGCGGTGCTGAAGCAGCTCGAGGACCTCGGATTCTGCGACCTCGGCGATGGCGGCCCGTTCCTCGAAAGCACCGACATCTCGATCGGGGGCGACCTGCCGATCAACACCGGGGGAGGCCTGCTGTCGGGCGGCCAGCCGCGCCTCGGCGGTGGATTCATCCCGGTGGTCGAGGCGGTGCGCCAGCTGCGCGGCGAGGCCGGACCACGACAGCTTCCGGATGCGGCGCGCGGCTTCGTGTCGGGCATCGGTCTCATCGACTACGTGAGCAACCTCGTCGTCACCTCGGGAATGATCCTCTCGAAGGACGCGGCATGACCCGGCCGACGCCGGTGCCGGTGCACTGGGACCGGGAGTTCTGGGAGCTGGCGGGCCAGGGCATCCTCGGCGCGCAGGAGTGCCTGGACTGCGGACACCTGCAGCACTACCCGCGACCGGTGTGCGTGAACTGCCTGAGCCGCAATCGCACCTGGCGGCGGCTCTCCGGTCGCGGCCGGGTGTACAGCTTCACCACCGTGCGCCGGCCCGAGAACCGGGCATTCGCATCCGAAGCTCCGTTCACTCTCATCGACGTCGACCTCGACGAGGGGCTGCGACTGGTGTCCCGGCTCGCCGATGAGACGCAGGCGCCCGCGCTCGCCATCGGCGACACGGTCACCGCGGTGTTCCGTCCCGTCGGCGACGGCAGCCTGAAACTTCCGTACTTCACCGTCACGACCGAGGGATAGATGCTCATGCCCACAACGACACCCGACGTCCGCCTCCTTCGCGGAGCTGTCGTCATTGGTGATGACGATCTCGAATCGACCGATTCGGGCGAGCTGTCCCACATCAACCCGGCGACCGGCAGGGAGCAGGCGACCTTCCCGGTGGCGGGCCCGGCCGAGGTCGACTCGGCGGTCGCGGTGGCGCGGAAGGCCCAGCCGATCTGGGCAGCGATGCCTCCCCAACGCAGGCAGGCGATCCTCAGGAGGATCGCCGAGCTCGCCGTCGATCAGGCCGGGGAGTTCGCGACCATCAACGCCCTGGAGACCGGCACGCCGTACGCCGGCTTCCACGCGATGATTCGCGACCGGTTCCCGGCCTGGTTCAACTACTACGCCGGCTGGATCGAGAAACTGCCGGGCGAGACGAGCGAGCTCACGACGGACCGGCCGTTCAATCTCACGGTGCTCGAGCCGGTGGGTGTCGTGGTGAAGATCCTCACCTGGAACGGCCCGCTCAACAACATCTACATGAGCGTCGCGCCGGCGCTCGCGGCCGGCTGCTCGGTCGTCATCAAGCCGCCGGAGCTCGCGCCGTTCGGGGCGATCCGCTTCGCCCAGCTCTGCCGGGAGGCCGGCCTGCCGTCGGGAACGGTCAGCGTGCTGCCCGGTGGGCCGGAGACCGGACGATTGCTCGTGTCACATCCGGGTGTGGACAAGATCAGTTTCACTGGCGGCACCTCGACCGGCAAGCTCATCCAGGCCTCGGCCGGGGAATCGCTTACTCCGCTCGTCATGGAGCTGGGCGGCAAGTCCGCTCACCTCGTGTTCGACGATGCCGACCTGGATCGCGTGGTCACCCAGCAGCTCTCCTTCTGCCGACTGGCCGGCCAGGTCTGCACCGCGCCGACGCGCCTGCTCGTGCAGGACGCCGTCTACGACGAAACGCTCGCGCGGGTCACGGCTGCATTCGACCGCATCGTGGTCGGCGATCCCTTCGATCCGGCCGTCGAGATGGGCCCCGTGATCAACGCCGCCGCCAAGGCGCGCATCTCGGCGATGATCGACCGCGCGGAGCAGGCGGGGGCGACGGGGCTGCGCTCCCCGCTCACGGTGCCCGC
>FSWJ01000398.1_pt1 | contig 94979 bp, 77 predicted proteins | sample 1637851 | NCBI WGS metagenome assembly FSWJ01 (sample SAMEA3914789, study PRJEB12502) | metagenome | biome: forest; material: soil | place: Canada | collected 2011-07-03 | depth 0.3 m | reverse complement strand
TCGAACTGACGACCTTCTCATTACGAGTGAGATGCTCTACCGACTGAGCTAAGGCGGCGTGGCCCCGAGACGAAGGACTCAGAACGAGAGTCGCAAGGCACAGTCTGAAAGCTTAGCGGATCAGGCGGCGCCCGCCGAAAGGATGCCGGGCAGCAGCGCGAAGGATTCGTTCATCCGCTCGGACAGCGTCATGGCGCCCTCGTCTTCGGCCCAGCAGCTCCAGGCGTAACGGATCACGCCGAACGCGACGAGGGTGATGAGTTTCGCCTTGCCGCGCAGTATTCCGTCGTCGAGCGTCGGCTCGTCGCGCCTCAGGCGTTCGGCCACGACCAGCGTGAGCTGCTCCTCGAAGCTGCGCATCGCGCTCATCCGGAGCGTGAACAGCTGGGGGTATTGCTTCAGGAGCGAGAAGCGCAGGGCGTGGGTCTCGGCATCCTCGCCGGAGTCCTCACTGGCGACGCTGATCAGCTCGCCGAGACCCTCCAGGGCGCTGCCGCCCAGTTCCCCGTCGACATATCGCCCGACGGACCCGTCGGTCGGCAGCTTGGGCGACTCGCCGAGCAGGGCCGCCTCCTTGGAGGCGAAATAGTTGAAGAAGGTGCGCGGCGAGACATCCGCCCGGTTGCTGATCTCGTCGACGGTCACGTTCTCGAGACCCTTTTCCACGACGAGACCGAGCGCGGCCGCCTCGATCGCCCGGCGCGTGGCGATGCGCTTGCGCTCACGCAGCCCCTGCTGGGCGATATCCAGGCTCATGCCTTACATTCTTGCACTCCCTGCAAAAGAACCGGCAGGAATCGTCAGCAGTGCGGGTCGGATGACGGAACGGTGCCCGAGACGAAGAACGAGTCCACGGCATTGTCCACGCACGAGTTGCCCTTGTTGTACCCGGTGTGCCCGTCGCCCTTGCGGGTGATGAGGTGGCCGCTGTCCAGCTCCTTGGCGAGGTTCTGCGCCCACACGTACGGGGTGGCCGGGTCGTTCGTGGTACCGACCACCAGGATCGGGGCCGCCCCCTTCGCGTGGATCGCGACCCGATCGCGGGTCGCCTCGTACGGCCAGCTGGCGCAGGTGAAGCCCCACGCCATCTCCGGCCCGAACGTCGGCGCGACCTTCACCAGTTCCGCCGCCTGCGCCTGCTCCTCGGCCGGAGTGGTCGCGGTCGGCTTGTAGTCGAGGCAGTTGATGGCGAGGAACGCCTCCTCGGAGTTGTCGCTGTAGCTGCCGTCCGACTTGCGGCCGTTCAGGCTGTCGGCGAGCTCGAACGCGATCGCCGCGCTGCCGTTGTCGACATCCGTGAACAGCTGGTTGAGGTACGGCCAGTTCGACTGGCTGTACAGCGGCAGGATGATCGCGCTGAACATCGTGGCGCTGCCGAGCACCCGGCCATCGGAGTTGGTGATCGGGTTCGTGTTCAGTTCGGTGAGGATGCGCCGCACCTTCGCCATGCCGTCCTCGACCGTGCCGGTGAACGGGCACTTCGAATTCGCGAGGCAGTAGGCGAGGTAGGCGCGCATCGCGTTCTCGAAGCCCTTCGCCTGCGTCTCCGTCACCTCGAAGTCGGTCGTCGCCGGGTCGATCGCGCCGTCGAGCACCAGCCGGCCGGTCTTCTTCGGGAACAGGTTCGCATAGGTGGCGCCGAGCAGCGTGCCGTAGGAGTAGCCGAGGTAATCGAGCTTCTTGTCGCCCAGCGCGGCGCGGAGCATGTCCAGGTCGCGGGCCGCGCTGTTCGTGTCGACGAGGCCGAGCAGCGGGCCGGTCAGGTTCTGGCAGCCGGAGCCGAATGCGGCATCCTGTGCGTTGTTCTCCGCGATCCACTGGTCGGAGCCGATCGTCCCCGGCAGGATGTCATACAGGAACGCGTCCAGGTCGGCCGGGTTGGTGTAGCACTTGATCGCCGTCGAGCTGCCGGCGCCGCGGGGGTCGAACCCGACGATGTCGTAGTTCGCCCTGAGCTTCGCATCGGCCGCGTAGGTGAGGCTGGTCTTGACGAAGTCGACGCCCGATGCGCCCGGGCCACCGGGGTTCACCAGCAGCGATCCCTTGCTCGTGCCCGTCGCGGGCTTACGGATGAGGGCGAGCGAGATCGTGGCCTTGGTCGGATTCGCCCAGTCGAGCGGCGCCGTCGCCGTAGCGCACTGGAAGCCGCTGTCGCAGCTCGTCCAGCGCAGCACCTGGCCGTAGAACGGCTGCAGGTCGGCGGCCACCTTCTCGCCGGTCGGCTCCGACGACGAACTCGCCGCCGGCGGCACGTACGAGCTGACGCATCCGCTCAGCAGCAGCGCGAGCGCGACTGCCCCCGCGACCAGGGCATTCCTGCGCAGCTTCATCCGTGATCCTCCCCTATTTGGCATGTGCCTCAACGACCAAGTGATGCGAGCAGCATCGCCTCGAGCGCGAGCGCCGGGGCGACGTTACCGTCGATCCGCTTGCGTGCCGTCGCGATCGCATCCATCGTGGCGAGAGTAGCCGATGGGGAGCTGGATTCGCCCGCCGCCACGAGCTGGGCGTAGATCGCCAGGTTCACCAGCTCACTCGGCGCACCCAGCTGCAGCAGCAGAATGTCGCGGTACAGCGAGAGCAGGTCGACCATGATGCGGTCGATGCCGTCACGCAGGCTGCGGGTGGCGCGGCGCTTCTGGTCCTCCTCGAGGTTGCGCAGCTGTGCTCTCAGGGCGGGCGGGATGGTGCCGCCCGGTTCGACGCCGAGCGAGCGCAGTGCGCTCTCCCGCTCCTCCGCGTCCCGTTCTTCCGTGATCGCCTTCGCGTCCTCGCCGGCCAGTTCGAGCAGGGCCGCCGCCGCCACCACCGCATCGGAGACCGAACGGATGCCGAGGGCGATCCGCAGCGTCTCCTCGCGCCTGCGCCGCGCGTCCTCGTTGGTCGCCAGCCGGTGCGCCATGCCGATGTGGCTCTGCGCTTCGCGCGCCGCCCGTTCCGCGGTGGCGCGGTCGACCCCGTCGCGTCGTTCGATCAGCTCGGCGACCTCCGCGACATCCGGAACCCGCAGCCGCACGGTGCGCACTCGCGACCGGATGGTGGGGAGGAGGTCCGCCTCGCTCGGGGCGCACAGGATCCAGACGGTGCGCGGCGGCGGCTCCTCGAGCGCCTTCAGCAGCACGTTGGAGGTGCGCTCCTGCATGCGATCGGCGTCCTCGATGATCATCACCCGGTAGCGGCTCACCGACGGGGAGAACTGCGACGACGCGACGATCCTCTTCACGTCCTCCATCTTGATGATGACGCCCTCGGTGCTCAGCACGGCGAGGTCGGGGTGCGTGCGGGCCTCCACCTGGCGGACGGTCGCGTCATCGCCACCCAACAGGGCGGCCGCGAAGGCGAACGCGAGGTTCGAGCGTCCGGAACCGGGCGGACCGGTGATGAGCCAGGAATGCGTCATGCTCGACTGCGACGCGTCCGCCGCCGCCTGGAAGACGGCGATCGCCTCGGACTGGCCGGTCAGTTCATCCCACAGGCTCATGCTGCCAGCCTAAAGGAGCTGTCCGACGCGACAGCGTCACACGAGCGTGCTGACGCGCTCGCGGATCGCTGTCGCGATGCTCTCGATCGGGTCGGTCGCGGGCAGCACGAGAAAGCGTTCGGGCTCGGCGGCGGCGAGCTGCAGGTATCCGGCCCTGACGCGGGCGTGGAAGTCGCTCTCCTCCGACTCGAGGCGGTCGTACCTCTTGTTTCCGGCATCCAGTCGCTCGCGGCCGATGGTCTCGTCGAGGTCGAGCAGGATGCTGAGGTCGGGCAGGAAACCCTCGGTCGCCCAGAGCGAGATGCCCCGCACCTCGGCGGGGTCCAGCACGCGCCCGGCGCCCTGGTAGGCGACCGACGAGTCCAGGTACCGGTCCTGGATGACGATGTCGCCGTGCTCCACGGCCGGCCGCACCTTTGTGGCGATGTTGTGCGCCCGATCGGCTGCGTAGATCAGGGCCTCCGCGCGGGCGGCGATGTGCCCGCGGCGGTGCAGCACGATCTCGCGCAGCTCCAGTCCGAGGTCGGTGCCGCCCGGCTCGCGTGAGCGCACGACCGTGCGACCCTGGCCGGTGAGCCACTCGGACAGCAGTTCGGCCTGCGTCGACTTGCCGGAGCCGTCGCCGCCCTCGAACGTGATGAAGAGGCCAGGCACGTGATGTTCGCTGACTACTTCTTCGCGGCCGGCTTCTTCGCGGCCGGCTTCTTGGCGGCCGGCTTCTTCGCGGGAGTCTTCTTCACGGCCGGGCCCTTCGCTCGCTTGTCGGCCAGCAGTTGCACCGCACGCTCGAAGTCGATCTCCTCGATCGTCTCGCCGCGCGGGATCGTGGCGTTGGTCACGCCGTCGGTGACGTACGCGCCGAAGCGGCCGTCCTTGATCCGGATCGGTTTCTCCGACACCGGGTCGTTCTCGAACTCCTTGAGCGCGCTGGAGGCACGGCGGGCGCCGTACTTCGGCTGGGCATACAGCTCGAGCGCACCGGCGAGGTCGATCTCGAAGATCTGGTCCTCCTCGGTCAGCGACCGGGTGTCGACGCCCTTCTTGAGGTACGGGCCGAAGCGGCCGTTCTGGGCCAGGATCTCTTCGCCCGACTCCGGGTCCATCCCGACGACGCGAGGCAGGTCGAGCAGGCGCAGCGCGGTGTCCAGGTCGACCGTTGCGAGATCCATCGACTTGAAGATGGATGCCGTGCGCGCCTTCGCGACCGCCGGTTTCTTCGCGGCCTTCTTCTTCGCTGGCCTGATTTCACCCGTCTTGGGATCGATCACCTCTGCGGGCGCTTCGACGGGCTCAGCGACCGGGGTTTCGGGCTCCGGGTCGAGTTCCGTGATGTACGGACCGAAGCGGCCGTCCTTCGCGACGATGTTCTTGCCGTTCTCCGGGTTGACGCCGATGATGCGGTCGACGACCACCGGAGCGTCGATCAGCTCGTGGGCCTTGGCGACGGTCAGCTCGTCGGGGGCGAGGTCCGGCGGGATGTTCACCCGGCGCGGTGTGGCGTCGGGGTCGACGTCCGGATCGTTCACCTCGAGGTACGGACCGTACTTGCCGATGCGCAGCGTGATCTCGTCATCGAGCGTGATCGAGTTGATGCTCTTCGCGTCGATGTCGCCCATGTTATCGATGACGCTGCGCAGCCCGGTGTGCTTATCGCTGCCGAAGTAGAAACCGGTCAGCCAGTCGACCCGGTCCTCCTCGCCATCCGCGATGCGGTCGAGATCGTCCTCCATGCTCGCGGTGAAGTCGTACTGCACCAGGTAGCCGAAGAAATCCTCGAGCAGCCGGACCACGGAGAACGCGATCCAGTTCGGGACGAGCGCGGTACCCCGCGGAGTGACGTAGCCGCGGTCGATGATCGTGGAGATGATCGACGCGTAGGTGGAGGGGCGCCCGATTCCCAGCTCTTCGAGCGTCTTCACCAGGCTGGCTTCGGTGTAGCGCGGCGGCGGGCTGGTCTCGTGGCCCTTCGCCTCGACATCGACGACGTCGAGCTTCTGGCCCTCGGTGAGCGGCGGCAGCTTCGCCTCGGCCGGCTCGGCGGGAGCGTCGCGATCCTCGTCGCTCGACTCCTCGTACGCCTGCAGGAACCCGCGAAAGGTGATGACGGTGCCGCTCGCCGCGAACTCGGCCACCCGGCCGTCCGCCAGCGTCGCCGCGATGGAGACGGATGCCGTGGAGCCCTTCGCGTCGGCCATCTGCGAGGCGACGGTGCGCTTCCAGATGAGGTCGTACAGCTTGAAGTCGTTGCCGCGCAGCGTGCCCTCGAGCTCCGACGGGGTGCGGAAGACATCCCCGGCCGGACGGATGGCCTCGTGCGCCTCCTGCGCGTTCTTCGACTTGCTCGTGTAGACGCGCGGCTTCTCGGAGACGCTCTCCTGGCCGTAGAGCTTCGCGGCCTGGCTGCGCGCCGCCGTCATCGCCTGTTGCGACAGGTTGAGCGAGTCGGTACGCATGTAGGTGATGTAGCCGTTCTCGTACAGCCCCTGCGCGACGCTCATGGTCTGGCGTGCGGAGAAGCGCAGCTTGCGCGCCGCCTCCTGCTGCAGGGTCGACGTGCTGAACGGTGCGGCGGGCCGTCGGGTGTACGGCTTCGACTCGACACCCGTGACGACGATGCTGATCGACGGGTCTTTCAGCGCCGCGGCGAGCGCTTCGGCCGCCGCCTCGTCGAGGGCCACGGCATCCGACTTCAGCTGTCCCTTGTCGTCGAAGTCCCGGCCGGTCGCGACCCGGTTGCCGCCGAGCCGCGCCAGGCGGGCTTCGAAATTCTGGGACTCGGCCACCGTCGCGAGCGTGGTCGACAGGTCCCAGTAATCGGCGGCGACGAACGCGAGGCGCTCGCGCTCCCGGTCGACGACGAGGCGGGTGGCGGCGGACTGCACGCGACCGGCGGAAAGCCCCGGTCCGACCTTGCGCCACAGCACCGGCGAGACCTCATAGCCGTACAGGCGGTCCAGGATACGGCGGGTCTCCTGCGCATCGACCAGCGCCGTGTCGATGTCGCGGGTGTTGTCCCGCGCCTCCTGGATGGCCTCCTTCGTGATCTCGTGGAAGACCATGCGCTTCACAGGGACCTTCGGCTTCAGCTCCTGCAGCAGGTGCCACGCGATGGCCTCGCCCTCGCGATCCTCATCAGTTGCGAGGTAGAGCTCGTCGGCATCCTTCAGCGCCCGCTTCAGCTCGGCGACCGTCTTCTTCTTCTGGTCGGAGACCACATAGTAAGGAATGAAGCCGTTCTCGACGTCGATGGAGAACTTGCCGAGCGACCCCTTCTTCAGCTCGGGAGGCAGGTTTTTCGGCTCGATGAGGTCACGGATATGGCCCACCGAGGCGAGCACCTCATATCCGTCACCGAGGTACTGGGCGATCGTCTTCGCCTTGGCCGGCGACTCCACGATGACCAGCTTCTTCGTGCCTGGCACCTTGCTCCTTGCTCTCCGCAGTCATGACTGCATGACGATCCGAATCCCGCTCAGCGCCGAGCGACGACGCGTGATCGGGGCGTCATTGGGGATTGAGTGGTGGAGCATGGCCCCAACACGCACACGATACACACAGAAACACGGAACAGTGCTAATCCGACACAGCCGGCGGCGGGCCGGCCGTGGCCGTCGCTGTCACCGCGAAGCCGAAAACGGTGTGACTCACGCGCACCGTCACCACCCCTCCGTCGACCGCGCAGCCCCCGATCGCGGCGCCGTCCGCCTCCGCGACGCGGGCCGCCTCGGCGCACGGAAAACCGGGGATGACGCCCATCGCGGCGTCCGCTGCGGCGAGCGCGGCGGCATCCGCGGCATCGGCCATCGCCTGCCTCCCCCGCAGCGCGGCGACGAGCGGCAGCAGCATGCCAGCGAGCAGCAGCAGCGCCGCGATGATCGCGACGGCGAGAATCGATCCGGACCCTCGCTCACCCGCGCGTGTGTCAGCCCAGCGCACAGCTCGTCGCCCGCAACGTCACCCCGCCGAGAACGCCCAGGCCCGCGGATGCCGAGGCCGTCACGCAGGCCAGGTCGCCCCGGTCGGCGCGCTCGAGCGTCGCCGCCGTCGCCGGGGCGGCGTCCCCCCGCGACACGGCCCGCGCCGCGGCCGCGGCCGTCGCCTGCAACTGCAGCTGCTCCCCGGCCAGCCGCATCCCACCGAGGCAGCAGGCCAGCACCACGATCACCGCGGGGATGACGACGGCGAACTCGGCGGTGACACTGCCCCGGTCATCCGCCGGCATTCAATGCCCTCTGAACTATGCCCAGCAGCAGTGCCCGCACCTCGTCGCTGCGCAGGATGGCGACCAGCAGCCCGGCGAACCCGACCGCGGCGAGCGTGGCGATCGCGTATTCGGCGGTGGCCGCGCCGGTGTCGCCTCGTAGTTTCTTCATGGGTTCCACTCTTCGCGGATGGCGCGGTCTCCGTCTGGCCCGCGCGCGATCTGCACACTTTGCCGGCCTTTCGTCGGCTGTGTACGAGGTGCCGTCCGCCGATCCCGTGCGCTCGTTTGTTGCCCGCGCGGCGAAATGATGGGGCGCGCGGGAAGCTAGAGCGACCCGACGGTCGACCCCACCACGGAGACCAGCATCGGCACGACCGCCAGCAGCATGAAGGCGGGCAGTACGCAGACACCGAGCGGAAGCATCAGCGTCACCGCGAGCGTCTCCGCCTTCCGCCGGCCGAGCGCCCGCGCCTCGCGCCTCGCCTGCTCGGCGGCGCTCCGCAGCAGCAGGCCCGCGGGCACCCCGGCGCGCGCGGAGAGGGAGAGGATGTCCTCCACGTCGTCGGCCGGCAGCCGGTACCTGGCCTGCGCGGCTCGCACCGCGGCGAGCGCCCGCGGGATGGACGCGCCGCCCGACACGGCGATCGCGACCAGGTCGAAGCCGAGGCCCGGCACCGTCGTCCGCGGCCGGGCCGACCGCAGGAGCCGACGGCTCCACAGGTGCGCCGCCCCGACGAGCAGCAGCCCGAACGCCAGGCAGCACCAGCCGGGGACCGTGGTGAACAGGGTGCCGACCGTGTCGAAGCCCAGAGCCAGGCCGAACAGCACGCCGACGAGCGGGAGCACCAGGATGAGGCGGGTGGTGGCCCGCGGGCCGGCGAGCGCGGTGCGGGCGTCGCGCTCGTTGTCCGCGAGGCCGCGCAGCGACGTCGCGAACCGGTGGAGGGTCTCGGCGAGCGGGGCACCGGCATCCGTCGCCACCTCCCACGCCGCGGCGAGGCCGCGCACCGCCTCGGAGTCCCCGGCGGGCCGGCCGCCGACGTACTTCCAGGCCGACGCCGGCGCGACACCGGCCCCGAGCAGCACCGCCAGCCGTTCGACTGTGCCGGCCAGGTGGTCGTAGTCATCCAATCGCGAGCCGGTCGCGGTCGTCGAGGGTGAGCCGGCCGACCTCCGCGAGGCGCCGCCCGTCCCGCGTGCGCACGACGTGCAACACGGCGCCGATGGCGCTCACCGCCTGCCGCGCGATGGCGGTCGGGCCGAGCCCGGCAAGCGCGCCGAGCGCCTCGAGCCGGGCCGGAACGTCGGCGAGCGAGTTGGCGTGCAGGGTTCCGGCTCCCCCGTCGTGCCCGGTGTTCAGGGCGGCCAGCAGTTCGCGGATCTCCGCACCGCGGCACTCCCCCACCACGAGACGGTCGGGGCGCATCCGCAATGCCTCCCGCACGAGCCGGTCGAGCCCCACCGACCCGGCTCCCTCAAGGTTGGCCTGGCGGGCCTCGAGGGAGACGAAGTGCGGATGCCCGGGCCGGAGTTCGGCGACATCCTCGATCGCGACGATGCGGTCCGTCGTCGACGCGGCGCCGAGCAGGGCGGAGAGCAGTGTCGTCTTGCCGCTGCCCGCGGCACCCGTGACCAGCAGGTTGGCGCGCTGCTCGACCAACTCGGTCGCCCGGCCACGGGAGACGATCTCGAAGAACCCGACGCGCTCGAGCGCGTCCAGATCGAGTCCTGCTCGCGGCAGCCGAATCGAGAGGAGCGTGCCGGCCGGTGACACCGGGGGAAGCACGACATGCACCCTGATTCCGTCGTGCAGGCGCACGTCCACGCACGGGGTCGCCTCGTCGATGTGCCGGCCGCCGGCGGCGATGAGGCGTACGGCGTAGTCGCGCAGGGTCGCCTCATCCGTCCAGGGCGACGGCTCCCGCGCCAGCCCGTCGCCGCGGTCGCACCACAGGTCTGCCGGTCCGTTGGCGAACACGTCGGTCACCGTCGGGTCGGCGACCAAGAACTCGAGTTCGCCGAAATCGCCGGCCTCGCGCAGGGGCACCGCGACCCGCCCGGGCCGCACGGCGACGAAGGGTGCGTCGGTCATCCCGCGACTCTACGAACCGGACCGCTGCGTCGGCGGCCCGCGGCTCAGTCCGTGCGCAAACAGCCCTCTTCCATCCTGTGGAGGACCGGATGCTCGCGCGAAACGCCGGCGCTCCGGCGAGGCAGGGCGGGTATGTGGCCCGGCATCACGCCAGCACCGGAATTTCGGCGCGGGGCATCTCGCTGTCGCGCCGGATGGCCCACGCGGTCACACCCACCAGCGGAGTCGCCACGGCAGCGGAGGATCTCGCGTACAAGGCCGAAGGGCCCACGCAGTCACACCCACCAGCGGAGTCGCCACGGCAGCGGGGCATCTCGCGCACAAGGCCGAAGGGCCTTAAAGAAAGAGGGGCGGCGCCTGTTGGGGGGAACCGGCGCCGCCACGGCAGTACAGGATTGGGGGGAATCACTGGAGTACTGCCAGTCGAACTTGCATTCAACGGGTCTCAGTGTACTCCAGCGCCTTACCCGCGCAAGGGTGAATGGCGGGTGAATTGGGCCTACTCTCAGGGATGAATTATCTCACCCCCATTTCGCGGGCAATAGGATCGCTCTGGCCCTGCTCTTCACGGTGAAAAGGAACGACGATGTCTTCAGACTCCATCGATAATCTCATGCACGAGGAGCGGCGCTTCCCGCCGTCGGAGGCGTTCGCGAAGACCGCGATCGCGACCCCGGCGCTCTACGAGGAGGCCCGCGAGGACCGCCTGGCTTTCTGGGCGAAGCAGTCGCGCGAGCAGCTCACCTGGCACAAGGATTTCACCCAGACCCTCGACTGGTCGGGTGCGCCGGTGGCGCGCTGGTTCCATGACGGCGAGCTGAATGTCGCATACAACTGCCTGGACCGGCACGTGGAGGCGGGCAATGGCGGCCGGGTGGCGATCAACTGGGAGGGCGAGCCGGGCGACACTCGCACCATCACCTACGCCGAGCTGACCGCCGATGTGAAGCGCGCCGCGAACATGCTGACCGACCTGGGCATCGGCGAGGGCGACACGGTCGCCATCTACCTGCCGAACGTGCCGGAGGCGGTCATCTCGATGCTCGCGGTCGCCCGCATCGGCGCGATCCACTCGGTGGTGTTCGGCGGCTTCAGCGCGGAGAGCCTGAGGTCCCGCATCGACGATGCCAGCGCGAAACTGGTGATCACGGCCGACGGCGGCTGGCGCAAGGGCAGGGTGAGCCCGCTGAAGCCGGCGGTGGATGGCGCGCTCGCGCTGCAGAAGGACACGCCGCACACGGTCGAGCATGTGCTCGTGCTGCGCCGCGGCGAGAACGAGGTGGACTGGGTCGACGGGCGGGACCTGTGGTGGCACGAGAGGTTCGAGGCCGCCGCCCCGGACCACGTGGCGCAGCCGTTCACTGCGGAGCATCCGCTGTTCATCCTGTACACCTCGGGCACGACCGGCAAGCCGAAGGGCATCATCCACACCTCGGGCGGCTACCTCACCCAGGCCACCTTCACCCACCGCAACGTGTTCGACCTGCACCCGGAGACGGACGTCTACTGGTGCACGGCCGATGTCGGCTGGATCACCGGCCACAGCTACGCGGTCTACGGCCCGCTCTCGAACGGCGCGACCTCGGTGCTCTACGAGGGCACGCCGGATGCACCGCACCCGGCCCGCTGGTTCGAGATCATCCAGAAGTACAGGGTCTCCATCTTCTACACGGCGCCCACGGCCATCCGCTCGTACATGAAGCTGGGCCGCGCCTCCATCGACGCGTTCGACCTGTCGAGCATCCGCGTGCTCGGCAGCGTCGGCGAGCCGATCAACCCCGAGGCCTGGATCTGGTACCGGGATGTCGTGGGCGGCGGCACCGCTCCGATCGTCGACACCTGGTGGCAGACCGAGACCGGAGCGATCATGATCTCCGCGCTGCCGGGCATCACGGCGACCAAGCCCGGGTCGGCCCAGGTTCCGCTACCGGGCATCTCGGTGGACGTGTTCGACGAGGCGGGGACCCCGGTGCCGCCGGGCGGCGGAGGGCTGCTGGTCATCACCGAGCCGTGGCCGTCGATGCTGCGCGGCATCTGGGGCGACCCGGAGCGGTTCCGCGAGACCTACTGGTCGAAGTTCGGTGACAAATACTTCGCGGGTGATGGTGCCCGCAAGGACGAGGACGGCGACATCTGGCTGCTCGGCCGGGTCGACGACGTGATGAATGTGTCGGGCCACCGCCTCTCGACGGCCGAGATCGAGTCGTCGCTGGTGTCGCATCCGATCGTCGCCGAGTCTGCGGTCGTCGGTGCGGCCGACGAGACGACCGGGCAGGCCGTCGTCGCATTCGTGGTGCTGCGCTCCGACAAGGCCGCCGGCCAGACGAAGGAGGAGGCGACGGTGACCCTGCGCAAGCACGTCTCCGACCAGATCGGCGCGATCGCCCGGCCGCGCCAGGTGTTCATTGTGGACGAGCTGCCGAAGACCCGCTCCGGCAAGATCATGCGGCGACTGCTGCAGGATGTGGTGGAGGGCCGCCCGGTCGGCGACACGATGACCCTCGCCGACGCGACGGTCATGCAGGCGATCGCCGACCAGCTGAAATGAGAGCGGGTCGAGCTTGTCGAGACCTCACCAGCCGATGACTCGTCGGTGAGGTCTCGACAGGCTCGACCCGCTTAGGCGAACTCGAGGATCAGCTCCACCTCGACCGGGGAGTCGAGGGGCAGCACGGCCACGCCGACCGCGCTACGGGCGTGCCTGCCGGCGTCGCCGAAGATCTCACCGAGCAGTTCCGACGCGCCGTTGATGACGCCGGGCTGGCCGGTGAACTCGGGCGCCGACGAGACGAATCCGACGACCTTGACGATCCGCACGACCCGGTCGAGCGAGCCGATCACGGATGCCGCCGCGGCGAGCGCGTTCAGCGCGCACTGCCGCGCATAGGTCTTGGCGTCTTCGGGGGTCACGGTCCCGCCGACCTTGCCCGTGGCGGGCAGCGTCCCGTCCACCATCGGCAGCTGCCCGGCGGTGAAGACGAGGCTGCCGCTGGTGACGGCAGGCACGTACGCGCCGGCGGGCGGCACGACGGTGGGCAGTTCGAGTCCGAGTTCGGCGAGCCGGGCATCCACGTTCATCAGCTGTCCTTCTTTTCACGCTTGAAGTAGGCGACCAGTCCGCTCTCGGGCCCGGTGACCACCTGCACGAGTTCCCAGCCTTCCGACCCCCAGTTGTTGAGAATGGCCGCCGTGTTGTGCACGATCAGCGGAGTGGTCAGGTATTCCCACGTAGTCATCGGGTTCCGTCCAGTGTTGTCTGAGGCCAGGTACGTAGCTTCATACTATGGTCGACCGTTCTGCGCGCTCCGGAATCCTTTCCACCGTCGGGGCGATGGTCGCGATGAGCGTCGTCGCCGGCGTGCTCGTCGCCGCGGGGCTGACCCCGGCGATCGCCGTCGCGGACTCGGCGGCGAAGAACGGAATCGACCTCTTCGACAATCTGCCCGACTACATCACCGTCGGCGCCGGGTCGCAGCAGAACGAGATCTTCGCCGTCAAGGACGGCAAGCCCGTGCAGATCGCGACCACCTACGACCAGAACCGCCAGGAGGTGGGCTGGAACGACATCTCGCCCTACCTGAAGGACGCGGCGGTCGACGGCGAGGATCGCCGCTTCTACAGCCACGGCGGCGTCGATCTGCCGTCCGTCGTCCGAGCGGCGATCTTCAACACGACCCAGTCGCAGAACGGAGTCTCGGGCTCCTCCACCCTCGACATGCAGCTGGTGAAGAACATCCTGGTGCAGCAGGCCCTGCAGCTGGATGACGCGAGCGCCCGGAAGGCGGCATACAACGCCGCGATCAGCGACACCTTCACCCGCAAGCTGAAGGAGATGAAGCTCGCGATCGGCCTCGACCAGCGCTATTCGAAGAAGCAGATCCTTGCGGCGTACCTCAACATCACCGGGTTCGGCGGCAACACCTACGGCGTCGAGGCGGCATCCGAGGAGTACTTCTCGACCACCGCCGACACGCTTACTGTTGCGCAGGCGGCCAGCCTGATCGCGACGGTGCAGCAGCCGAACCTGCAGAACCTCGGCAGCACCAAGAACTACGCCGCGAACAAGGTGCGTCGCGACGAGATCCTCGCCGACATGTACACGGCGAAAGACATCACCAAGAAGCAGTACGACACCGCCAGGGCGACGCCGATCGCCGCCGAGGTGAAGTTCACGGCCCCGGCGAGCGGATGCCTGTACGCCTCCGACGCCCAGTTCGCCTGCGACTACGTGCAGCGTCTCGTGCCGACGCTCACCTCTCTCGGTTCGACGGCGACAGAGCGCACCCAGAACTGGGCGCACGGCGGCTACAAGATCTACACCAGCATCGACCTGGACCAGCAGGATGTCGCCCAGGCGGCCCTGACCGCCGACGCGCCGGCGAACGAGACCCGCTTCGCCCTCGGGGCCGCCGCGGATGCGGTGCAGCCGGGCACCGGGCGCATCCTGGTGATGGCGCAGAACAAGGTCTTCGACAACTCCGCGACCGGGGACCCGGTCACCACGACGGCGATCAACTTCAGCACCGATAAGGCCTACGGAGGCTCATCAGGCTTTCAGACCGGCTCGACCTACAAGATCTTCACGCTGACCGACTGGCTGCAGAAGGGCCACGGTCTCAACGACGTCGTCAACGGCAGCGTGCGTACCTTCCAGCAGTCGTCGTTCACCGCGTCGGAGTGTTCGGCGCCCTTCGCCGGCACCTACACGCCGCAGAACGACTCGCCCGGCGAGGGCGGCTCGATGACCGTGCTGCAGGCGACCGCGAACTCGGTCAACGCCGCCTTCGTGGGCATGGCGCAGCAGCTGGACATGTGCGACATCCGCAACGACGCCGAGGCGATGGGCGTGCACCGGGCCGACGGAGCCGACCTCACGGTGTCCCCGTCGAGCGTGCTCGGCATCAATGAGATCGCGCCGCTCACCATGGCGGGCGCGATCGCCACGATCGGCGCGAACGGCATGTATTGCGCGCCCACCATCGTCGATTCGATCACCGACCCGAACGGCAAGCAGCTGCCGGGGCAGACGAAGAGCTGCACGCAGTCGATCGACCCGAACATCGCCGCGACCGACGCCTACGCGCTCGCCAGCGTGATGACCTCCGGTACCGGAACGCAGGGCAACCCGCGTGATGGCGTACCGATCGTCGGGAAGACGGGAACCACCGACGGCTCGTACCAGAACTGGCTGATCGCCTCGACGACCAAGGCCGCGCTCGCCGTCTGGGTCGGCAACATCCAGGGCACGGCATCCCTGAAGACGGCGAAGGATCCGCAGGGCTGGCAGAGCCTCCGAAACGTGTCTGTCGCCGGCACGAACGGCTACAACACGAAGTTCAATATCTTCCGCGTGACGATGAAGTCGCTGGACAGCAACCCGGACTACCGCGGCAGCACGTTCCCCTCGCCCGACCCCGCCCTCCTCACCGGCAGCGGCGTCACCGTGCCGTCGGTCGTCGGCGAACAGCCGAGCGAGGCGCAGTCGGTGCTGGAGGGACTCGGATTCACCGTCACCGACGGGGGAACCGTCGCCTCCGGACTCCCCGCCGGCCAGATCGTCTCCACCGACCCGGCCGCCGGCGCGAGCGCGGCACTGGGCAGCGAGATCACCTACTACACCAGCGACGGATCGCTCGCGGCGAGCATGCCGAACGTGGTCGGCCAGTCGAAGCACAACGCGACGGCCGCGCTCGTGACCGCCGGCTTCAGCGCGTCGAACATCACCATCATCTGGGTGGCGGGGTCCCCCACCACGGTCTGCACGGTCACCGCCTCGAATCCCGCCGGGGGGTCGGCGACGAGCACAGATGCGCCCGTCACACTGTCGGTGAACGATGGCGGGGCGGCATCCGGCACCGATCCGGGCATCTGCACCTAGCAGCACCCTGTGCGCCGGCGCACAGACGGTTTTTTGCATCCAGGCGTACTGTCCGCGTAGTGGATGTCCAGAGCCTGGTGGGGAGCAAACTCGCGGCACTGCTGGGCCTCCTCTCCATGAGCGTCGTCGCAGGGGTCCTCGTCGCCGCCGGGCTCACCCCGGGTCTCGTCGCCGCCGACCGTGCCGCGTCCGCGACGATCAGCGTCTTCAACAACCTGCCCGAGTACGTCGCCGTGGGCAGGCAGTCCCAGCACAACGAGATCTTCGCGACGCGCGGCGGCCAGCCGGTGCAGATCGCGACGACGTATGACCAGAACCGCCAGGAGGTCGGCTGGGCCGACGTCTCCCAGTTCCTGAAGGACGCCGCCGTCGACGGCGAGGACCGCCGCTTCTACAGCCACGGCGGGGTCGACATGACCGCCCTGGTCCGCGCGCTGGTGGAGAACCAGACCTCGTCGAGCGGCGGCGTCTCGGGCGCCTCGACTCTGGACATGCAACTGGTGAAGAACATCCTGGTGCAGCAGGCGCTCCTCGTCGACGACCCGACACAGCGCGCGGCAGCGCTGAAAGCCGCACAGAGCGCGACGATCGATCGCAAGCTCAAGGAGATCAAGCTCGCGGTGGGGCTCGACAAGCGCTACACCAAGAATGAGATCCTTCTCGCCTACCTCAACATCACCGGTTTCGGCGGCAACACCTATGGTGTGGAGGCCGCGGCGGAACAGTATTTCTCGACCGACGCGGCACATCTGACCCTCGCCCAGGCCGCGAGCCTGATCGCGACGGTGCAACAGCCGAACCTGCAGAACCTGGGCAGCATGAGGAACTACCCGGCCAACAGACTGCGGCGGGACGAGATTCTCGGCGACATGCTCACCGCGAAGGACATCACCCAGACGCAGTACGCCGAGGCGATCGCGACACCTATCGCCGCCGAGGTGAAGCTCACCGCCCCGACGAGCGGATGCCTGTACGCGTCGGACGCGAAGTTCGCCTGCGACTACGTGCAGCGCCTGGTTCCCACTCTCGCCTCACTCGGCGACACGGTAGAGGCGCGGCAGGCCGCGTGGGCGACGGGAGGCTACAAGGTCTACACCAGCATCGACCTCGACCAGCAGGATGTCGCGCAGGCCGCCCTCGAGCAGAACGCGCCCGCCGACGAGACACGGTTCGCCCTCGGCGCCGCCGCCGACGCGATCCAGCCGGGCACCGGCCGCATCCTCGTCATGGCGCAGAACAAGGGCTACGACAATTCGGCCGACTCCGACCCGCTTCGAACGACGGCGATCAACTACAGCACCGACAAGGCGTATGGCGGTTCGGGCGGGTTCCAGACCGGGTCGACCTACAAGCTGTTCACCCTCACCGACTGGCTGGAGAACGGCCACGCCCTCAACGAGGTCGTGAACGGGAGCGTGCGAGCCTTCCCGCAGCCGTCCTTCTCGGCACGCTGCCTCCCACCGGGGTCCTTCGTCGGCGCTTACACCCCGAAGAACGACAGCGCAGGCGAGGGCGGCAGCATGACGGTGCTGTCGGCGACGGTCAACTCGGTCAACGCGGCCTTCGTCGGGATGGCGCAGAAGCTCGACCTGTGCGACATCCGTACTGTCGCGCAGAGCATGGGCATCCACCGTGCGGACGGCGCCGAGCTCAGCCCTGACCCGTCGAGCGTGCTGGGCACGAACGAGATCGCGCCGCTCGCCATGGCCGCGGCGATCGCCACGATCGGGGCGAACGGACAGTACTGCACACCGACCATCGTCGACTCGATCGTCGATGCGACCGGCACGACGCTGCCGGGCGAGGCGAAGCAGTGCACACAGGCCCTTCCGGCGAACATCGCCGCGACGGTCGCCTACGCGCTCGCCCAGGTGCTGAAGTCCGGAACGGGAAGCCCTGGCAACCCGAGAGACGGTGTACCGATCGTCGGCAAGACGGGCACGACCGACGGCTCGTACCAGAACTGGCTGATCGCATCGACGACGAAGGCAGCCCTGGCCGTCTGGGTCGGCAATATCAAAGGCACCCCGTCGCTGGCCACGGCCAAAGATCCGCAGGGCGACCAGAGCCTCCGCCAGATCACGGTCGCCGGCACGAACGGCTACACCATCAAATTCACCATCTTCCGCACCATCGTCGCCTCCCTTGACACGAATCCGCTCTATCGCGGTGCTGACTTCCCGGCAGCCGACCCGAAGCTGGTGAGCGGCAGTCACGCCTACACACCGTCTCCCCCATCGTCACCGGTCCCCTCGGCCCCGGCACCCGGGAACCCCGGCGGCCACTGACACGGCCCCCGCTTCACAGCACCATCGGTTACTATCGTGGCCATGTCTGCCCAAAACTCGAGACCCGCCGGAATTCTCGGCGCGATCCTCGGCCTCGTCGGCTTCAGCGCCCTCGCCGGCGTGCTCGTGACCGCGATGGTCACGCCAGCGCTCGCCGTGACCAGCCTCACGGCCAAGAACTCGATCGGCGTGTTCGAGAACCTGCCCGACTTCATCCAGATCGGCTCCCTCTCGCAGCAGAACGAGATTTACGCCAACTCGGGCGGCAAGCCGGTCAAGATCGCGAGCGTCTACAAGCAGAACCGCCAGGAGGCCGCCTGGGGCGACGTCTCCCAGTACTTGAAGGATGCCGCGGTCGACGGTGAGGATCGCCGCTTCTACCAGCACGGCGGCGTCGACCTCCCCTCGGTCGCCCGCGCGGCCATCCTCAACCAAACGCAGTCGGCGAACGGCACCTCCGGTTCGTCCACGCTCGACATGCAGCTGGTGCGCAACATCCTCGTGCAGCAGGCGCTGGCGATCACCGACCCCACCAAGCAGAAGGCCGCCTATTCCGACGCGGTGAAGCAGACCCTCGACCGCAAGCTCAAGGAGATGAAGCTCGCGATCGGCCTCGACAAGCGCTACAGCAAGCAGCAGATCCTGCTCGGCTATCTCAACATCGTCGGCATGGGCAACAACACCTATGGGGTGGAGTCGGCGGCCGAACAGTACTTCAGCGTGTCCGCGAAAGACGTGACGCTCGCCCAGGCGGCCAGCCTCATGGCGATCGTGCAGCAGCCCAACCTGCAGAACCTCAACAGCCCGAAGAACTACCCGGCCAACAAGCTGCGTCGTGACGAGATACTCTCGGCGATGCTCTCGGCGAAGCACATCACCCAGGCCCAGTACACCGCGGCGGTGAACACCCCGATCGCCAAAGAGGTGAAGCTCCAGGCGCCGACCAGCGGATGCCGCAACACCAACCCGATCGGCGCGGCCTGGGCCTGCGACTACGTGGTCAAGCTGATCACCGTCAACCCGCCCGCCACCTTCCCGCAGATCCCCCCGGCCGTCACCGCTCTCGGCGCCAGCCCGGCCGAGCGTCTCGCGAACTGGAACAAGGGCGGCTACAAGATCTACACGAGCATCAACCTCGACCTGCAGGCGGCCGCGGATACCTCGATGCAGACCCAGACCCCATACGACGAGACGAGAATCCCGCTGGGGTCGGCTGCCGACTCCGTCGAAGCGGGCACCGGCCGAATACTCGTGATGGCGCAGAACAAGATCTTCGATGATGCGCCGCCCCTCCCCGGGGCGGCCGCCGATCCCACCCGCGCAGCGGTCAACTTCAGCACCGACTTCCCATGGGGAGGTTCGGGCGGGTTCCCGACCGGATCGACCTTCAAGGTCTTCGACCTGGCGAACTGGCTGCAGAACGGCCACGGTCTCGGTGACCTGGTCGACGGATCCGGGCCGCAGACCTACAACTTCGCCTCCTTCGCGGCGAGCTGTCTTCCCGGCGGCTCGGTCGGTGGCGGCACCTTCAAACTCCAGAACGACGGCAACTCGGCCGGCGGCAACATGACGGTGAGGGATGCCCTCATCGGGTCGGTCAACAACGCCTTCATGCACATGGCGGAACAGTCCGACCTGTGCAGCATCCGCGACACGGCGGCGGCCATGGGGGCGCACCGCGCGGATGGCAAGATCTACCCGTACGGCGGATCGCTCGAGATCACCCCGAACTTCATTCTCGGGTCGAACGAGCAGGCGCCGCTCACGATCGCCGCCGCCGGCGCGACCGTAGCGGCGAACGGGTTGCACTGCCTGCCGATCATCGTCGACAAGGTGGTGGACCCGAGCGGCAAGGAGCTCCCGGGGCAGGCCAAGACCTGCGACCAGGCGATCTCGCCCGAGGTCGACGCCGGTGTGGCGAACGCCATGCAGGGCTCGATGATCAGCGGCACCTCGTCACCCGGAAACCCGCACGACGGCGTGCCGTACGCGGGCAAGACCGGTACCGGAAACACGGCCGACCACGTCTGGCTGAACGGTCTCACCACGAAGGTCGCCACGACCGTCTGGACCGGCGACATCTCCGGCCACCTGAGCCTCCGGCAGACGAAGAATCCGAACACCGGCCAGTACTACGCATCGTCCTCCCGGTTCGCGATCTTCAAGGCCATCATGTCGCTCGCCGACCAGGATCCGAGCCTGCGTGGCGGGGCATTCCCGGTGGCGGACGCGCAGATGCTGTCGGGCAGCTCGTCCGAGGTGCCGAACGTCATCGGCCAGACCGCGGAGCAGGCGAACTCCGTGCTCACGTCCCTCGGCTTCACCGTGACACTCGGCGGCACGCAGGCCTCCGGCCTGCCGGCCGGCCAGGTCTCCGGCACCGACCCCGCGACTGGCACCAAGGTGCCGAAGGGCGCGACGATCACCATCTACACGAGTGATGGCACGCTCGCGACGCAAATGCCCAACGTGATCGGGATGACGAAGCACAACGCACTCCAGGCGATCACGGCGGCGCACTTCACCAGTACGCCGCAGATCGTCTGGGTGGCCAACGTCGACCCGACGAAGGAATGCAACGTCACGACCTCCAATCCGGCCGCGGGTGCCGCGGCCACGACCACTGATCCGATCACCCTCAAGGTGAACGGCGATGCGACGGGCAACGATCCGCACATCTGTACATGAGCCTGACGTCGAGCGCCGGCCGGCGCACCGGCACCGCGGCTGCGGCACTGGCCGTCACCGGCCTCGGCGTGCTGGGGTGGGGCACGCTGGTCGAACGGAACCGTTTCACGCTCCGGCGTGAGGTCGTGCCAGTGCTCGCACCGGGTGCCCGTGCGCTGACCGTCCTGCACCTGTCCGACCTGCACATGGCACCGTGGCAGCGTGCGAAGCAGGAGTGGATCCGCGGGCTCGCCGTCTACGAACCCGACCTCATCGTCGACACCGGGGACAATCTGGGCCATCGCGAGGGCCTGCGTGGCATCGAGTACGCGCTCGAGCCGTTCCGGGGCATCCCGGGCGTCTTCGTGCACGGCTCGAACGACTATCACGGCCCGGTGCTGAAGAACCCCTTCGGCTACTTCACCGGCCCGTCCACCGTGCGCAGCCCTCGCCCCAACCTCGACACCGCGTCGCTCAACGCCTACCTCGAGGGTCTGGGCTGGCTGGACCTCAACAACACCGCTCGCGCGATGACGATCAACGGCTCGAACCTCGAGTTCGTCGGGGTGAACGACGCCCACATCGGCTGGGATCACCTGGAGCGGCTGCCCGCGGCGATGGATGAGCTGCGCGAGAACGCCGGGTGGGAAGGCGACCCGGCCGCGCCGGGCGCGGTCACCATCGGCCTCACCCACGCCCCCTACCGTCGCGTGCTCGACAGCTTCCTCACCCAGGGTGCCGGACTCGTCTTCGCCGGGCACACGCACGGCGGCCAGGTCTGCCTGCCCGGGTACGGCGCGCTGGTGACCAACTGCGACATCCCGCGGGACCAGGTGCGCGGTCTCAGCACCTGGGAGCACGCGAGACATCTCGCGTTCCTGGAAGTCTCTGCGGGCCTCGGAACCTCGATCTACGCGCCGGTGAGGTTCGCCTGCCCGCCCGAGGCGGTGCTGCTGACACTGGTCGGTCGCGATTTCGGCTATCCTTGATGAGGCTTCCGCTCGCGAGAGCGAAAGCCGATCGGGGTGTGGCGCAGTTTGGTAGCGCGCTTCGTTCGGGACGAAGAGGTCGTGGGTTCAAATCCCGCTACCCCGACCATGCTTTACTGAAAGGGCCGCGAGCAATCGCGGTCCTTTCCTGTAGGGAGCCTGATGTCGCGGACCATGCCGTTCACCTCCGTCGCCGACGTCGCCGCACAGCTAGCCTCGGTCGGCTACCTCGCCTCCGACGCGATCGCCACCACGGTCTTCCTCGCCAGCGAACTCGGCAAGCCACTGCTCATCGAGGGTCCGGCGGGCGTCGGCAAGACCGCGCTGGCCCAGGCCGTCTCGGAGGCGACCGGCGCGACCCTCGTGCGGCTGCAGTGCTACGAGGGGGTCGACGAGGCCCGCGCGCTCTACGAGTGGAACCATGCCAAACAGCTGCTCCGCATCACGGCGGGGCGCGACGAGACCTGGGACGACGCGCGCACCGACATCTTCAGCGAAGAATTCCTGCTGTCCCGCCCGCTGCTCACCGCCATCCGCAACACCGAACCGACCGTGCTGCTCATCGACGAGACCGACAAGGCGGACGTCGAGATCGAGGGGCTGCTGCTCGAGGTGCTCGGGGACTTCCAGGTGACCATCCCGGAACTCGGAACGATCAGGGCCGTGCAACGGCCCTTCGTGGTGCTCACCTCGAACGCCACCCGGGAACTGTCGGAGGCGCTTCGCCGCCGCTGCCTGTTCCTGCACATCGACTTCCCGGATGCGGACCTGGAAGAGCGCATCGTGCGATCCCAGGTGCCCGAGCTCGACGCCGTGCTCGCCGCGTCGGTGGTGCGCGTGGTCAATGCGCTGCGGGCGATGCCGCTGCGCAAGGCCCCGTCCGTCTCCGAGACGATCGACTGGGCGCGGACGCTCCTCGCACTCGGTGCCGCCACGCTCGACGAGAAGGTCGTGAACGAGTCGCTGGGAGTGATCCTCAAGCACCGCGACGACATGGACCGTGCCACCAAGCTGCTCGACCTGGCCGCCGGCGCATGATCACCGCGCCATGAGCCTGCCGGAGCGGCTCGTCGAATTCGTGACGGCGCTGCGCAGCAACGGAATCACCGCCGGAACGGGCGAAACCGTGGACGCCGGCGAGGTGATCGGGGTGCTGGGCCTCGAGGACCGCCGCCGGCTGCGGGAGGGCCTCGCGGCGGCGCTGCTGCGCGGCGCCGGGCAGCGGGACGCCTTCGATGCCGTGTTCGACATCCACTTCCCCGCCGGAACGGGGGCACCGGAGAGCGCCCGCGACACCGACCCCGACCTGGCTATCGCGGAGCTCCGCGCCCGGTTGACGGCGGCGCTCGCGAACGGCGACCTCGCCGGGCTGGCGCAGCTCGCCGGCGTGACCGTCGACCGCTTCGGCCGGCTCGGGGTGGCCACCGACGGCTGGTCGGGCTATATGGCGCTGGAACGAGTCCAGCCGCAGAACCTGCTCTCCGGAGCGCTCGAGGGGCGGGGCAGAGACCGCAGCGGCACCAGCGGCCTCGGCAATCGCGCGGAGGCCCAGGAGATCCGCGGACTCATCGAGGAATTCCGCAGGATGGTGCAGGCCGAAGCGCTGCGCCGCTCGGCGGAGGTGCGTGGCCGCGAGCGCATGACGTCCAACGCGGTGCCGAAACCGCTCGAGCGGGTCGACTTCCTCACCGCGAACGCACAGCAGCTCGCCGAGCTGCGCCGGGTGGTCCGGCCGCTTGCACGGCGGCTGGCCACCCGGCTCGCCGCGCGACGGCGACGGCACTCGCGGGGCCGCATCGACATCCGCAAGACACTGCGCCGGTCGATGTCGACCGGAGGCGTGCCGATCGAGCCGGCGTGGGAGAAGCCTCGTCCGTCGCGGCCGGAACTGGTACTGCTCTGCGACGTCTCCGGCTCGGTCGCCGGATTCTCGCACTTCACCATGCTGCTGGTGCAGGCCATGAAGAGCCAGTTCGGCAAGATCCGGGTGTTCGCCTTCGTGAACGCCATCGACGAGATCACCGACCTGGTCGACGATGACGACGACCTGCAGCACCGCATCCACGCGGAGGCGAAAATCACGAGAGGCCACTCGTCCAGCGACTACGGGCGGTCCCTGCGCGAGTTCGCGACCGCTCACCTCGACGCGGTGACCTCGCGCAGCGCCGTGATCATCCTGGGCGATGCGCGCAACAACTACGGCTCCGCGGGGCTCGACTCGCTCGCCGACATCGCCGCGCGGTCGCGCCGCACCTTCTGGCTCAACCCGGAACGGGTGGGGTCGTGGGGCTCCGGCGACTCCGTCGCGCTCCAGTACGCGGAGATCGTCGAGATGCACGAGTGCCGCACCGTGGAGCAGCTCGGGGCCTTCGTCACGCGGCTGCTGCCGGTCTAGTGGCCCTCGTCACGCGGCTGCTGCCGGTCTAGAGGCCCTGCTCTCTAGAGGCCGGCAGCGATCTCCAGCGAGCGGATGCGGCTGTCGAGCGTCGCGGACTGCGGCGCGAGAATGAGCTCGTCGGCCTTCGTGCTCTCCAGAAGCGACTCCAGCCGCTCATTCACTTCCGTGGGAGTGCCGATGGCCTGCCGTCGCTGGCGAGACGCGACGAACTCGAGCTCCACGGGCGAGAACTCGTAGGCGGCCGCCTCCTCCACGCTCACCGGTTCCGGCTTCTGGCCTTGCCGCATCCGGATGAAGCTGATCAGGCCCGGCTTCGCCTGGGCTTCCACCACCGCCGGGTCATCGTCGGCGATGAGGCCGACCGCGATCGCGCTGTGCGGGGCCTCGAGGGTGCCGGGCGTGAAGGTGCTGCGGTAGAGGTCGAGCGCCGCCTCAGTGTTGTCGCCGGAGAAGTGGTGCGCGAACGCGAACGGCAGGCCGAGCGCCCCGGCCACCTGAGCGCTGTACCCGCTCGACCCGAGCAGCCAGACCTGCGGGGTGTCGCCACGGCCCGGCACGGCGACGATCGACGCCAGCGGGTTGCCCTCGGTCATCGAGCCCTCGAAGAAACCCATCAGGTCAAGAAGATCGCGGGGAAAGTCCTCCACCGAGAGTCCGGCCTCGCTGCGGCGCAGTGCCATCGCGGTCGGGCCGTCCGTGCCGGGGGCGCGGCCGATACCGAGATCGATCCGGTCGCCGTAGAGCGCCCGAAGGGTGCCGAACTGCTCGGCCACCACCAGTGGCGCATGGTTCGGAAGCATGACCCCACCGCTGCCCACCCGAATCCGCTCGGTACGCGCCGCGATGCCGGCGATCAGCACGGCCGGCGCGCTCGACGCGATGCCGGGCATGCCGTGGTGCTCGGCGACCCAGAAGCGCTCGAAGCCCAGCCGTTCCGCCTCCTGGGCGAGGCGGATGCTGCCGGCCACCGCATCGGCGTTCGTGCCGCCAGAGGGGCGGCTGGCCAGGTCGAGCACACTCAGGGGTAGGGATCTCATATCCTCCCTAACGTAACTCCCGCCGCCGAACTGCCCGAGATGGTTGGTTTTGGTCCTCCAAAACCAACCATCTCGGGCAGTTCGGCGCAGGAACGGTGTCTACGAGCCGGAGGAGTGCGAGGTGGGCGGGGTCGCGTCGACCGTCTCCTCGGCCTTCTCGTCGTTGAGCGACTTCATCTCCCCACGGAGGATGCGCATGGACTGGCCGACGCTCTTCGCCAGCGCGGGCAGCTTGGCCGCGCCGAAGATGAGCACGACGACGGCGAGAATGATCAGCAGGTGCCAACCGGTGAGATTTCCGAGCATGATGGTCGTCCTTTTCTAGTGGGAGGTTCAGACCGTGAGCGGGATGCCGGGGGCATTCAGCGCGCTCGCTCTCGAACTCGCCTGCGAGAGCGCGTACTGCGCGACCTCCAGGTCGTCCTTGTGCTGCACACCCGCGCTCCAGATGAGCGCCGCCTGGATGTCGATGACCAGGCCGGCCAGCAGGCCGCCGTCCGTGACGTATGACAACTCCGGCATGGCTTTGTAATAGCCCGGCTTGTGGGTCGCCATCAGGGCATCCACGTTCGGGGTGATGGCGCGCGGGTAGCGGGCCTGGGCCGTCAGCAACTGCTGCGACTGCGGCTCGCGCAATACTTTCATCACGGGCTGGGCGAGGTCGGCATCCGCCCTGGATCCGGCCTGCAGCATCGACGACGCGAAGAGGCCGGGGTGCGGGATGGGCAGGAAGTCCTGCAGCGATACGACCAGGACCGCGGCAGAATCCAGCGGACCGCGTTCGCTCTCGGCGGCCTGCAGCAGCAGGGGACTGCCGTACATCGCCACCAGGTCCGACTTCGGGTCGAGCAGGCGCCGATAGCTCGCGAGCGAGTCGGTTCCGTCGCTGGTGCGCAGATCCAGGTGGCCGAGGTGCGATCCGACGACGCCGGACAGGGTCTTTGCGGCACCCGGCAGCTGCGCAGGGTCGCGGCTGACGACGGAGGCCAGCGTCGGCAGCATCCAGCTGTTCTCCGGCGCACTGCCCGTGCCCGAGAACGGGAACAGCGGACGCAGGCCGCGCTTCCGCATCCCGGCCAGGTCGAAGCTGAGCACCCCGGCGCGCCGGGCCTTCTCCTGGTGCACGAGCACGCCGTAGGGGAGTTGCTCGATCACGGCCGCGTTCGACCAGCCCGCGGCGGTGTCGGGCAGCGTCGCACCGTACGGCGACGGGGTGTACCGGGTGTGCGACTGCACGTTGTCCGCCTCCCACGGCGCAGCACTGGTGTGCGACCAGCGCCAGTCCACCCGGCTGGACAACCCCGTCGGCAGGAGGGACTGGATGCGGTCCCGCAGCTCCGCCGTGGTGCCCGGGATCGCCACCGCCAGAGGCTGGCCCGTGCCGGCTTTCACCACGACATCGTGCTGCGCCCCCGCTGCGTGAGCGAGGTCGGGCTGGAACGTCGCGATCCCCAGTCCAGCGACGGAGACCAGCGAGACAAACCCTCGCCGACTAATGATGAAGGTCATTGCGGGACTCCTTCGTTGTATACGGCGCTGTACGGGTCGCGCGCATTCGTCACCAAAGCATCGATCGCATCCTGGTTGTAGAAGATCAGGACGTTGGGTCCCGTGCGGTCGTCGAGGCATGCCTGGCTATCGTCCCGCCGGCCGCCTGACCACCTGTCATTGTGAGCCTGCTTGATGATGCCCGCGCTGGTGGCGAGTGCGGACTGGAATGCGCCCTCGACCCAGCCGCCATAGTTGCTGAACGAGTCACCGGCGAAGAACAGGCCCCTTGCCGCGGGGGACACCGAATAGAAAGCGGGTCCATCGACCGAAGCCGCTACCTTCGCGTCCCACCAGGGGGCTATTTGGGGGGCTGGCTGTGATTCGGCGAGGACCTTGTATGCGAAGGTCAGGTGCGAACCGACACCCGGCGCATCGAGTTTGAAGCCTCCCAGCACGTAAGGCACGTCGTGCCAATAGATCGCGACGAGGTCCGCCGACTGACCCGCCGTCCTGGACGTCGCGAAGTACCTGGTCACGGTCTGGGCATCCGTGGTCAGCCCCGTCTGATCGACACCGGCGAACCTCATCAGCGTTGCATTCAGTATCTCCCTGCCCAGATTCCCCTTCCCGTGTTTATAGCTGGCAACGCCGCGATAGCAGCCCGATTGCTTCAGACTGACTTGGGCCGAGGCGTTGGTAGCGAGCATCGCCCTCACCAAATCGGCATCGGAGGTGTTGTCGGCGCCGTAACCCCACGAATAGTGCAGCGCATTCAGCTGCTTCGACTTTGCGAAGTTGTCGGAAACGTAGCTCTGGGTCTTGGGGTCCAGACCAAGCAGTGGTTGCAGGAACGTCACGCCGAGCGGCACGTAGAATGCGGGGTCGAGCGAGCCGAATGCCCCGTAGAGGGTGCGAATCCGATGGTCGAATTCGGTGGCAGGTGCGTCGCCGCCCGCGGGTGGGACGATCGCGGGCCACCCCTCTCCGGCGGAACCATGCACCCGGGGTCCCTCGATGAGCTGGAAGATCTTGGTGGACTTCATGATGTTCTGGGTACGAAGTTCGGGCCCGATCGAACTCAACGACCGTCCCGTATACGGCACCTGCGCCGCAAACGGCCGGGACGTCGCAGATCTCGTCAGCAAGTCCTGGGCTGCTGTGTGAGTCATGGCGAGAACCACGTAGTCGTATATTTCAGCATCGGATGGGGCGCCATCGGGGATCACCGTGTAGGAGTTCGGCGACCAGGATACAGAGGCCACGGGTGTGTTGTACTTCGGTTCTCGAGTGCCACCGACCGTGGACTGGAAGGCGCCCACGAACGCTGCCGTGAGCTTCACCGGATACGTTCCCAGATCGGGCACGCTCAGCTCGTCGGAGTAGTCCCACAGCACAATTCGCATGATGTCCAGCACAGCAACGCCGAACAGCGGAAAGAACCCGCCGGTACCGAGACCCACTGATCCGATCCGTTCGATTTCTTCAGGATCGAACTTTTTCTCTATCAGGAACTGTTGGTAGCTGATGCGGTATAGGTCCGTCAAGGCTGCGTCCCAGAAGGTATTCAACAGTCGCACCTGGTCCGCAGCAGCGCTCGGGTCCTGGGGCGTCGTCGCCAGAAATCCGGCGATCTCGCCCAGCGTGTAGTCACTCGTGGGCGGGCTGTACGTCAGGAAGGCGTCAAGGTGTCGCATATTCAGGTCCTGATAGTTGTACGGCACTGTCGGTAATTGATACGGACTCGGTCCGGTGGCGCTGGTCCAAATCGCCGAGTTCTTCCAGACCGGACTACAGGTGCCCCCGAGCTCTGGCCTGGTCGTCGGGGCGAAGCCGGTGATGATACTGGGCACGACCGCAGGATTGGGGAATTGGGGGAACATGGTGCCGGGAGTTACTGCCCCGCACGCGCGCAGGTACCACCAAAAGAGCGGCGATTTGCGCGGGAACCGCATGCACCCCAATTGGGACTGCGTGGCGGGGTAATTCCGGCGGTCGTCGTTTGGGTCAATATTGACCGGGAACACCCGCCCCGCGTGTCCACGACCGGTGAGGGCACCGGGCACATTGGTCGACGTCGAGCCGGCGGGGTCGCCATAGGCTTCATACAGGGTGACCGCCATGCCCGCTTTGCGCAACTGCAAGGCAGTCAATAGGCCCGACATGCCGGCACCTATTACCGCCACCGAGGGGGTCCGCGGTATCGCATTCCTTGTCGGCTTGTTCTGAGCGTCCGCGCCTGGGCCGGTCCAGTCAATCGCACCGCCGCCGTTGGTCAGGGGCGAGATCCCTGTCAGCCCAGCCTGAGTTTCTTCGACGGCGACCAGATCCAGATAGTTGATGTGCGGACCGTCGATGAAGCGCCAGGCTTGGTTTACGGCGTTGTTCGCGAGTTGATCGATCGTAAAAGTCTCGAGGCCGGTGTCGGAGTCAACCAGGAGGCGCGATCCCGGCGAGGTGGCCCCCCTGGCCGCCCGGAAGTATTCATGGATGGGCGCAAAACTCGGGATCACAGCGAAACTCCTACCTTGTATCGGGTAGCAAGCAGTAGTAGCAGCACCGCCTCCTCCACAGAGCGAGTTATCCACAGCCCGGTTGCCCTCCGGAGTGATTTATCATGGGCGCGTGGGGGCGAATCGGCGACGGTAGGCAGGAGCGCGAATGGGCGACATCTCCTTCTCCGTCCAGCGCGCATCGACGTCGTCGCCCGAAATGCTGTGGACGTCCCTCAAGGCGGGTGCGACGAGTGGCTGGCCCATCCTCCGCGAGTGTCGCGAGCTCGCCGTCGGCAACCCGGTGCTGTTCACGCTGCCGCACCCCGACGGCGGTGAAATCGACTCGAGCGGGCGCATCGTCAGGATAGAACCCGGCCGCTCCATCCGGATCGCGCAGGAGTCCCCCTGGGAGGGCAGCACCAAGCTCACGCTGACCGGCGACGACACCGGGACGTCGGTTCGTGTCGACGTCACCCTCAAAGAGGACTGCCTGCCCTGGTTCCTCGGCAACGCATCACTGGCGACCGTGACCGCATCCCGCAGCGTCACGGTGCCGGCGCTGAAGATCGGGCTGCTGGTCAGCCTCTCCGGTGCCGCGGGAGTCGAAGGACGAAGCGTCGTCAACGCGGCCATCCTCGCCGTCGAAGAACTCAACAGCGTCGGCGCGTTCGGGCGACGGCACGCCGAGTTGGTCGTCGCGGACGATCGCACGTCCGTCATCGCCGCCCGCTCGGCGTTCATCACGCTTGCCGACGACGAACGCTGCGACGTGGTGATCGCCATGATCACCTCGGCATCGAAGGAGAGCGTCCGCCCCCTGGCCGTCGCCCGGGGAACGCTGTTCCTCTATGCGGCGCTCGGTGAACGCGGCCGCGGCGGCCCCAACTTCTTCCAGCTCGGGGAGACGCCGGCCGATCAGCTCTGGCGGTCGATCCCGACGATCATGCGTGAGTCCGACGCGAGCAACTGGTACATCGTCGGCAACGACTATGTCTGGCCGCGAACCGTCGGAATGGTGGCCAACGAACTCATCGTGCGCAACAACGGGCGCGTGGCCGGCGAACGATATGAGAAGCTCGGCACCACCGACTACGACCCCGTGATCGACTCGATCGCGGCGAGCGGGGCCGACCTGATCCTGTCGTCGCTGGTCGGGCTCGACGCCATCAAGTTCGAGAGGGCCTTCTACACCTCGGGCAATCGGCAGGAGTTCACCACGTTGGCGACCCTGTTCGACGACGCGATCGCCGACCACATCGGCCCCACCGAAGCCAGCGGGATCTGGTCGGTCGCGGAGTACTTCGCACCAACCCTCGCCGACGAGATGGATGACGTCGCGGCACGATACCGGGCGCGGTTCGGCGAGCTCGCACCCCGGCTCACCAGTGTCGCCAAGAGCACCTACGACGTCTGCAACCTCTACGCCCAGTGCGTGCAGGTCGCGCGATCGTTCGAACCGCATCACATCAGCAGCGCGCTCCGCTCGGGTGCCGTCGGCAGCTCCCGACTCCGCAGCCGGGTGCAGGGCGAGCTGACCCCCACCCAGGCGGTCGAATTCACTCCCACCGGTTTCCAGCAGCGCACCCTCTAGCTCCGCTCACCGCCCGTCCCACCCGACAACGAAATAAATTCCTACCCTTCTCGCGCGTCAAGTGGTAAACATACATTTACCTATTGACCTATCAGAAGGATATGCAATGAGACACAGCGCCAAACTCCCGATTGCGGTGGTCGCCATTCTCGCGGGCCTCGCACTCGCCGGATGTTCCACCGGTACCTCCACGCCCACGGCGACGGGGCCGATCAAGATCGGACTGCTCACGGACCTGTCCGGCGCGCAGTCGCTTTTCGGTCCCCCCACGAAGAACGTCGCGGAACTTGCCGTCAAGTCGCTCAACGCCGCCGGCGGAATCAACGGACGCAAGGTCGAGCTCGTCGTCGGCGATGACACGAGCACACCGACCGCCGGCGTCAGCGCGACGAACCGCCTGATCAGCCAGGACGGCATCTCCGCCCTGTTCGGCATGGACAGCAGCGCCGTTCGCGATGCCGTCGCACCCGTGACGGCGACGGCGAACATCCCGTACTTCTACACGGCACTGTTCGAGGGCGGCACCTGCCAGGCCAACATGGTCACCAACGGCGAGGTGCCGGCACAGCAGCTCGCGACCACCATCCCGTGGGTGCAGCAGCAGACCGGCAAGAACAAGTGGTTCCTCGTCGGTGACGACTACATCTGGGGCCAGACCGTCGTGAAGAAGGCGGCGACGTACGTCACGTCGGCGGGCGGGGATGTCGTCGGGAGCGAGCTCGTTCCGCTCGGCACCACCGACTTCACCAGTCTGATCACCAAGATCAAGGCCAGCGGCGCCAACCTGCTCATGCCGGCCCTGGTCGGCGGTGACGCGATCGCCTTCGAGAAGCAGGCATACGCGGCCGGCATCGGCAACGCCCAGATCCAGCGTCTCGCCGTTCTCTACGAGAACGCGACCCGCGGGGGCATGGGTGCTGCGGTCGCCGACGGCATGTACAACGCGATGGCCTACGACCAGACCATCGATTCGGCCAAGAACACGACGTTCCTCGCTGCGTACACCAAGGAGTTCGGAACGAAGGCGCCCCCGGTGACCTCCCTCTCGGAGCAGACCTGGGTCGCGATCAACGCCTGGGCTGAGGCCGCCCGGGCGGCGAAGTCGACCAGCACCAAAGCGGTCCTGGGAAAGGTCGCCGGCATCACGTTCAACGGACCGGCCGGCCCTGTGACCTTCGGTTCGGATCACTACGTGACCCAGTCGATGTACGTCACCCAATCGCAGCCTGACGGCAGCGTGAAGGTCGTCAAGACCTTCGCAGACGTGAAGCCCGCCGAAGACTGCAGCATCCCGCTCGGCTAACGACACACAGATGTCATTTGCATTCGTGCTCGGCCAGGGCCTGGGAATCGTCGCCACCGCGTCGATCTCGGCCCTGGTCGCCACGGGACTCGCCATATCGTTCCGCCTCATGGGCGTGATCAACCTCGCGCATGGCGAATTCATCATGATCGGCGCCTACGCCGCGGTCGTCGCGCTGCAGCTCGGTGCGCCCTTCCCCGTCGCCGTGATCGTCGCGCTCGCCATCGGCCTGATCCTGGGCGCCCTCACCGAGCTCACCCTCATCCGCCGCTTCTACCGCGCACCCGAGCTGGCGATCCTCGGAACCTTCGCCCTCGGGCTCGTCCTCCGCCAGGGTGTCGCACTCATCTTCGGCGACACCTACCAGACCTTCAACAGCCCACTGCCGGGCGCGATCAGCATCGCCGGAGTCGACTTCCCCGCCTATCGCCTGGTTCTCGCCGTGGTCGCCATCGTCGTGCTCGGGGCCGTGATCTGGGCCGTCAGCGGTTCCCGCCTGGGGGTGCGAATCAGGGCCGTCTCGGCCGACAGTCCGCTGGCCGAGACCCTCGGCATCCGATCGGCCACGCTCAAACTCATCGTCTTCGCGGCCAGCGCCGGCATGGCCAGCCTCGCCGGAGCGCTCGTCGCACCGACCACCAACGTCGACCCCTACATGGGCTCCGGCTACCTGTTCACCGCCTTCGTCGTCGTCATCGTCAGCGGCTCGCGACTGTCGATGGTGCCGGTCGCCGCCGTCGGCACCGCCATCGTGCAGAACCTCACCGCCTTCGCGCTCACCCCGCTGGCGGCGCAGATCGCGGTACTGGTGCTGGCCTTCGTCGTGCTCGCCCTGAGCCGGAGCGCACACAAGGGAGTCACCATATGACCAGGCGCATCACGTCCATCGTGCTCGTGCTCTGCGTGCCGGTTCTCGCGTTCGCGCTCGGCGGCTACCAGGGCGGCCTGTTCTCCCAGTACGCCCTGTACGGGGTCGCGACCGCGGCACTCGCGCTCACCTGGGGCTTCGGGGGCATCCTCAACCTCGGACACGCCGTCTCCTTCGGCTGCGGAGCCTACGTATCGGCATGGCTCGGCATCCACGGCGGCCCGAACGGAACGCTCCTCGGGATCGTCGGCGGCACCCTCGCTGCGGGACTCGTGGCACTGCTGATCGGCATCGTCGGCCTTCGTGGGCGCGTGAACCCGATCACCTTCGCCCTTCTCACCTTCATCGTGCTCTTCGGCGGCATCGAGATCGCCAACCAGTGGACGGATGTCACCGGCGGCTTCAACGGGCTGGCCGGCATCCCGGCGCTGCACCTCGGCACGCTGTGGCTCGCGGACCCCACCACCCAGCGAGTGATCGTCGCGCTGGTCGCCGCACTCCTGGTCTGGCTGGTCGTAGGTGTGGCCCGCAGTCCCTTCGGCGGCCTGCTCGCGCTCGTCCGGGACAACCCCGTGCGAGCCGCCTCCCTCGGCTACAACGTGCCCCGGCTGAGAATCGGCGTGTTCACCTTCGCCGGCCTCGTCACCGGGCTGGCCGGTTCGCTGTTCGTCACCCAGGTGAACATCGTCTCCCCCGACGTCGTCAGCCTCGCGCTGGCGACCAACTTCGTGCTGTGGACCATGATCGGTTCACGCACCAGCATCATCGGGGGATTCGTCGTCGCAGTGGTGCTGAGCTTCGTCTCCAACGAACTGTCCAACACGATCCTCGACCTCTGGCTCCTCGCCGTCGGGATCCTCTTCGTGGTGGTCGTGCTCGTGATCCCCGATGGGCTCGCCGTCACCCTCGGTCGAGTGATTCCGCGACGACTCCGGCGACCACCCCGCACGGTGCTCGGGTCGATTGAGGTGCCGATCTCGGTCGCCTACGGCGGATCCCTGGTCGCAACCGGGATCACCTGCACCTTCGGCACCTTTCGTGCGGTGAGCGACGTCTCGCTCGAGATGAAGAACGGCGAGGTCCACTGCCTGATCGGCCCGAACGGCGCGGGCAAGTCGACCCTGCTCAACGCGCTCTCCGGCACCCACCTCCCGGTGTCGGGACGCTGGCGGCTCGGGGAGACCGATGTCAGCATGCTTCCCCCGTGGCGGCTGGCCCGCCGCGGGATCACCCGCAAGTTCCAGGCCCCATCGATCGGGCCCACCCTGACCGTGGGGCAGAACCTGGCCCTCGCCGTCTGGGCCACATCCCGCTCCAGCTGGAGTCTCATCACCGGACGCTGGCGGGCCGAGCTGCCCGGTGCATCGTGGGAGATTCTCAAGGCCGGGGACCTGTCCGGCCGGCTCGACAGCACGGCCGGCTCGCTCTCCCATGGCGAACGCCAGCTGCTGGAGCTGGCGATGACCTTCGCGGGCCGCCCGCGAGCCGTGCTCCTCGACGAACCGACCGCCGGCATGACGAAGCCGGAGTCCGCCGTGGTGGCGACGCTCCTGCGCGACCAGGCCGCGCTGCTCGACATCCCCATCGTCGTCGTCGAACACGACATGTCCCTCATTCGCACCGCAGCATCCACCGTCACCGTTCTCCAGGCCGGCCGCGTGCTGGCCGAGGGCACCGTCGACGAGATCGAGAAAGACGACCGAGTGATTTCGGCCTATCTCGGGGAGCTGAACCGGTGAGCGAATCGTTCCTGCGCGTTCGCGGCCTCCGAGCGGGGTATGCCGGCTCTCTCGTCGTCAACGGCATCGACCTCGACGTCGAGCCGGGCGAGATCGTGGCGCTCCTCGGCAGGAACGGGGTCGGCAAGTCGACGGCCGTCTCGGCGATCTCCGGCACCCTCCCGCTCAGCGCGGGGGAGATCGACTTCGGAGAGCGCACGGTCACGTCCCTGTCGCCGTCCGCCAGATTCCGTGCGGGACTGCGAACGATGAGGCAGGACAAGCCCGTCATCGGTGAACTCTCCGTACGCGACAATCTCGCCCTCGTCGGCACGACGGTCGCTCACGCCGCCCGATACTTTCCCTTCATCGCCGAACGGGGGAAACAGAAGGCCGGCACCCTCTCCGGGGGCGAGCAGAAAATGCTCGCAATGGCCCGGCAGGCGGCGAACCCCGGCCTGTTGTGGATCCTCGACGAGCCGACCGAGGGCCTCCAACCTGCGAACGTGGAGCGATGCTCGCAGCTCATCGCCGACGCGGCGTCGTCCGGATGCGCGGTGCTGCTGGTCGAACAACATCTCGCGATGGCACTCGCGACCGCGCACCGGTGGTACCTGGTCGAGAAGGGACTCATCAAGGATGCCGGCCAGGTGACCGATTCGACCCACGACACGATCGCTCGCGAGCTTGCGCTCTGAAGAACAAAGGACACACGACGATGAACCGAAATCGAGACCTGGCCGACTGGCTCGGGCTGTCACCCGAGGAACGAACAGCCAGGCGGTCGCTCGCCCGCCGGGATGCGACGGACACCGCATCCTCACACGGGGTGTACATCTCGACGACGAAGGCCGACGATGATGCCCCGCATCCGGGCCTGCTGTCCGGGGTGCCGTTCGCGGTCAAAGACAACATCGACGTCGCGGGAATCCCGACCACCGGTGGGGCCCCGGTCTTCGTGACGGCGACGCCGAGCGTGGACGCGGGGGCGGTGAGCGCGCTGCGCGAAGAGGGCGCCGTGGTGCTGGGGAAGACGAACCTTCACGAACTCGCGTTCGGGGTCACCAGCAACAACGGCCACTTCGGGCCGGTCAGGAACCCGCACGACACCGCCCGTTCCGCTGGCGGATCGAGCGGAGGCAGCGCGGCAACCGTGGCGCTGGGAACCGTGCCGTTCAGCCTCGGCACCGACACGGGCGGATCGATCACCATTCCCGCATCCTTCTGCGGCGTGGTCGGGTTTCGCCCGACCATCGGCCGTTACCCGGGGGATGGACTGATCACGCTCTCGAACAGCAGGGACACGGTCGGGATCCATGCGAACTCCGTCGCCGACGTGCGCACCGTGGACGGGCTGATCACTCGCGCAGCGCCCTACGGTGAACGGTTCAGCGCCGACTGGCTGCGGCTCGGCCTACCGGCCGACTACTTTCGGGACCTCGACGATGAGGTCGCCGAGGTGGCTGCCGCAACCATCGACTTCCTGCGATCCCTCGGTGTCGACCTCGTCGAGGTCGAAGTGCCGGACACTTTCGAGCTCACCGGCGCGCACGCCTTCGAGCTGGTCTTCTTCGAGGCGGCACAGACACTGCTCGCCCGCGGGGCATTGCTGGGGGAGTCGTTCGCCGAGCTGGATCTTCGCGCATTCGCCGACGCGTCCGGCTCCCCCGACGTGCAGGGCATCCTGGGGATGATGGCCGACAACCCGGTCCCCACGATCCGGTACGAGCAGGCGAGGTATGCACGCCTGGCACTTCGCCGGGCCTACCAGAAGACCTTCGCCACCAACGGGATCGACGCCTTCATCTTCCCCTCCGTTCCCGTGCTGCCACCACCGCTCGGCAACGATGACGTCATCGATTTCAAGGGCACCGAACTGCCACTGTTCCCGACCATCACGCGACACACCGGCCCGGGCACGTTCGCGGGAGTCCCGATGGTGACGCTGCCCAGCGGCATGACTGCGACCGGCCTTCCCGTGGGAATGACGCTCGAGGGACCGTTCCACCAGGATGCTCACCTGCTTACCGTCGCGGAATGCCTCGAGTCCGTTCTCGAAACGACTATGTAAGCTAGTAAGCACTTATTCCAGTGCACTCATTGAAGGAGCTGCAGCAACATGGCGGGCACGGGCGAACAGGCGTTTGCGGCAATCGCCGACCCCACTCGCCGCGCCATCCTCACCCTGCTGGGGAGCATGGACGAAGTCACCGTCGGCGATCTCGCGCGCAATTTCCCGGACATCACGCGAGCGAACGTGTCAGCGCACCTTCGGGTGCTTCGCGCCGCCGACCTCGTCACCGAACGACGCCAGGGCCAGTTCCGCATCTACTCGCTCGGCCCCAACAAGGCCAGTGAAGTCGTCGCGTTCCTGCAGGATGTCTACGCGGCCGGGCTGGAAGAGCTGACGGACTAGCTCGGCACTCCGTGGAACACGGGCGCCCGTTTCTCCTGGAACGCGGCGAACCCTTCCCGATAGTCCGCGGTGAGGCACAGCTCGCCCTGTGCCTGGTTCTCCTCCGCCAGCGACTGCCACAGTCCCGGCCGATCGTCCCGCAGCCGGCGGACCAGCTTCTTGCTTGCCAGGTATGCGAGCGTGGCCCCCGTGGCGACCTTGCGCACCCGCGTACGGCTGAACTCGAGCAGGTCGTCAGCGGGCACCACCCGGCTGAACAGGCCGAGCGCGACAGCATCCGTCCCCGTCATCAACTCGCCCGTGTAGATGAGGTCGAGTGTGCGGTGAGCGCCGAGCCGTTCGAAGAACAGTGCGTGGCCGCCCGAATCGAGGGTCGCGCCCAGGTTGGCGAAGGGCGAGCCGATCCTCGCCGTGTCGGCGACGTACACGACGTCCGACGCCACGAGCAGACCGAGACCCACGCCCAGGCAGGCTCCGGTCGCCATCGCGAAGGTCGGCGCCGGAAATTCGGCGATCTGGCGCAGCAGCGGTGTCACGATGTCGTCCAGGTACCCGCGCGCGTCGTCGGTCGCGGGATCGACAGCGGAGATGTCACGCCCGGCGCAGAAGGCCCTGCCCTCCCCCCGCAGGAGGAGCGCGCGCACCGTGGCGGCCTCCGCGCTCGCGAACGCCGACGAGAGTTCGCCGATCGCCCGTTCGTCAAGGGCGTTCAGCTTTCCCGGATCGTCGAGAACGATCTCCGCGACCGAGTCCGTGATGTCGAGCCGTACAGTCATATTCGCTCCCTGTTGTCGCAATGCGGTCGTGTCGCGATGCGGTCAGCTGTCGTAATCCACCGTCACCGACCCGCTGGTCGGCACGGCCTGGCAGGTCAGCACATACCCGCGCGCGAGCTCGTCGGGCTCCAGAGCGTAGTTCTCGACCATCTCGACCGTGCCCGAGGTGACCGTGGCTCGACAGGTGCCGCAGACGCCGCCCGCACAGGCGAACGGCACGTCGCCGCGCACACGAAGCGCGGCATTGAGGATGCTCTCGTTGCTGTGGACCGGGCTGGTCACCGTGGCGGTGGTGCCGTCCAGCTGGAAGGTGATGGTGTGGACCTCGTCGGAGCCGGTCGTGTCGACCGGCCTCCCGGTCTGGGCGGCGGGTCGTTCCGGTCGCCCGGTCGAGAACAGCTCATACCGGATGATGCCCTCGTCGACCCCGAGGTCGGCCAGCGAGTCCCGGCAGAGCTGCACGAGATCGAACGGACCGCAGAGAAACCACTCGTCCACGTCGCTCGGCGTGATGAGGGTTCCGAGAATCGCCGTGAGCTTGGCCTCGTCGAGGCGGCCGGACAGGAGTTCCGAACTGCGGCGCTCCCGGGTGAGCACGTGGTAGAGCGCGAACCGCGCCGGGTAGCGGTCTTTCAGGTCGGCGAGCTCGTCGACGAACATCGTCTCCATGGCCGTGCGATTCGAGTAGACCAGCGAGAAACGGGTGAGCGGAGAGGCGGAGAGAATGCTTTCGGCCAGCGCCACGACCGGCGTGATCCCGGACCCTGCCGCGATCGCGACACAGTGCGCCGGCCCGGTCGACGCCAGTTGCGAAACGAACCGGCCCTCCGGACTCATCACGTCGAGCTGCATGCCCGGCTCGAGGCTGTCGATCGCCCAGCTGGAGAACAGTCCGCCGAGATCCTTCTTGATGGCGACCTTCAGTTGCCCGTCCACGGGCGCCTGGCAGATCGAATAGCTGCGTCGCACATCCTCTCCGGCGACCGTGGTGCGAATCGCGATGTACTGTCCCGGCTCGTAGGAATAGTCACCCGACAGCTCGTCGGGAATGGCGAACGTCACCTCGATCGCGGTGTCCGTCAGTCGTCGCACCCCGACGATGTCGAGAGTGTGGAACCGCGCCCTGCGCCGCGTCGGGGCTGATCGTGTCGGGGCTGGTCGTGTTGAGGCTGGTCGTGTCGGGGTGGCCTGGGGAGACGTCATCAGTGCGCCTTGAAGTAGTCGAACGGTTCCTGGCAGCGCTGGCACACGTAGAGGGCTTTGCAGGACGTCGAGCCGAAGTGCGACATTTCGCGCGTGTGCATCGACCCGCAGTGCGGGCAACGGATGCCCAGCCCGAGCTGTACCGTGCCTTCGGTCCCGCGGGCCGCTGGCGGGGCGATGCCGTACTCCTCGAGCTTCGCACGGCCTGCCTCGCTCATCCAGTCGGTGGTCCACGCGGGCGACAGCACCACGTCGACCACGACCGTGTCATACCCGTTGGCCGTCAGGGTCGTCACGATGTCATCGCGAATGGCGTCGACGGCAGGGCAGCCGGAGTACGTCGGCGTGATCGCCACGGCGACCACCGTGCCGTCCACTCTCACATTGCGGAGCACCCCGAGGTCTTCGATGGTGAGCACGGGAACCTCCGGGTCGACGACCGCGGCCGCCAGGTCCCATGCCCGCTGCTCGTGCGGGTCGACGGGCCTCGGCCGCGCGATGGTTTCGAGTTCGGCGGTCACCATGCCGCCCCCGGGTGCGCTCGGGCGAGCACCTGCATTTCCGCGAGCAACGGACCGAGCGCTTCGGAGTGAACGCCCTGGCGGCCGCCACCGCGCACCGGTTGCGCCTGGGGCATCGTCAGGCCCGCCTCCTCGACCAGGCGCCCGACAGTCGAGTCGAACGGGCCACGCAGTCGGACGGGATCCACCGCGATCCCCTCCAGCGCGTCGGCGACCGGGTCGGACCGGAACAGCTCATCGACGAATGGCCACATGGCATCGAGTCCGTGCTGCATGCGTTCGCGCGAGTACTCGGTGCCGAGCCCGAGCCTGAGCAGCCACTGGTAACTGTGGTCGAGGTGGTAGTCGACCTCTTTCGCCGCCTTGGCCGCGATCGCCGCCAGCGTGGGGTCTGCCGATGCCGCGAGCGCACGGTAGAGCTCGTCGAAGTAGACCGACACGATGAGCTGGCGCGCGATGGTCTGCGCGAAGTCGCCGTTCGGCTGTTCGAAGAGCTGGTGGTTGCGGAAGTCGGCCTCGTCACGGAAGTAGGCGAGGTCGTCTTCGGTGCGACCGGAGGCCGAGCCGGCGTAGGTGAGCAAGCTCCTGGCGTGGCCGAGCAGGTCGAGCCCGATATTGCCGAGTGCGACATCCTCCTCCAGCTCGGGCGCGTTCGCTATCCACTCGCCCAGGCGCTGGGCGAGGACCAGGGCGTCATCGCCCAGCCCGAGAGCGTATTCGGCGACCGCGGCGGGAGCGACGGCGGCGGACGCGGCAATCGACTCGGCCGTTATGGTCGCCGAGGTGATCGGCCTGGTTTTGGGGATCACAGGTGCGGCACCGCTTCCGACTCGGTGTAGTAGGTGGCGTGACGGAAGTCCTTGCCCTGGGGGGACTCGAAGAATGATCCCTTGGCATCGGGGTCGGAGGCCGTGATCGCCGCAGAGGGAACCACCCAGATCGAGACACCCTCCGCCCGCCTGGTGTACAGGTCGCGCGCGTTGCGCACGGCCATGATCTCGTCGGGCGCATGAAGCGATCCGGCGTGCACATGGGAGAGGCCGCGAGAGGAACGGATGAAGACCTCCCACAGAGGCCAGGTCTCCCGCCCTTCCGAATCGCCCGGGCTCGTCATGATGCGATCCTTTGCGGGGCCCGCGCATCCGCATAGGCGCGGGATGCCTCGCGCACCCACGCACCCTCCTCGTGCGCACGACGACGACGGGCGAGCCGAACCGCGTTCGCCTGCCCGCGACCGGCCAGCACCTCATAGAACTCGGACCAGTCGAGCTCGCCGAAGTCGTGGTGACCGCGCTCCTCGTTCCACCTCAGGTCCGCATCCGGCAGCGTGACGCCGAGCACCTCGGCCTGCGGGACGAGCATGTCGACGAATCGCTGGCGCAGGTCGTCATTGCTGAATCGCTTGATCTTCCACGCCATGCTCTGCCGGGAGTTCGGAGAGTCGTCGTCGGGTGGACCGAACATCATGAGAGCCGGCGCGTACCAGCGGTTCACTGACTCCTGCGCCATCCGGCGCTGCTCATCGCTGCCGCGCATCAGCCTGAGCAGGATCTCGAAGCCTTGCCGCTGGTGGAAGGATTCCTCTTTGCAGATGCGCGTCATCGCCCGGCCGTATGGACCGTACGACGCACGGCAGAGCGGAACCTGGTTGCAGATCGCGGCCCCGTCGACCAGCCAGCCGATCGATCCCATGTCGGCCCAGGTGGGGGTGAGGTAGTTGAAGATCGATGAGTACTTGGCCGCCCCGGTGATGAGCTGCTCGAACATGGTCTCGCGGTCGGTGCCGAGGGTCTGGGCCGCCGAGTAGAGGTAGAGACCGTGGCCGGCCTCATCCTGCACCTTGGCCATGAGGATCGCCTTGCGTTTCAGGGACGGCGCGCGCGTGATCCAGTTGCCCTCCGGCTGCATTCCGATGATCTCAGAGTGGGCGTGCTGCGAGATCTGCCGCACCAGGGTCTTGCGGTACGCCTCCGGCATCCAGTCACCGGGCTCGACGCGCAGGTCGGAGTCGATCAGCCGCTGGAACTCGGTCTCGTCAGCAGTCACCTGAATCGCCTCCCGTTGGGCTCTTTATTATTAACCGGTCGTTCAGTTAGTATATGGTCGTCGCCATCGACGCGGCAAGCGACCATCTCAGTGAGGAGCTCAATGGCACCCGACAGCGGCCACCCCACGCTTCCGATGATGCTTCGTGACCGCGCGTCGCAGGCCCTCGGCATGACCGTGATCGCCGGCGAACCGGGACACGCCGTCGTCTCCATGTCCGTTCGGGACGACATGCTCAACGGTTTCAACATCACCCATGGCGGACTGGTCTTCGCGCTCGCCGACACCGCCTTCGCGATCGCCTGCAACGACGGCGACCAGATCACCGTCGCCGCGGCGGCCGAGATCACGTTCCTGCGGTCCACCGGGCTCGGCGATGAACTCACGGCGACCGCTGAAGTGCGGGCCAGGTCCGGCCGTTCCGGAGTCTACGACGTGCGAGTCGTCGACTCCGCCGGCAACGTGGTCGCCGAATTCCGTGGCCACAGCCGCCGCACCGGCACAGCGATCCCTGCGTGACCGACCGTAAACAGACAGACGAAGGAGCACGAATGTCACCGTCGACAACGGCAACCAAGACCCGGCTGCGCCCGGCCGATCCTTCCGAACAGGATGCCGCAGAGCGGATGTCGAGGGACGAGCTCGAAGCCCTCCAGCTCACCCGGTTGCAGGAGACGGTGCGCCACGCCTATGAGAACGTGAAGCACTACCGGCAGAAACTCGACGACGCGGGCGTTCACCCCGACGACATCCGGGTGCTGGAGGACATCGGAAGGATCCCGTTCACGACGAAGGAGGATCTTCGACAGAACTATCCTTTCGGCATGTTCGCGGTGCCGCAGGAGCAGGTGGCGCGCATCCACGCCTCGTCGGGCACCACCGGACGGCCGACCGTGGTCGGCTACACCAGGGGCGATCTCGAGACCTGGGCCGGTCTCGTCGCACGGTCGCTTCGGGCATCGGGAGTGCGGCCGGGGATGCGGGTGCACAATGCCTACGGTTACGGCCTCTTCACCGGCGGACTCGGGGCCCATGCCGGCATCGAACTGCTGGGCGCCACGGTCATCCCCATGTCGGGCGGCCAGACGCTGAAACAGGTGCAGCTCATCCAGGACTTCCAGCCCGACGTGATCATGTCGACGCCCTCCTACCTCCTCACGATCGCCGACTGCATGGCCGAACAGGGGATCGACCCTCGCAGCACCAGTCTGCGCGGCGGCGTGCTCGGCGCCGAACCCTGGACGAACAGCATGCGCACGGAGATCGAGGAGCGACTCGACATCGACGCCCTCGACATCTACGGGCTCAGCGAGGTGATGGGCCCCGGCGTTGCGAACGAGTGCATCGAGACCAAGGACGGCCCGCACATCTGGGAGGACCACTTCCTGCCCGAGATCATCGACAGTGAGACCGGTGCCCAGCTGCCGGACGGCACCCAGGGCGAGCTGGTGTTCACCTCGCTCACCAAGCGCGCCTTTCCCATCCTCCGTTACCGCACCCGCGACCTCAGCACCCTGCTGCCGGGAACGGCGAGGCCGTCCATGAGGCGGATGTCGAAGATCACCGGCCGCAACGATGACATGATCATCCTCCGAGGGGTGAACCTGTTCCCCACGCAGATCGAGGAGATCGTGCTCGGGATCGACGCCCTGTCATCGCACTTCGTGCTGGAGCTCACCCGGCCATCCCGCATGGACGAATTGACGGTCCGGATAGAAGCGCGCGATGGATCGCACGCCGCCGCCGTCGACAGTGCGGTGAACACGCTGGTCGAACGGGTCAAGACGCAGATCGGGTCGACGGTGAACGTGGTCGTGGTCGAGAACGGGTCCCTCCCCCGCAGTGAGGGCAAACTGAAGCGACTGTACGACCTGCGGCCGTGACGGCCTCGGCCGGAGCGGGAAAGCCGTCTGGCAGACTATGTCGTCATGACTGACAACGCGCCGGTGCCCTCACCCAAACTGGGCAGGCCGGGCATCGACCGGCAGGCGGTACTCGACGTCGCCGTGGCGGCCTTCATCGAGCATGGCTATGACGCCACGTCGATGGAGATGCTCTCCACCCGGCTCGGTTTGAGCAAGGCCGCCATCTACCATCATTTCCCGGCCAAGGCGCAGATGCTCGGCGAAGCCCTCGACAACGCGCTCAGTGGGCTGGAGGGTGTTCTGCTCGAGGAGGGCGCTCGCAGCGGCACCCCGCAGGAGCGGCTCGCCTTCGTGGTGCGCGGCGCGATCCACGTGCTGGCGGATCGGCTGCCCTACGTCACGCTGCTGCTGCGAGTGCGGGGCAACACCGAGATCGAACGCGCTGCGCTCGACCGCCGGCGGCGATTCGATCACGCGGTGACGGCGCTGGTCGTCGAGGCGCGCGATGCGGGCTCGGTGCGCGCCGACATCCAGCCGGCCGTCGTCACGCGCCTCCTGTTCGGAATGATCAACTCGATCGTCGAGTGGTACAAGCCCGACGGGGTCGAGTCAGCGGACCAGCTCGCCGACGACGTGCTCGCCGTGGCGCTCACCGGGCTCTCCGCCGGCTAGGACGACTTCGCCACCAGGGTGAGTACGTCGTAGGTGGCGACGACCTCGTCCCGCTGGTTCACGATCACCGCATCCCAGCACACCTCGCCATACCCCTCCGTCGCCCGGGGCGTGATCTGCTTCGCCGTCAAGGTCACCCGGATGCTGTCCCCCGGCGACACCGGCGTGATGAACCGGAGATTCTCCAGCCCGTAGTTGGCCAGCACCGGGCCCGGCGCGGGATCGACGAACAGACCCGCGGCCCACGACACCAGGAGGTAGCCGTGCGCGACCCGTCCGGGGAAGAACGGATTGGCCGCGGCGGCCTCCTCGTCCATGTGCGCGTAGAACGTGTCGCCGGTGAACTCGGCGAAATGCTCGATGTCGGCCAAGGTCACCTCTCGAGTGTCGGAGATGATCGCATCACCGAGGGACAGGTGCTCCAGCGACTTACGGAAGGGATGCGTACCGCCCGCCTCGGTCGCCGCCCCGGCGTGCCAGATACCGGTGATCGCCGTGAGCATCTGCGGCGATCCCTGGATGGCCGTGCGCTGCATGTGATGAAGAACCGCCCTGATGCCGCCGAGTTCCTCGCCCCCGCCTGCCCTGCCCGGGCCGCCGTGCACGAGATGGGGAACCGGGGATCCGTGACCGGTCGAGCTTCTCGCGTCATCACGATCGAGAACCAGCACCCGCCCGTTCGATGAGGATATCCCCGACACGAGCGCGATCACCTCCGCGGGGTCGTGCGTCGCGATGCTGGTGACCAGCGACCCACCGCCGCGCCGCACCAGCGAAATCGCTTCCGCGGTGCTGTCGTAGGCCAGGACGCTCGCAACGGGACCGAATGCCTCGATCTCATGCACCGCATCCGCCATCGCGTCGTCGAACCGCACGACGACGGGCGATACGAAGGCGCCCGCCTCGTCGGTGCCCGAGGGTGCGTCGGTGGAACCGATGACGATGCGGCCGCCACCGGCGACGAGCCTGCCGACCTGGCGGAGCACCTCGGTGCGCTGGTCGACCGAGGCGAGCGGACCCATCGTCACGCCCTCAACACGCGGGTCCCCGATGACGACCCGCTCCCGGATGCGGTCCGCGATCGCCGAGGTCACGTCGTCCACCGCCGCGCGCGGCACGATCACTCGCCGGATGCTGGTGCATTTCTGGCCCGCTTTCACCGTCATCTCGGTCACCACCGAGCGGACGAAGGCATCGAATTCGGGCGTTCCGACGGTCGCCTGCCGGCCGAGGACAGCGGCGTTGATCGAGTCCGTCTCGCTCGTGAACCGGACGCCGCCGGTGCGAACCGATTCGTGCGAGCGCAGGCGCTCGGCCGTCGACGCCGAACCGGTGAACCCGACGAGGTCGCCCAGCCGCAGATGGTCGAAGAGATCCGGAACCCCGCCCGAGACGAGCTGGAGCGTTCCGGGCGGAAGAAGGTGCGACTCGACCAGGATCCGCACGAACGCCTCGGCGAGATACCCGGTCGCGGTCGCCGGCTTCACCAGCGTGGGAACACCCGCCAGGAAGGCCGGCGCGAACTTCTCGAGCGAGCCCCACACCGGAAAGTTGAAGGCGTTGATCTGCACCGCTACCCCGGTAAGGCGCGAGTAGATATGACGACCGAGGAAGGTGCCGTCCTTCGCCAGCGACTCCGCAGCGCCGTCGGCGTAGATCTGCGTGTTCGGGAGTTCCCGGCGGCCCTTCGACGAGTAGGTGAACAGCACGCCGATGCCGCCGTCGATGTCGACCATGGAGTCGTTCTTCGTCGCGCCGGTGCGCGCCGACAGCTCATAGAGCTCACCCTTACGGGCGGTGAGTGCCTGGCCCAGCTCCTTGAGGATGAGCGCCCTCTGGTGGAAGGTCAGCCGGCCGAGGGACTCCTGCCCCACAGTACGTGCGTACTCGAGCGCGGCCGGCAGGTCGAGGCCGAGCGTGCTCACCCGCGTGACCTCCCCTCCCGTCGACGCGTCCGTCACCACGACGGCACCGTCGTCTGTCGCCGGCGTCCACCAGGCGCCACTCACATAGCTCGGCAGGATTTCGGACACCGTACCTCCTCGGTCGATCGTCGTCATGACTCCGGCCAGGCGAAGAAACCCTGGCCGCTCTTTCGTCCCAGCTGGCCGGCCTCGACCTTGTCGCGCAGCAGCTGCGGCGGAGCGAATCGCTCCCCCAACTGCGCGTGAAGGTAGTCGGCGATGCCCAGGCGAACATCAAGGCCCACGATGTCGGTGAGCCGCAGGGGGCCCACCGGGAACTTGTAGCCGAGCACCATCGCGGCATCGAGGTCGGCGGCCGAGGCGACACCCTCCTCGAGCATCCTGATCGCCTCCAGCCCGATGGCGACGCCCAGGCGGGATGAGGCGAAACCGGGCGAGTCGCGCACGGTCACCGGCGTCTTGCCGAGCGCGGCCACCCACCGCTGCGCATCCTCGACGACCGCCGGTGAGGTGGCGCCGCCCGTGACGATCTCGATGAGCTCGGATGCCGGAACCGGGTTGAAGAAGTGCAGGCCGAGAAACCGGCCAGGGTGGCTCATCGTCGCGGCCAGGTCATCGATCGACATCGACGAGGTGTTGCTCGCGATCACGGCACCGGAGGTCACGCGCCGCTCGATGCGGGCCAGTGAGGCGACCTTGACGCCGTAGTCCTCCGGCACCGCCTCGATCACCAGGCCGCAGGACTCGAACACCGTGTCATCCGTTCCCACGGTGACTCGTCGCACCAGCTCCGCGAGGTCCACCTGGACCGTGCCACGATCGATACTCGCCCGCAATGCCTCGGCGATGCGCGTCATGGCTGCGGCCGCCTGGGTGTCGTCCTGCTCGACCACCGAGACCCGGCAGCCCGCGAGGGTGAAAGCGTGCGCGATGCCCGCTCCCATCCGGCCTCCGCCGAGTACGCCGACACCGGGCACGCCGATACCGGGCACGTCCACATCCGCCGGGGTCGCCGTCATCCTTTTCTCCGTTCCAGGAACTCGGTCATCCTGCGCCTTTTCTCGGTCGAGTCGAACAGCACGGCCTGCGCGGCGAGGTCGGAGTCCGGATGCCCCCCGCGGTCCACGCCCAACAGGGCTTTGCTGTAACGGGTCGCCACGGGATCCTTCGACGCGATGTCGTCGGCGAGTCCGTGGGCAGCGTCGAGGAGCTGCGGTGGTTCGCAGAGGCGCGTCACGAGCCCGGCTGCGAGCGCCTCCTGGGCGTGGAGCACACGACCGGCGAGCAGCATCTCCTTCGCCAGCGGTTCGCCGACGAGTTCGCGAAGTCTCCACAGCGCTCCCGCTGCCGCGATGATTCCCAGGGCGGTCTCCGGGTTGCCGATCTTCAGTCGCGACGTGCCGATCCTGAAATCAGCGGCATAGGCCAACTCCGCGCCGCCGCCGAGCGCGTAGCCATCGATGGCCGCGATGACGGGCATGGGAAGGCCGGCGATGCGCATGAACAGGCGGGTGTTGATTCCGGCGAGCGCGTCCTCGCTCGTGCGATCGCGCAACTCCGCGATATCGGCGCCGGAGGCGAACACGCCGTCCGTCCCGGTCAGGATCAGGATCCGCGGGTCGGCCTCGAGTTCGGCGCAGACCGTATAGAGCTCGTCGACCATCGCCTGGTTGATCGCGTTGCGCACCGCCGGCCGGTTGAGGCGCACCTCCACCCGATCGACCTGCCGGGTGACGAGGATCGTCGACATCGTCTCCGTCGCGCTCATCGCACGGCCTCCACGACCAGCGCGCTACCCTGTCCGACTCCCACGCACATCGTGGCCAGCCCGTATCGCGTGTCTTCGCGCGGCATCCTGCCCAGCAGCGTCACCACCAGGCGCGAACCGCTCGATCCGAGCGGATGCCCGAGCGCGATCGCCCCGCCGTCGGCGTTCACCCGGTCGATGTCGAGCCCGAGCCGGCGAATGACCCCGAGCGACTGGGTGGCGAAGGCCTCATTCAGTTCGATCGAGCCGATGTCCGAGACCGACAACCCGGCGCGATCGAGAGCCTTGATCGTCGCCGGCACCGGTCCCATCCCCATCACCTCGGGCGCGACGCCGACACTCGCACCGACGACGATCCTGGCGCGCGGGACCAGGCCCAGCCGGGCGACCGCCTCACCGCTCGCGACGACGATGGCCGACGCGCCGTCGTTCAGCGCGCTGGAATTGCCGGCCGTGACGACCGAGCCTCCGCTGACGACCGGCCGAAGGGCGGCGAGCATCTCGATGCTCGTGTCCCGCCGCGGACCCTCATCGAGGGTGACCGCGCCTGCCCCGGTCGGCACGGCGACGATCTCGTCGTCGAATCGGCCGGCATCGATCGCGGCGATCGCCCGGTGGTGGCTGCGCAGGGCGAACGCGTCCGCGTCCGCCCGCGAAATGTTCTCGACCCTGGCGACCTCTTCCCCCGTCTCCGGCATGCTGAAGGTCGCCTTGTCCCGCGCCGCGAGCCGGGGATTGGTGAACCGCCAGCCGATGGAGGTGTCGAACTGGGCGCCCGGCCTGGCGAACGCCTTCTCGGGTTTGGCCTGCACCCAGGGCGCCCTGGTCATGGACTCGACCCCGCCCGCGACGATGACGTCGGCGTCGCCCGAACGGATCGCCTGCGCCGCCATGGTGATCGCGGAAAGTCCTGACGCGCAGAGGCGGTTGACGGTGATGCCGGGGATGTGGTCGGGCAGTCCGGCGAGCAGGATCGCCATCCGCGCCACGTTCCGGTTGTCCTCACCGGCCTGGTTGGCGCCCCCGAGAATCACCTCGTCGACCAGCGCGGGATCGACTCCCGCTCGCGCGATCGCCTCCGCGACGACGAGCGCGGCGAGGTCGTCAGCGCGAATCGATGACAACACGCCGCCATACCGGCCGACCGGGGTGCGCGCACCGCCGACCAGGAATGCCTCGGCCATAGGGCTACTCACCTTCGACAGACTTAGTTACCGATCGTTCGGAAAGTAAGTCTCTCAAAGTGAGGGCGTCATCCACAAGTCCTGCCGTGGGCTTCGCCCACCGAACTGCCCGAAAAGGTTGGTTTTCGCCGCTGATGTCCAACCTTTTTGGGCAGCTCGGCCCTTTTGGGCAACCCGGCGGCAGGGATCAAGTGAAGTCGGGATCGGGCGCCGACGAATACGCCGCATCCGCGAGCAGCCGGCGGCCACTGCCGAGCAGTCCGCCGCTCTCCTGCAGGTAGTCGACACCGCAGAGCGACTCGTAGCTCACCTCGCCCTTCTCGATCGACACCTGGTCGCCGTCGAAGACGAACCGTCCGTCGATCTTGCGCGCGTTGAAGACAGCCTTGCGACCGCAGCGGCAGATCGTCTTCAGCTCCTCGAGCGAGTGCGCGACCTCGAGCAGCCGGCGGCTGCCGGGGAAGGCCACCGTCTGGAAGTCGGTGCGGATGCCGTAGGCCAGCACCGGGATGCCGTCCAGCACCGCGATCCGGAACAGGTCGTCGACCTGCGCCTCGCTCAGGAACTGCGCCTCATCCACCAGCAGACAGCTCACCGCGCCGCCGGCGATCGCCGATTCGTGTGAGAACTTGGTATAGACGTCGTCGTCGGGCGCGATGATGAAGTCGACGGGTCGCGACACCCCGAGCCGCGAAACGATCGCGGAGTCGCCCTTCACGTCGATCTGCGGTTTCGCGAGCAGCACCCGGTGCCCGCGTTCCTCATAGTTGTACGCGGCCTGGAGCATCGCGGTGCTCTTGCCGCTGTTCATCGCGCCGTACCGGAAGTAGAGCTTCGCCACTATTGGAGGTATCCGTCCTCGGCGGCACGGCGGATGAGATCCGCCTTCTTGCTCGCCGGTCTGTTTGCCTTGGAGTATTTCTCGCGCACGCGTCGCAGGTAGGTCTTCGCGGTCTCGTATTGCACGTTCATCTGCTGTGCCACCTCGACCGTGCTGTACCCGGACACGTACAGCTTAAAGGCCTCCAGTTCCCCCGCGCTGAGCTTCGGCCGCGACTGGTTCACGGCGCCGACGGGCAGCGGGCGCCAGTCGCGCTGCAGGTTCGCGCCGCCCTCCACCCCCATCACGTTCCTGGCCGTGTCCATCACCTCGCGCATCGGGATCGACTTGGAGAGGAAGGCGGATGCCCCGGCGTCGAGCGCGCGATCGCGCGCCTCGCGGGTGTCGAGGCTCGACAGAACGATCACCTTCGCCCCCGCGGCGCGGCAGGTTCGTACCCGGGCCTCGATGGAGACGGGCTCCTTCAGCTGGAAGTCGATGAACACCAGCTCGGTCGGGAAGTTGTCGCTGTGCACCAGCTGCAACCAGGTGTGCGCGCTGAGCACCAGGTCGAAGTCGGGCGCGTTGGAACCGATCCAGCTGCTGAGACTATCCAACAGCACCTCGTGATCGTCGAGGATCGCAAGACGCACCCTGCGGGCGGGCGTTGCGTTCGTGCTAGTCATACCAGAACCTCACTCTTAGGGATGGGTGGTGGAATTCGACGTCGAATCCATCGAACACTGTGCGCATGAGCGCGAAATAGGGCGAGTAGGTGGACCGCGGCACGGCATCCTGGCCGGTGAAACGGGCCGACAGCACCGCCCGGCCGAGGTCGCCGTCGCGCACGAACCGGATGCGGAGGGTGCCCGCATCGAACTCGGGGGTCTGCCGCACGGCGACGAGCAGGGCGCGGATGGAGGTGCGCTGGTCGATGGTCATGCCGGATGCGAGGTGGTCACGGTCGTCCACCACCGGCTCGGCGCCATCCGCCTGCAGGCCGGCCTGGACAACCAGGTTCTCCAGCCAGCTACGGTTGGCTTCGAGCACCATCACGTCGCGGATGGAACGCGAGATCTCCCTCGCGCGCTCGCGGTCGGCATCCGACACCCGGTCCCGGGCGAGAACGTCGCTGAAGAAGGGCAGTACGTCCCTGCCCAGGATCGTCACACGATCCTGCTGCACGCTGCGGACGATGCTGCCGCGCACCTCGTCGAGGTGACCGCGGTTGGCATCACGGGCACGACGCTGCCACCGTTCGATGGCGGACAGCACCACGATCGAGTACCCGACGGCACCGAAACACATCGCGAGCAGCGGGGTGATCGCGACCAGCACGAAGGCGAGTGGCGGCGCGTCGGTCGCGAACCAGGGCACCTGCACGAGAGTCACGAAGGCCACGAAAATGGAGTCGACGATCCCGGTGGCCGCGATCTCCCGCGCCGGGCGGTAAGGGCCGAGGGCGAGCAGCAGGATGCCGAGCACGATGGGACCCCAGTCGTCCCGCACGAAGGCGTCCTGCCTGATCGTCGAGGCGGCGCAGGCGAAGTACGCGACCAGCGCCGACCCCTCGATGAGCATGAGGTCGCGGCGCGTCAGCGGCGCCCGCAACGGGCTGGTGGCGAACGCGACGAGGAGCACCGCGGCGCTGAGGAACAGGAGGGAGACGATCGCGAGCGGCACGTTGTCGATCTCGCGCGGCGACAGCAGCGTGGAGACGAGCGCGTACAGCCAGGCGCCGGCGGCGGCGGCGATCGTGAACACGCGCACCCCGGTCGTCCCGGCCGGGTCGAGCTGCTGGCGGGTGCGCTCCCCCGCGTTCATGCCACTCCGCTCATGATGCCTCGCGAACGGCCGCGGGAACGCGGATCACGATGGACGTGCCACGACCCGGGGTGGACCACACCTGCACCGAGCCGCCGACCGACTCCATCCGCCGGCGGACCGAGTTGCGCAGGCCGAGCCGGTCCGATCCCGCCTCGGCCTCCGAGAAGCCCCGCCCGGCGTCGATCACCATGACCGACACCTCATCGTCCGACCCATAGGCGACCACCTCGGCACGGAGCGTCCCCGCGTGCCTCAGCACGTTGACCAGGCACTGCTTCACCGCCAGGCCGAGTGCGACGGATGCCGCCGCGCTGAGGCGGGACACGCACCCCAGGTCACCGGTCGGCTCGATCTCGAGGCCCAGCGCCCGCACCTCCTGGATCGCGGTGTTGAGCGTGCTGTCGTTCCAGTCCTGCGCGGCCTTCGGGTCGAGGCCGGGGGCGTCATCCAGCCACTCCTGACCGATCAGGATCTCCAGGTCGCGCTCCACCTGCTGCCGCAGCTGGGGACCGAGCCGGTCATCCGTCGAGCTCGCGATCGCGGCGAGATCACTGAGAACGGTGTCGTGCATGAGCGCCGCGGCCCTCGCCTCGATGCTGAGCCTCGCGGAGGCGACCTGTTCGTCCCGCACCGCCCGGTGCAGCAGCGGCTGCGCCCGGCGGGTGTGGCGCCGACCCTCCCAGATGAGCAGCAGCAGCACCGAGACCAGTCCGAACGCGAGGAACGTCGTCAGGTCGAACTGGAGCGGATTCCCGGTCTGGAGCAGCGCCGCCCCCGCGGCGACCTCCGCGAACAGGAAGCCGACCGCGCACCAGGCGAACCGCACCAGCAGTCCGGCTCCGGGGCCGCCGACCATCATCAATGCGAGCTTCGGCAGGTCGATGGAGAAGGCATCGCTCGACATGATGGGGCGGCCCTGCGAGTAGAAGGTGACGATGTACCAGTAGGTGCAGGCCGCGCCGATGCAGAGGAAGCTCAGGGCGAAGAACAGGGACTGGGTTCGGCCATGCAACCAGAGGAGGAGGCCCATCGGGACGACCGCGATCGTGGCGGGCCAGAGGATCTGGTCCGGCATGCTGGCCTGGAAGATCCCCACGGCGACGAGCGCGGCGGCCAGGCAGGTGAGGCCGATGGCGTGGAGCGCGGTCACGAACGCGGAGCTGGTGGCGCGGGCCGACAGGTGGGGCGGCAGGCCGAGAGACATGAACGACTCCCTTTCTCGGCGATGGCGCGGATTCCCCAGTATTGCACCGGGTGATCGCCATTTGTACCCCACATTCGGGCCGCATTTGCCGGGTTTTCGGAGAAATGGGGGCCAATCTGTCCCCTAGAACAGGGTGGGCTGCGCGCCAGGCAGTTCGGCTCCGATGAGCTGAAGTCCCGCACCATCGCGCGAACCGGCCAGCGAGCGGGTGCGCGGTGACCCGGTCACGTCGTCGGTCATCCCCCGGTCCAGGCCGTGCGCGCGAAGCAGCGGACGCACCTTCCGGCCGAGCCACTCGCGGTAGCCCTTCGGCGCGTAAGAACCGCTGCCGTACATCTGCCGGTAGCGGTCGACCAGCTCCGGGTGCGCCCGCTCCAGCCAGCCGAAGAACCACTCCTTCGTGCCCGGCCGCAGGTGGAGTGCACCGTAGACCACCGAGGTGGCGCCGGCCGTCCGGATGCGCGCGAACGCGTCATCCAGGTGCGCACGCGTATCGGTGAGATACGGCAGAACCGGCATCATGAACACCTCGCACTCGAGACCGAGCTCGCGCGCCGCTGTGACGGTGGCCAGCCGCGCCGCCGTCGACGGGGTGCCCGGCTCGACCGACTGCTGCAGTTCGTCGTCGTAGATCGCGATCGACAGGGCGAGACCCACATTGACGACGGATGCCGCCTCGGCGATCAGCGGAAGGTCGCGCCGCAGCAGGGTCCCCTTGGTCAGCACGCTGAAGTCGGTCCCCGATGCTGCGAGTGCCGCGATGATGCCCGGCATCAGCCGATAGCGGCCCTCGGCGCGCTGATACGGGTCGGTGTTGGTGCCGAGCGCGACCGGCTGGTGCCCCCAGCTCGGTCGCGCCAGCTCCTTCGCCAGCACCTCGGCCACGTTCACCTTCACGATGATCTCGCTGTCGAAGTCCTTGCCGGCGTCGAGGTCGAGATACTCGTGGGTTTTTCGCGCGAAGCAATTGTGGCTGATCACGCCGTTGGCGATGAAGTCGCCGGTCCCCGTCGTGATGTCGATCATGTCGATGGTCTCACCGAGTTCCTCGGTGGACACGACCTCGAGGCGCGCGTTCGACGTCACGGCCGCGCCGTCGATGGTGAGCGTGCGGGAGATCGCCGGACCGCCCACCCCGAGCGAACCGAAACCCACGAGCTTGTCGTTCGTGGTCAGGTACGGACGGGTACCCGGGCCGCTCATTGCCCCCGTCACATACTTCCACCCGCGTTCGGTGAGGAAGCGGTGATCGCCGCTGGCAACGATGCGGGTGCCGTCCGCGAGGGTAATGCGATGAGCAGGTTTGCGCGTGTTCCAGCTGGCGTGAACCGTGGTACGCACGTATCGGCGATAGCGGCCGAGGCTCTCCGTTCCGATGATCTCGTCGCCAACCCGGACGTCCCACAGCGGTTTCTGCCGCCCATCAGCCATCAGGATCGGCGTCTCCGGGGCCAGGCAGTATGCACACGCATGGCTGCAGCCCCGGTACGGGTTGATCGTCCAGCCGAATGGCATGCTGCTCGCGCCGGGCACCTTGTTGAGCGCCGACTTCGCCATCACCTCGTGGAAGCGGATGCCGGCGAATTCGGGGGTCTCCACCGTGCGTACGAAGTTCGACAACCGGGCGAGCCCGGGCAACGCCGCGGACTCCTCCGACGTCAGCTCCTGCCCACTCCACCGCATCCAGCCAGTCGAACATATGTTCGAATCTCTGTCAATCGCGCGCGGCGGTTTTATGACCTCGCGGACCCAGTTGTGACCCCCGCCATGACGTCATCCGGGAGCCGCGAGAGCGCGCAACCCCCGCCGCGAGAGAAGCTACGCGATCTCGAGCACCTTCTCGGTGGTCTCGAGGGTGCGCTCAGCCAGCTTCGGATCATCCGACAGCTTCTTGCCGAGGCTCGGCACCATCTTCTTGAGCTGCGGAGTCCATTCGGCCATGTGGTCCGGGAAGCAGCGCTCCAGCACATCGAGCATGATCGGGACGGCGGTGGATGCCCCGGGCGATGCCCCGAGGAGTCCTGCGATGCTGCCGTCGGCGGAGGTGACCACCTCGGTGCCGAACTGCAGGATGCCGCCCTTCTCCTTGTCTTTCTTGATCACCTGCACCCGCTGCCCGGCGGTGATGCGGTACCAGTCCTTCGGGTCGGCGTTCGGCATGAACTCCTGCAGCGCCTCGAACTTCTTCTTCCTGCTCGCGGCGAGCTGCCCGACGAGATACTTGACCAGGTCGAAGTTGGACAGCCCCACCCGGATCATCGGAATGAGGTTGTGCGGCTTGATCGTCGCGAACAGGTCGAGCCACGAACCGTTCTTGAGAAACTTGGTGTTGAAGCCCGCGTACGGCCCGAACATCAGTGACGCGGTGCCGTCGACGATGCGGGTATCGAGATGCGGCACCGACATGGGCGGCGCCCCGACGGACGCCTTGCCGTAGACCTTCGCGCGGTGTCGCGCGACGACCTCCGGGTTGTCCGTACGGAGGAACTCGCCGCTGATCGGGAAACCGCCGAAGCCCTTCGCCTCTTTGATGCCGGACTTCTGCAGCAGGGCCAGCGCCCCGCCACCGGCGCCGACGAACACGAACCGCGCGGTGACGTTGAACGCCGTGCCACCCACCTCGTGCTTCACACGAAGGCGCCAGAGGCCATCACCCTGCTTCGTGATGTTGCGCACGCTGTGCTCGGTGTAGAGCCGAGCCCCGTTGTTGCGGAGGTAGGCCAGGAGCCCATGGGTCAGTGCGCCGAAGTCGACGTCCGTTCCGACATCGATGTGCGTCGCCGCGATCTTCTGCGACTTCGTGCGACCGGGGATCATCACCGGCGCCCAGCCGCGGATGACGTCGGCGTCCTCCGTAAACTCCATGCCGGCGAACAGCGGATGGTCTTTCAGCGCCTCGTGGCGACGGCGGAGGTAGTCGACGTTCTCTTTGCCCCACACCATGGTCATGTGCGGAACGGGGTTGAGGAAGGCCTGCGGGTCGGGCAGCAGGTTCTTGTTGACCAGGTACGACCAGAACTGGCGCGAGACCTGGAACTGCTCGTTCACCTTCACCGCGCTGGTGATGTCGATGCTGCCGTCGGGCCGTTCCGGCGTGTAGTTCAGTTCGCAGAGAGCCGAATGCCCGGTGCCCGCGTTGTTCCACGGGTTCGAGGATTCCTGTGCGACATCCGCCAGTCGCTCGAAGATGCGGATCGACCAGTCGGGCTGCAGCTGCGTGATGAAGGCGCCGAGGGTGGCACTCATGATGCCACCGCCGACCAGGACGACGTCGATGGGTTTGGCGGTTTCGCTCACCGTTCCAGTTTACGGCGGCGGATGTCGGGGCCCTCCCGGCGGGCGGCCTCACAGCACTTAAAGTCCGCGCTTCTTAAGCGTGCGCGCTCTCCGTGGCCTGTTCGCGGGCGAGCACGGTGAGCCGCGCGAGCGCGAGCAGCTCGGGGTCGAAGGTGGCGACCACCGTGAGCTCGTTCGTCGGCCACCATTTCGGGCGTCCCGCCGCCTCGGAGATGGCCTGCATGAAGTGCCGGAAGGCCTGGTCGGCGACCGCCCCCTCCGCCGGACCGTCCTGGGTCCTGTCGCCGTGCTCCAACTGCACCCAGTCGTAGATCATCACCGCGTGCTCGTTGATGCGGTCGCGGAGCATGGTCATCGGGCCACCGTCCGTGGTCCCCTGATCCGGATCGTCATGAGACATACAGTACGTTCTGTCTCTGATCGGGATCAGTCCCCAGTTCGGGGGATCTACGGGAGGATGTGCCCGGCCGCCGTGAACAGCCAGTACCACTCCTCGCGGGACAGGAGGACACCCGCCCCCGCGGCCGACTCGATCACCCGTTCGGGCTTCGTGGTTCCGAGCACCACCTGCATGCTGGCGGGGTGCCGGGTGATCCAGGCGACGGCGATCCCGGTCGGCGTGACCCCGTGCGCAGAGGCGAGTTCGTCGAGGACGTCGTTCAGTTCTGCGAAGTTCTGCCGGTCGCCGATGAACACGCCGTCGAAGAAGCCCTTCTGGAACGGCGACCAGGCCTGGAGGGTGATGTCGTGAAGGCGGGCGTAGTCGAGGATGCCGTTGTCGCGGTCGATGGAATGGTCGAGTCCCGCCATGTTGGCCGCCATGCCCGCGGCGATGAGCGGCGCATGGGTGATGCTGAGTTGCACCTGGTTGAAGGCGAGCGGCTGCCGAACTGATCGCTTGAGAAGTTCGACCTGTGACGGGGTCTGGTTCGACACCCCGAAGTTGCGGACCTTGCCCGAACTCTCGAGGGCGTCGAACGCCGCGGCCACCTCATCCGGCTCGACCAGCGCGTCGGGGCGGTGCAGCAGCAGCACGTCGAGGTAGTCGGTGCGCAGGGCGGCCAGGGAGGCATCCACCGACTCGAGGATGTGCTCCGTCGAGAAGTCCCAGAATCCGTTCCTGATCCCGACCTTCGACTGGAGGATGACCGACTCCCGTTCGGCGGGCGTAAAGGTGACGGCGTCGCCGAAGCGCCGCTCGCATCCGTGATCGCCGCCGTAGACGTCGGCGTGGTCGAAATAGTTGATGCCGGACTCCCGGGCGGCGCCCACCAGACCGCGAATCGCCTGGTCGTCGAGTTCGAGAATGCGCATCAGCCCCAGGATGACGTTCGAGGCTTCGAGAGTCGTCTGCGGCGGGGTAAAGGTCTTCACTGGTCCATCCTCATTCTGCGTTCGTTGGTGGCGGGTCGTTTCAGGCTGCGATGCCAGGCCGGCACAGGGCCACGATCCGGTCGGACAGCTGGTCGATTCGCCGCGTGCAACACCGTACCTCGATGATCTCGAGAACCTCTCCGCGATCGCGAGCGACGCGGGCCATGGTGGCGACGATGTCGCGTGGGTTTATGACGCGATCGACCCGAAAGACGCCGGATGGCGTTTCGCCCGCACCAGCAGCCCGATGTAGATCAGGTCGAAGACGCTGCACAGCAGCCCGATCCCGAGGATGAACGGGAGATTTCCCAGGACGCCGATGAGGATGGTCGGGGCGAGTGTGCCGATCCATTTCGCGATGGCGATCACCAATGACTGACCGCGTGTTCCGCGGCGGGCGACCAGCAGGGCGATAAACAGTCCCGACATCAGCAGGTTCTGCAGGAACGCCGAATAGCGCACCGCATCCGTCCACCCGAACTGCGCGATGAAGAGGGCCTGGACAGCGTACGAAGCGCCGATGACCACGATGCCCCATCCGATGAACAAGGGTCGGGTGACGAACTTCGGCAACTCTGCGCGCCCGTACCGGAAGAAGGTGACGACGATGACGACGTCGGCCGCGGCCCACACGATGTTGATGATCGACTGCGCCGAGATGGACCCGAAGAGCCCATGGACACCATAGATGGTCTCCCACGCGATGTTGAGCCCGAGCGCAGCGATCGGCATTGCATACGTCTTCTGTCTGAAGCCGATTCGGATTGCTTCGATATAGACGATCGTCCAGGCGAGACCGCTGGCGACGGTCAGGATGAGTTCCATGAGTCGTTCCTCTTCTCTAGTTCTTCGATTCCGTGCGGTACCGGCGGATGAGGTCGGCGACGGCCCTGCCCAGGCCGCCCGGTTCCGGGGAGGCAACGCCGGCCACCTGCTCAAGCAGCAGGCCCTGGATCGCCGCTCCCACCGTGCGAGCCCGTCCGCGGTCGCCCTCGTAGTGCATCAGCAGGTCGGCGAGCCTGTCGTTGTAGATCTCCACCAGGGGGCGCAGCTCATCGTCGTGGCCCGCTGCGACGATCAGTTCGAACACGGCGGCCGTCTCGACCCGTCGTTCCTTCACGAGACGCACGGCGAACTCCGCACAGATCTCAGGAATATCGTCGACGTGTTTCGCCGCCGCGAGAACCAGATCGGCCAACTCCAGGCCGATGCCCGACCCGGCGTATTCCAGCGTCTCTCGCCGCAGCACGCCGATCGAGGGGAAGTGATAGGTGACGGATGCAACCGAGACGTGCGCCTCGGCCGCGACCGCGCGATGGGTGAGCGAACCGGAACCACTGCCGGCGACGATCCGCACCGCGGCATCCAGCAGCAGGCGTCGCCGTGCTGCGCCGCGGGCCAGTCGCCCATCGTCGTCGCCCATCGCCCCGCCTCCGCATCTATTTGAACAATTGTACTGATTGTTTGACAGCGGATCAAGGAAGGGCGCCGGACCGTAGGCCGGCGTGGACGAAGAACGGCTAAGAGCGCACGAGGTTCGCGGCGACCAGCTCCGCGATCTGCACGGCGTTCAGCGCCGCGCCCTTGCGCAGGTTGTCGTTGCTGATGAACAGCGCCAGCCCGCGGCCGTTCGGCACACCCTCGTCCTGACGGATGCGGCCCACGTAGGACGGGTCAGTACCGGCGGCCTCGAGGGGGGTCGGCACATCGGTGAGCACGACACCGGGCGCGTCGGCGAGCAGCTCCCTGGCGCGGGCCACCGACAGCGGGTTCGCGAACTCGGCGTTGATGGACAGCGAGTGCCCGGTGAAGACGGGGACCCGCACGCAGGTTCCGCTCACCAGCAGCGCCGGCAGCTCAAGGATCTTGCGGCTCTCATTGCGGAGCTTCTGCTCCTCATCGGTCTCGAACCGGCCGTCGTCGACGAAGTTGCCGGCCTGCGGGATCACGTCGAAGGCGATCGTCTTCGGGAACGTGTGGTGCTCGGGAAAGCCGACGGACGAGCCGTCGTGCACGAGTGCGATCGTGTCCTGGGCGACAGCGGCACGGGCCTGCTCGAGCAGCTCCTCGCCGCCCGCCAGTCCCGCGCCCGAGACGGCCTGGTAGGTGCTCACGATCAGACGCTCGAGCCCCGCCTCGGCATCCAGGACCTTCAATACGGGCATGGCTGCCATGGTGGTGCAGTTCGGGTTGGCGATGATGCCCTTGCGCGCCTCGGCGATCGCATGCGGGTTCACCTCGCTGACGACCAGCGGCACGTCCGGGTCCATGCGGAACCCGGAAGAATTGTCGATCACGAGCACGCCGGCGGCGGCGAAGCGGGGCGCCTGTGCCCTGGCCGTCGTGGCACCCGCGGAGAAGATGGCGATGTCGAGGCCGGACGGGTCGGCGGTCGCCGCGTCCTCGACCACGACATCCGTGCCCTTCCACGGCAGCGTCGTGCCTGCCGAGCGGGTCGACGCGAAGTAGCGGATGTCGGCGACCGGGAAGTCGCGCTCCTCCAGCAGGCGGCGAACGACAGCCCCCACCTGCCCGGTCGCGCCGACGACGCCGATCCTCACGCCATCACTCATCGTCCCGTCCCTCCGTGAACCTGGGCCAATTCTTCCGCATCCAGCCCGAATGCGGAGTGCACGACCCTGACCGCCTCGTCGATGGTGTCGGCGCGGGTGACGACGCTGATGCGGATCTCGCTGGTCGAGATCATCTCGATGTTGATGCCCGCCTCGAACAGCGCGGTGAAGAGTTTCGCCGAGACGCCGGCGTTGGTGCGCATGCCGGCACCGACGAGGGCGAGCTTGCCGATCTGGTCGTCGTACTGCAGGGAGTCGAAGCCAACGTCGCCCTTCGAATCCTCGAGTGCCTTCAGCACCGTGGCGCCGTCCGACTTCGGGAGGGTGAACGAGATGTCGGTGAGCCCGGTCGCCGCGGTCGACACGTTCTGCACGATCATGTCGATGTTGGCGTCGGTCGAGGCGACGATGGTGAAGATCTGGGCGGCCTTGCCCGGCACGTCCGGGACACCGACGATGGTGACCTTGGCCTCGCTCAGGTCGGACGCGACACCGGCGATGATCGGCTCTTCCACTTTCTGCCCCTCCGTCGGGTTGATGACGAGCGTTCCCTCGTTGTTGTTGAACGAGGACCGTACGTGAAGGGTAACCCCGTGCCTGCGGGCGTATTCCACGGCGCGGATATACAGCACCTTGGCGCCGGCGGCCGCGAGTTCGAGCATCTCCTCGCTGGTGATCCGCTCGATCTTGTGCGCGGCGGGCACCACGCGCGGGTCCGCGGTGAAAACCCCGTCGACATCCGTGTAGATCTCGCACACCTCGGCATCGAGCGCGGCCGCGAGGGCGACAGCGGTCGTGTCCGAGCCGCCGCGACCGAGGGTGGTGATGTCGCCGGTGACCCTGCTCATGCCCTGGAATCCGGCGACGATCGCGACCGCACCGGCATCGAGCGCCTGGCGCACACGCTTGGGCGACACATCGATGATGCGGGCGCTGCCGTGCTTCGCATCGGTGATGAGTCCGGCCTGGCTGCCGGTGTAGGAGAGAGCCTCCTGCCCGAGGCTCTTGATCGCCATCGCGAGCAGGGCCATCGAGATGCGCTCGCCGGCGGTGAGCAGCATGTCGAGTTCGCGGCCGGATGCCAGCGGGGTGACCTCGTTCGCCAGGTCGAGCAGCTCGTCGGTGGTATCGCCCATCGCCGACACGACCACGACGACGTCATTGCCCGCCTTGCGGGTCTCGACGATGCGCTTCGCGACGCGCTTGATGCCTTCAGCGTCGGCGACGGACGAGCCACCGTACTTCTGCACGATCAAGCTCACGAGGTACTCCTGCTGAGTGGATGTCGGGCGCGATCAGCCCAGACAGCGATTCTACCGACAAGCGTGAGCCTAGTTTTCGACCAGACGACGGCCCTCGAATGCGCGGCCGAGGGTGACCTCGTCCGCGTATTCCAGGTCGCCGCCCACCGGCAGGCCCGAGGCCAGCCGGGTGACCCGCAGGTCGAGGTGCATGAGCATGCGGGAGAGGTAGGTCGCGGTCGCCTCACCCTCGAGGTTCGGGTCGGTCGCGATGATCACTTCGGTCACGGTGCCGTCGGCGAGACGCTGCATGAGCTGGCGGATGCGGAGGTCGTCCGGTCCGATGCCGTCGATCGGGCTGATGGCTCCGCCGAGCACATGGTAGAGGCCCTTGAACTCGCGGGTGCGCTCGATCGCCACGACATCCTTCGCCTCCTCGACCACGCAGATGGTGGCCGGCGAACGGCGAGGGTCACGGCAGATGTTGCAGGTCTCCTGCTCGGTGACGTTGCCGCAGATCTGGCAGAAGTGCACCTTTTCCCGCAGGGTCATGAGGATGCCGGCCAGGTTGCTGACGTCGAAGCTCTCGGTCTGCAGGATGTGGAAGGCGATGCGCTGCGCCGACTTCGGACCGATACCGGGCAGGCGGCCCAGTTCGTCGATCAGCTCCTGCACGATGCCGTCGTACACGGGCTATTGCTCCCTGGGAGCGACCCGGGGTGCGACGGCCTGCTCCTCGATGAAGTTCGCCCCGAGGATCTCCCGCACCACCGCCTCGCCGTAGCGCTGCTTCGCCGCGGGGTCGACGGTCACCGAGCTTGTCGAAGGGGCTTCGACCGCCGCAGTGGCTTCGACCGCCGGAGGGGCTTCGACCGGCAGGGGCGCTTCGACCGGCTCGGCGACCGAGGGTTCTTCTTCATAGACGGGCGCCGTCGTCGACCAGCCATCGTCGACGGGCGGCGGCTCCTCCGTCACGACCGGGCGCGTCGCCTCGGCGCGCGCCAGCAGCGCGGGCCGGAAACCGAGCACATCGAACACCGCCTGCTTGAGGTAGTCGCCGACCCCCTCACCGGGAGCGGACGGCTGCTTGAGCGCATCCACATCGAGCTGGCTCGCGAACGAGAGCACCAGCACATTTCCCTCACGCAGCTCGAGCGGCTTCGCGGTGAACACCACCATCCAGGCGGACCGCTTCGCCTTCTCGACCGCCTCGAGGATCTCCGGCCACGCGTCTCTCACCTGCTGGAGGGTGACGGTCTCGGCCGACATGGCGACGGCAGGTTCGGGCGGCGCAGCAGACGACGTCGGCGAGGTCTCGACAGGCTCGACCCGCTTGACCGGCTCAGGAGAAACGTCGTTCACGCCGATCCGGCGCTCGAGGCGCTCCACCCGCGCGAGGGCGCCGCGCTCGCTGTCGTCGCTCGCCGGCACGAGCACCCGCGCGATCATCAGCTCGAGATGCAACCGGGGAGAGGTCGCGCCGGTCATCTCGGTGAGCCCGGCGTTGACCACGTCGGCGGCGCGGGAGAGCTCCGCAGTGCCGAACCTGGCGGCCTGGGCGGCCATGCGATCCAGCTCGTCCTGCTGAATGCCGCGCAGCACGGCGCCGGCGCCATCCGAGGTCGCGGCCACGATGATGAGGTCGCGCAGCCGCTCGAGCAGGTCTTCGACGAACCGGCGCGGGTCTTGTCCGGTCTGGATGACCTTGTCGGCCGACGTGAACGCGGCGGCGGCATCCCGGTCGGCGAGCGCGTCGATCACCTCACTCAGCAGCGTGCCGTGCGTGTAGCCGAGCAGGGCGACGGCCCTTTCATACTGCACGGTCGTACCATCCGACCCGGCGATCAGCTGGTCGAGGATCGACAGGGTGTCGCGCACCGACCCGCCGCCGGCGCGCACGACGAGCGCGAGCACGCCGCCCTCCACCTCGATGCCCTCGAGCACGCAGATCGACTGCACGTATTCGAGCATCTGGGCGGGCGGCACGAGCCGGAACGGGTAGTGGTGGGTGCGGGACCGGATGGTGCCGATGACCTTCTCCGGCTCGGTCGTCGCGAAGATGAACTTCACGTGCTCCGGCGGCTCCTCCACGATCTTGAGCAGCGCGTTGAAGCCCTGCGGGGTGACCATATGCGCCTCGTCGAGGATGAAGATCTTGTACCGGTCGCGGGCGGGTGCGAAGACGGCACGGTCACGGATGTCGCGGGCGTCATCCACGCCGTTGTGGCTGGCCGCGTCGATCTCCACGACATCCATCGAGCCACTGCCGTCGCGGGAGAGCTCCACGCAGCTCGGGCACACGCCGCACGGGGTGTCGGTCGGCCCCTCGACGCAGTTGAGGCAGCGGGCCAGGATGCGGGCCGATGTGGTCTTGCCGCAACCGCGGGGGCCGCTGAACAGGTAGGCGTGGTTGACCCGGTCAGTGCGGAGCGCGGTGCGCAGCGGATCGGTCACCTGGGACTGGCCGATGAGCTCGGCGAAGGTCTCGGGCCGGTAGCGGCGATACAGGGCGGTGACCACCGCTCAAGACTACCGGCAGCATCCGACAGGTCTGCGGGAGTATGGTCACCTCGTGAGAGCAATCCAGATCTCCCGTTACGAAGGACCGGATGCCGTCGAGCTCGTCGAGGCCGACCGCCCGGTGGCCGGCAAGCGGCAGGTGCTCATCGAGGTTCACGCGGCCGGCGTCGCGTTCCCCGAGCTGCTGCAGACGCGCGGCCTGTACCAGATGAAGCCACCGCTCCCCTACATTCCGGGCGCCGAGGTGGCGGGCGTGGTCCTGGAGGCGCCGGACGGGTCGGGGTTCAGCGTCGGCGACCGCGTCGCGGCGCTCACCGTCGTCGGCGGGTTCGCCGAGGTGGTGGCCGCCGATGCCGGGATGACGTTTCCGCTGCCCGACTCGATCACGTTCGAGCAGGGCGCGTCGTTCCTCTTCAACTACCTCACCGTCGAGTTCGCCCTGCTCTCGCGCGGCCGGCTCGCCGAGGGTGAGACCGTGCTGGTGCACGGTGCCGCGGGCGGCATCGGCACCGCGGCCATCCAGGTCGCGAAGGCCTTCGGCGCGGGCACCATCATCGCGGTCGTCTCGACCGAGGAGAAGGGGTCGGTCGCGCTCGCGGCGGGAGCGGACCATTTCGTGCTCGTCGACGGGTTCAAGGATGCCGTGAAGACGATCACCGGCGACCGCGGCGTTGACATCGTGGTCGACCCGGTCGGTGGCGACCGGTTCACCGACTCGCTCCGCTCGCTCGCCGCCGATGGGCGGCTGCTGGTGATCGGATTCACCGCCGGCGACATCCCGACCGTGCAGGTCAACCGGCTGCTGCTCAACAACATCGACGTGGTGGGCGTCGGCTGGGGTGCCTACGCGCTCAGCCGGCCCGGGTTCCCGGCGACCCAGTGGCAGAGACTGCAGCCCCTGCTCGCGTCGGGCGCGCTCGTACCGCCGGTCGGCGCATCCTTCGATCTCGCCGATGCGGCGAGGGCCCTCGCCGCCCTCGACTCGCGCACCGCCACGGGAAAGATCGTGCTCACCGTCAGCTGACAAAAAGCAAAGACCCCTCGCGCACCCGCCAGAGCCCGGTTACCCTTGCTGCGTTTCCGCCCTGGGGGAGTTGGCCTGGATGGCGCCACGCGAGGAGCCTCGACGAGTTTACCGTGTCCACCGGTCCTGAGTAATCCCGGGGTGCGGCATCCCGTAAGATTCTTGGAAGCCGCCGGGTGTTCCACCGGCGTCTCGCCAGGAGAATTCGCCTAGTGGCCTATGGCGCACGCTTGGAAAGCGTGTTGGGTGAAAGCCCTCGGGGGTTCGAATCCCCCATTCTCCGCGGGTTGGGTGTGAGCACTCCTCTTTCAGGGGTTCGAATCGCCCATTCTCCATGCTCCACCCGAGATCACACTTCCGACCGGGGGTCTCGGTGCTCTTCATCGGCCGTGCAACCATACCGCGCCATCTCCGGGGGGAACCACTGTGACCACAGACATCGCCGAGCGACGCTACCTGCTTCTGCTGACCCCGAAGCTGGGTCTGATGCGAACGACGGCGATCTCCATCCTGCTGGTGGCCGTGCCCGTGTTCGGCGTGCTGTTCTTCCTCGGCCTGCACAACGGGTCGTGGCCGCTCGCCATCGCGGGGATGGCGCTCACACTGGCCCTCTGCGTGATCGGGGCGGTGCTGTTCCGGGCGACGTTCATCGGTGTCACCGCGACGACCATCGAGGAGCGCGGCTTCTGGGGTTCCCGCATCACGTCGCCCAGGGTCGCCGTCGCGAGCGTGGCGCTCGCCAGCGTCTACTCGAGGGGACTGCCCGAGCCCGTCAACGAGCTGGTCGTGCGCGACTCGGAGGGCAGGCGGTTGCTGAGGATGCGCGGCTCATACTGGTCGATCGACGCGATGCGCTCGGTGATCACCGCCCTCGATGTCACCCCGTCGGTGCCCAGCGAGGTGATGACGCGAACCGAGTTCTTCGCCAGCTTCCCCGGAGCCGCGTACTGGTTCGAGCGCTACCGCTGGGCGTTCTGGACTCTGGTGGCCATCGTCGCGATCGTCGGTGCCGGCCTGGTACTCGAGCTGGTGCGCCTCGCCGGGCTCTAGGGCCGCAGCACCTCGACGGGCGCGGTCGCCCAGCCGGCGACGAGTTCCTCACGCACGGCGACGCCGCTGCCGGGCCCGGTCGGCACGGCGAGTTGCCCGTCCTGGAGCACGAACGGTTCGGTGAGGTCCTCGGCGAAGTAGCGGTCGGATGCCGAGGTGTCGCCCGGCAGGGTGAAGCCGGGCAGCGCGGCCAGGGCGACATTCGCGGCGCGCCCGATCCCGGTCTCCAGCATGCCGCCGCACCACACCGGCACGTTCCGCTCGCGGCACGCGTCGTGGATCGACACCGCCTCCAGGTAGCCGCCGACCCGGCCCGCCTTGATGTTGATGACGGATGTCGCCCCTCGCTCGATCGCGTCGATCGCGACCTCGGTGGTCACGATCGATTCGTCCAGGCACACGGGCGTTTCGATGGCGGCGGCGAGCGCCACATGCGACCGGATGTCCTCCTCGACGAAGGGCTGCTCGATCAGCAGCAGGCCGAACCGGTCGAGTTCGCGCAGGTGGTCGACATCGGCGATCGTGTACGCGGTGTTCGCGTCGACCTGCAGCAGGCCGTCCGGCCCGAGCAGTTCGCGAACGGCCGCGACCGGCTCGAGGTCCCAGCCCGGTTTGATCTTCAGTTTGATGCGCTTGTAGCCCTGGGCGACGTAGCCGGAGACCTCGTCGAGCAGCTCTCCGATCGTCGGGGAGATGCCGACGGAGACGCCGCAGTCGACCCGGTCCCGTACCGCACCGAAGTACCCGGCGAAGCTGGTTCCCGCCGCGCGCAGCTGCGCGTCGAGCAGCGCGGTCTCGACGGCGGCCTTCGCCATGCGATGGCCGACCACCGGGGCGAAGATGCCCGCGGCCGCTTCCGCCGAGGTCTCCCCGGCCGCGAAGAGCGCCGGTGAGAGATAGGTCCTGATGACGTCGGCCGTACCGCTGACGTATTCGGACGAGTAGTACGGGTCTGCCATCGCGACGCATTCGCCCCAGCCGTCGCCGGAATCCGTGCGCACCTTCAGCAGCAGCACGTCACGGCCGGTCTGGCGTGCGAACGAGGTCTCGAACGGCCGCACCAGCGGAATCGCGAGCCGGTGCAGTTCCAGAGCTTCGAGCTTCATCGCTCCTCGAGGCCCCAGGACTGGCCGTAGCCGCCGTCGGCTTCGGGCGCGGCCATGAGGTCGAGGAAGAGCTTCGCATCGAACGCCTCCGGACCCTGCACCCCGGTGCCGGCCCAGCGGCCGTCGGAGAGCAGTTCGAGGGCGATCACCGGGTTGAGGGCGGTCTGCCAGACCACGCACTGCGACTCGTACTCGGACATCGTCCAGGCGTTGTCGGCGACGTGATAGAGGTACACGGCCCGCGGGCTGCCGTCGGTGCCCGTGCCGGTGACCCAGAGTCCCGCACAGGTCTTGCCCGACATCCGTGGCCCGAGCGTCGCCGGGTCGGGCAGGCCGGCCGCGACCACATCGCGGGGTGCGACCTCGACCGGCCCGTTCGCGGAGCGCACGCGCAGCGGCTCCGTCTTGTCCAGGCCGAGCTGGTGCAGCGTCTTCAGGATGCCGATGAACTCACTGCCCAGGCCGTATTTGAAAGTGGCGCGCTTGGCATCCACCCAGCGCGGCATCAGCAGCACCTCCTCGTGCTCCACATTGACGCACTCGACCGGGCCGATGCCGTCGGGAAACTCGAAGACTTCGGGGTCGCTGAACGGCTCGGTGGTGTACCAGCCGCGGTCCTTCTCCCAGATCACCGGCGGGTTCAGGCACTCCTCGATGGTGGTCCAGATGCTGAAGGATGGGGCGAAGATCTCGTTGCCCAGGTCGTCGGTGACGACGAGGTTCGCGCCATCCCGCACGCCCAGCTCGTCGATCTCGCCGAACAGGTTGTCGGCGGCGTAGCGGGCGAACACGTCGCTCAGCCCCGGCTCCACGCCCATGCCGACCAGAGCCAGTCCGCCCGCCTTCTCCCAGTCGGGTGCCTGCGCGAACTGGTCGTCACCGAGCTTCACGCCGGTCTCGGTGTAGGGATCGGTCGGATGCGGCTCCGACAGGCTCATCGCCATGTCGAGATAGTCGGCTCCCGCGGCGAGCGCCCCGGCGAAGATGGTCGGCACGAACTTCGGCTCGACCGCGTTCATCACGTGCGTTGCACCGTGCTGCTTGGCGACCTCGGCGACGTTGTCGGGGTCGGATGCGTCGATCTTTGCGGCGACGTAACGGTCACCCTGATCGCCGTGTTTGGCGGTGATCCAGGCGATCGTGCGCTCCGCCCGGGCCAGGTCGTAGTCGCTGACGATCATCGTCTCGAAGAAGGTTCTGCGTGCGGCGATCTTCGCGATCGCGTCGCCGACACCGCCGGCGCCCACCAGGAGGATTCTCATGCCCCCACGGTACTGCCCGTTGCCCGCGCCGCGGCGGCCGGCCGCCCGGTCGATTCCCGCACCACCAGCACCGGCTCGATGTGCTCGCGACTCGGCGTGGGGATACCGCCGAGCTCCGCGACCAGAAGTGCGAGGGACCGGCGGGCCACCTCGGCGAAGTCCTGCCGTACGGTCGTCAGCGGCGGCCAGTAGTGCGCCGCCTCCGGGATGTCGTCGAAGCCGACGATGCTGATGTCGCGCGGCACGTCGAGTCCACCCTCGCGCAGCGCATGCATCAGGCCGAGCGCCATCTGGTCGTTGGCCGCGAACACCGCACTGAAGTCGCTGCCCAGCAGCAGTTCGCGGCCGACATGGTGCCCGAACTCGGCGGTCCAGTCGCCCGGGATCGGCGGCCGCGCCACCAGGTTCGCCCGGGCCATCTCGCCCAGGTAGCCGCGCATCCGCTCTTCCGCCTCGATCCAGTCCAGCGGCCCCGCGAGGTGCAGGATGCGCCGGTGGCCGAGCCCGATGAGGTGACCGGTCGCGAGACGGGCGCCGGCGACCTGGTCGACCGAGACCCCCTGCTCATCGCGCCCGGTCGAGCCGAGCATCACCAGCGGCACCCGGATCTCGAGTTCCTCGATGGCGTCGTACACCCGCACCTGCGGCGCGATCACGATGAGGGCCTCCACGGACTGGCTCATCAGGTAGTCGAGCCGGTCACGGATGGACTCGTAGTCGCTCGTCGCGATGCTGGTCGTGATCACCAGGTAGCCGGCCTCCCGCGCGGCCTCGGCGAGCGCGTACAGGCCGGTCGCCGAACCGTAGTGCGCGGTCTGCGAGGAGAGCACCCCGATGGTGCGCGACCGGCTGGTCACCAGGGCGCGGGCCGCCTGGTTCGGGCGGTAGCCGATCTGGTCGATCACCTCGAGCACGCGCTGCCGCGTCTCCGCCCGCAGCGCCGGCGAGTGATTGAGCACGCGCGAGACCGTCTGGTACGACACCCCGGCGAGCCGCGCGACATCACGGATGCTCGGGGCTCGAACCCTCTGTGGTTCCATCGCTGCAGTGCCCGCTTCGTCGGGGGTCGCGTATTCGGCGAGGTCGCCGTTCAGCGAGAACGATATTCCCCCGGCGACATGTGCGTCTACTCGGTGAGGTCGTACATCGTGACCCCGTCCACGGTCGTCGCGGTGAAGTTCTTCTCCACCCAGGAGGCGATCTGCGAGGAGTCGGACGACCCGCTCGAAGCCTGCCCCAGCGATCCGGTGCCGATGAAGTAGTGGATCTCGCCTGCTGCCACGTAGGTCTTGAACTGGGCGAGCGTGGGCGAGGGATCGGTGCCGTTGAAGCCCCCGATCGGCATCACCGGGTGACCGCCCTGCAGCTGGTAGCCGGACGCGTTGTTCGAGCCGATGGCGGCCGCCACCCACCGGTAGCTGCTCGCGTTCGTGGTGAGCAGGGCGACCACCTGGCTGCTGACGGTCCCGCCGCCGAGCAGGCCACCCATCCCGCCGCCGCCGAATCCGCGGGCCCGGATGGACGGCGGAGCCTGGTTCTGGCCCTGGTTCTGGCCGCCCGGCCCGCCGAATCCTCCCCCGCCCGGCCGGCCGCCCACCGAACCCGACACCGTCGGGCCCGCGGTAACGATCGATCCGGTGTGGCCGGTCGAGATCGTCTCGAGGCTGTAGGCGGCGGGAGCGAGGAGGGACGAAACCAGGGTGACGGCCAGGGTCGCTGCCGCCACCATCCGCCCGCTCTGCGGCAGCAGCAGGAGGAGCCCGGCGGCGAGACCCAGGCCGAGAACCACCCATTTCAGCCACGGAAGCCAGCTGCCGGCCTCGCTGAGCAGCTCGAATGCCCAGAACGCGGTGACCAGCACGGTCGCGGCGAGCAGGATGCGCGCCCACAGTTCCGCCCGGCGCGACCAGAGCAGCGCGGCACCGATCGCCAGGGTGCCGGCCAGCGGCGGAGCGAGCGCGACAGTGTAGTAGGCGTGGAAGATGCCGGCCATGAAGCTGAAGAACAGCGCGGTGACCAGCAGCCAGCCGGAGAACAGGAACAGCACCGCGCGACGCGGGTCGGTTCGCGGCACGCGGAAGAGCAGCGCGAAGCCGGCGATCATCACGATCAGCGCCGCCGGCAGCAGCCAGCTGATCTGGCCGCCGACCTCGTCCTGGAACAGCCGCAGGATGCCCGTCGCGCCCCAGTTGCCCGTCGTGCCGGCACCGCCGCCGACGCTCCCGGTCTCGCTGCCGGTGAGACGACCGAGACCGTTGTAGCCGAAGGTGAGCTCGAGAAAGCTGTTCGTCTGCGAGCCGCCGATGAACGGGCGCATGCTCGCGGGCACCAGTTCCACGATCGCGACCCACCAGCCGGCCGAGACGATGAGGGCGCCGAGGGCCGCCAGCAGATGGAGAAGCCGTTTGCCCAGCCCGAGCTTCGACATCCAGACATAGGCGACGACCAGTACCGGGACGATGAGGAAGGCCTGCAGCTGCTTGGTGAGGAAGCCGAAGCCGACCATGACGCCGGCCCAGAGTATCCAGCGGATCCTGCCGCTCTCGATGCCTCGCAGCGTGAAATACGCCGCGAGGGTCATCAGCAGCACGAGCAGGGCATCCGGGTTGTTGAAGCGGAACATCAGCACGGCCACCGGGGTGATCGCGAGCACGCCGCCGGCCAGCAGTGCGGCACCGGGCGAGAAGTGCCGGCGCACCATGACGTAGACGAGGGCGACCGTGACGATGCCCATGATCGCCTCCGGCAGCAGGATGCTGAATGATGACAGCCCGAACAGGCGCACCGAGAGGGCCATGATCCACAGGCTCGCGGGGGGCTTGTCGACGGTGATCGAGTTGGCCGCGTCCGAGGACCCGTAGAAGAACGCCTCCCAGTTGCTGGCGCCCGCCTGCACGGCGGCGGAGTAGAACGAGTTCGCCCAGCCGCTGGAGGTGAGGTTGACCAGGTTGATCGCCGCCGTGGCGACGAGCAGCCCGACGAACGATATGCGCTCCCGGAGCACACTCATCACCGAACCGCTTTCTGCCGCAGCCGAGGACTCGGCACTTCGTTCTCGCCCACGGGTGCCGCGGCCCGGTGCGAGCGGAACACCCACACCCGCAGCAGCACAAAACGAAGGAGAGTCGCCACGAGATTGGCGATCGTGAGCACGAGGAGCTGCAGGCGGGCGCCGGCTCCTTCGTTTTCGAGATGGAGGATGAGGAGGGAGCCGCTGGTGATGAGCCAGGCTGCCCCGAAGACGATGAGGCCCTGGAACTGGTGCTTCACCGCTCCGCTCCGTCCCTGCACCCCGAAGGTGAAGCGGCGGTTGGCTGCCGTGTTGGCGATCGCGGTGACGAGCAGCGCGACGAAATTGGCGAGCTGCGCCGGCAGGAGATGCGAGAGACCGAGGTAGAGCAGTGCGTAGGCGACGGTGGACAGCACGCCGACCACACCGAAGCGCAGCACCTGCCCGAAGAAGCTCGGGCTGCGCGGCTGGCCGAAGGGACGCCTGCCGAGCTCCGCGTAGATCCTCTCCACCGGCACCCGGCCGGTGACGATCGAGCGGCCCACCCGGAACATGCCCTTGAGGTCCTCCCTGGCCGTCGAGACGACGTCCACGGTGCTGTGCGGGTCGTCCACCCAGTCGACGGGGACTTCGTGGATGCGCAGGCCGCTGCGCTCCGCGATGATGAGCAGCTCGGTGTCGAAGAACCAGCCCTGGTCCTCGACGAGCGGAACCAGCTGGCGGGCGACATCCGCGCGGATGGCCTTGAAACCGCACTGCGCGTCGCTGAACCTCACCGACATGGCGCCGCGCAGCAGCAGGTTGTAGCTGCGCGAGATGAACTCGCGTTTCGCGCCACGCACCACCCGGGACGAACGCGCCAGCCTGGTGCCGATCGACAGGTCGGAGTGCCCGGACAGCAGGGGCGCGAGCAGCGGCGGCAGGGCGCTGAGGTCGGTGGAGAGGTCGATGTCGAGGTAGGCGACGACCTCGGCCGGTGACTCCATCCACGCGCGTCGCAGCGCGCGCCCGCGGCCCTTCTCGGGCAGGTGGGTGGCCACCACCCGGTCGAGCTCACCGGCGAGGCGGTCCGCGATCGCGGCCGTGGCATCCGTCGAGGCGTTGTCGGCGATGGTGATCCGCCACGGTACGTCGAAACCGGCGCGCAGGTAGTCGTGCAGCACGCGCACGCTGTGCTCGAGCGACCGTTCCTCGTTGTAGACCGGCAGCGCGATATCGAACGCGATGGTGTCGGGTGTGTGCGGCATGGTCACACTCTTCGCGACCGGCCTCGGTTTTCCCTATGCCGAAGTTGTGGACTGCTTATGCGAAGTCTGGGCACTGGCTGTGGGGCTACTCGGCATCCGGCATGTCTCCGACGCCCGCGCGCCCGTTTGTCGCCCATGCGCCCGAACCTACGCGCGCGCGAGCAACAAATACCAGCGCGAAGCGGAATGCAGCTAGTCCTTGTCTTTCAGCCAGTGCTCGCGGCGGAACAACCGGCCGAGACGACTCGTCAGCCCGTCGCCGGAATCCTGCTCCGGATTGTCGTGGAACGTCTCGTTGCCTTCAGGCGCCGGTAGCGCAGCGGCCTGCTCGTCCGTCAGGGACGTGTGCACGGATGTCGTGAAGATCGACGCGACCTGGTCACGGTCCACGAATCGCAGGCCGGCACCCGTGGTCACCGCGATCCCGTCGAACAGGTCGAGGGATTCCACCTGCAGCACGTGCCTGACGGTGCCGAATTGGGTGCCCGTGGCGCTCAGCACCGGGGTGCCGTTCGCCAGGGCCTGGTATGCGATCGGGGTCTCATCGGACATCTGACCATCATAGAAAGATCATCCGAAGGGATTACGTCATCCGCAGCCAACTGGGAGCCAACCGGCGTACTTTTTAACCATGAGAACTTCACGCTGGATCCCCGCGGGCGTCGCCATCGTCGTCGTCGCTGCCGGAGCGGTCGCGATCCCCCTCGCCGCGAACGCGGCGTCGTCGATCGCCCCGAAGACCGCGAAGCAGGTCATCGAGCTCGTCGAGAACAGCACCACCCGCTCGTTCTCCGGCACGCTCGAGACCAGTTCCGACCTCGGACTGCCGAGCCTGCCGTCGCTGCCGGGGGCGTCCTCGTCCTCCTCCACCACGGCGTCCATCGACTCCGAAGCGGCGTCCATCCTGTCGCTGCTCTCCAGCCCGCAGAAGGTGCGGGTCTACGTCGACGGCCCGTCGAAGGAGCGCGTGCAGATGCTGTCGAGCCTCGCCGAGCAGGATGTCATCCGCAACGGCGCCGACGTCTGGCAGTACGACTCGAAGAAGAACGCCGTCACCCACGCGACCCTGCAGTCGCGCAGCCAGCCGACGCCCACCGCGACGGAGACCCCCTCGCAGCTCGCCACGAAGCTGCTCGCGAAGCTCGACTCCACGACCACCACCAGCGTCGGAACGACGACGCAGGTGGCCGGACGTGACACGTACACGCTGGTGCTGACGCCGAAGGCCACCGACACCCTCATCGGGTCGGTCGCCATCTCGGTCGACGCGTCGACAGGCCTCCCGCTGGCGGTCGAGGCGACCGCCCGGGGACAGCACGGTACCGCGCTCGGGATCGCGTTCACCAGCGTGAGCCTCTCGACCCCGTCCGCGAGCCTGTTCGACTTCACCCCACCGAAGGGCGCGAAGGTCACGGAGCAGAAGTCGGCACCGAAGCAGTCCGCCCATCAGGCAGCGCCCGGCACGAAGCCGACCGTGGTCGGCACCGGCTGGGATGCGGTGGTCGAGACCGCTGCCGGCGGCTCGTCATCCGCGCTCACGTCACAGAAGCTGTTCACCGAGCTGACCACGCCGGTGGGCGGTGGGCGCGTGCTCCACACGTCGCTCGCCAATGTGCTCATCACGACCGACGGCCGTGTGCTGGCGGGCTCGGTTTCGGTCGATCGTCTGCTGGCTGTAGCCGGCCAGTGAGCGGTCCCGGCCTCGCGATCGAGACCGAGGGGCTGACCAAGCGCTTCGGCAGCCAACTCGCCGTGGATGCCGTGGGCCTGTCGGTCCCGAGCGGATCCGTCTTCGGCTTCCTCGGCCCGAACGGGTCCGGCAAGACCACCACGATCCGCGTGCTGCTCGGGCTCGCCACGGCGACCAGCGGATCGGTGAGCCTGCTGGGCCAGCGGATGCCAGGCTCGCTCCACAGCGTGCTGCCCCGGGTGGGTGCACTGGTCGAGGGTCCCGGCTTCTACCCGTACCTGTCGGGGGCGGAGAATCTCAAACGACTCGACTCCGCGGACCGTACCGTCTCGCAGCGCACCCGCTCGGCCCGGGTAGAGAGTGCGCTCGAACGGGTCGGCCTCAGCCAGGCCGCCGGTAAGAAGGTCAAGGCATACTCACTCGGCATGAAGCAGCGGCTGGGCCTGGCGAACGCCCTGCTGGCCCCGCGGGAGCTGCTGGTGCTCGACGAACCCACCAACGGGCTCGACCCGCAGGGCACCCGCGAGGTGCGATCGCTGGTGAGCTCGTTCGCCGCCGAGGGCACCACCGTGTTCGTGTCCAGCCACCTGCTGGCCGAGATCGAGCAGATGTGCACACACGCGGCCATCATGAGCGCCGGAAAGCTGGTGGCCCAGGGCACGCTCGATGAACTTCGCGCGATCGGCCAGGCGGGCATCCGTCTCGTGACCCCCGACCCCGGGAAGGCCACGAAGACCCTGGCCGCGCTGGGGCTCACCGCCGCGGCGGACGGCGACACGGTCACCGCGCCGCTGGCCCCGGGCGTCGACCCCGACACGATCGTGCCCGCCCTGGTGACGGCGGGTGTGCGAGTGCGCGGCTTCGCGGTCGACCAGCCGAGCCTCGAGGACCGCTTCGTGGCCCTCACCGGCGAGGGTTTCGATGTCCTCCGCTAAGGGCGCGGGGGTGACCCTGCTCTGGTCGGAGCTGTCGGTCATGTTCCGGCGCCGGCGCACCTGGGCCCTGCTGGTGGCGCTCGCCGCCGTTCCGGTGCTGATCGCGATCGCCGTGAAGGTCACCTCACGCCCGCGCGGCGGGGGCCCCGCGTTCATCGGGCAGATCAGCGAGAACGGGCTGTTCGTCACCCTGGCGGCACTGACCATCGCCGTGCCGCTGTTCCTTCCGCTCACGGTCGGGGTGGTCGCCGGGGACAGCATCGCGGGCGAAGCCGCGGCGGGAACCCTGCGCTACCTGCTGGCGGCGCCGGCCGGCCGGGTGCGCCTGCTGCTCGTGAAGTACGCCGGTGCCGCGGTTTTCAGCCTGGCTGCGACCCTCGTCGTCGCCATCGCCGGCATCCTGGTCGGCTTCGCGCTCTTCCCCGTCGGCCCCGTGACACTCCTCTCCGGCGACACCGTGAGCCTCGGCGAGGCGACGCTGCGAGTGCTGCTGATCGCCCTCTACGTCACGGTCTCGCTGCTCGGCCTCAGCGCGATCGGCGTGTTCTTCTCGACGCTCACCGACGTTCCGGTCGGGGCGATGGCGGCCACCATCGTGCTGTCGATCGCGTCACAGGTGGTCGACTCGCTGCCGCAGCTCGACGCGGTGCACCCCTACCTGCCCAGCCACTACTGGCTCGGGTTCGCCGACCTGCTGAGGCAGCCGATCTCCTGGGACTCGTTCGGCAGCAACGCCGTGCTCCAGCTCGCCTACATCGTCATCTTCGGCGGCCTGGCCTATGGGCGTTTCGCGACGAAGGACATCCTGAGCTAGAGCGTGGTGAGGGCCTGGTGCAGGTCGGCGATGAGGTCGTCCACGCCCTCGATGCCGACCGAGAGGCGCACCACGTTCTCCGGAACCTCGAGGGCCGTGCCCCGCACCGAGGCGTGGGTCATCTCCGACGGGTAGCCGATCAGGGACTCGACGCCGCCGAGCGACTCGGCCAGCTGGAACAGTTCCGTCGACTCCGCGAAGGTTCGCGCCGCGGCCGGTCCCCCGCGCAGGGCGACGGACAGCATCCCGCCGAAGCCCCGCATCTGCCGGGCGGCCAGGTCGTGGCCGGGGTGTGACGGCAGGCCCGGGTAGTAGATCCGCCCGATGGCGGGATGCCCGACCAGCGCCTCCGCGACGGCCTGCGCGTTGGACGAGTGGCGCTCCATCCGCACCGCCAGGGTCTTGATGCCCCGGACGGTGAGCCAGGCGTCCATCGGACCGGACACGGCACCGGCCGCGAACTGCAGGAAGCGCACCTTCTCGGCCAGTTCGCCGTCGTCGATCACCAGGGCGCCGCCGAGCACGTCGGAGTGACCACCCAGGTACTTGGTGGTGGAGTGCGTGACCACGTCGGCGCCGAGGGCGAGCGGGTTCTGCAGGTAGGGCGACGCGAAGGTGTTGTCGACGACGACGAGCGCGCCGGCAGCATGCCCGATCTCGACGAGCGCCGCGATGTCGCTGATCTTCATGAGCGGGTTGCTCGGCGTCTCCACCCACAGCACGCGGGTGGCCGGGGTGAGCTCGGCTCGCACCGCGTCGAGGTCCATCATCTCGACGGTGCTGAGTTCGACCCCCCAGGGCACGAACAGCCGGTTGGCGAGGCGGTGGGTGCCGCCGTACACATCGTTCCCCATCACGATGTGGTCACCCGGCGACAGGATCGCGCGAAGCAGGGCGTCCTCGGCGGCCAGCCCCGAGGCGAAACTGAATCCGTGCTTCCCGCCCTCGAGCTCGGCGATGAGGGTCTCCAGCGAGGTTCGCGTCGGGTTGCCGCCGCGGGCATACTCGTAGCCGTTGCGGAAACCGCCGATGCCGTCCTGCACGAAGGTGGAGGTCTGGTAGATCGGCGGGATCACCGCTCCGGTGGCCGGGTCGAAGTCCTGGCCGGCGTGAATGGCGCGGGTGGAGAAATCCTGGGGCATGTGAACTTTCTTATTCGGACAGGAAGGTGAGCAGGTCTTGCCGGGTGACCACCGCGACGGGCTTGCCGTCCTCGGTGACGAGCAGGGCATCCGACTTGCTGAGGGCCGCACGGGCGTCGCTCACCGACTCGTGCACACCGATGAGTGGTAGCGACGGGCCGAGGAAACGCTCCACCGCGTCGGCCATCTTCGCCTCCCCGCCGAAGACCTGCTCGAGCAGGGACCGCTCGTCCAGCGCTCCGACCACCTCGCCGATCACCACCGGCGGCTCGGCGGAGAGCACCGGCAGCTGCGAGACGCCGTACTTGCTCATGATCTCGATCGCGTCCCGCACGGTGTCGGTGGGGTGCGCGTGCACGAGGTCGGGCAGGGCTCCGTTCTTGCCGCGCACGACGTCGCGCACCGTCTTCTCGTCGGAGACCTGCGTGAAGCCGTATGACTGCATCCACTTGTCGCTGAAGACCTTGTTCAGGTAGCCGCGGCCGCCATCCGGCAGCAGCACCACGACGACCGCGTCGGCCGGCAGGTCGCGTGCCGCCTTGAGCGCACTGGCGACGGCGAGACCGCTGGAACCACCGACCAGGAGGCCCTCCTCTCGGGCCAGGCGACGGGTGTACTCGAAGGACTCCGCGTCGGAGGACGCGATCACCTCGTCGACCACGGTGCCGTCGTAGGCCGCCGGCCAGAAGTCCTCGCCGACCCCCTCCACCAGGTACGGCCGGCCGGTTCCGCCCGAATAGACGGAGCCCTCGGGGTCCGCGCCGATGATCCTGACGGCGCCACTGGAGACCTCTTTGAGGTACTTGCCGACCCCGCTGATCGTTCCGCCGGTGCCGACACCGGCCACGAAGTGGGTGACCTTGCCGTCGGTGTCGCGCCAGATCTCGGGGCCGGTCGTCTCGTAGTGGCTGAGCGGGCCGTTCGGGTTCGCGTACTGGTTCGGCTTGAATGCCCCCGGGATGTCGCGGGCAAGCCGGTCGGACACCGAGTAGTAGGACTCCGGGTTTTCCGGCGCCACCGCGGTCGGCGTCACCACGACCTCGGCGCCGTATGCACGGAGCACGTTGCGCTTCTCCTCGCCCACCTTGTCGGGGCAGACGAAGATGCAGTGGTAGCCGCGCTGCTGGGCGACCAGCGCGAGCCCGATGCCGGTGTTGCCGGAGGTCGGTTCGACGATCGTTCCGCCGGGCTTCAGCAGGCCGTCACGCTCCGCGGCGTCGATGATCCTGGTGGCGATGCGGTCCTTCGACGACCCACCCGGGTTGAGGTACTCGACCTTGGCGAGGATGGTGGCGGCCACGCCATCCGTCACGCTGTTGAGCCGCACCAGCGGGGTATTGCCGACGAGGTCGATGACACTGTTCGCGAACTTCATGGTGCAGCCAGCCTAACCAAGTGAAGCGGGTCGAGCCTGTCGAGACCTCACCTGCGATATTCGTCGGTGAGGTCTCGACCGGCTCGACCCGCTCTAAGCGATCAGGGCGGACGGGTCATGGCCCGCGTAGCCGGCGGCGGCCAGCACGGCCTCCGCCTTGTCACGGCGGTGGTCGATCTCGGTGCCGATGTCGCGGGCCAGGTCGGGCTGCTTGCGGACGATCCCGTCGAGCACCCTGACCGGCACGTACAGCACCGCGAGCTCGGTCAGCGCGACGATGGTGGTCGACGCGGCCTGCCGGGTGAGCGCACCCAGGCCGATGATCTCGTGCTTCCCGAGGCGGGAGATCGGCAGCTCGCCGCCATCGGGGATCGGCGCGTTCAGGGTGGCCGTGCCGTGCACGATATAGCGCATGCCGTCCGGCACGGTGAGCGAGTGCTGCACGTACTCCCCCGCCGCATACCGCTCGAGCCACACCGTCGGGCGCAGCTCGGCGGCCTCATCCTGGGTCAGGTAGAGCGGATGCGCGAAGCGCGCCAGCGCCTCCAGCACGTTCCCGTCGTTGTTGTAGTTGTCGGTGAGGTCGTTGTCGAGGTGCAGTCCCGCTCGGCGGGCCGCGTACCAGAGACGAGTGCGGAACAGCCGTTTCGCGCCGGAGTTGCTCGCGGGGCTGTCGATCTCGATCTCCACCTCGTACTTGCTCTTCGAGAGCGGGGTGACCGTGACCGATCCGCCGGGGGCGAGCATCGGCAGGGCGGCTCCGACCTGCTGGCAGAGCTCGATCACGTCCTGCGGCGGGTCGTCGGTGGAGAACCTGACGTAGTCGTCGGTCTCGTACGGGCTGCCCTTCTGGCTGAGGTTCAGGAACGACGAGCCGCCGAGCGTGGAGTTCGGGATGACCTCGACCCCGGTGGGCGTCTTGATGTGGGTCGCCCGCCAGTTGACCTCCACCACCCGGCCGACGATGCCGCCGGTCGAGATCCAGTCGCCCATCTTGAACGGCGCCTCGAACAGCAGCAGCAGGCCGGACACGACCGAGCCGACCGCGTTCTGCAGTGCCAGGCCGATCACGATCGAGCCGACACCCAGTGCGGTGAACAGGCCGCCGACATCCGCGTGCCAGACCAGCGCGAACAGCACCCCGACACCCACTACGATCAGCAGCAACCGCACGATGTCGACGAAGATCGACGGCACCCGGTTGCGCCAGGAGCCTTCCTTCGCGGTGACGAAGAGCCCGAAGTTGAGCCCGTTGAGCAGCAGCAGGATGATCAGGAAGCCGAAGATGGTCGCGACGATCTGCGTCCAGGTCGGCGCGACGTGCAGGTAGCCGACCTGGCTCAGCAGCACCAGGAATGCACCGACCGGGACGATGAAGTTGCGCAGCAGCGACACGATGCGGGTGGCCCGGCTGCCCCGGCGGCGCAGCACCGTGGAGATCTCGGTGAGGACGATCAGGCTCACCGGCAGGCCGATGACGAGCAGGACCCCGGGCCAGAACCACGGTTCCCCTGTTATCGACGTCACGGTGATGTCAGCCATTGGCGTCGTCGCTGGGGTCGACCCGCCAGATCTTCTGGTCGCCGCCGGTCGTGTCGATCGTGCCGCCGTCGATCACCGTGATGGTGTCGGGCAGCTTGTCGGCGACCGCCTGGGTCATGAAGATGCCGGCATCCACGCTCGACGCCTGCACGCGGAACGCCAGGTTGACCGTCTCGCCCCAGAGATCGTAGATGATGTGCGAGCGGCCGACCAGGCCGCTGGTGACCGTGCCGGTGTCGATGCCGGCGCGCAGGGCGAGCTTCACGCCCTTCTGGGCGCCGAAGCGGTCGAGGATGTTCTGCATCTCGATCGCGAAGTCCACCATGCGCCTGGCATTGTCGACCCGCGGCACGGTGAGCCCGCAGCTGGCGAGGTACCCGTTGCGGGTGGTGCGCACGCGCTCCACGCCGTGCTCGTCCGCCGCCTCGTCGAAGCTGTGCACCAGTTCGTTCAGCGCGGCGAGCGCCTTGTCGGAGGGCAGGTCGTGGGTGGCCTCGTCGAAGCCGACGATGTCCGCATAGAGCACCGTCACCTCCTGGTGGTCCTCCGCGATGTCCTGGTCGCCGCCCTTGTAGCGCTTCGCCACCGCCTCCGGCATGAGGGTGAGCAGCAGTCGCTCGTTCTCGGCCTCCTGGGCCTCGAGCAGGTTCGCCTTCACGGTGAGGCTGCGGCTCATGTCGTTGAACGCCTTGCCGACATCGGCGAACTCGTCGCTCGACCCCTCGTCGACCGTCACATCCTCCTCGCCCGCGGCGATGCGCGTCGCGGCGACCTGCAGGCGGCGGAGGGGGCGGATGATGACCCGGGCGAGGATGAGCGACAGCAGCGCCACGAGAACGAACACCGCGAGCGCGGAGAGCACCAGGTTGCGCGTGAAGTCGTTGACCGGACTGAACGCCTCGCCCGATGACAGCTCGGCGACGACCACCCACTTGAGCCCCTGCACCTCGAGAGGAGCGTACGCGGCGAGGGTCGGTTGCCCGAGATAGGAGGTGGAGAGGATCGTTCCGGACTTGCCGGCGAGGGCGTTCGCCACCGCATCCGTCTGCACGGACTGCAGCAGGATGGGGCTCTTGTCGGCCACCGCCCGGTTCGCGATCGCCCGCGGGGTCCCCGCGGCGACCGCTTGCGTGAGGTAGGTCTTCGGGTGCTGCACGAGTTCGCGCGACTGCGAGCGCATGGTGCTGTCCGCGCCCACCAGGTAGGTCTCGCCGGTCTTGCCGAGCACGCTGGTGTCCCAGGTCTTCGCGGTCGTCATCACCGTGTTGATGGCGTCGTTCGGCATCTCGACCGCGTACGCGCCGACCACGGTCCCGTTGTCGCCGATCGGGGCGACGGCCCAGCCGGCAGGATCGGTCAGCGAGGGCGTGTACTGCTCGAAGTCGGTGAACTGCACCTCGTCGAGGATGTTGGACGACATCACCTTGTTGTAGGCGGCGGCGAGCTTCGTCGAACTGTACGGGCCGGTGCGGATGTTCGTGCCGAGGTCGACGCCCTTGTAGGCCGTGTAGACGACGTTGCCCTGGGTGTCGAGCAGAAGAACGTCCTCATAGTCGCTGACGGTGGTGATTCGGCTGAACTGGTCCTGGTAGCGGGCATTCGCCGCCGACCAGGCCGATCCGTCACCCGCGTCGATGGTCGCGAGGGACTGGTCGAAGGTCGTGTACGGCGCCGTGTAGTGCAGCTGCAGGTACTTCTCGGCGGGGGTCGTGGGAAGGAAGCTCTGCGGGTCGACCGTGGTGCCCGAGGCTTTGGAGAGCGCGGGCGCGAAGCTGTTCGTGAAGTAGGAGTCGAGGCTGGCGTTCTCGGCATCGCTCAGCTTCGTGTCCGACAGCGCGTCGAAGCCGGCGGTGAACGCCTCGACCGCGCCGACGGTGGTGGTGTCCCTGGCCTGCAGCAGCACGGAGTCGTGGATCTGGGTGAACAGGCTCGTGATCTCCCGGGCACGCGAGTCCCGCACCTCGATCAGCCGGTCGAACGCGGCGTTGCGCAGGGAGTCGTTGCCGTTCGTGTACCCGATGAGCCCGACGACGACCGTCGACAGCAGGCTGACGAACAGGAACATGAGCAGCAGGATCGACTGGATGCTGATGCCGCGCCGGTGCTTCGGGTCCGGCGCCGCGACATCCGGCACCGCGTCTGTCGCCGCGGGCGCAGCGACCGGATCGCTCGGTGGTGGTGCGGCGTGTGACACGTGGCCACTTTAGCTACTCGCGTACCCCGAGCGACAGCAATCATTCACCGGGGCGTCGGCCCTTCCGGTCAGCTGCCGCCGTAGGTGGTGGCCACGTACTGGTCGACGCCGCGCTGGGTGCACGCGCCGAGACTGGAACCGTAGGCACTCCACGAACTCGCGGCGTCTGCGGAGTACGCGCTGGGCCCGCTCCCGAAGATGTTCACCATGGCACCGATGTTGCCCCTCCCGAGCGCGACCTGCGCGTTGAGTCCCGCCTTGGACAGCTGGTCGGCCAGCTGCGCCTTCGCCGCGGCCACCACGTCGTCGGCGCTTCCCCCGGAGGGCGTGGCCGCACTTCCTGCGGGCACCGTGAGGAGCGGGGTGTCGCCGCCGGAGGCGATGCTGCCCAGGCAGTTGCTGAGCAGGTTCACGACGTCGAACTGAGCACTGATCACACCGCCCGCCGTGTCGAGAGCGTCGATCGCCGCTCCCTTGACCCCCACGTCGCGAAGCAGCGCCGCCGTGCCGGTAAGCGCCCAGCCGGTGGCCTTGGCGATGAAGGTCTCGGAGAGCAGGAGGCCGGTGGCGACGGTGACGACCGCCGCGACGGCGCGCTCGGCGACGCTGCTCAGGGCGTTGCCGACCTTCTCGTACCACTTGTAATTATGGAGGTCGGCGCTGACCGAGCGGTCTGCGGCCATGACCACCCAGCCCGTCTCGCCCTGTTGGGCATCCACACCGTTCCATCCGTCGAACCGGTCGGCGCTGCCCGCCTGCAGTTGCACCGTGGAGCCGCGAAGGAAACGATTCGCAGCCCCGCCCGGGCAGTTGCCCGGCGTGGTGATCGACGCGTCGTACACGGAGAGGGTGAAGCAGACCACCTGCAGGTCGACACGATGGGAGCCGGTAATGACCCCCGCCGGATCGACGGCGAGGGTGGGGCCGAATCCGTCGGCGTTGCCGATCACCGTGTAGTTGGTCGCGCCGCCGGAGGTCAGCCCGGTCCTGGTCACTCGATTGGGGCGAGTCCAGCCTGGCGGGCATCCCCCGTCGTCGTCGAACAGCTCGGTCGCCTGGTCCGCCGTCGCCGTGGTCACGTGACCGGAGTCGTCATGGATGCGAACGTCGAGTGCGAGGGGGGCGCAGTATTCCAGCATGTAGTTGCCGCTGCCGACGAAGGCCGCCGGCATGGTCGCCCCGATACCGTTCGATACGGTGGTGAGCATCGGGGTGAGAGCGGGCGCGCCGATGGGGTTGGCAGCGCGTAGCGTCATTTTCTCCCCGTTTGCAACGAGACCGGGAGTCTCGCAGAACGGCTCGTCCGGGGATGCGGGGTTCAGGATGTAGCTGCCGCCCTGTGGCAGCGCGATGTGCGGGGCGAAACACTCGGTCGGTGCTTCGAGCACCCAGTTGGCGTCGACGGTGATCGCCGGCGGAGCGGCGGTGAGGTCGATCGAGGGACCGAGGTCCATCCCGCTGTCGGCGAACGTGCTGCCCGCCGCCATGCCCGCCACGTCGGTGTAGCCGCTGGGGGCGCTGGTATACGCGAGCCGCTTCACCCCGAGGCCGCTCGACGTATCCCAGGTTACGTACGCGGAGCCCTGCACGTTGCGAATCGGGTTCGGACGGTAGCTTTTCTGGGCCGTACCGACGTCGATCCGGCCGGTCGCGACGTAGGAGACGGTGTCTGTGGTGATTTCATACCAGCCGCTTCCGCTGATCTTCACGCTGTGCGTCCCCGCGATTCCGCCGCACGTGCCCTGGGTATCGTATGGGGTGCCCGTTGCACCGCGGGGTGCCGACCATCCCGTGGTATCCCAGTAGCCGACGATCGTGCGTGAGACGATGGTCACCGACACGCACTTGACCATCGCGAAACGCGCGGCGACCTGCACCGCGTTGACCGCCGGCACCACCACCGTCTGCGTGAGGGACTTCACTATCGAGCTGGGCGGCAGCGAGCTCTCCGCCGCGAGCGCGACGTCGGCCGGGACGATCCCGGGGTATCCGGTGGAGACCGTCCAGGAGTCGAGCGACGCCCCGGAGCCCGGGGTCGCGGTATAGGTCAGCGTGGTGCCGGGAACGTAGCCGGCGCTGCCGCCGGCGGCGGTGCATGCGCCGGTCGCGGGCGTGAGCGACGCGGTCGAGTCCGGGCGCACCGCCTTCGTCAGGGCGACGGTACCGCCTTCCGCCGCGACGATCGACACCGGGACACAGGCCTTCACCTTGAAGGTGGCGGTGACGGTTCGGTCCCTGTCCATGAGGAGCGAGCCGAAGCTGTCGTTGAGCAACGTCAGTCCGCTGAGGGCGTCGACGACGAGGCCGGGGCCACCGTAGTTCGGATAGACGTCGACGCCGACAGCCGTGCCCGCCGCGTAACGCGGGTGGCCGGCGGCGAGATCGGCGAGGTCGCCCGCACTCGGATTCCTGGGGTCGGAGCAGTTCGGGACGGTAGTGGTGGTCAGATAGCCGCCGTTTGTGGCCCTGGCGGCCAGAAGCGGGCTGATCGTCAGCGTGAAGCATGCCGGCGCGTAGCGCTGCACGGAGCGGTATATGCCGGAAGTCTCGATACGCACCTCGGGCGTCGCGCCGAGGATGGTCTGGTCACCGAACGTCCAGTGATCGACGACATAGTTCGCCGCCGGCGTCGCCGAGAGGGTCACCAAGCTGTCGGTGCGGATGCCCGCGCCGGCCGTACCGCAGCGCACGGCGCGCGAATAGTCGACAGTGCCCAGGAAGGTCGGGTAGACGCAGAGGTAGATGCTCGTCTCACCGACGGACTGGGCGGCGGGGGCGTCATCGGACGGTGCGAACACCGCCCCATAGCTCGAGTCCACCTGGCCGCTCGTCGCGATGGTGCGCGGGGTGACGGTGCAACTGCCCGCGGCCGCCGGGCCGCTGCACCGGGCGCCGGCGATCGTGATCACGACGGACCCGGCGGCGGTGCGCCCGCTCGTCGTGGTCGTCCAGGTCGCGGTGACCGGGTCGCCGAACACCCAGGAACCGGGTGCCGGCGAGTAGCTGACACTGAGGCTGGACGTTCGCGCACCCGCGGTGAAGCTGGCCGTGCCCGTAGCTGGCAGGTTGTCCGCATCGCCGTCGTAGTAGGTGGTGAAGGTATTGGCACCGTCACGCACCAGTGTTCCGGGGATGGTGCACTGCTGGCCGGAGGCGATGGTGCAGCGTGCCTCGTTCAGGTCGGAGAGGATCGTGATGGCGCCCGTCGGTATCGGGCTGGTGGACTCCCCCGCCTGCACGATGTCGGCGGAGAGGATGAGATCCTGCCCCGCCGCGGAACCCTCGACCACCTGGCTGACTATCGAGGTCGCGCGGCGATCGACCGTGGAGTAGTTCTCGGCGGAGGCGGCACCGGTGTCCGTGCCGTCGCCGACGATCGACGCGTCGATGGTGAGGGTGCCGGCGTGGGCGGTGGGAACGTCGACACTGCCGCTGAAGAAGCCTGTCGCTGAACTGCGTGAGAGGGTCAGCGGGTAGTCGGCCCCGCCGACCACCACTGTGGCCGGGAGGCTGCGCGACAACCCGGCGAAGCCGCCGCTCGGGTAGGCGTCGACGGTGACGGGCATCGGCGAGCCGACGACGACGGACTCCGCCTGCACGGTGAGCACCGTCACCGGTGCGGCGACGACGAGGTCGAGCACCGGGCTCGAGACGGTGGCGCTGAGCGGTCCGTACACGACGACCGCGTGCACGGAAAGAGTTCCGCCGTGCAGGTTCGTCAGGTGCAGGCGGCCGCGGTAGCCGTTCACGCCGGTCGCTCCGAGGAGGGTAACCGTTCCGAGCACGGTGTTGGTGTTGTCCAGGACCTCAGCGGTCGTTCCGGCCGGAACACCCGTCGTGCCCGTGCCGATCCAGCCCGCGGTCACATCGAGATCGAGGGCCCCGCCGGCGACCAGGCCGGAGCTGTCCGTCGGCGAGCTGACCACGAGGGCCGGCACCGGCACCGGGGCGACGACGACGGGAGCGTGTGCTGCTGCGACATCCGCCAGCTCGCTCGCCGGGCTGAAGGTGACGGTGGCGCCGAGCTGGTGGGTGCCTTCGAGCAACAGGGTCACGCTCGTGCTCGCGTTGCCGGCGCCGTCGAGCGTGACGGTTCCCAGGCTGGTCACCGCCCCGCCGGGCGCGGTGTCGGTGATCGTGACGGTCTGCACGAGGCCGAGCGGCACATCCGCAACGCCGACCGCAACCGGGAAGGGCGTGCCGAGGACGGCCGTGGACGGCGGCGTCACCGTGACGGTCGGAAGGTAGTTGGTGAGTGTGTCGACCGGCACGACGTCGCTGCGCGTGCCGTAGACGTCGTCGCCCAGGTAGACGGCGCGCAGCGCTGGGTGAGCCCCGGTCGTGCCATCGACCCGCATCGTCACCACTCCGCCGACCAGGAGGGCATTCGCGAGGATGCCGTCGCTCGCGTTGAGGATGCGCACGACTCCGGTCGGCAGGTCGTGCCCGCTCGCGGCGGAGTAGCTGAGCGTGACGGTGCGGTCGGCGGGCGTGAGCGCGCCTGTCCAGTTCACCGTCGGAACGGGAGCGACGACCGACGTGACGGTTATCGCCTGGTGGGCGCTCGACCCGGCGAACAGAAAACCGGTGTCGAAGAACGAGGCGGTGACATCCCCGGTGGTCTGCTCGGTCGGAGTCCAGGTCATGCTCGCGGAACCGTCGGTGACGTCGAGCATCTCCTGGGTTCCATCGGGCATCCGGAGTGTGATCGTTCCGGCCACCGCATCCGGCAGGCCGGCGGTCGAGGTGGTCACCGCGGTCACGGTCACCGGCTGGCCGATCTCGGCCGGATTCGGTGAGACGGTGAGAGCAGTGCTCGTCGCGGCCGAATCCACGAAGACGCTCGACGACCCGGAGACTGCCGCAGCATGGTCGGAATCACCGAGAACGGTCGCGACCAGGCTGTAGTCACCGGGTCGCAGGGAGGCGGCGAGGTCGATCGAGGTCGTCCCGGTCCCGCCCGAGAGGACGACATCCTGCGTTGCGACGACGCTGTCGGTGAGGGTATCGCGCAGTTCGACGGTACGGGACCCGTCGAGGCTGGAGGTGACGGCGACAACGAGGTGGAGCGGGTTCCCCCACGACGTCCTCGCGCTCGACAGCGTTGCCTGCACCGTGGTCGTCGCTGCGGTAAGGGTGGTGCTCACAGTTGTCTCGGAAGCCGCGAATCCGGATGCCGGTACGAATTCGAAACGCAGGTCGACGGGCCCCGCGTTCAGGGCCCCGGTCGGGATCAGGATCGAGCTGTTGTCCCGGAAAGCGGTGTCCTCCGCCAGGAGCGTGCTTCCCGAGTAGACCTGCACGACTCCTCTCACCACCGTTCCGAAGTCCGCGCCCGGCGCCGCGACCGACACGAAGGCGACGAGCGTGCTGCCGAGCGGGTATGGCACGTCCGCCAGCGACGCGGTGATCACGGTGTCCTGGGGCGTGACCACCTCACCGACCTGGATCGACGACGACACCGCGGTGAAATCCACCGATCCCGCGTAGCTCGCATCCACCTCGGGGCTGGTCAGCTCCGGGATCGTCAGCCGGGCCACCCCGCCGGTGAGCGTCGGGTCCGCGCTGCCGCCATCCCATTCCACGTGCACGGTGCCGGCGGGAGTGACCGAGGTCGCGTAGTCGGCGGCGACCGTCACCGTGATGTCCGCCGGGCCGCCGACAGCGGCGGACGGGTCGGCGGTGATGGTCATGTCGGTGGTCGCGGTGAAATGCCAGGGCTGTGGATCGGAATTGCCCGATGCGACCAGCGTGCTGTCGGGGGTGAACGCGAACGAGAACTCGTGCTGGCCGGGATCGAGCACCGGCTTGTTCGTGAGACGGACCGTCCCCTGGGTCGGGTCGAAGCTCGACCGGATGACAGGTACCGGACTGCCGAGCGCGATCGTGCCGTCGTAGAACTGCACGCTGCCGCTCGGGTCGCCGTCGGGGACCGACACCTCGGCGGAGAGCAGGGGAGAGGGTCCGGCGCCGTCGATCCCGTTGCTGAGCACCGGTGCCAGCACGGTGTCGGCGAAGACCGGCGCGATGGACACCGTCGGAAGGATGGATGCGATGACCGAGACGGTGACGAGCGTCGCGACCCGGGACAGCATCCGCTTTCGCGGTGCGCGCACCCGGCGTGCCCGCGCGACCGGCGAACGCGGCGGAAAGCACAGTGCGAGCACTGTTCCGACCACCAGTATGAGCGCGAGGAGGGCGAGTGCGACGACCAGCAACGAGGCATCGGCCTGGCCCGCGCCGTCGAGGGCGGCGGATGCCGCGCTGCCGGCCCAGCTCAGGAGCGCCGACAGTGCGGCGGTCGAGATCACGAAGGCCGCCAGCATCCGCGCACGGCGTCGCACGATCTCCCAGGCGGCCCGTAGCAGTTCGCGGACGGAACCCGGTCCCTCATTTGCCGCCGCGAGCGTGGCCGGGAGCATCACGAGTGCGGCGACCACGGGCAGCAGCGGGATCGCCGCGACCAGGGCGCGACGCACGCCCGGTCTGCGGCGCAGGCGCAGCACTGCAGCCACCACCAGGGCGGCGACCACGACGACGGGCCCGGCGAGCAACAGTACGAGCATCGCGACCAGCACGGCGAGCAGCGCGACAACGAGGCGCGGGAGGGTGCGCAGGGCGCCGGCGAACGCGGCGCCCAGTCGCGCACCGGACTCGATGCGGGCGACGGTGAGCACGCCGACCAGCAGGTCCGCCACGGCGATGAGCGCGATGAGCACGACCACGGATGCCGCCCAGGCGAGCGCACCGGTCACGCTCTGCGACAGGCGGGTTCCGACGGCCAGGCCGAAACCGAGCAGGATCGCGATCGCCAGCAGCGGCGCGGCCAGCACGCTGATGCCCGCGGCAGCGGCGGCGACCGCCAGTCGCGGGCGCAGGCCGGCGCGAAGCCTGCCTCCCAGAAGGGTGAGAATAGCCAACACGGCCCCCCAGCCGAATCGAACTGCACGTGCATACAACTCGTCGTGGCGAGCTGAAGTCGATGGTAGGTGCGCCGCTCGGGTGCGACAAGCCTCCCGTTCGGGGCGGCGCACGCTAGGGCTGGGTGACCTGCTGGGTATACAGCTGCGCGTACATGCCGCCGGCCGCGAGCAGCCCGTCGTGTGTTCCGCGCTCCACGACCCGACCGCCGTCGATGACGAAGATGACGTCTGCGGCGACGATCGTGGAGAGCCGGTGCGCGATCGCGATGGTGGTGCGCCCACGTGATGCCGCGTCGAGCGCGTGCTGCACGACGCGCTCCGAGATGGAGTCGAGGGCGCTGGTGGCCTCGTCGAGGATGAGCACGCGCGGGTCCTTCAGCAGCACGCGGGCGATCGCGATGCGCTGCTTCTCGCCGCCGCTCAGTCGATAGCCACGTTCGCCGACGAGGGTGTCGTAGCCGTCGGGGAACGACACGATCGTGTCGTGGATGTTCGCGGCCCGCGCGGCCGTCTCCAGCTCGGCGTCTGTCGCGCCGGGCTTCGCATAGCGCAGGTTCTCGGCGATCGAGGCGTGGAACAGGTAGGTCTCCTGGCTGACGATGCCGATGTTGGAGACCAGCGACTCCTGCTCCAGCTCGCGAACGTCGTCCCCGGCGAACCGGATGCGGCCGCCGGTCACGTCGTGGAACCGCGGGATGAGATAGGAGACCGTGGTCTTGCCGGCACCGGACGGCCCCACGAATGCCGCGAACTGGCCGGGCTCGATGTCGAACGAGACCCCCTTGAGGGTCGGCGGGGCGTTGCCGCCGGCATCCGGATACGAGAAAACGACGTCCTCGAACTCGACCCGGCCGAGGTGGCGACGGTCCACGGGGTGGGCGTTCGGGGCGTCGACGATGGCCGGCACGAGGTCGAAGTACTCGAAGATGCGGGCGAACAGCGCCTGCGAGGTCTGCAGGTCGAGCGCGACGCGCATGAGGCCGAGCAGCGGCCACATCAGCCGCGCCTGCACCGTCGTGAATGCGACGATCGTGCCGGCGGTCACGGCGCTGTCCCCGCGGAGCAGCAGCCAGGCCGCGCAGATGTAGATGACCGCGGGAATGATGGCCAGGAAGATCTGCACCATCGCGAAGAACCACTGGCCGCTCATCTGCTCGCGCACCTGCAGCCGCACCTGGTTGTCGTTCTCGCCGGAGTACCGGCCGATCTCGGCCTTCTGCTGGTTGAAGCTCTTCGCGAGGAGGATGCCGGAGACTGAGAGCGTCTCCTGCGTGATCGCGGTCATGTCGCTCAGCGACTCCTGCGTCTTGGTCGCGATCTTCGCCCGCACCCGGCCGACCCGGCGCTGCGCGATCACGAGCAGCGGCATCAGGATGAGCGCGACGATGGTGAGCTGCCACGACAGCACGAGCATGGAGACGAAGGCGGCGATGACCGTCACGGTGTTGCCGAGCACGCTCGCGATGGTGTTGGTGAGCACGCTCGAGACGCCACCGACGTCATTCTGCAGGCGCGACTGGATGATGCCGGTCTTGGTGCGCGTGAAGAACGCCAGCTCCATGCTCTGCAGGTGCGTGAAGAGGTTCACCCGCATCGAGCCCATCACCCGATTGCCGACGGTGGCGGTGAGGTAGGTCTGCCAGACGCCGAGTGCGGCCGATGTGACATAGATGAGGATCATCAGGGCGACGATCTTGATGAGCACCGGGAAGTCGGGATGCCCGGCCTTCGGGAACAGCCCGGCGTCGAACGCGGTCTTGGTCAAGAGGGGCGGCAACACCGTGAGACCCGCGCCGATGACGACCAGGATGCCGGTGATGACCAGGGCGAACCGGTGCGGCCGGAACAGTGCCGCGATGCGCGGAAGAAGGTCCGGAATTCTCGGGGCCTGGGCATTGCGCGCCCGCTGGGCGTCGGCATCCCTCGGCCTCATCCCGCCGCCACGCATTCCGCTCACCCGTTCACCCTAGGTGGCGCGGACGACGGGGGTGCCGCGTATTCGCGCTGGGCTGAACGCACCGCCGAAAAGGACGATGGGCGCCCCCGTAGCACGGGAACGCCCATCGGTGTTCTACTCAGCCTTCGCACGGGTGCTGCCGGCTTTTCGGGGGTCGGAACGCTCCTCGTGCGCGGCACACGGAACCCAGGGCCAGGCAGAGGGTAAGACTGTCTGGAACTAGTGCCGGAGCGAGTACACGTCCGATAAACCTGTTTGCGATGCGGCTGGGTGGGCCACAGCACGCCGGTCCCCCATACTGCGGACCAGCGTCCTCATTATGGTGGACAGCACGCCCGGCACGCAAGTAGTCTCGTCCGAGGGGGACACATGCAGGACAGCTGGGACTTTGCCGCTCTTGAAACGGCGATAGCCGACGTGCGCGCTGCCGAGGGCGAGAGAGCCGTACTGGGCCTCATCGCCAAGAGCTGGCCGAGCGTCTCGACCACCGACGGCAGTCGGCTGCGCGACCTCATCGAGAGCGTCGATCACGATGAGTGGAACGACGATCCGTGGATCATCGCGGCGATGGGTGCGAGCTACCGGTCGCTCGGCACGAAGAGCCGTTCCGCCGCGCTTCCCTGGTTCCACACCGCCCAGTCACTGCTCGATGCCGACCCGGACGCCTCGGTCTCGACGCGGGCGAACGTGGGCGTGCACCACGCGGCCGCGCTGCGTTCGGTCGGCAGGTTCGAGGATGCCCTGCGGATCGCGCTCGCGGCCAGGGAGCTGCTCGACGCCGACCTCACCATGCGCCCGGCGCTCCGCATCCGCGCACAGGCCAAGGCCGCCCTGCAGATCGGGCTGCTCGAGCTTCATCTCGGCCGGTACGACGGCGCGCTCGTCGACCTCAGGCTCGCGTACGGCCTCGAGGGGGAGCTCACCCGCTCCGAACTCGTCGAGTGTCTTGCCGGCGTGGCCTTCCAGCGCTACGCGGCCGGGGAGTTCCCGTCCGCCCTCGACTTCATCGCCAGGGCACGCGTCGCGAGCGGTGACAGCGGCCTGCTGGCCAGCCGCTTCGGCGCGCTCGCCCTCATCGCCGAGCTCATGGTCGCCATCGAACAGAACCGGCCCGGCGATGCGCTGGCCCTCCACCCCCTGGTGCGTGCCGCGTCCATGAACAGCGACTGGACCGCGCACGCCCACTACGCCATCGGCACGACCGCCGCCATCACCGGCACGCAGATCGAAGGACTCGATGAGCTCGCGAAGGCGATCGAGGCCGCCCGCGACTGGCAGGGCGACCCCAGCGTCACCACCGTCAGCGAGGGCATGCGCGGCGTGCTGTTCATGCAGCTCGGCGAGACCCGCGAGGCACTGTCGATATTCGGCCGGCTGGACCCGACCGAGAACCACGCCAACTGCCCCGGGCGATTCATCGCGGGCATCCGGTTCGCCTCCGGCGACATGGAGGGGGCGCTAGCGGCGCTGGAGGTCTGCGAGGCGGTCGGCGACATCCACTCGAAGCGCACCATGATCGATGTGCTCATGCTGCGGGCGGCGGCGAACTACGAGCTGGGCGCGAATGTCGTCGCCGACGTCGCGTTCGACCGGGCACTCCTGTACGCCAGCCAGAGCGGCATCCGTACGCCGTTCCTGCTGCTGCCCGCGCCGGTGATGCGGCGGATGCTGAGCCGGGCCGCGGACCGCAACCAGCCGGAGGCGGTGCACGGCATCCTCGCCGAACTGCAGGTCGGGAACGACACGCCCCTCACCGGACCGGTCGACGCCCTCAGCCAGCGCGAGCTGGACATCGCGCGCCAGCTCTACCTCGACAAGACGGTCAACCAGATCGCGGCCGAGCTCTTCATCTCGGCGAACACCGTCAAGACCCACCTGCGCAGCATCTACCGCAAGCTGGATGCCACGAACCGCACCGAGGCGATGCGCCGTGTGCGCGAACTGGGCCTGCACCTCGAGATCACCCCGCTCTAGCGGTCAACCAGCGACGCGGGCCCGCCGGAATCTCTTCCGGCGGGCCCGCGTGCGGTGATGCGGTGGACTACTTGAGGGTGACGGTGGCGCCGGCCTCTTCGAGCTGGGCCTTGGCCTTCTCGGCGGTCTCCTTGTTGACACCCTCGAGCACGGTGCCGGGGGCGCCATCCACGACGGCCTTGGCCTCGCCGAGGCCGAGGCTGGTGAGCGCGCGAACCTCCTTGATGACCTGGATCTTCTTGTCGCCGGCCGCCTCGAGAACGACGTCGAAGGAATCCTTCTCCTCGACCTCTTCGGCTGCGCCACCGGCGCCACCGGCAGCCGGAACTGCTGCGGCGGCAACGGGTGCCGCGGCGGTGACCTCGAAGACCTCTTCGAACTTCTTGACGAACTCGCTCAGCTCAATGAGCGTGAGGCCCTTGAAGCCTTCGATGAGCTCGTCGCTTGTCAGCTTTGCCATGATGTTTCTCCTTGTTTCTTGACCGATTGCCGCGCCGTGTCAGCCGTGTGGCTACTGCGCGGATTCCTGCTTCGCGCGCAGCGCGTCGACGGTGCGAACCGCCTGCGCGAGGGGCGCGTTGAACATGTACGCCGCACCGAACAGCGACGCCTTGAAGGCGCCGGCCAGCTTCGCCAGCAGCACCTCCCGGGACTCGAGGTCGGCCAGCTTGATGACCTCTGCCGCGCTGAGCGGGTTACCGTCGAAGTAACCGCCCTTGATGACCAGCAGGGGGTTCGCCTTGGCGAAGTCGCGAAGACCCTTCGCGACGGTGACCGGGTCACCGTGCACGAACGCGATCGCGGACGGCCCGACAAGCTCGTCGTCGAACGACGAGATGCCTGCAGTGTTGGCCGCGATCTTGGTCAGCGTGTTCTTCACCACGGCGTAGGTTGCGTTCTCGCTGAGGCTTTTGCGCAGCTGCTTGAGCTGTGCCACAGAGAGGCCGCGGTACTCGGTGAGCAGAACGGCGGTCGAGGTGCGGAAGGATTCCGTCATCTCGGCAACCGAAGCTTCCTTGTTCGCCATGAGTGGCTCCTAGTTCGTTGTTGTCATGTGCCAGACGCTTAAACAACAAATGCTCCGGCGCAAGCGCACGGAGCAGAAGACTGTCTCGATACACCTGCGCAGGATGTCGCTCTCGCGAACCTTCGATCAGCACACCCTCACGGGCACACCGATAACCAGCGGTCTTTGGCTCCGTACAGGCTACGCGATGCGCGCAACCGTTGCAAACCCGCCCCTCCGCCTCCTCCTTTTCCGTGAGGGGCCCGAAATGGTTGTGGGCCGATCAGCAACCATTTTCGCCCCTTCGCGGAGGAGGTGCAGAGTTCAGCTGCCGGTCATACAGACCCGTGCTCGTTTCGTAGGTGACCGTCCCTGCGATTCGACTCCGGGCCCGGCTCCCTGACTACGCGGCTTGGCGAGTTCTCTCGCCTTCGCGCCAATGAGCAGAAACGTCGCCAGCAGCCAAAGCAGTCCTATTGCTGGGGACTGCTGAGGGCTTTGGTTATTCGTTGACCTGCCCCTTGCTTCGGTTACCCGATGGTCGGTCAGTGCAAGAAACGAAAAACCAATGCTGCCACTCCGGCAGTGCGGCAAGCACGAAGAACGCTCGTTGCACAATCGGAGGGATGTTAGTGCCCAAGGACTCTCCGTTCGCCGCCTCTTGATAGCAATCGATCCCGGATGCACCCAGCCCAAGACCGAGCGCCAACCCACCGGCAACCGGCGCAATTTCCGGCTGGACTATTATGGATTCAGATATCTCCCCACCAATACACTCCTGATGAGTCACGCCAAAGTCGATCTGGGAGTATTCCCATCGGTTCTCCGAGGTCCCAGACGGCAGCAAATTCGCCGAATTCCTCCGGAGAAATTTGATCGATTGAGAGATCGGTGGGATATCCCATATATGCCGGCGACGATCTCACACGCCTCATCCCTATCCGCCCATCACCCCATGGCGGCAAGTAGACGACGCTGAATGAGTCAAACGGTCCAACC
>FSWJ01000442.1_pt1 | contig 153008 bp, 167 predicted proteins | sample 1637851 | NCBI WGS metagenome assembly FSWJ01 (sample SAMEA3914789, study PRJEB12502) | metagenome | biome: forest; material: soil | place: Canada | collected 2011-07-03 | depth 0.3 m | reverse complement strand
TGGACGCGGTCGTGATCGGCGGGGGCATCACCTCTCTCGGGGAGCCGCTCATCGCGATGGTGCGCGCCTGCCTCGATCGCTGGGCGGACGCCTCGCCGTTCATCGCCTCGCTCGAACTGTCGCGGCGGGTCGACCTGGTTCCGCCGGGTTTCCCGGCGGCCGCGGTGGGCGCGGCCCTGGTGGGGATGTCGACCGAAGCGAGCACCGCGCACTGAGCCGAGACCGGTCGCGCGGTCGCGGTAGCGTTGGAGAGTCATGGAAATCGTCATCCTGCCCACAGCCGATGAGGTCGGCCGAGTCGCCGCCGCGAGGATCGCCGCGCTGGTGAGCGCCAACGCCGAGAGCGTGCTGGGTCTCGCGACCGGCTCGTCCCCGCTCGGAATCTACGCCGAGCTCGCCAAAGCGGTCGCCGCCGGGCGGCTGGACTTCGGCCGGGTGCGCGGCTTCGCGCTCGACGAGTATGTCGGGATTCCCGCCGACCATCCGCAGAGCTACTCCGCTGTGATCCAGTCGGAGGTGGTCGAGCCGCTCGGCATGGATCCCTCGCTGGTACGGGTGCCCGACGGTCGTGCAGGCGATCTCGCCGCAGCGTGCCTGGCATACGAGCGGGATATCGCGGATGCGGGCGGAGTCGACCTGCAGATTCTCGGAATCGGCGCGAACGGGCACATCGGGTTCAACGAGCCCACCTCGTCGTTCGCATCGCGCACCCGCATCAAGACGCTGGCCGAGCGCACCGTCATCGATAACGCGCGCTTCTTCGACAGCCCGGAACAGGTGCCAACGCACTGCCTGACGCAGGGCCTCGGCACCATCATGGAGGCCCGGCAGGTGCTGCTGGTCGCCCAGGGCGAGCAGAAGGCGGATGCCGTGGCGGCCGCCGTGGAGGGTCCCGTCTCGAGCATGTGGCCGGGCTCGCTGCTGCAGCACCACGAGCACGCGACCATGGTGATCGATGAGGCCGCCGCGTCGAAACTGCGCCTCGCCGACTACTACCGCTACGTCTACGCGAACAAGCCGGCCTGGCAGCGGGTGCCGGCGATCGACTAGCGCGACGCGTTCTCGACGATCGCCGAGTAGGTCTGGGCGAGAGCGGCCATCGAACGGTCGTAGGAGGCCTGGGCGACGCCGGTGAACAGGCAGTCGACGACCATCAGCTGCGCGATGCGCGAGCCGAGCGCACCGGAGCGGAAAGCGTTCTCTCTCGCGGCGGTGGTGAGCACGATGTCGGCGGCGATTGCGACAGGGGAATCGGCGAAGTTGGTGATCACGATGGTGCGCGCGCCCGTCTTGCGGGCCAGTTCGACGTAGGAGAGCGTGTCTTTGGTGGCGCCGGAATGCGAGATCGCGATGGCCACACAGTCGGCGTCGAGCACGCTGGCTGAGGTCCACGCCGAGTGGGCGTCGTCCCAGCCGAGGGTGGTGAGCCCGATGCGGGTGAGCTTCTGCTGGAGGTCCAGTCGCACGACGGAGCTGGCGCCCACGCCGAACACGTCGATGCGCCGTGCCCCGACCAGCACGTCGACGGCGCGCTGGAGCGCGTCGAGATCGAGGTTCGTGGCGGTGTCGGCGATGGAGAGGGTCTCGTTGAGCGCGATCTTGGCGACCACGTCATCCAGCCGGTCGCCGCGATCGATGTCCTTCGTGTCGACCAGTCGGGAGTCGACCCCGATGGATTCGCGGGTGGCCTCGCGGGTCAGGTCGATGCGCAGGTCGCGATAACTGTCGTAGCCGATGCGCTTGCAGAATCGCACCACCGAGGTGGTGGAGGTCTCACACCGCTCGGCCACCTGCGCGATGGAAAGGCCGGCCGCGCCGGCCGGATCGGCGAGGAAGAGTTTGGCGATGCGCGCCTCGGACGGTCGCAGTGAGGGAACGGCTGCGCGGATGCGCACCAGCAGCAACCGGGAGTCGGGACGGGTCTCCGCAACGCTCATTGTCGCCTTCCCTTCGATGGTGGAACTCTATTCAATACCGCTCGGCGAGACGGGAGCGAGGGCAAGAAGTTACGCATTTGAAACATTCAGGGTAAGTTTCTGACCTATTCTGAACTCAATCGCGATCCATCGGGTCGCTGGTGAGTCAAACCCTGCATCAAGAGCGAAAGGGAAACACATGCACAGTGCACATCGCACCGCGGCGAAGTGGATGACCGTGACCGGTATCGTCGCCGCCGTGGCGATCGCCGTGGTCGGCTGTTCCGCATCGACGCCAACCGCTTCGGCGAAGCCCAAGACCGGCGGCGACATCGTCGTCGGGATCACCACCGACGTCGTCACCCTCGACCCGTGGAAGGCCACCCAGTTCCAGGACGTCTACGACGTGCTTCCGAACATCTACGGCACGCTCACGGAGTTCGACCAGAACCTTAACGTCGTTCCCGGTCTCGCGAAGTCCTGGGACGTCTCGAAGGACGGACTGACCGTCACCCTGCACCTCAGAACGGGTGTGAAGTTCCAGAGCGGCGCGCCGTTCACCTCGGCCGACGTCGTCTCCTCGCTGACCAAGATCATGGACCCGACCACGGTGGCCGTCGCACGCACGACGCTCGCCAACGTCACCAAGGTCACCGCACAGGGCGATGACGCAGTAGTGCTCACACTCGGAAGCCCCGACGCGAGCCTGCTCGCCGGTCTCGCCAGCATCAACACGGCGATCCTGTCCTCTGCCGACACCGAGGCGGGCATTCTCACCGCGCCGGACGGCACCGGACCGTACAAGTTCGAGTCGCGTGTGGCGGGCCAGTCGCTCACCCTCACCGACAACACGAGCTACTGGCGGTCGAAGCCGACACTGTCGAGCGTGCAGTTCCGGGTGATCCCGGCGGTGCAGTCGATCGTCTCCGCCATGCAGGCCGGCAACATCCAGATCGCCTCGATCGACGACCCGGTGGTCGCGAAGACGGCCAAGGCGTCCGGCCTCGCCGTCGCCTCGACCCCGCAGCTCGCGTACCACGCCCTGCAGCTCAACGCGACGAAGAGCGACCTGAGCAACGTCGATGTGCGCCTGGCCATCCAGTGCGCCGTCGACCGCAAGGCCGTGCTCGACACCGCCGCCCTCGGCGCCGGTACCATCACGGGCCCGATCACCGCACCCGCGTACAAGTCGGACCCGAACGACCAGCCGTGCCCCACGCAGAACATCGCGAAGGCGAAGTCCTACCTCGCCAAGGCGGGCAAGTCGAGCGGCGTCACCATCGACACGATCGTGTCGACCGGCGAGTACTCCACCTCGGTGGATGAGGCGCAGGCCGTGAAGTCGCAACTGGCGAAGGCGGGCATCACGCTCAACCTTGAGGTGCTCGACTCCAACGCCTACATCGCACGCTGGCTCGCCGGCAACTTCGACGCGGCGCTCGCCCTCAACGGTGGAAGCCCCGACCCGAACACGATGTACGGTCGCTACTTCACCAGCACGGGCAACCTGAACAAGGTGGCCGGCTACTCCTCGCCGACGCTGGACCAGCTGTTCGTGCAGGGTCGCTCCACCACCAACACGGCCGACCGCAAGGCGATCTACAAGAAGATCTCCGAGCAGCTGACCGACAACGCGGCATGGGTGTGGCTGTTCAGCAGCTACGAGTACACCCTCAGCACGAAGAGCGTGGCCGGCTTCACGCCGATGGCCAACAACTCGCTGCAGTTCCTGCGCGACACGACGGTCACCAAGTAACACTCGACCGCCACCGCTCAATCTGAAACGGTGGGGTGCAGGCCACTCGCCTGCACCCCACCGGAGGGATCCATGTTCAGAAAAGTCGTCGGCAGCGCGCCGGCCCGCAAGCTGCTCGAGACGGTGATCACCCTGCTCGGGGTGGCGATCGTCGTCTTCATCATGCTGCGCGCCATCCCGGGCAACCAGATCGGCGCCAACCTCGGCACGGAGGCCGCGGCACTCACGCCGCCGCAGAGGCTGGAACTCGAGCACTTCTACGGTCTCGACAAGCCACTCATCGTGCAGTTCTTCAGCTGGCTCGGTGACATCTTCACCGGCAACCTCGGCTTCTCGGCGCAGTCGCAGGAGAGCGTGCTCGACATGACCGCGAAGTCACTGCCGGTCACCGTGGAACTCGCCATCATCGCGATCATCATCGGGCTGCTCATCGGAGTGCCGCTCGGGATGCTGTCCGCGTCGCGGGTGAACACGGCCTGGGACGGCGTCGGCCAGGGCATCGGCCTCGCCGGCCTCTCCATCCCCGCCTTCCTGCTCGCGGCCGCCCTGCTGGCGCTCGCCGCGCAGTTCCTTCATTTCAACCCCAATGGCGCGGGCTTCGCGACGCTGCTGCAGAATCCCGGGCTCAACCTCCAGCAGATGCTCATGCCGGCGCTCGTGCTGGGGTTCGGCCTCGCCGCTCCCATCATGCGCACGGCGCGCAGCGCACTGCTCGAGATCCGCACGCAGGACTTCGTGCGCACCGCGAAAGGCAAAGGCGTTTCGCGCCTGCGCATCCAGTTCGTGCACGTGCTCACGAACGCACTCGTCCCCATCGTCACGATGACGGGGCTGCAGTTCGGGTACCTGCTCGGCGGCGCCGTCGTGGTCGAGCAGATCTTCTCCATCCCCGGCATCGGCAGGCAGGTGCTCAACGGCATCAACGACAAGGAGTACGCGGTCGTGCAGAGCAGCGTGCTCGTGATCGCCCTGGTCTTCGTGATCGTGAACCTGTTGACCGACCTCCTCTACCGCGTCATCGACCCCCGGGTGCGCGCCTCGTGACCGGCCTCATGGTCACCTCCACTCGGCCGGGCGCTGACCGGGTGGGGCGCGTGATGCGCCGTCTCATCGCCAGCCCCAGCGGCGCGGTGGGCGCCGTGCTCACAGTGATCGTGCTGGTGCTCGTCGTGCTCTCCGTCCTCCACAGCTTCGGCGACCCGATCGCCCAGGATGCCGCCGCCAGCCTGCAGGGGCCGTCGGCCGCGCATCCGTTCGGCACCGATCGCTTCGGGAGGGACCTGCTCGCCCGTTGCGCCGCCGGCCTCGCGAACTCGCTGCTCGTGTCGGCCGTCGCCGTGGCTTTCGCGACGGTGATCGGCACGGCCGGCGGTCTCGTCGCCGGCTTCTTCCGCCGGGCGCCCGAGCGCGTGATCGGCTCGATCACGAACATCCTGTTCGCGTTCCCGCCGCTGCTCCTCGCCCTTGCTCTCGCCTCCGCGTTCCAGCGCACCTGGTTCACCATCGCGGTGGCGATCGGCGTGGTCTACGTACCGATCTTCGTTCGCGTCACCCGCGGGCCCGTCCTGTCGCTGCGGGAGGCGGACTTCGTTCGCGCGGCCACGGGGCTGGGCATGGGGAGGGCGCGAGTGCTGTTCGGGCACATCCTGCCCAACATCACCTCGATCCTCATCGTGCAGGTGACGCTGTCACTCTCCTGGGCCGTGCTCACCGAGGCGTCACTCAGCTTTCTCGGACTCGGCACGCCGCCGCCCGCACCGTCACTCGGCTCGATGGTCTTCGACGCGAGCACGCTCGTCTACATCGCACCGTGGACCATGATCGCGCCCGGTGCCGTGCTCGTCATCTTCGTCGTCGGCCTCAACCTGCTGGGTGATGGCCTGCGCGACGCACTCGATCCGAAGAACAGGGGATAACTGGTGGACGACACCGAGAACACCGAGGCCTTCAGCACCACCGAGGCGTTCGGCGCGCTGGGCACCGAGCGGGCGGACCCGCGGTTCGCGGAGGTGGACACGATGTCCGTCGCCGAGGTGGCCGCGCTCATGAACGACGCAGACGCGACGGTCCCGGCGGCCGTGCGCGCGGCCTTCGGCAGCATCGTGCCCGCCATCGAGGGGGCATCCGCGCGGGTGGCGGCCGGTGGCCGGCTCATCTACGTGGGCGCGGGGACACCCGGTCGAATCGGTGTGCTTGATGCCTCGGAAGCACCTCCGACGTTCGGCACCGACCCGTCCCGGGTCTTCGCCATCATCGCCGGCGGTGAGGGCGCGATCGTCTCGTCGATCGAGGGCGCCGAGGATGACGCTCCCGCGGGCGTCGCCGCGATCGACCGGTCGGGCGCGGGACCTGAGGACGTGGTGATCGCCCTCGCCTCGAGCGGCAGGACCCCCTTCGTGGTGGCCGCGGCGGCGCGCGCGCGTGAACGCGGCGCGCTCACCGTGGGAATGTCGTGCAATGCGGACACGCCGCTCAGCGCCGTGGTGGACCACCCCATCGAGGTGCTCGTGGGTCCGGAGATCATCAGCGGGTCGACCCGGCTGAAGGCCGGCACAGCACAGAAACTGGTGCTCAACATGTTCTCGACGATCTCGATGATCAGGGCGGGCAAGACCTACGGCAACCTCATGATCGACGTGCGGCCGACCAACCTGAAGCTGCGCGAGCGCGCGACCAGGATCGTCGAGACGATTTCCGGGGCCGATCGTGCCGCGGCACTGGACGCGCTCCATGCCACCGGGTTCGAGCTGAAATCGGCCATCGTGATGCTGCGGCGCGGTGTCACGCCCGACGCGGCGAACGAGCTACTGGCACGCCACGACGGCCAGCTGCGGGCCGTGCTCGACGAGGTGCACTCGTGAGGGTGCTCGGCATGATCTCGGGAACGTCGCACGACGGTATCGACGCCGCCGTGGTCGACTTCGAGCCGCAGGGCGCCACCCTCCGCGGCGTGGTCGTGCACAGCTCGAGCGTTCCCTACGACCTGGCGCTGCGGGCTCGTCTCGTCGCAGCGCTCCCACCCTCGCCGACCACCTTCTCCGAGGTGTGCGAACTGGACACGCTCATCGGACAGGCCTTCGCCGCCGTCGCGGCGGACGTCATCCGCCAGACCGGACCCGTGGACCTGGTCTGCTCGCACGGCCAGACCGTGTTCCACTGGGTGAGGGATTCCACGGCCCTCGGCACCCTGCAGGTCGGCGAGCCGGCCTGGATCGCGGCGGCCGCGGCCGCACCGGTGGTGTCGGATGTGCGCATCGCGGACATCGTGAACGGCGGCCAGGGTGCGCCGCTGGTCTCGATCATGGATGCCCTGCTGCTCGCGGCCGTGCCCGGCACGGCGGCGGCGCTCAACCTCGGCGGCATCTCGAACATCACCGTGGTCGCCGATAACGCGCCGATCGCCTTCGACATCGGCCCGGCGAACGCCCTCATCGATGCCGCCGTGGTCGCCCGCGGTGCGAACGATCTCGGCTTCGACGCGGATGGCGCCATCGCGGCCGGGGGAACCATCGATGAGCGGCTGCTCGCCGAGCTGCTCGATGAGCCGTACTACGCGCTGCCGACACCGCGCAGCACGGGCAAAGAGCTCTTCCACTGGCCCTATGTCGAGGCCGCGCTGGCGCGCACGGGAAGCACCCCGTCCACCGCCGACCTGGTCGCGACGCTGACCGAGCTCACCGTGCGCACGGTGGCCACCGAGGTGCGCAGGGCGGGCGTGACGACCCTGGTGGTGTCCGGCGGCGGCGTGCGCAATCCGGTGCTGATGGCCGGCCTCGAGCGCGAACTGGCCACGGTGACGATCGTGCGATCGGACGAATTCGGGGCTCCGAGCGACGCGAAGGAGGCGATCGCGTTCGCGCTGATCGGGTGGCTCACCGCCCACGGCCTGCCCGGAACGCTTCCGAGCGCGACCGGCGCCTCGGTGCCGAGCGTGCTCGGCTCGATCACGCCAGGCCCCCACGGGTTCGGCATCGTTCCCGCGGTCACCGCACCGATCGCGCTGGCGTTGGAGGCAGGCGCATGACCGACGGGGACCTGCTCGTGGTCGAGGACCTCCGCGTCTCCGTCATGCCGAGCGGCCGGCGCCACGCGGCGGACGGCCAGGAGATCGTGCACGGCATCGACCTCGCGGTACGCCCCGGCGAGACGATCGGGGTCGTGGGGGAGAGCGGCTCCGGCAAGTCGGTGACCATGCTCGCGCTGCTGCGCCTCCTGGAGGACCCGCTCGCCCTCACCGGGGGACGCGTGCTGTTCCAGGGCCGAGACCTCGCCTCGCTGGGCGAGAACGAGCTGAGAGAGCTTCGCGGCCGCGACATCGCGATGGTCTACCAGGACCCGATGACCTCCCTCAACCCGCTGATGCGGGTCGGCGACCAGGTGCGCGAGGTGCTCCTCGTGCACGGCGTGCACAAGGCCGAGGCGCAGGAACGCACCCTGGAGCTGTTCCGTCGCGTGGGCATCCCCGACCCCGAGCGCACGTCACGCGCCTACCCGCACGAGTTCTCCGGCGGAATGCGCCAGCGCATCGTCATCGCGATGGCACTGGCGCTCAGCCCGGCGCTGCTGATCGCCGACGAGCCGACCACCGCGCTCGACGTCACCATCCAGCAGCAGATCCTGGCGCTGGTGGCCGAGCTGAAGGACGAGCTCGGGATGACCACCATCTGGGTCACGCACGACCTGGGGGTGGTCGCGCGGCTCGTCGACCGCGTGATCGTGATGTACGGCGGAACGATCGTGGAAGACGCGCCGGTGGACCGGCTGTTCGCCGCACCGCAGCATCCGTACACCCGCCGGCTGCTCGCCTCACTGCCGAACCCGACCGACGACGAGCGTCCGCTGCTCGCGCAGATCCCGGGGCGGCCGCCGCTGCCCGGCGAGGTCGTCGTCGGCTGCCCGTTCCGCGACCGTTGCCTGGAGGCCCGCGAGGTCTGCTACACCACGCCGCCGCTCATCCAGCGCGGCGAGAGCAGGGCGGCATGCTGGGTACCGCCGGAGGAGTGGACGTCATGAGTCTCGTCGCGACCGGCCTGGTCAAGCACTATCCCGTGCGCGGTTCGGATGGCGTGGTGCACGCGCTCGATGACGTGTCGCTCGAACTCGCCGCGGGCGAGACGCTCGGAATCGTCGGCGAGTCGGGCTGCGGCAAATCGACCCTCGCCAAGGTGCTCGTGCGCCTCGAGGATCCGACCAGCGGCACCGTCGTGCTCGACGGCACCGATCTCACCGCGCTCTCCGGGGCGGAACTGCGCCGGCAGCGGCGCCGCATCCAGATGGTGTTCCAGGACCCGTACTCGTCGCTGAACCCGCGCAAGTCGATCGGGTCGGCGCTCGAGGAGGTGCTCGTGGTGCACCGCTTCGGTGCCAGCGCAGCCGATCGCCGCGCACGGGTGAGCGAACTGCTCGAGCTCGTCGGCCTCTCGCCGACGTTCGCGGCGCGGCTGCCCCATGAGCTGTCGGGCGGCCAGCGGCAGCGGGTGGGTATCGCGCGGGCGCTCGCCGTGGAGCCGAGTGTGCTCATCCTGGACGAGCCCGTCTCGGCGCTCGACGTCTCCGTGCGTGCCGAAGTGATGAACCTGCTCACCGACCTGCAGACGCGGCTCGGACTGAGTTTCATCTTCATCAGCCACGACGTCTCGATGGTGCGCCAGATCAGCGACCGGGTGGCGGTGATGTACCTCGGCCGGATCGTGGAACTGGGGGGATGGAAAGCGGTCCTCGACGAACCGCTGCATCCGTACACCGAGGGACTGCGGGCCTCCGTTCCCGTTCCCGACCCCTCCGTGCAGCAGGCCATTCAGGCCACCGTGCGCGGAGAGGTGCCGAACCCGGTGAACCCGCCGGCGGGATGCCGCTTCCACCCGCGCTGCCCAGCGGCGGTCGACGCATGCCTCAGCGTCATGCCCGAGCTCACGGAGATACACGAGCATCACCAGGTGGCCTGCCACGTCGCGGTCGCGGAGGGCCACCTGCCCCTGCGTGCGATAACGACGTGAGCGAGGTCACGATCCGGCCGTCCGTCCCCGGTGACCTCTCGGCCATCGTGCGGGTGTTCCTGGAATGCTGGACGGTCAGCTATGCCTCGGTCCTGCCACCCGCCGTCCTCGCCACGATGGATGAGGAATCGGCTACCCGGCTCTGGGAGGGCGCACTGGAGCGTCCGGGGACCGTGCTCGTGGCGGAGCGGGACGGCGACCTGCTCGGCATCGCCCGCTACACGGTGGCCGGCGCCGACGGCTACCTCGCCTCGCTGTACGTCTCGCCGCGCAGCCAGGGCGGCGGGCTCGGCAGCCGCCTGCTTGCGGCCGCGGAAGACGGGATGTCGGTGGCCGGCGCCCGCGTCGCTACCCTGTGGGTGTTCGCCGACAACGCACCGTCGATGGCGTTCTATTGTTCGCGCGGCTGGGAGCCCACCGGCTCGGTACGTGTCGAGGAACGGTTCGGCGCCCCGGAGGCCGGCCTCGTGAAGGTGCTGGGGTGAGTCGCTCAGCCCCGTTGTTCGTGGTGTTCGCCGGGATGGGCGCCACCGCGGCGCTGGTTCCTGCCGTGCTGCCGTCGATGGGACGCGCGGTGGGCGGCCCGGTGCTCGAGGCCGCACCGCTCCTGTTCGCCGGCCTGCTCGCCGGCGTCGTGCTCAGCCCGCTGCTCGCCCGCGCGGCCGGCGCGATCGGCGCGGTGCGCACCGGGGTCCTCGTCCAGTTCGTCGCGCTGGGCGTGCTCGCGGTCGCCGCCGACCCGGCCATGGTGTTCGCCGCGGCGGCCGTCGCGGGCTTCGGCTTCGGCATCGTCGAAGCCTGTGGAACCACCCTCGCGCGCGACGTGGGCGGAGCCGCCGCTCCCCGGATGCTCACCCTGCTGACCGCGACCGTCGCGGTGGTCGCGACCGTCGCCCCCCTGCTCGTGGTGGCGGCGGGCGCGGGCGGGTTCCGCGCCGTGCTCGCCGTCGGGGCGCTGACCCAGCTCGCCGCGGCGGCACTCGTGCGCGGTGGGAGGGGTGCCGTACCCGGCCCCGCCGTCCGCGGCCTGCCCGTACCCGTGCTGTTCCTCGGCGTGGCGCTGTTCCTCTACGTGGGGGTCGAGAGCACGCTGTCCGGGCTCTCGGCGGCGACCATCGCGAGCACCTTGCAGACGACGCCGGCGGTCGCCGCGGCCGGGACATCCGCTTTCTGGCTCCTGATGACGGCGGGACGCTTCGCGGGGGCGGCCCTGCTCGGCGCCGGCGCGCGACCGTGGATACTCGCCGGGGTCTCGCTCGGTGTCGTGGCGGTCGCGCTGTTCGCGGCCTTCGTCGCGGCAATGCCCGTCGTGGTCCTGGTCTTGCTGGGGATCTCCGTGCTCGGCTGCGGCCCCTGCTATGCGCTGCTCATCTCGGTCGCGGGATCGTCACTGCCTGCCGGGGCCGCCCTGTCGATCGCGGCGCTCATCGCGGCCGGCGCGGCCGGCGGCGCTCTGATCCCGGCCGTGGTGATCGCCACGGGCGGCCTGCGCCCGTCGGCCTGGATCCCGGCCGTGGCGGCCCTGCTCGCCGTGAGCGCCGTGGTGGCGGGGCGCCCGCGAACGGTGCTGCACTCGTGACGTCCATCATCGAGGTGCGGGTGCATCGCGTCGACGTGCCACTGCTGCGGCCGTTCGTGACGGCGGTGCGGGCGACGAGCGCGCTGGCCGTGATGCTGGTGGAGGTGATCGACAGCGACGGGCGCTCCGGGTGGGGCGAGGCCCCGGCGAGCTGGAGGGTCACCGGGGAGAGCCCGGAAAGCATCGAGGCGGTGGTAACAGGACCGCTTGCGGCGGTGATCGCCGGCCGGGACATCGTCGAGCTGCCGTCGCTCGCCGACGACCTCGCTGTCGCCGTGGTCGGCAACTCCTCCGCGCGGTCCGCCGTCGACTGCGCGCTGCACGACCTCGCCGCCCAGCACAGCGGCGTGCCTCTCGCCGTGTACCTGGGCGGCAGCACCGCCCCCGTCCGCACCGACATGACCCTGTCGGTGGACACCGCCGGCGCGCAGCTCGCCGCGGCGCGCGCAGCCATGGCCGACGGATTCGGGACGATCAAAGTGAAGGTGGGTGCCGCCGGCGATTCCATCGACGGGGTGCGCCGCCTGCGCGGGGAACTCGGGCCGGACGTCGTGCTCAGGGTCGATGCCAACCAGGCCTGGACGGCACGCCAGGCGGTCGACGTCATCAGCGCGTGGGAACGGCTCGACCTGGGCGTCCAGCTGGTGGAACAGCCCGTCGCGGCGCGCGCCATCGATGACCTCGCCTTCGTCACCGCCCGCGTCTCCACGCTCGTGATGGCTGATGAGTCGGTGTGGACGACGCACGACCTGCTCGAGATCGTACGCACCCGGGCGGCCGACCTGGTCAACATCAAGCTGGCCAAGACGGGCGGGATCAGCGAGGCTCGACGTATGCTCGAGATCGCGTCCGCCGCCGGAACCGGCGTGCTGGTCGGCTGCATGATGGAGAGCATGGTCGGTGTCGCGGCGGCGGCGAGCCTGGCGGCCGCGGGCGGACGGGCCGGCGGCGAGGGCGTCGCCTGGGGCGGCCATGTGCGCGACGCCACCCACGACCTGGACGCCGGGGCCTGGCAGACAGCATCCCCGGTCGATGGGGGCGCGCGATACCGCGGCGACCTCATCGAACTAGCCGACCGCCCCGGACTCGGCATTGACGGGCTGGCGGGGCGATGAGGCTGGAGCAGGCGGTCGCCGAAATCCTCGGAGCGTACGGGGCGGAATCACCGCCGGCCGGCGCCGTGCTCTCGGTGCTGCGCGACGGGCGACGCCACGAGGCGGTCGGCGGTCTGCGCCGGTCGGCCACGCTGGCCGGCGGCGAGGACCTGCCGATGACGGCGGAGACCGCGCTCGACCTCGCCTCGGTCAGCAAGCTGTTCACCACGGCCGCGATCATGCGGCTCGTCGGCTCGGGCCAGGTCGACCTCGACGCCGGGCTGGGGCGCTGGGTTCCGTCCGCCGGCGCCGCGGCCGGGGCGACGATCCGCCTGCTGCTGCTCCATCGAGCGGGTCTCTGGGAGTGGTGGCCGCTCTACTGCGAAGCGACCGACCGCGCCGCTGCGCACGCCTTCCTCGACACGCTTCCCCTCCGCTACGCACCGGACTCCGGGCGGCACTACTCCGACCTGGGGTTCATCATGCTCGGGCGCCTGGTCGAGGCGGTGACCGGAGTGTCCCTCGACCGGGCGGTCGACGAGCTCGTGATCGAACCGCTCGGGCTTCGCTCGACCCGTTATCGGTCGCCGGTCGCCGATGCCGTCGCCGCCGGGTCGCTCGGGGATGCGGCCGAGCAGGCGATGCTGCGCACGGGCGAGCCCTATCCCGTGCCCTACACGGTCGACGATTTCCGCCACTGGCGCACCGGCGTCATCGAGTCGGAGCCGAACGACGGGAACGCCTTCCACGCACTCGGCAGCGTCTCCGGGCACGCCGGTCTGTTCTCCACGGTGGCCGACCTGCACGCGTTCGCTGCCGCGCTCACCGAGCGCGACGATCTCTGGCACCCGAGCGTCGGCACCGGCTTCTTCGCCGACGGTCCCGACGACGGCCAGGCGCTCGGCTTCCGCAGCTACACCGCGATGATGGACGGCGAGCCCGTGCGACTGGTCGGCCACAGTGGATACACCGGAAGCGTGGTGGCGTTCGCGCCCGACCGGGCACTCACCGTCGTGCTGGCGACCAATCGCCTGCATACCGCGGGCACGGTCTCGACGAACGACCGCCTGTGGGGTACGGCGCTGGGCGCGCTTTAGAGCTTCTGTCCGTCGGCCCACACCTCGGTGACGGACCAGTCGTGGTCGAGCAGCACGGCATCCGCCGCGTAGCCCGCGGTGAGGTAGCCGTGGTGATGCTCGAGCCCGAGTGCACGGGCGGGGGTGGCCGTCAACGCGGTGATCGCCTCGCGGGCCGGGATCCGCGACTCGGCGATCGCACAGCGCAGCGCCACGTCCTGGGTGAGCGTCGATCCGGCGATCGTGTCGGTGCCGGACAGCACCGCCAGGCCGTCGCGCACGGTCACGTTGAGGCTCCCGAGCCGGTAATCGCCGTCGCTCGCGCCGGCCGCGGCCATGGCGTCGGTGATGAGCGCGACGCGGCCCGGCGCGGCCGCGAAGGTCATTGCGGCGACCTCCGGGTGCACGTGCCGTCCGTCGAGGATCAGCTCCAGTGTCACCCGCGAGTCCTCGAACGCGGCGACCACCGGGCCGGGAGCGCGGTGATGGATGCCCGGCATCGAGTTGAAGGCGTGCGTGAGCAGGCGCGCCCCGGCATCGAATGCCCGCCGCGCCAGTTCGAAGTCGGCATTGCTGTGCCCGATGGCGACGGCCACGCCGGCCTCCACCAACACGGCGATCGAGTCGAGCGCGTTGGGCAGCTCCGGCGCGATGGTGATCTGGCGGAGCGTGCCCCTGGCGGCCCCGATCAGTTGCTCCAGTTCAGCCGACGAGGGGTCGAGCAGGAAGTCCGGGTTGTGGGCGCCGCGGCGATCGGGCGCGAGGAACGGGCCTTCGAGGTGGGAGCCGAGCACGAGCGGGTCCGCGGCGGCGAGGTCGGCGATCGTGCCGAGGCTCGCGACCAGTTCGGCCAGGGGGTTGGCGACGAGGCTCAGCACGGATCGGGTGGTGCCGTGAGCCCGGTGTGCGGTGAGGGCGGCCCGGATGGCCTCCGGGCCGTCATCGTAGGCGTGCCCACCTCCACCGTGGCCGTGCAGGTCGATGAAGCCGGGCACCAGCCAGCGGCCGGCGACATCCACCGTCTCGTCCGAGCCGGGATGCCGCGGGCCCGAACCGGTCGCGACGATCGTGCCGTCGGCGACGAGCATCCAGAAGTCGTCGACCTGGCCGTGGCCGTCGAGCTTCTGCGCGCCGTGGAAGAGGGTGCTCATTCGGTTGTCTCCTCCCTGGGAGCGAATTCACGACGCCCGTTGATGACCCCGCTGGCCGCGGCGACGACGCCGAACAGCAGCCCGACGATGGGGTAGCCGAGCATGAACCAGGCGCCGACGGCGGCGCCCATGACGAAGATCTCCACCAGTACCTTGCCGACCGGGTCGACCGGGAGGACCGCCTTCGGCGAGCGGAACAGCCCCCAGACGACGGCGGCGAACAGCGGGGTGCCGATCATGAAGAACACGCCGGGGACGGGGAACGGCCAGGCGAGGTAGCCCCAGAACCCGAGCGAGAACAGGGCGAACAACTCGAGAAGGAAGCGGAGAACGTCGTTGGGAGTAATTCGCTGGGGAGATTTCGACACGCTCGATCACCGCTACCTGAAGATGATGGTGCGTCGGCCGTCCTGCAGCACACGGTTTTCGGCGAACCACTTCACGGCCTGGGTGAGCGTGCGGGACTCCTCGTCCTGGCCGATCGCCATCAGTTCAGCCGGAGTGCGCGAGTGATCGACCCGCACCACATTCTGCTCGATGATCGGGCCCTCGTCGAGATCGCTGGTGACGAAGTGCGCGGTCGCCCCGATCAGCTTCACACCACGGGCGTGCGCCTGGCGGTACGGATTGGCACCCTTGAACCCGGGCAGGAAGGAGTGGTGGATGTTGATGATGCGGCCCGCCAGCCGCTCGCAGAGCTCGGGCGAGAGGATCTGCATGTACCGGGCCAGCACCACGAGCTCGATGTCGTTCGCCTCGACGACCTCGAGCACGCGCCGCTCGAAGGCGGCCTTGTCGTCAGCAGACGCGATCGCGTGCTGCTCGAACGGCACGCCGTAGAAGGCCGCCAGTGAGGCCAGCTCCGGATGGTTGCTCAGCACCAGCGGGAGCTCGACCGGCAGCTGGCCGGCGCGCTGGCGGAACAGGATGTCGTTGAGGCAATGCGCGGCCTTCGACACGAGGACGAGCGTGCGGAGGGGGCGTCCGACGACGTCCAGTTTCACCGTCATGCCGTAGTGCTTCGCGATCGGCGCGAGTGCCGCCTCGAAGGTTTCTCGTTCGACATCCGATTCGACCTGCAGGCGCATGAAGAACGTTCCGGTGTCGTCGCTCGAGAACTGCTGCGACTCGGTGATGTTGCCGGCCGCCTCGACGATGGCGCCCGAAACCGCGTGCACGATTCCCGGTCGATCGGCGCAGGAGATCGTTACGGACCAATGAACGATCGCGGACTTGGTCATGCAGCAAGGCTACCCGCCCGGCTCGCTAGCCAGATTTTCCTGGTGGCGGGACGAACAGGTGGTCCGTGTCGACTCCCACCAGTTCGAGAACTTTCGACGAGAAGGAGATGGTTCCCACGGCCAGCACGTTCGGGCCGACGAGCAGGTCGGGCAGCTGGCTGATGTCGGCCCATTCCCACGGCCAGTCCGTGCGGTCGGGAAACGTCAGATGAGTGTCCGCGAAATCGACGAAGACGATCCTGCTCTCGATGGTCCGCAGTTCCCTGATGAACCCATCCAGATCCTTGTCGGCGCCCAATGACACCAATATCGACGACGGTATCTGCCCGAATGTTAGCCGAGCGAACTCCAGCGCCGAGACCAGGCCGTTTCGGGATATCGCGGAGTCGACGACGAGTGACGTCTCACCGAAGCTGTGCACACTCAGTCGGCCCGGGTAGGTCACCGACGCAATTGCGTCCGACAGCCGAGCACGATCGTGCTCCTCGCCCGTGATGAACTCACCGACCGCAACTCCCGCGGCGGTGCCGATGGCGGCATTCATGCGGCTGTATCCGGGCGGAAAATGGGTCGAGTTGACCTCGGCGACCGTCTCGTCGATTCGGGTCGGCACGATCCCCAGCGCTGTGGCCGTCTTCACGATGACCGACTCTGCGGGTTGCAGCTGGGAGAGGTAGTACACGAGGCTCGTCGCGCTCGTCATGACGCCGGATTTGTCCCGCGCGATGTCTGCGATCGTCGGTCCCAGAATCTCGCGGTGCTCGCCGAATATCTGGGTGATAACCAGGGCGGAGAGCGGAAAAAGCGAGAGCTCGTCGCTAAGGCCGCCCAAACCCGCCTCGATCACGACGACGTCGCAGTGCTGATCGAGAATCTCACGCAGGCCGAGCAGCATGAACAGTCCGGTCGGAGAGAGATAACCATCGTCGACGTCGACCGGAGTCACACGATCAAGCTCGTCGTCGAGCAGCAGGAGGAGCGTCCGGTAGTCCTGCTCTCGAAGGGAGCGACCGTCGACGAGAACGCGATCGAGATTGGTGACGACGCCCGGGCTCAATATGGTGCCGACTTTCAGACCCGCGGCCGACAGGGCGGCTGACGCGAACAACGCGGCAGTGCCTTTTCCCTTCGACCCGACGACTCCGACGGTGGGCACGTCTTTGAGCCGTCCTGGAATGTCCAGCTGCTCCGCGAGACCCCGCGCCCGGGTGAGGCTCCGATGGGACTCGGACCGATAGGAGTTCCACTCCCGGAACACGGTCCTGCTTTCCAGGTCGACCGTGTCCGCGCTCAGCACAGCTCGCTCCCTCGGCACTGACGCCGCGGGCATCCGCTGAGATGCGGGACCATCACGGCCACCTCCTCCAGTTCGGTTCGGAAACTCGTTCTCCGGCGAGGGTGAGGACCAGGACGATGACCGTCAGGATGGTCGCCGGAAGTATTCCGAGTCCGAGCTTGAACACCGTTATCAGGATGCCCACGATCGGGACGGTGAGGGCGATCAGGTGTCGCCGAACTCGGGACAGGACGGAACGCCGGACGACGAGGATGCTGTTTCGCGGGGCTCCCAACTCCGTCCGAAGCTTGGCGGGAACGGTGATCCGGGAATCGAGCCCAACGGTCATGCTTCGACGAAGAGGCGTCCAATCGACGATCTCCGGGGAATACGACTCGTCGTACTCCCACCGGGACTCTTCGAACGCCCTGGCCACGACCTTCCTCGGCCCCCACGTGACGTAGACCCGGTCGCCGGACTGGATCCCCAATAGCTGGCAGGTGTTCGCGGATACCCGCACGACGCCGTGCGAGTCGTCGCTGATGCTCGACTCCTCGGAAGCCAGGGTGACTCGCGGGGCGTTCAGGAACACCCGTGCCACCACCTCGAGCAGGACGAGCGGCGAGCGAAGCACCGCCTTGGCGACCCGGCGTGCACTTTCGAGCGAACGGTTTCGCGCGCGAACGGTCCCGAATGGAGCGATTTCCACCGGCGGCCGACGCTCGAACATGGTTGCGGTTATCCCGAGCATCGATCGCACGTGATAGTTCACCCGGGTGGCGTCGTCAGACTGGCCACGCGATCGTCGTGCGCTGACCCGGGTCATCGCCATCGCCCGGGTCGGGGACAGGATCAGGACGTACTTCGAGCGCGCGGCAATGGCGGATCGAATCGCGGGCCCCAGCACGATCTCGTGCGACTGCAGATAGTTGTCGATTTGAGACGGCTCGACCCTCGCCCGCACCACGTCGATAGTGAGGGTTGCGGCCGTGCCCTCCGGGTGCAGCGCGCGGAACCGGCCCGCCAGTGTCCGCGACAGCCACACCGTGGTCGACCAGCTATGGCCAGACCACTCGTCGAGAAGCTCAGTGCTTGCCGGCACGAGCCAGGTCTGCACGGATTGCGACCCGATCGCTATCCCGACCGTCGTCCACGGTTGTATGTCCCAAATCGTGAAAAACGCGGGATGAACGATCGCTGCCGGAAGTTGCCGGATGAGCGTTGGACTCGTCACGGCAACCAAGTCGACACGTGTCCGCATACCCACATGGTAGGTGAACCCGACTCAGCTGTTCTACAGAGCCGAGTGGGTCGCCGCATCGGAGTATTCTGCTTGCTGTCGCGGCGTGTGCCGTGGCCCGCGGGCGGCGCAGCGCACCACACCTGTTCGAACGGATATCGCATTGTCTGCGCGTACCACCTCGCCCTTTCCGTGGGTCGGCCTCGTCGTTCTCGCCGGGGCGATCTTCGTCTCGGTGACCAGCGAGTTCCTGCCGACCGGGCTCCTGCCCGACATGTCCCGCGACCTGCACGTGTCGATCTCGCAGGTGGGGCTGCTGGTGACGATCTTCGCCGGAACGGTCGTCGTCTCGACCACGCCGCTGGCCGCGCTCACCCGTAACCTCTCGCGCAAGTCGCTGGTCGCCGTCGTGCTGCTGGTGAACGCGGCCGGAGGCGTGCTCGCGGCGGTCGCCCCGAACTACGGGGTGCTCGTCGGTGCTCGCGTTCTGGCCGGGCTCGCGCACGGCCTGTTCTGGGCGGTCGTCGGTGCCTATGCCGCGCACCTGGTGCCGAAGCACCAGATCGGACGGGCCGTGGCGATCACGAGCGGCGGCGGCACCGCGGCGTTCGTGCTCGGCGTTCCGGTGGGGACGGCGCTCGGGCACGCGCTCGGCTGGCGGCTCGCCTTCGCGTCGATCGCGGGGGTGATGGTCGTGCTCACCGTGCTCGTCGTCCGCTTCCTGCCGCCGGTCGAGCACCGGGTCACGCTGGCGACCGGCGAGATCTCGCTGCCGGCCCGACGGGACCGTTCCCTGCCCGCGGTGATTGTCGTGTGCCTGATCATCGTCGTGATGGCGACGGGTCACAACCTGTTCTACACGTACATCGCGCCGTGGCTGATCGGCATCGCCCACTTCACCGAGTCGGCGGTCGCGCCGCTGCTCTTCCTCTACGGCGGTGCCGGCGCGATCGGACTCGCGCTCGCCGGGGTGATCGCCGACCGGCTGCCCCGCCGCGGCGTGCTCGTACTGTCGGCTGCCATCCTCGTCGCCGTGAGTGCGCTGGCCGTGCTGTCGCAGATCCCGTGGGCCGCCATCGTCGCCTTCGGGCTGTGGGGTGCGGTGTTCGGCGGCCTGCCGGCGATGTTCCAGACCCGCACGATGCACGTCGCTTCGGCGCGCGTGCGCGACCTGGCATCCGCCCTGTTCACGACGTCGTTCAACCTCGCCATCGGCGGGGGTGCGCTTCTCGGCGGCGCGCTGCTCGACCGCTTCGGGCTCGGCGTGCTGCCCTTCGTCGACGTGGCCTTCATCGTGGTGGGTCTCCTGGTGAGCGTCGTCACCAGCGCCTGGCTGGATGCCCGGGACCGGCCGTTGACACCGCCGATCCCGGAGGAGTAGCTTGGCTCTCACGGACTGAACAGGTCTGAACAGGTGCAGCACGTACAGCAGTGTTCTAGGGAGAAACCGCGTGACCACTATCGACAAACCGGCCGCGCAGCGCGGCATCGAGACCAACGGCATCAACACCATCGCCGAATCCGAGCGGAAGGGCGTCGCGCGCAGCCTGTTCTGGCCGTGGTTCGCTGCCAACGTGTCGGTGCTCGGCATCAGTTACGGCTCGTTCATTCTCGGCTTCGGCATCTCGTTCTGGCAGGCGACGGTGGTCGGCATCATCGGCATCGTCGTGTCCTTCCTGTTCTGCGGCTTCATCGCGCTGCTCGGAAAGCGCGGATCGGCACCGACCATGGTCCTCGGCCGCGCCAGGTTCGGCGTGCGCGGCAACGGGCTGCCCGCCGTGCTGTCCTGGATCCTCACCGTCGGCTGGGAGACCGCGCTCACGTCGCTAGCCGTGCTCGCGACCTCGACCGTCTTCACGCGTCTCGGCTGGGATGGCGGGGTGCTGACGAAGGTCGTGGCACTCATCATCGTGGCGGCCCTGATCGTGCTCGCCGGCGTCGCAGGGTTCGAGGTGATCATGCGGCTGCAGCTGTGGATCACGATCATCACCGGTGTTCTGACCGTCGTCTACATCATCCTGGCGCTGCCGAGCATCCATCTCGACAAGGTCGCGTCGCTGCCCGCCGGCAACGCGGCGGCGTTCATCGGTGCCCTCGTATTCGTCATGACCGGCTTCGGTCTCGGCTGGGTGAACGCGGCCGCGGACTACTCCCGCTACCTCCCGCGCACGACGAAGGGTCGTGGCGTCGTCGGCTGGACCACGTTCGGCTCATCCCTCGCCCCTGTCGTGCTGGTGATCTTCGGCCTGCTGCTCGCCGGGTCGTCCACTTCGCTCAGCAAGGCGATCGGCGCCGACCCGATCGGCGCGCTGACGTCGATCCTGCCGGTCTGGTTCCTCATCCCGTTCGCGCTCGTCGCCGTGCTGGGACTCGTCGGGGGTGCCGTGCTGGACATCTACTCGTCTGGTCTCGCGCTGCTGACCGCCGGCATCCGCATCCCGCGCCCAGCGGCTGCGGGCATCGACGGCATCGTGATGATCATCGGCTCGATCTTCGTGGTGTTCTTCGCCACCAGCTTCATCGCGCCGTTCGAGGCCTTCCTGGTCACTCTCGGGACCCCGATCGCCGCCTGGTGCGGCATCATGCTGGCCGACGTGATCCTGCGCAAGAAGCCGTACTCCGAGAAGGATCTCTACAGCTCGAAGGGCCGCTACGGCAGTGTGCAGTGGCTGCCGATCGCGCTCATCGTCATCGGCACCGGAATCGGCTGGGGTCTCATCACCAACACCTACGGTGTTCCCAGCTGGCTGAACTGGCAGGGCTACCTGCTCGGGCCGTTCGGGCTCGGCGGTCAGACCGGGGCCTGGGCATACGCGAACCTCGGTGTGCTCATCTCGCTGGTGATCGGCTTCGCCGGCACACTGATCTTCGGCCGCGCGTCGGTCAAGAAGCAGGAATCGCTTCCCCTTGACTAACCGATGGCTTGTCGTGATCGACATGCAGGAGGTGTTCGGGCGGCCGGGCGGTGACTGGTTCACCCCCGGGTACCCGGGCATCGAGCCGACGGTCGTGAAGCTCGTGGAGAAGTTCGGTGATCGCACCGTGTTCACGCGCTTCGTCGCGCCGGAGACGCCGGCCGGATCCTGGGTCGACTACTACGAGCAGTGGCCGTTCGCCCTCGTTCCGCACGATGACCCGATCTACCAGCTGATGCCGGCCTTCCGCGACCGGCCCGGCCACGTCATCTCGCGCACCACCTTCGGCAAGTGGGATGCCGGCCTCGCCGCCATGCTGGGGCACGATCCGGAGATCGTGCTGACCGGCGTCTCGACGGACTGCTGCGTCATCTCCACGGCGCTCGCCGCGGCTGACGCTGGCGTGCGTGTGCGCGTGGTGGCCGACGCCTGCGCCGGCCTCACGGACACCGACCACCAGCGCGCGCTCGACGCCATGGCGCTGTATGCACCACTGATCGAGATCACGACGGCCGCGGAGCTGTAGTGGCGATCTCGGGCCTGAAACACGAGGAGATCGCCCGCACCCTGGCGAGCGAGATCCGCGACGGCCAGGTACCGTTCGGGCGCCAGCTGCCGGGCGAGACGACACTCGCCGAGCGTTTCGCGGTCAGTCGCAACACGGTGCGCGCGGCGCTCACCGAACTGGTGAGGGCGGGCCTCATCCGCACGCGCTCCGGCAAGGGCTCCTTCGTCACCTACGACGGCCGGCCGCTCAATGTGCGGCTGGGCTGGGCCCGGGCGCTCGAGGCCCAGGGCGTCTCGACCAGTGTCAGGGTGATCCGGGCCGAGCTGGTCGAGGACGCGGAACTGGCCGCCGAGCTGGACCAGCCGTCGCCCATGTTCATGGCCATCGACCGCCTGCGCTCGATCGTCGACGGCCCGCGCATCTCGTTCGAGCGCTCCCGGGTTCCCGCGACGGCGGCGGTGACGAAGGCGGTCGCGCACGGCAAGGCGGCCGGTTCCCTCACCCGCATGCTCGTCGACGCCGGACTCGTGGCCGCGACCGGACAGCAGTGGGTGGAGGTGCGGATGCTGGACGCGCCCGACGCGGCCCTGCTCGCCCGGTCGCCCGGCGACGCGTTCCTCTGGTCGCGCTGCATCACCCGCAACGCGGTCGGCGAGCTGGTCGAGCACGTGGAGAGCCTGCTCGATCCGGCGCACTTCCGCCTGTACTTCCAGTTCTCCTCCCAGGAATGAGAGGGGAATGACCCCCCGCGACCGCGCCGTCGGCGCCCTGTACGGACTCGCCATCGGCGACGCCCTGGGTATGCCTACGCAGATGATGTCCCGCGAAGGGATCGCGGCACACTACGGATCCATCACCGGTTTCGAGCCGGCGGGGGCCGACCATCCGATCGCCGCGGGCATGGCCGCGGGCCGGGTCACCGACGACACCGAGCAGGCGCTGCTCCTGGCCAGGGCGCTGATCGACGGACGCGGCCACGTCGATCCGATGCGGTTCGCCCGTGACCTCGTCGAGTGGGAGGACGAGATGCGGCTCCGTGGGTCGCTCGACCTCCTCGGCCCGTCGACGAAACGCGCGGTGCAGGCGGTGCTCGACGGCGAGCTGCTTGATCGGACGGGGCGTTTCGGCACGACGAACGGCGCCGCGATGCGGGTCACCCCGGTGGGGATCGTGGCCCGGCCGGGACCCGCGCTGGTCGACCTGGTCGTGGAGGCGAGCTTCGTCACGCACAACACGGGAATCGCCCTCGCCGGCGCCGCCGCGGTCGCGGCGGCCGTGAGCGCGGGCATCGACGGCGCCGCGCCGCTCTCCGCCGCGCTCGACGCGGCACGCCAGGGGGCGCAGCGCGGCCACTGGGTGGCCGGCGCCGACGTCGCGGACCGGATCGTGTGGGCGCGGAGCCTCGGCTCGGTCGACGACATCTATGAGCTGGTGGGCACGAGTCTCGCGACGCAGGAGTCGGTGCCGGCGGCGTTCGGCATCCTCAACCTGTTCGCCGGCGATCCCTGGGGCGCCGTGTGCGCGGCGGCCTCGCTCGGCGGTGACAGCGACACGATCGCCGCCATGGTCGGTGCGATCGCCGGAGCCACGCACGGGTATGAGGCGTTCCCGGCGCGGGCGCGGGCGAAGGTGGAGCGGGTGAACCGGCTCGGACTCGCCCAGGTCGCCGATCGGCTGCTGGAACTGCGATGAGGCTGGTCAGCGTCGGCAATATCGTGGTCGACGTGTTGCTGTCGGTGCCGGCCCTGCCCGAGCGCGGCGGCGACGTGCTCGCTACCAGCAACGGGATGTCGCCGGGCGGCAGCTTCAACGCGCTCGTCGCGGCGGTGCGGCAGGGTCTCCCCTCCGCATACGCCGGCGGCCACGGGACCGGGCCGATGGGCGACCTGGTGCGGTCAGCACTCGCGCGGGAGGGCATCGAGCTGCTCTCGGAGCGATCGGATTCCGATACCGGCTTCGACGTGGCCATGGTCGACCCGCAGGGTGAGCGTACTTTCGTCACCGCGTTCGGCGCGGAGGCAGCCATCGCCTCGCTGCCGGCCCTCTCGCCGCACGATCTCCTGCACGTCTCCGGCTACGGGCTGCTCGCGACCACCAACGAGTCGGTGATCACCGCGTGGCTCCGCGCCATGGATGCCACTGCGGACGCCATCGTCCTGTTCGATCCCGGTCCACTCGCGGCCGACATCCCGGACCACGTGCTGGACGTCATGCGCCGGGCGACGACCTGGCTGAGCTGCAACGAACGGGAGGCCGCTGCGATGGGGGGTGGCTGGGCCCACACGGTGGTACGGCTCGGCGCCGACGGCTGCCTGGTCGATGGAGTGCACGTGCCGGGGTTCCCGGCGGAGGCCGTCGACACGAACGGCGCCGGTGATGCCCACGTCGGTGCGTTCCTCGCGGCGCTCGCCGCCGGCGAGTCACCGATCGACGCGGCCCGGCGGGCGAACGCCCGCGCCGCGATCGCGGTCACCCGGCGCGGACCCGCCTCGGCGCCGACCGCCGCCGAGGTCGACGCCTTGCTAGACTGACACGGTCGCGACTGGCGTTCGGATGGGTAACCATCGGGGAGCGACCGAGGATCGTTTCGGCCGTTCGCCTGGGCCGAGCGGATAACGTATTCGTATCCGTCGCATCCCAAGGAGCCAGCCAGTGACCTCTCATCTCCCATCGAACTTCACCGAGCCGCTGTCGACGGTCGATCCCGAGATCGCCCGCGTGCTGGAGCAGGAACTCGACCGGCAGCGCAGCACCCTCGAGATGATCGCCAGCGAGAACTTCGTGCCGCGCGCAGTGCTGGAGGCGCAGGGCTCCGTGCTGACCAACAAGTACGCCGAGGGCTACCCCGGCCGTCGCTACTACGGCGGCTGCGAGTTCGTCGACATCGCCGAGCAGCTCGCCATCGACCGCGCGAAGAGCCTCTTCGGCTCCGCCTACGCGAACGTGCAGCCGCACTCCGGGGCGTCCGCCAACGCGGCCGTACTGAGCGCGATCGCCCAGCCCGGCGACGCCATCCTCGGCCTCGAGCTGTCGCACGGCGGCCACCTCACCCACGGTATGAAGCTCAACTTCTCCGGCAAGCTGTACGACGCACACGCCTACGGTGTCGACCCGAAGACCTTCCTGGTCGACATGGATGTCGTGCGCGAGAAGGCGCTCGAGGTGCGCCCGAGGGTGCTGATCGCCGGCTGGTCGGCGTACCCTCGGCAGCTGGACTTCGCCGCGTTCCGCGCCATCGCCGACGAGGTGGGCGCATCACTCTGGGTGGACATGGCGCACTTCGCCGGTCTCGTCGCGGCGGGCATCCACCCCTCGCCGGTGCCGCACGCCCACGTCACCTCGTCGACCGTGCACAAGACCATCGGCGGCCCGCGCTCCGGCTTCATCCTCACCAACGACCAGGACACCCAGAAGAAGCTCAACTCGAACGTGTTCCCCGGCCAGCAGGGCGGCCCGCTCATGCACGTGATCGCGGCGAAGGCGACCGCCTTCAAGCTGGCGGCGGAGCCGGAGTTCAAGGACCGGCAGGAGCGCACCCTGCGCGGCGCCCGCATCCTGGCCGAAAGGCTTACCGCCAAGGACGCGACGGATGCCGGCATCGACGTTCTCACCGGTGGCACCGACGTGCACCTGGTGCTGGTCGACCTGCGGAACGCGGCGATCCACGGGCAGGACGCGGAGGACATCCTGCACTCCGTCGGCATCACGGTGAACCGCAATGCGGTGCCGTTCGACCCACGCCCGCCGATGACCCCGTCGGGCGTGCGCATCGGCACACCGGCGCTCGCGACCCGCGGGTTCGGCGACGAGGAGTTCACCGAGGTGGCCGACATCATCGCGACCGCGCTGAAGCCGAGCCCGGATGTCGAGGCGCTTCGCGCGCGCGTCGTGAAGCTCACCGACGGCTACCCGCTGTACCCCGGGCTCGTTTCCCCCGGCACCTGGAACTAGTGCCGCCTAAGGATGAATATGACAGCAGTGATGATCGACGGGGTCGCCACGGCGGCGGCCGTGCGGGGCGAACTCGTGGAGCGGATCGCCGCCCTGAAGGCCCGCGGAATCAACCCCGGTCTCGGCACGCTGCTGGTCGGATCTGACCCCGGATCGCTGTCCTACGTCGCGGGGAAGCATCGCGACTCGCTCGAACTCGGCATCGAGTCGGTGCGGGTGGACCTGCCGGAGACCGCGAGCGCCGACGAGGTGCGCGCGGCGATCACCGGGCTGAATGACGACCCGGCAGTGACCGGCTACATCATCCAGCTGCCGTTGCCCGCCGGCCTCGACGAGAACGCGATGCTCGAGCTGATGGACCCGGCGAAGGACGCCGACGGCCTGCACCCGATGAATCTCGGACGGCTGGTGCTGGGCGTCGCCGGCGAGCTGCACTCGCCGCTGCCGTGCACGCCCGCGGGAATCGTCGAGATGCTGCGCCGCTACGGCGTCGAGATCGCCGGCAAGCGGGTCGTCGTCGTCGGCCGTGGCCTCACCGTCGGGCGCCCGCTCGGCCTGCTGCTGACGCGCAAGGGCATCGACGCGACCGTCGTTCTGGCCCACTCCCGCACGGTCGACCTGGCCGGCGAGGTGCGCCGGGCCGACATCGTGGTCGCGGCGGTCGGTGTGCCCGGGCTGATCAAGGCCGACTGGGTGAAGCCGGGTGCCGCGGTGCTGGATGTCGGGATCACCCGCGTGCTGAACGCCGAGACCGGCAAGGCGACGCTGATCGGCGACGTCGACCCGGGTGTCGCCGCCGTAGCAGGGTTCCTCTCGCCGGTTCCCGGCGGGGTCGGGCCGATGACCAGGGCGATGCTCATGAGCAACGTGGTGGAGGCGGCCGAACGCCTGTGACGCGTTACTCGCCCGAGTAGCCGATCACACAGGTCAGGCCGCTCTGTGGAGCGGTGGTGTCCCACCCGGTGACGGATGCGACGTCGTCGGCCTCCCCGAGGGTGGTGATGGTGATCTTGCAGGCCTCGATGGTGGCGTTGGAGCCGTCGGCGAGACCGAAGCCGTAGAGGCCGTACCGCCAGAGCTTGAGGTCGGGCCCGGGCATGCCGCTCTCGAAGTCGGCGATGGCGTGCACGGTTCCGGAGCTGACCCACTGGTACCCGTTGTAACAGGGGGCGGTCGTGTCGGTCGGCACCACGTTCTTGCCGCTGATCGACGCGCCGAAGTACGGGCTGCCCAGGGTGATGCCGACAGGAGCGACGAAGGTCTTGTTGCTGATCGTGGCCGAGATGTCGATCGGCACGAGGATGCTGCCGTTGGCGGCGAGGTAGGTGGCGTCACGCGCGATGCTGCCGCCCTTGCCGTCGCCGCACTCGCCCAGGAAGGCGGTTTCGTCGGCCTTCGCGGCGGGGTCGCTGTACGGCACCGGCTTGTGTGCGGTCATCAGGATGCCGATGGTGCTGCCATCGGCGCCGCGCACGTTCGCGGAGATGGTGAACAGCACATCGGCGGCTGTGGGTGTCGGTGTCGGCGTGGCGCTGGGGGCGACCGTGGCCTTGCCGGTCGATGCGCCGGTGGTGGCGCCCTGCGCGCCGCACCCGGCGAGGAGCATGACGAGCGCGACACCGCCGGCGAGGAGCGAGGTTGTGGCCAGCGACCTTCTCATGGTTCGAGAGTACCAGCGGCTCGGTACTCTGGACCATGCTCACCCCCACCGGCACCCAGTTCGAGCTCGCTCTCGGCGCGAATCGCGCGACGGTCACCCAGCTGGCCGCGGCGCTCCGCGAACTCCGGGTAGACGGTGTCGACCTCGTGCAGCCGTACCCCGCCACCTCGAGCGCGCCGTTCGGGGCGGGGATCACCCTCGCACCATGGCCGAACCGCGTGCGCGACGGGCTGTGGCACCTCGCCGGCGAGCCGCAGCAACTGGATCTCACGGAGCCGGAACTCGGCAACGCGCTCCACGGGCTGCTGCGCGATCGCCCCTACGATCTGGCCGAGCGCACGGACTCCTCGGTCACCCTGGCCGCGACGATCTTCCCCACCCGCGGTTACCCGTTCGAGGTGGCGACGACGGCTCGCTTCGAGCTCACCGCCGACGGGATCACCGTCACCCATTCCCTGCGCACGGTCGGCGACGCGGCCGCACCGGTCGCCGTCGGGTCGCACCCCTACCTCCGCCTTGGCGACATCCCGCTGGACGAGCTCACCGTGACGGTGCCCGCCGGCAGCCGCTTCGAGACGGATGCCCGCCTCAACCCCACCGCGGAGACCCCCGTCGACGGAACGAGGTACGACCTCCGCGGCGGCGTCCCGTTGCGGGGACTCGCGCTCGACGACGGTTTCGGCCAGCTCCCCCCCGGCGTCAACGCCAGCAGGGTGACGGCGCCGGACGGCCGCTACGTCGAGCTGTGGCAGGGCGAGGACTTCCGTTACGTGCAGGTGTTCGTCACCCGCATCTTCCCCACCGACGAGGGGCCGGCCGGCGCGCTCGCGATTGAGCCGATGTCCGCGCCGGCCGACGCGCTGAACTCGGGGCAGGGCCTCCGCTGGCTCGAGCCGGGGGAGACCTGGGAGCTGTCCTGGGGCATCCGGTACTCTGGGGCGCGTGCCTGACGCGACCAAAAGTGACCTGAGGCGGTGGCGGCACTACCTCGCCGATGAACGTGCGGAGGCCTCCGTCTACCGCGACCTGGCGGCGCGGCGGCAGGGCGAGGAGCGGGACATCCTGCTCGCCCTGGCGGAGGCCGAGGGCCGTCACGCCGACCACTGGCTCGACCTGCTGGGCGACCAGGTGGGCAGGGAGGGCAGGGGCGACATCCGTTCGCGAACGCTCGGTTTCCTCGCCCGGCGGTTCGGCTCGGTGTTCGTGCTCGCGCTCGCGCAGCGGGCGGAGGGGCGCTCGCCGTACGCGGAGGACTCGGATGCGACGCCCGCGATGGCGGCGGACGAACGGGTGCACGCCGAGGTGGTTCGAGCCCTGGCGACCCGCGGCCGCAACCGGCTTTCGGGCACCTTCCGCGCGGCCGTCTTCGGGGCGAACGACGGACTCGTCTCAAACCTGGCGCTCACGATCGGCATCAGCGCCAGCGGCGTGCCCACCCATGTCGTGCTGCTCACCGGTGTGGCCGGGCTGCTCGCCGGGGCTCTCTCGATGGGCGCGGGCGAGTACGTGTCGGTGCGCTCGCAGCGGGAACTGCTCGAGGCGTCGACGCCCGACCCTGAGAGCGACACCGCCCTGCCGAACCTCGACGTCAATGCGAACGAGCTGAGCCTCGTCTACCGGGCCCGTGGCATGAGCGAGGCGGAGGCGGACGCCCATGCGGCCGAGGTGCTGCGCGACAACAGCCTCGGGGTGACGGAGGAGGCGGATGCGCACGAGACCATCGGCACCGGCCTCGGTGCCGCGGTCTCCAGCTTCTGCTTCTTCGCCTCCGGCGCGATCATCCCGATCATCCCCTACTTCTTCGGGCTGGGCGGCTGGGCGGCGATCGCGGTCGCCGCCGTGCTGGTCGGCCTCGCCCTGCTCGGCACGGGCGCTGTCGTCGGCGTGCTCTCCGGCGGGCCGCCGTTCCGCCGTGCTCTCCGCCAGTTGCTGATCGGCTTCGGTGCCGCCGCCGTCACCTACGCGCTCGGCCTGCTGCTCGGAACGGGTGGGGCCGGGTAGCGGTCGAGTCGATCAGGCGAGTTCGTTCAGCACGGTCACCGGGAAGTCGGCGTGCACGTCATCGGCCCCGTACATCAGCAGCGCGCTGAACCGCATCGGTGGCCGCACGGAGGCGAGCCAGTGCTCTTCGAACGGGGCGACGATCACCGTGCTGCCCATCGCGACGCCGTCGCCGGCCAGTTCGTGGAGATGGGGCACTCCCTCATCGATCACGAAGTAGCGGCGCAACCGCCCCCTGGTGAGCGTGAGACCGAACTGCATGCGGTCCTTCGGCCGAGTGCCGTCCACGTAGAGGCAGAGTGTCAGCGGGGCCGGAACGGGCGGCAGCGGGCGGTCCAGCTTGAACCGCATCCAGATTCGGCCCAGGGAGCGGGACAGGCTGACCGTGGCCAGTCGCGGCGCGTCCTCCAGATCCCCCGTCTCCGCGTGCATGCCGCATACGGTAGGCCGGGACCGGCCCTGTGGCTAGTGCGCGAGGACCGGATCGGGCTGGAACACGTCGACCGCGTCGTGCAGGGTCGAGAAGAAGTGCGGCTCGGCCGGGGTGCTCAGCTGCAGCAGTTCGTAGACGCCGGCGACATGGTTGACGAAGCCGACGACGCCGCAGCCCGTGACGGATTCCTGCCGGCGGTCGTAGATCACCCAGTCCGTCTCGTTGAGCCTCACTACCTCGATCTGTTCGTCCTGCGTGTGGTTCGTCATGGCCTCAGTGAACCGGATTCGAGGTTCTCGGTTCTACCGGTTGAACTTCCAGCCGAGGCGACGTATGTGGCCGTCAGGCCGGACGTCACCGGCAGGCGATATGGTCGCCCCATGAGCTTCGATCCGGATGACGGTACCTGTGCCTGGGCCAACGGTTCGGAAGAGATGCGGGCGTATCACGATGCCGAGTGGGGAGTCCCGTCCCACGACGACCGGCACCTGTTCGAGATGCTCACGCTGGAGGGCGCCCAGGCGGGGTTGTCGTGGTCGATGGTGCTGAAGCGCCGCGCCGGGTACTCCGCGGCGTTCGAGGGCTTCGACATCGGCCGGGTGGCCGATCTCACGGATGCCCGGCTCGAGTCCCTGCGGGACGACACCGGGATCGTGCGCAACCGCGCCAAGATTTTTTCCACGAGATCCAATGCCGTCGCCATCCTTGCGCTGGGCTCGTTCGCGGATTACCTGTGGGGGTGGGTCGACGGCGCACCGATCGTGAGCCACCCGCGCGGCATGGGTGAGCTGCCCGCGCACACCGAACTCTCCGACCGCCTGTCGAAGGACCTTAAGAAGCGCGGATTCTCATTCGTCGGAACAACCATCGTGTACTCGCTGATGCAGGCCGTCGGCATGGTCGACGACCACGTGGTCGGTTGCCCGGCGAAGCATAGCTAGCCCGTTTCCGTCGCCGGGTTCGCGTTCACCGGAATTCGTCGGTCGAGCACGGTCAGCAGCACGATCAGCACACCAACGCCCGCGAGGGCCAGCGAGAGCACGTGCAGGCCCGCGTCGGTCGCGACCGGGCCGAAGCTGAGGCCGATGACACTGGACGAGAAGATGGCGGCGAGGTTGGTCGAGGTGCGCAGGAGGCCCGACCCGACGGCGATCTCCTCGGCGGGCGTTTCGATGTAGAGAGTGGCCTGGTTGGCGAACCCGCCGAGCCCGTTGGTCAGGCCGACGAGGAGGGACATCCCGATCAGCACCCAGATGGGCGACAGGTCGGTGATGAACACACCGACGGCAGCGGCCGCGACGAGCGCCGCGCCGGAGAGTACGAGCGGCCAGCGCAGCCAGCCTCGGCCGGAGACGAAGCGGGCGACGATGATGCTCAGTATAGAGAGCGGGATGAGCACCAGGCCGACGACGGAGGCGTCCAGTCCCCGGCTCTGCTCCATCCACTGGCTGACGCCGTAGAGCATTGCGTAGATACCGAGTGAGAGAAGCACCTGCCTGATGTAGGTGCGCTGCAGCGGCTTTCGCCGCGCGAGCATCCGCACATCGATCATCGGGCGGGTGGCACGTCGCTCCCACAGCACCAGCGCGATGGCGGCCAGCACCGCGAGGGCCAGCAGCCACCAGGCCGGATGCTTCAGGTCGCCCAGGAAGAACAGCAGTGCGGTGATGGTGCCGGTGAACAGTACGATGCCCGGGATGTCGAGCGAGACCAGCAGTTTCTCGCGCCCCTCCCTGGGAGTCGGTTCGTCCTTCGCGACACCGAAGAAGGTCAGCACGATGCTGATGATCGCGAGGGGGATGTTCACCGCGAACAGCGCACGCCAGCCGAACGCGCCGGCGAGCAGGCCGCCGAGCGGCAGGCCGATGACGGCGGTCACCTGGGCCGCGATCGAGAAGTTGCCGAGCACCCGGGTGGGCACCCCGGTTCCGAGCGAGTCGGCCCGACGGCGGACGAGCGCCATGGCGGTGGGGAAGGCGGCCGCCGTGCCGACGCCGATCAGGGCGCGCGAGACGAGCAGGAACGCGAACGAGGGGGCGAAGGCGCCGATGACCCCGGCGCCGAGAAGGATGCCGACGCCGATGAGGAAGATCCGCCGCGGCCCGAAGACGGTGGACAGTTTGCCCATCGTCGGCTGGGACACGGCGCTGAACAGGTACAGGATCGACACCAGGGACGCCGTGGTGCCGGGTCCCGCGTGGAAGTCGATGCCGATGCCGACGAGCGCCGTCGCCAGCATCGACGTGTTGATCGGGTTGAGCGCCGAACCGAGAAGCAGGGGCGAGGTGAAGCGCCAGCCGAAAGGTTTTGCGGGGGCGTCGATGGCTGTCATCGGTGAGGTGCCGCTGTCAATTGCGCGCACTGAGCAGGGCGAGCACGTCCGCGGTCGTGCCCGTCTCGGCGATGCGCGGGAAGATCGTGCCGATGCTGTGATCGTGCGCGTCGATGCTCCGGTCGGTGACCGCGTCGGTCGCGACGACGACGTGGTAGCCGTACTCGTGCGCCTGGCGCGCGGTCGACTCGACTCCCGATGCGGTCGCTATTCCGATGACGATCACTTCGGTGACGCCGAGGTCGGTGAGCTTCTCGTGCAGGCCGGTGTTGGTGAACGCGCCGCGCGCGTACTTGGTGACCAGGTGATCGGTGGGGTGCTGGTCGAGTTCCTCGATCAGCTCGTCCCAGCCGTCGGGGAAACCGGCGCCGGATGCCGCGCCCTGGTCCGTTCGGCCGGCCGTCGCGCCGGACACGTTGACCAGCACCACCGGAAGACCGCGCTCGCGGAAGGCGGCCAGGAGGTCGCGTGACCGTTCGATGATCTCCGGTACCGGGTGCGCGGCCGGGATGCCGACGACCCCCTTCTGCAGGTCGATGACGAGAAGGGCGGTGATCGGGTCGAGCTCGGTGATGGGGATGTGCTTCTTCTCCTAGTTGTCCAACACGCGGCGGAGCGCCGCGACGCTTCGGGCCAGCTCGTCGAGTTCCCGCACGCTGAGCTCCGAGCTCAGCACGGAGTACAGCCAGTTGCCCCGGGCGGCCCGGCCGGCGTTGTATTCGTCAAGCGCGGCCTGCCCCAGCGTCCAGAGCGTCTGGCGCCCGTCCGTGGGATGGGGCGAACCGGTGACGACACCGCCGATCTCGAGCGCGGCGATGATCGCCCCCATCGACTGGGGCCGCATGTTCTCGGCCGCGGCCAGGGTGGTGATCGTCGACGGGCCGTGCCTGGCGAGATGGGAGATCACCGTCAGCTGCGAGCTGCTGTACTCACCGGTCGATCCCTCGGACTGCATTCGACGGCGGAGGGCGGCGACAACGGCGCGAAGCTCATCCGCGACCTCGATCACCCGTTTCCGGCCCATGCGTCGACCGTACCACTTAGAAAGGCAAACTACAAAGTTAACCTTTCTAATTTAGTTCTGCGTGAAGCCCACCAGCAGACCGCCCGTCGGCCTGACGGAACCGTTGTACAGGGCCGCCACGATCACCCCGCCGATCGTCCAGCCGATCACGTCGAGCAGCGCCAGCACCGCCGATCCACCGGCCACGGTGCCGAAGGTGAGCACCGAGCTGACCACGCTGGAGTTCGCCGAAGCGCCGGTGCTGATGATCGACCCGGCGAGCAGGTCCAGCTGGTGCATCAGGCCGGTGCTGGTGAGCAGCACCCATCCGACCACGTTCGCGACGATGGTCAGCAGGCCGACCGCGAGTCCGAGCAGGGCCGCTACCTTCGTCAGCGCCCAGCCGCTGAGGTACCCCAGTTTCAGCCGAACCTGGCGCGTGTCTGCGGGTTCGCCCTTGCGAGTGAGCTTCTCGGCGATCGACGGCATGCGCCGAGAATGCCCGTGCCCTTCCCAGATCGCTCTAAGCGATCCCGCTCCCCGGATCAGCCGGAAGGATGACGCGGCCGTGATGCACCGCGGCCTAGGGTGGGCGCATGAGTCGTCTGGTCCGCTGGTTCGCCGCCCTGCTCGTGATCACCGCCGTGTTCGCGACGATCTACGTGGTGATGCAGCAGATGGAACGGCAGGGCGCGGATGACGCGCCCGCCCGCCTCGCCAGCCAGGTCGCCTCCCGGCTGGCCGCCGGCATCCCGCCGCACCCGCCCGCCGCGGACCGGGTCGATCTCGCGACGAGCACCGCCCCCTTCTTCGTCGTCTATGACGCGAACGGCCGGCCGGCGTCGGGCACCGGCTACCTCGACGGGTCGCTCGCGACCGTGCCTTCGGGGGTGCTGGCCGCCGGCCGCAGCAGCGCGGGCGACCGTGTCTCCTGGCAGCCGCGGGAGGGTCTGCGTTTCGCGGTGGTCGAACAGCGGCAGGGTTCCCGTGTCGTGCTCGCCGGCCAGTCGCTCGCGCCGGCCGAGTCCCGCATCGACACCCTGGGACTGCTCGTGCTCGCCGCCTGGCTGGCCACGGCGGCGCTGCTCGTGATCGCATTCTTCGTCGATCGCGCGCTGCGGGCGATCGAATGAGGCGAGCCTTCCCTAGCTAGACGATCGCCGCAGTGCCTGCTTCGATAAAAGCATGGCCATCTCCGAGTCCGTCATCCATTCGGACGAACCGCATCGTCCCGGCATCGCCCAGCGCCTGAACTGGCTGCGCGCCGGGGTGCTCGGTGCGAACGACGGGATCGTGTCCGTTGCCGCGATCGTCGTCGGCGTCGCCGGCGCGACGACGGCAAACGCTCCGATCCTCACGGCGGGGCTGGCCGCACTCATCGGCGGCGCGATCTCCATGGCGCTCGGCGAGTACGTCTCGGTCAGCGGGCAGCGCGACAGCGAGCGGGCGCTGATCGCCAAGGAGAGGCGCGAACTCGAGGAGAGCCCGGAGGAGGAGCTCGCGGAACTCGCCGGCATCTACGAATCCCGCGGCCTGAGCGTCGCGACCGCCCTGCAGGTGGCGAAAGAGCTCACTGCGAACGATGCGCTCGCCGCCCACCTCTCCGCCGAGCTCAACATCGACCAGAATGACGTCGTGAGCCCCTGGCGCGCGGCCTTCGCCTCCGCCGTCGCCTTCCTCTGCGGCGGCATCGTGCCGCTGCTCGTCATCCTGCTCACGCCGATGGTCGTGCGGGTGCCGGTCACCTTCATCGTCGTGATCGTCGCGCTGGCCGGCACCGGAGTGCTGGGCGCCCGGCTCGGCGGCAGCCGGCCGCTGCGGGCGGCGATCCGGGTGGTCATCGGCGGTGCGCTCGCGCTCGCCGCCACCTTCACCATCGGCGCGCTGCTCGGGACGACCGGCATCGCGTGATCCCCGGCCCTCGAATCCTCGTCGTCGAAGACGATGAGGAGATGAGTGTTCTCATCGCCCAGGGCCTGGCGGCGGAGGGCTATCAGGTCACCGTCGTAACCAACGGGATCGACGCGCTCCTCGCGGCCGCCGGCGGAGAGTTCTCGGCGGCGGCGATCGATGTGATGATGCCCGAAATGACCGGATTCGAGGTCTGCCGGCACCTGCGGAATCACGGGAATTCGCTGCCCGTGCTGCTGGTGACCGCCCGCGACGCGATCGAGGACCGGGTGTTCGGACTCGACTCCGGGGCCGACGACTATCTGACCAAGCCGTTCGCGTTCGCGGAGTTCGCCGCCCGCATCCGCGCCCTCGTGCGCCGCGACGCGGCGACGCCGAAGCAGGTCGTGCGCGCGGGTTCGATCTCGCTCGACAGCTCGACGGTGCGGGCGACGATCGGCGACGAGCCGTTTCCGTTGAGCTCGAAGGAGTTCCTGCTACTCCGTTTCCTCGCGATCAACGCCGGGCGTGCGGTGGCCCGTGCCGAGATCCTCGAAGAGGTGTGGGGCACGGTGCGCAACATCGATCCGACCATCGTCGACCAGTACGTCAAATACCTCCGGCGGAAGCTGGAGACCGTCACGCCGGGCTTCGGGATTCGCACGGTCCGCGGGCTGGGGTATGAGCTGAGGCTCGACCAGGGCACGGGGGAATGATCGTGTTCTCCCGCTGGTCGATCCGGGTGCGCATCACGATCGGCAGCATCCTGGTCGCCGCGGTCTTCTTCGGGGTGACCCTGCTCGTGGTTCGGGCTGAGGTGAAAGCGGTTCTCCAGCAGTCCGACAGCTCCCTTGCCACGAGCGACCTGACCACCTATGCGGCCGAGATCCTCAAGAACCCGTCCGGCCTGGGCGACGACTCGGCTGACGGCGCGCTGGTCTACGTGCGTGACCCCTCGGGCACTGTTCGATTCGATTCGATGACCCACGACCTCCATGAGATCGTCGAGCACCGAACGACGGCGAACACCCGGCTGACCGTCAGCGCCGACCACGCCGACTACAGCGTGGTCGGACGTGCGGTGACGACGGGCGACGGGGTGTGGACGCTCTGGGCGGCACGAAGCGAGGCGTCGAACGAGCCGACGCTGGCGGCCTTCGACCGAATACTGGTCATCGGCGGGCTCGCCCTGCTCGCCGGCTTCGGCCTGGCGTCGTGGATGCTGTCGACCGCGGCGCTTCGCCCGGTCACGCGGATGCGGGTCGACGCGGAGAAGCTCGGGTCGGGCGAGGGCTCCGAGCGGCTACCGGTTGGTCGCGCGCGCGACGAGATCGCGGCGCTCGCAACCACCCTGAATGCGTTCCTCGACCGGGTGCGGAGGACGACCGAGCGTGAGCGGCAGGTGCTGTCCGACGCGGCGCACGAACTCCGCACGCCGCTCGCGGCCCTGACCACCCAGCTCGAACTCGCGCATGACAGCTTCGGCGACCCCGAGGCGCTCGCCGCCCAGGTGGTGGCGGCCGAGCGGTCGGTGGCTCGCCTGTCGTCGCTGGCCGCGAACCTGCTCGCGCTGTCGAGGCTGGACGCGGGCCAACTCGAGCTGTCGGTCACCGGTGCCGACCAGCTGGTCGACGAGTTCATGCAGGCCGTGGACCGAGCCAGGCTCGTCGCCCTGCCCTCGGGAACAGATGTCTCCTATGCGGTCGATGTGCCCGACCCGGCCGCCTCCTACCGGATGTCCGTCACGGCACTGTCCCGCATCGTCGACAACCTGGCTGCCAACTCCATTGCCGCCACCAACGGGCGGGTGGCCATCTCGCTCGAACAGCAACCCTCGCAGCTGGTGCTCACCGTACTCGACGACGGTCCCGGGATGCCGCCGGAGTTCCTGGCGCGCGCGTTCGACCGGTTCTCGCGAGCGGACGACTCCCGCGCCAGCTCCACCGGAGGCTCCGGACTCGGACTCGCGCTGGTCGACGCTCTCGGCTCGGCGGCGGGTGGGTCGGTGACGCTGCAGAACCTCGAGCCGGGGTTCGCGGTGCGCGTCACTCTGCCCGCGACAAAGATGTAAGAACTCTCTTCCTGGCGGCCCCATCCTCTCGGCTCCCGCTTAGCCGTCCACGGCATCCTTATTGAATCGTGAACGTTTGCTGACAGCGATGAGAGGGGTGGCAATGAGCGGGTCGATCGACCAGCGCGTCAAGCCCCGTGGCCCGGTGAGACCGCGGCTGGATCATCGCAAGGAATACCAGCGCCGAATCCGCCGCTCCGACCTGATGGTGTCGCTGCTGTGGGCGTCCGCCGCTGCCGCCGTCGCCCTGTTCCTCGGATACGGCGGTGCCGGCCGGTTCGGCACCGCCGGGGATGCGGTGACCAGCCTCGGAATCATCGCCGGGCTGATCGGCACCGACTTCATTCTCGTCATGATCGTGCTCGCAGCACGCATCCCCATCATCGACCGCACGGTCGGGCACGATCGCGCGATCGCCGTGCACCGGATGCTGGGAAAACCGGCCCTGTACCTCATCCTCGGCCATGCGGTGCTCCTGCTCATCGGCTACGGGATCACCTCCGGGGTGAACCCGATCGCCGAGATCGCGCCGATGTTCGCCATCCCCGACATGCCGCTGGCATTCCTCGGCACCGGGCTGCTCATCGCGGTCGTCGTCACCTCCCTGGTCGCCGTGCGTCGCCGCTTCAGCTACGAGGGCTGGCACCTCGTGCACCTGCTCAGCTATGTCGCGGTGCTGGTCGCCGTGCCCCACCAGCTGAGTGTCGGCGGAATGCTCGCGAACGGGACCTTCCAGCGGGCCTACTGGATCGCGCTCTACATCCTCGCGTTCGGCGCGATCGCGACCTATCGCTTCGCCGAACCGCTGCTGTCGAGCATCCGCCACGGGCTGCGGGTCTCCGCTGTCGAGCAGGTTGCTCCCGGAGTGGTGTCGATCACCCTGTCGGGTCGCAACCTGGCGTCACTGCGCTCGGCGGGAGGCCAGTTCTTCATCTGGCGGTTCTGGACCGGTCGCACCTGGTGGCACTCGCATCCGATCTCGCTCTCGGCCGTGCCCACCGACCGCACGGCCCGCATCACCGTGCGCAAGCTCGGCACGGGGAGCAACGCCGTGAGCAGGGTCCCGAGGGGTACCCGGGTGTGGTTCGAGGGTCCGTACGGCGTGTTCACCGATGCCGGACGCACCGCGCCGAAGCTCGCCATCGTCGTGGCGGGCATCGGGATCACGCCGGTGCGGGCGTTCCTGGAGGACTCGAACCTGCTGCCGGGCGAGGCGACCATCCTCCTCAGGGCGTCGACCAACGAGGAGACCTACCTCTGGGACGAGGTGATGGACCTGGCCCGGGAGAAGGGGGCCCACCTCTACACCATGATCGGGAAGCGCTCTCGGTCGGGCCGGGGGTGGATGACAGCCGACGACAACCGCCGAGGCGTCACCCTCCGCAGCATCTTCCCCGACCTGGAGAACTCGGATCTCTACATCTGTGGTCCCACGGGCTGGCTCGACCAGGTCGAGGCCGAGGCCCGGGCCGACGGCATCCCCGAACATCAGCTCCACACGGAAAGGTTCGACTGGTGAGAACACGCGCAGCACTGGGAGGGATCTTCGCGTCGGCCGCCGTGCTCGGCATCGGCTGGCAGTTCGGACATGCGGCGGCGGCGACCTTCGCGGCGCAGGAGACTGCGTCGACGTCGGCGTCCGGTTCGACGAGCTCGCCGAGCGCCTCGCCGGCATCGACTCCTACTCCTACCGCGTCGGCATCGGCGAGTCCGAGCGCGTCGCCGAGCACCGCGACCGGCACGGTGAGCGGTACCTTCAGCGGATCGTCCGCGTCGACCCCGTTCGGCAACGTCCAGGTCGAGGTCGTGGTCTCGGCGGGCAAGATCACCGATGTGAAGGCCCTCCAGCTCACCGGCCCCGATGGCCGCTCCGTGTCGATCAGCAACTACGCGGCGCCGATCCTGCGCTCCGAGGTGCTGAAAGCCCAGTCGGCTAAGGTGAGCAGCGTGAGCGGTGCGACCTATACGAGCGAGGGGTACCTGAAGTCGCTGCAGTCGGCCATCGACAAAGCCGGCCTGTGAAATACACGTTCCCGACCATGGGAACGATGGTGTCGCTCGAGGTCGACCACCCGATCGAGCTGCCAGTACTCATCGCGGGTTTCGATCGCTACGACGAGACGTTCTCGCTCTACCGTCCGGACTCGGAGCTCTCCAGGGTGGCGTCCGGCGGACTCGCGCTCACCGAGGCGAGCGCCATGCTTCGCGACGCCTACTCGGCCGCGATCGACTGGCGGTCGGTGACCGCGGGCGCGTTCACACCGAACCGCCCCGACGGCGTCGTCGACCTGGACGGCATCGTCAAGGCGCTGGCGATCGAGGAGGCGGGACAGCTGCTCGGGCCGTCGCGCTGGTGCCTCAACGTCGGCGGGGATGTTCTTGTGAGCGGCGACGGCTGGACGGTCGGCGTGGTCGATCCGGATGACCGCGGCGCCCTGCTCTGCTCCTTCCGGCTCGGGGCGCCGCGGCGGGCGATCGCGACCTCCGGCATCTCAGAACGCGGGGAGCACGTCTGGGGGCGTGCCGACGATTTCGCCCAGGTCACCGTGATCGCCGACGACATCGTCACCGCCGACGTGCTCGCGACCGCGATCCTCGCCGACGGAGCCGCCTTCCGTGACACGGCGTCGACGCGCTGGCCGGTCGACCTTGCGACCGTCACGCGCGACGGCAGGATCGAGATGACCCCGGGCGCGCGCGCCACGCTGGCGTCCTAGCCCTCCGCCTGCCCGCACCACCTAAGAAATCTCTCAGGGTGCGAGCGAGGGCATCCGACGATTCTTAGAACTCTCTTGGCACAGTGGCAGGATGACCGCAAGCAAAGTCCTCGGCAGTAAAGTGCCGCAGATCACCGTGCTGTTCTGGATCGTGAAGGTGCTCACCACCGGAATGGGCGAGACCACCTCCGACTTCTTCGTCTTCAGCATCGACCCGGTCGTGGCGGTGCTCGTGGCGTTCGTCGTGTTCGCCGCGGTACTCACAGTGCAGTTCGCGGTGCGCCGCTACATCCCCTGGATTTATTGGCTGGCGGTCGCCATGGTCAGTGTCTTCGGCACGATGGCGGCGGACGTCACGCACATCGTGCTCGGGGTGCCATACATCGTATCGACGGCCGTCTTCGCCGTGGTGCTCGCCGCGGTCTTCATCGCCTGGTATCGCGTGGAGCACACGCTCTCCATCCACAGCATCACCACCCGGCGGCGCGAGGTCTTCTACTGGGCGGCGGTGCTCGTCACCTTCGCGCTCGGTACCGCAACCGGCGACCTCACCGCTACGACGCTGCATCTCGGCTACCTGGCGTCAGGCGTGCTGTTCGCCCTGGTCATCGCCATCCCGGCGGTCGCGTTCCGCTGGTTCCGGCTGAACGCGGTCGTCGCGTTCTGGTTCGCCTACATCGTCACCCGGCCGCTCGGAGCCTCCTTCGCGGACTGGATGGGCGTCTCCACCGCCCGGGGCGGCCTCGCCTGGGGCACCGGCCCGGTCAGCCTTGCGCTGGCGGCCATCATCATCGTGCTGGTCGCGGTGCTGACGGTGCGCTGGCGGGGCACGCGACAGTTGGAGCTGTCCTGAGCTGCGACCGTCTGCCCGATCGGGCTCGCCGGGCCTATCGGTCGAGCTCTGGTTCCAGTTCGACGGCCACCTCAGAGAGGATCGCAACCGAGAACCAGATGACGCCTGCGATGACGGCGAGCACGACCACGCCGACGGGGATCAGCCAGATCATCGAGATATCTCCTCTTCGTCGACGAGCGATTCACGGGTGTAGCGAGTGTCGCCCCTCCGATCCCAGAATTCGCACAGGAAGCACAGCCTCGACGAATTCGTCCGTCGCGAGTTTCGTGTAGGAGGCGACATCGAGTCGCGCCGGTCGAAGGCGCCCCTCCAGGAAGGCGAGCATCCCCGTGGCGAGGGCGCCGTCATCCTGCGCGACGACCTCGAGCTGGCTCGCGTCAAGCGCGTCCCCGACCGAGCGGAACGCCACGGAGACGATGGGCAGGCCCACGATCGCTGCTTCGAGCAGCACCATCGGCTGGCCCTCATAGTCGCTCGAGAGTACGAAGCAGTCGGCGGCCGCCAGGATCGGGAACGGGTTCTGGTACGGGCCGGCGATGAACGCGACCCGCTCCAGCCCGAGCGTCTCGACCAGTTTCTGCAATTCGTCGCGCAGCGGGCCGTAGCCGACCACGATGAGTCTCGCTTCGGGCTGCGCGGCATGAACGGACGCGAACGCCCTGATGAGCCTCGCCTGGTTCTTCTCGGTCGAGAACCGTCCGACGCTCACGAACCAGCGAGAGCCACGGTGATCCCCGAGTTCGTCGACCCAGGCGGGGACGACCGGCGCGCCGGTGAATTCATCGAGCGGATGGCCGTCCAGTTCGCGGAGGCTCTGGCCGACCCCGTCGAACACACGCGTATCGTCGACCAGGTTGCGCGCCCAGGTGAATCGGTCTGCGTCGATACCGTACGAGGAGGCGAGCGACTCCACGTTGACGTCACTCAGGCTCGGGGACACGGAGACCAGGCGGTCGAACTGGTTGTAGAGGGCGAAGACCGCGCGCAGTCCCCGGGCCATGCGCGCATGGCCCCTGATCACCCGGTGCTCCTCCGCCGCCATGTCGTTGTGGAGCCAGATCGAGCGAATGCCGCCGGGCGAATGCAGCACGAGCGTCGCCCAGAACGCGCTGTAGCCGCTGAAATCGGCGACGGCGTCGAATTCCGCATCCCCGAAGCAGCGCTTCCACTCGTCGTCCCACAGTCGTGATTGCGAAACGGACTCACGATGACCGTCGCCGCTGCCCCGTCGTTCGGCCCTGCGACGCCGCAGGTGGGGCGCCTTGTTGCCGTTCATGCCGCCGATGCGATGGAACTGCCTGACCCTGGGGTCGATCATCTCCTGGTTGCGCAACTGCTGCTCGCCGAACGGGCGACCGATGATCACCGACACATCGAACCGTTCGTGGTCGATGGCGTGAAGAAGGTTGAGCGCCGAGCTCGTGATGCCGTTCGAGCGCATTCCCCCCAGGAACAGCATGATGCGCGTGCGCGGATCGTCACGCAGCGAGACGATGCCGGGCACGCCGTCGCGTCCACGAAAGACCGCGTCGATCACCCGTTCGGTCGCGTGGCCGTCGTCGATCGACGCGAAACGTTCCCGCCAGTCGCGATACGCCGGCCGCGCAGTCAGGTCGACGTCCCCGCTCGCGTGCGCCAGGATCGCGGCCGCCACCTGCGAGACCGTCGCGCAGACGGGCCCCGGGAGTTCTCCGGGAGGGAAGTAGGTGCCTCGCGACCGGCCGTAGTCCTCGGCGTCCGGCGTGAAGAAGACGACCGGCCGGTTGCCGGCGAGCTGGTCGAAGAAAATAGAGGAGTAGTCGGTGACCAGGGTGCTCGCCACTCCGAGAACAAGGTTGGTGGGCAGGTCGTTGGGCACGAGGATGCCATCGAACTCCGGGCGGGACTTCGCGAACGCATGCACGGATTGGTGCGTCTTGAGGGCCACAGCGAAGCCATCGCCGAGCAGCCGTTGCAGTTTCACGGCCTGGTCGACCAATTCGAGGGCATCGTCGTCCGGGTTGGAGAACGAGTCTCCCCGCCAGGTCGGGGCGAACAGCACGAGGGAGCGTGTGCCGAGGCGCAGGCCCGCCTGTTCGAGGCGGTCCCGTGCCGCCAGGAATTCGTTCTGGTCGAGCATCTGCCGGTCGACGCGCGGATAGCCGGCTTCGAGGATGCGCCCCCTGAAGATGCCGCGGAGCCGGTAGGCGCCCTCGTACATCCGCTCCGTCATGAACGGGTTCTGTGAGAGCAGCCAGTCGGCTGCGACGAAATTCTTCAGCGTGTTCGCGGACTCCAGCGCTCCGTTCGGCATGTCGTAGCCCATGAGCTTCAGCGGCGTGCCGTGCCAGGTGTTGAGGTAGGTCTGTCCGCTGCGCTTGCTGAACTCGGGCGGGAACGTGGCGTTGTTCACGAGGTAGCCGCTCGTCGCGAGGGCATGAAAATAGGCGGCGGTTCCACGTCGTACGAAACGCACCCTGCGAGCGTGTGCGAATTCGCGACGGATATCGCGGTGCGCCCGCAGGCTGTCGAGCACCCAGACATGCTTCAGGTCGTCGAATGCGCGATCACGCAGCAGGCCGCGGAAGATGGCTTCGGGATTGCAGAGGGCACCGTTTCCGGCGAACGACTCGTAGAGCACGGTCCGCGGCTTCACGGGTCCGCGTGATGCCCAGGCTCGCAGTTCGGCGATCGCCGCCCGCCGGAGCTTCCGGATGAACTGCCGAATTCGGTGAAAACTCGTCTGCATGCGTTACTCCTCGGCGGTTGTGTCGAAGAGTTTTGCCGGATGATTCCAAGCCATGTCTAAGAAAGCCCTGTCATACGCCGGCCGCGCTGACGATGAAGTCGGTGGCGAACCCGGCGAAGGTGCCGCAGAGGATCCCCGCGTAGAACGGCAGTCCTCGTCCGAGGCGCAGCGCGACCCCCAGGAGCTGGATCACGACATACAGGATCGAGCCGGCGGCGAGGGCGAGGAAGGCGAGGGACACGACGTCGTTCACGAACACCCCGCCGAGCAGTGTGCCGACGAGAGTCGGCGCGCCCCCGATGAACCCGAGCACGGCGAGCTGCCCCCAGCTGGGACGGGCCTGCTGCACCGCGAGCGGCGCGGTGATGCCGAAGCCCTCGGTGGCGTTGTGCAGCCCGAACCCGATGACGAGCACGACGGCGAGGCTGATCTGGCCCGCCGCCGCCGACTGGCCGATGGCAAGCCCCTCCGAGAAGTTGTGCAGTCCGATGCCCACGGCGATCATGAACGCGAGCCGGCTCGGCGCCTCGCCGAGGCGCAGTAGTCCCGGCCTGGCCGCCGGGTCATCCGGGCCCGGGGCGGCCACCGCCCGCTTCGCCACCCATCCGTCATACCCGACCAGTCCGAGCAGGCCGACGGCGATCGCCGCGAAGAACACGAGCACGAGGCCGAGGAAGGGAAGCCAGTGCGAGAAGGGCTTGCCGGTCGCATCGGCCAGCGCGCTGTCGATCGGCTCGACCGCGTGGCTGAGAACATCCCACAGCAGAAAGATCAGCACGCCGATCGTGATCGCGTTCAGCACGGACCGAAGCAGTGGCGAGGCGTTTCGCAGGCGTCCGATCGGCAGGCCGAGAAAAATGGTGAATCCGGCGAGGGCGCCGAGGAGGATGAAGCCGCCGATAGTCATGTAAGGCGAGCCTAACCAATGTTTTGGTTCTCGGCACCTTCTGGGGTCGTTCTCACTCCCTCACGAACTCGATGATCGCACTGCGGTAGTTCTTCACGGTCGACTGCCGCTGGAAACCGAGAGCCTTCAGCTCGCTGATCCCGTCGGTGTCGATCTTCGGCCCGATCGCGTACTCGATCATCCAGACCTTCTGAACGCCGTCGAGCCTGCCCAGGCTCGCCGCTTCGGTGATCGTGTACAGCCTGTCGTACCAGGTGTTGTTGTCGGAGAACGGGGTCTTCAGCGTCACGTCGTCGAGACCTGCGAAACCGGCCGGGTAGGTGTTGAACGCCAGTCTCGGCTGCCGGCTGGGCCGGGTCGATTCGTCGAACAGCACAGCGTCGCCCGGCCGGGCGAGCGTGGCCATGCGCGAGCTGATCTCCGCCCAGTCGCTGTTGTTCTTCGCATAGGGGCCGCGTTGCTGCACCCAGTTGGGGGCGGCGAGCGCCGTCACCACGAGAAGGCCGAGGGCGATGAGCGGCACGCGGCTTCGCGCGATCCTCCGGATGGCGACCGCCATCAGCAGCGCGCTGGCCGGCGCGCACATCGAGAGATAGCGTGCCGTGAAATCGGGCACCAGGAAGTGGCTGCCGATGAGCATGATGCTCGGCAGGAACAGCCAGGCAGCTCCCACGATCGTTGCGGAGGGCAGGCGTTCGGGTGGGACGAGCAGGTGCGTTCGGCCGCGTCGCCGGTCCAGGACGAAGAACAACAGCGCTGCGAGGATCAGCGCCCAGGCGAGTATGGCGAACGGATCGTTGCCGAACCAGAGCCCGACGGCGAGGGTCGGGAAGGTGATCTCGGTGCGGGTGCCCAGATAGGCGATCTGGCCGTGTTCGAGGATCCCGGTGACGATGAGAGGGGAGGCGAGCAGAACCGCCACGCCGAACCATTTCGCCCAGGCTTTCGCCAGCGTCTTTCGATCGTCGCGCAGCAGGATCAGCGCAAGGTGCGCAACCGCGATGAGCGCGAGATACAGGAAGACGTAAATGGCAAGGACGGTGAGCAGGGTGTAGGCGATCCAGCGCCGTCGTGAGGCGACGCGCTGCCCGAGGATTTCGAGCAGCAGCAGCGTCAGCCAGGCCGCGATTGCCGCGCTGAAGGCGTAGGAGCGGGCCTCCTGGCCCATCGAGGTCACGCGCGGAACGACCATGCAGACCACGCCGGCGATCACCCCGAGAGTGAGCGAATCGAGCCGTGCCCCGATCAACACCATCGCCGCGACACAGGCCCCGATCGCCAGGGCGCTCGGCAGCCTGATGGCGAACGGCGAGGTGCCGAACAGCCGGATCCAGAAATGGAGGCCGAGGTAGTACGTGCCGTGCACGGCATCCACGTGCTGGATCATGAAAAGCAGGCTCGGGATGGACCGTTCGGCCGACAGCAGGCTGGCGGCCTCGTCACCCCAGAGGGACGGGATCCACGACCCCAGCAGCGAGACGAGGGCGCCCAGCGCACCGAGCGCTGTCGCGGTACGGCGCACGGGCGCGGCGCGGGAGACGGCGCGGGGTTCGACGACGATCGCCAGGGTCACCGCACCAGTCGAGCCCGGCGCCTCCCAGATTTCTCGAAGAAAGCTCTAGGTCGCCCGCGCCTGCGGGATCAGCAGCTCGATTTCGGTGCCCCAGGGCGACGTATCGGCGACCGATGCGGTGCCCCCCACCCGCTCCACGGCGCCGCGCACGAGGGACAGCCCGATCCCGAAACCGGTGCGGGACGACCCGCCGCCGTCGACGGCGGCACTGGAGCGCGCGAAGCGGTCGAAGATGCGGGCGGGGTCGATGCCGCTGATGCCCGGCCCCTCATCCCGAACGGAGATCCGCACCCTGGACCGGGAGTCGCTGAGCGAGACGTGGATCGTCGAGCCCGGCGGCGCGAAGTCGAGAGCATTGTCCAGCAGGGCGACCATGCAGCGGTGAACGCTCGCCGCGGGCATGAGCGTCGCCAGCGGCCGAGCCTCGTTCACCGCGACCGTCACGGACTTCTCTCCTGCGATGATCCGCATCGAATCCACCGCGAGCGCGATGATCGGGTTCACGGTCACGGGCTGGCGGCTGCTGGTGTCGCCGCCGACCTCGGCCGACGCGAGCAGGTCGTTGACGATCTCGATGAGGGTATGGCTGTCGCGCCTCAGTTCGGCCACCGTGGGTGCGGCCGGGTCATCGGGGGTGAGTCCGCGCTGCAACTGCTGCAGCCGCGCGTCGAGCACCGCGAGCGGCGTGCGGAGTTCATGGCTGGCATCCGCGACGAAGGCCCGCTGGATGCGGAGCGCGTCGCCCAGCGGACGCACGGCCCGGCGGGTGGCGAACCAGCTCACCGTGCCGGCCAGGATGATCGCCCCGACCCCGATCACGATCCCGGCAGTGATGATGTCCACCCCGCCGACATCGATGGTCTCCTCGTGACGACCCGGATCGAACAGCTTCTCCGGCGGGATGTGGTGGAAGACGAAGACGAACGCGGCGATGAGCACGGCCAGCACGACGAGGGTGAACGCGAGGGTGATCTGCAACCCTACGACGCGCGAAGCGTGCCGGACCGCGCCGGCATCCGCGTCATCGAGACCGCGCTCGTTCCTTCGTCGTCTCACGGTGCTCCCAACCGGTAGCCCTGTCCCCGGACGGTGGTGATCAGGTCCGTGTCGGTCTTGCGACGAACGTAGTGCACGTAGGTGTCGACGGTTCCAGGCTGGTCGGTGGAGCTGAAGACCTCGCGCAGGATCTGTTCGCGTGAGTAGGTTCGCTGCGGGTTCTCGGCGAACAGCCGCAGCAGGGCGTTCTCCCGGTCGGTGAGGATGGTCCTGCCGTCGTAGGGGGAGTAGACCGTCCGGCTCTCGGGGTAGAACTCCCAGAGGCCGATGCGCACGAACGGTCCCTCGCCGGTGAAGACGCGCCTGATGGCCCGGAGCCGCGCGAACAGCTCGTCGAACTCGAACGGTTTCACCAGGTAGTCATTCGCGCCGGCGTCGAGGCCGCGCACCTTGTCCTGGATGGTCCCGAGCGCGGTGAGCACCAGCATCGGGGTGGTGACCCGCTTTCGGCGCAGGGTCTCGATCACTCCGAGGCCATCGAGGCCGGGCAGCCGCCGGTCCACGATCATCACCTCGAATTCGCCCACGAGTGCCGCGTCGACTCCGGCGACGCCGTCGGTCACCAGGGTGACGGAGTACACCTCGTCGAGAACCTGCTCCATCACCGGCCCGAGCTTCGGGTCGTCTTCGATCAGCAGCAGGCGGGGTCGGGTGTCGATCATCGGGCCGCCCTTGTCGTCGTAGTCCACGTCACGAGCATTGTCACACTCGTCTAAGGAGACTCTAAGGATTTGCGGCGATCACCGGAACAGCGTGTCCGCCGAGCGGGAATCATTCCCGCGAGCACGGGCAGGTATCGTCGCGGCAGGAGAAGGCGCCGGGACACCGCCCGGGTGGCGGTCAGCACCATCACTGCCAGGAGGATCGCCACCCGCCGCGGATCGCTGATCACACCGATTTGATCACGGCGGGCGGCCTGGGCTCACTTCGGAGGCGACATCCGCTGGATGACGTAGAAGACCGCACCGATCGCGAATGCGACGGTGAGCACGATGAGACCGCTCATCAGACAATGCTGTGCAGATCGTTCTGGGAATTGGCTTTGCACACGCTGTGCTGGTGGAACATCCTCTCCCGATCGGCTGTTGTAGTGGCTGTGGCCGCAGGACGGCCACCAGAGAGGACAAATCATGTCTGGAACAACGGAGCGTGCGATTCTGGCCGGCGGCTGCTTCTGGGGAGCGCAGCAGTTGCTGCGCCGTCGCCCCGGGGTCATCTCCACCCGGGTCGGCTATTCGGGCGGCGAGGTCGCCAACGCCACCTACCGCAACCACCGGGGTCACGCCGAGGCCGTCGAGATCGTCTTCGACCCCGAGCTGATCAGCTATCGCGACCTGCTGGAGTTCTTCTTCCAGATCCACGACCCGTCGACGAAGGACCGCCAGGGCAACGACGTCGGTTCGAGCTACCGCTCGGCGATCTTCTACACGACCGATGAGCAGAAGCGCGTCGCCGAGGACACCATCGCGGACGTCGACGCCTCCGGGCTCTGGCCCGGGAAGGTCGTCACCGAGGTCAGTCCCGCCGGCGACTTCTGGGAGGCCGAGGAGGAGCACCAGGACTACCTGGAGAAGAACCCGCACGGCTACACCTGCCACTACGTGCGGCCGGGCTGGAAGCTGCCGCACCGCGAGTCGGCGTCCGCATGACGGATGCGCGGAGGAGGGGGCAGAATCGTCATCATGACCTCTGCCCCCGAGTCCGATCTCACCGGCTGGGTCCGCACCCCGTTCACGGGCGGCGGCCTCACCCATGACTGCTACGAGAAGGGCAGCGGCCCCGGGGTCGTGCTGATCCCCGAGGTGCCGGGGCTCACGCCCGAGGTGCTGGGTCTCGCCCAGCATCTCGTCGACGAGGGTTTCACGGTGGTGGTGCCCTCGCCGTTCGGTATTCCAGGCAGGGCCATGACCGTGGGCTACGCGGTCAGCACCATTTCGCGACTGTGCGTCTCCGCGGAGTTCCGTGCGTTCGCGATCAACGCGCACCGCCCGATCACCGATTTCATCCGGGCGGTCGCGGCCGACCTCGCCGCTCGTGCGCCGGGCAAGGGCGTCGGCGTGATCGGCATGTGCTTCACCGGTGGATTCGCGCTCGCCGCCGCCGTCGACGACACGGTGCTGGCGTCCGTGGTCAGCCAGCCCGGGGTGCCGTTCCCGATCAGCAGGGCCAGGCGCATGGACGCCACCGTGTCGCCGGAGGAGTTCGACCGCATCGCGGAGCGTGCGAGCGCCGGCGAGGTCTGCGCACTCGGGCTGCGCTTCAGCGAGGATTCCGGCTCTCCCCGGGCGCGATTCGACAGCATCAGGAAGCGGCTCGGCGACGCCTTCGAGATCATCGAACTGGACTCGTCGCCGGGCAACCCCGGGGGCTTCTCGAAGCGCGCCCACTCCGTGCTGACCAGCGAGGTCCGGGAGGTCCCCGGCCATCCCGCGCTCGCCGCGCGCGAGCGCGCCGTCGCCTTCCTGCGCGAGCGACTGGTTGCCTGAGCGACTGATTGCTTGAGTGACCACCGGGCTAGGACAGCAGGTACTCCCAGTCCCACAGGTCATCGTCCGGACTGCGGTCAGCGGCATCGCCCGCATCCACCGTCTCGAAGGTGACCGGGGTGCGCTGGCTCACCAGCACGCTCACCGTCGCGTGGCCGGCAACCCGGATATCGACCAGGCCGCCGCCGCTCTTCGCCGCATCGATGACGTGGTTCTTGGTCTCGTCGACGCTCTGGGCCGGGTCCAGGTAGTACTCATTGCCGTCCACAGTCATCTTGTGCATGATCATTCGTCCCGCCTTCCCCGTCGAGAATGTGGACGGTACGCCGATCCGGCGGGAAGTGTTAAGCCGGCAGGTTCGGGTCCGCCGCCGGCTCGGAAGTGAGCTGCAGGCCCGCGGTTCGGCCCGCCGACGCCAGCAGCGATTCGACCCAGTCGCGGTTCACGGCCGGCGGTCGTGAACCGGTGAAGAAGAAGTGGATGGGAACGCCGTTGTCGATCCAGATCGAGTGGCGGCCGCTGCCGCGCTCCAGCGGCTGGATCCAGGAGAAGAAGAAGTTCTCACCCCGGCGGAGCTTGGTGCTGAACACGATCTGCAGGTGGGCGAGCACACGGTCGTCGAACTCGAAGTCCTGACCGCCATAGTTGAGTGTGCCCACGTGGCTCCCGTCCCAGTGAGGTGCGACCAACGCGCGACCCTGAGACGAATATAACCTGAGCCTCATGCGCACGCGCTACGGTGGGCGTGCAGCAGCAGGAACGAACGACGGGAACCGCGGTGATCGTAAACAGACTGACAGTCGACGGCAAAGACTATTTCCTGCCCGACCCCGTCACCGAGCTCCGCACCAGGATTCTCGAGGCGGTGAAGGCCGGTGGCGGGTACGTGAACATCCCACCGCTGCGATCGGGGCCGGGCGTCGACATCCTGTTCTCCCCCGGCATGCCGGTGGTGTGGACGCAACTCGACGTCGGCAGCGAGGCCGACGACGAGGGTGACGGGACCGTCGACGAGTTCTAGTCGGCGCGGGTTCTCGTTTGCGTCAGGCTCCGGCGAGCAGCAGTTGCTCCACCTCGGGTTCGGGGAGCGCGACGCCGGTGAGATAGCCCTGGGCGCGGTCGCAGCCGAAGTCGCGCACCCGCTCGAGCTGGGCATCCGTCTCGATTCCCTCCGCGACGACGCGAAGACCCAGGTCGTGCGCCAGCTCGATGGTCGCGGCGAGCTGCTCATCGCTGCCGGCACCGGTGCGCTGCACCAGCGACCGGTCCATCTTCAGTTCCGTCGCGGGCAGTCGCATGAGCTGGTCGAGCGAGGAGTATCCGCTGCCGTAATCGTCGATCGAGACCGCGACGCCGGCGCTGCGGATGAAGTCCAGCCGGCGCGCCGCGTCGCGATGATCGGCGATCGCGAGCGACTCGGTGATCTCCACGATCATCCGCTGCGGGGGGAGCTTCAGGCTCGTGAGGTTGCGCAGGAGGCGCTCGAAGAAGTCGGATGTCGTGAGCTGCGCCGCCGAGACATTGACGGCCACCTCGACCTGCAGGCCCAGCCTGTCCCACTTGGACGCGCAGCGGCATCCCTCGTCGAGCATGTAGTCGCCGATCTCGTGGATCAGCCCGGTGCTCTCCGCGACCGGGATGTAGGCGTCAGCCGACAGCGTTCCGAGGGCCGGGTGGTTCCAGCGGCTCAGGGCTTCGACGGAGGAGATGGTGTCGGTGGCGAGGTCGATCTGCGGCTGGAAGAAAGCGACGATCTCGTGGCGCCCCACCGCGCCGACGAGGTCAGTGTCGATGCTCACAGTGTCATGCCCGCTTGCCGTTCGGTGTTCCAGGAGAGTGCCTCGCTCAGGTTCGTCGTACCACCGGCGATTGTCAACGGGTATTGGGGGTGAGTCGGGACGTATATCCTAAGCGGCCCTCCGCAGGGAAGCCCCCGTATTCCGGATTGCCCGGCGGGACGTCGATCGCTTAACCTCGAAGGTGACGCGGCCATTGCCATGGCGGACCAGCGTCGCGACCTGGAGAAGCCCATGCCCCCGGCAGCCTCTGGCACGCTACACGCCGTCGCGCGCAACGCCGAGATTAGGACCTGCTTCGGATGACGCCGGTCCCGGCCGAGCCCGAAGGCTCTCTCGAGGAGCTCTACGAGCGTGCGCCCGCCGGGCTGCTGTCCCTCGCACCCGATGGCACGATCGTGAAGGCGAACCACACCTTTCTCGACTGGACCGGTCGCGATGGCGGAATCGTCGGGTCGTCGATCACTGACCTGCTGACGCCCGGTGGGCGCATCTTCTACGAGACCCGCTTCCTGCCGGCGCTGTGGCTCCGGCGGGAACTGCGCGAGATCGCGATGTCCCTGATGAAGGCCGACGGGTCGGATCTCGCGGTGCTGGTGAACGCGATCGTGGTCGAGGGCGTGGACGGTGAAGCCCGGATGGTGCGGCTCGCGGTGTTCGACGCGACCGAGCGTCAGGACTACGAGCGGGACCTTCTGGCATCCCGGCGGCTCGCGGAATCGTCGGAGGCGCGGGTACGTGTGCTCCAGGAGGCGTCGAGCGCCTTCGCCGTGGCCATGACCGAGGCCGAACTGGGCGAAGCGCTCGTTGCCAGCGCCCGCGACGCGTTCTCGGCGAGTGCCGTCGCGGTGGTGCTCGTCGACGGGGACGGCGAGACCTACCTCGCTGCCGGCGAGCACCCCCTGGCCGCCTTCGCCGAGAGCGACGGCGGCTCCTCCGAGATGGCCATGATCCGCAGCTCGGGTGCCGTGACGGTGTCCGGCCTCGACGAGGTGCGACCCCTCTATCCGGCCCTGGCCGATGCCATGCTCGAGGCCCGGGTGGAGGCGTTCAGCATCGTCGTGCTTCAGGACGTGGGGGAGCCGGTGGGTGCCCTCATCTGCTTCTTCGGGCGGCAGCGGGCCTTCGACGAGCAGGACCACGCGCTGCAGGTCGCGCTCGGCCGCCAGTCGGCCGCGGTGCTCTCCCGCATCCGGTTGCAGAACGAGCTGGAGACGCTGGCCATGCACGACCAGCTGACCGGCCTCGCGAACCGCAAGCTGCTGCGCGAGAGCCTGGTCGGCGCGCTGGGCGTCGCGATGTGGCACGAACGGCCGATCGCCCTGATCTTCGTCGACCTCGACGGGTTCAAGGCGGTCAACGACGAACTCGGCCATGCGGCGGGCGACACCGTGCTGGCCTGGGTCGCGAACCAGCTGAGCGCCGCGGTGCGATCGACGGATGTCGTGGGCCGCTTCGGCGGGGACGAGTTCGTGATCATCTGCGAGAACGCGGGCGCCGAGGAGGCCGCCCTCATCGCGGAAAGGGTACTCGCGATGATCGACGGCAATTCGCACGAGCTCCCCGGCGGAGCGCGCGTGAGCGCCAGTATCGGCATCGCGCTGCGCCAGCCGGAGCCGGGTCGCGCCACCACCCCCGAGACGATCCTCATGGCGGCGGACGCGGCCATGTACCGCTCCAAGCAGGGTGGCGGCGGCCGGGTGACGCTGGTGGAGTTGTGACCCTGGGAGGGCGCTAGCGGCGCATCTTGTGCCGGGCGGTCGCGCGCAGCTCGCGGCGTGCCGCGATCGCCACCTCGGACGCGATGGGACGCGCCGACGGCTCGCGCGCGGTCATCGCGCCGAGGAGGGACCGCCAGCCGTCGGGCAGGTCTGCGGGGATCACCGGGTCGCGCTCCAGTCGCGCGAGGGCCGACTCGAGCGCGTCGCCGGGGTAGGCGACCTGGCCGGTGAAGCTCTCCAGCAGTACGAGCCCCAGAGAGTAGATGTCCGACGCGGTGCTCAGGGGTTCGAGCCGCGCCTGCTCCGGACTGAGGTAGGCGGCGGTGCCCTCTGTGATGCCGTCCACCGACGGGTCCATGCCGGTTTCGAGTGCGAGGCCGAAGTCGGTGAGCCGAGCCCGCGGGCGGGAGAAGGTGGTGCCGTAGTCGACCAGCATCACGTTCGCCGGGGCGATATCGCGGTGGATCACCCCGCGCGCGTGAAGGTATTCGAGCGCCTCCGCCACCTCGAAGCCGATCTCGCCCACGCGCTGCTGGGGGAGTTCGCCCCGTTCGTTCAGGGTCTTCAGCGAGTCGCCGCGCACGAGCTCGAGCACCAGGAACGGGCGCGGGTCGCGCGGCGAGGATTCGTCGATGCCGGCATCGAGCACGGGAACGATTCCATGGTGGCTGAGACTCGCGAGCATCCTGAGCTCGGTGCGGAAGCGGTCGACCTGGTCGGGTCCGCCGGCCGTGAACAGCTTGATCGCGACCTCCCGGTCCAGATGTTCGTCGTCGGCGACGTAGACGAGAGACGAGCCGCCGCGCGCGATCAGCGAGCGCGGCCGGTAGCGACCCAGCAGCAGGGGAGCCGCGATCGCCGATTCGTCCATGATTCGGATGCTAGCGAAAAATCGCACGGAGGCGGTGCCCGGAGTGCAGGCCTTGCGCACCCCGCCTCCGCGGAGTAGCACCACATCCGATCGGGTCCGATGTCCACGGAACGAGGCATGTCAGCGATGGTCGAGGATGCTCACCCGCCAGCTACGGAACCAGCACGATCCGCCGGGTGCCGGCCGGCTCCGACCAGCTCTGCTCGACGTCGGCCAGGGGCCGCAGGACGGCATCGATGGTGAACGTTCCCCGGCCGATCTCATCGACCAGCGAGGGCAGCGTCTCCAGGATGCCGCTGGCACTCACCGACCCCTGCCCGCTTCCCATGAAGTGCACGTTCGCCTGGCGCAGCGCGGCCGACGGCAGCGCGATGTCCGGCCCGGCGATCGCACCGACCTGGATCCAGGAGAGCAGCCGCGCCCGGTCGTCGCGCCCGAGCAGCAGCGGCATGATCGCCGCCTCGGCGGGCGGTCCCCACAGGTAGTCGAGCACGACGTCGACGTTCGCGCCCTTCGAGGCGAATTCGGCGGCAACCGTGTCAGGGTCCGCTGAGAGGTCGATCGTCGCGTCCGCACCGAGCGCCGGCAGCGTCGCGAGTGCGGCGGCGTCCCGGCCGGCCGCGATCACGTCGCCCGCCCCGAGGTGCTTCGCGACCTGGATGGCGAGCCGGCCGGCCGATCCGGTGCCGCCGAGCACGAGCACGGACTGCCCGGGGTGGAAGGTGACACGCTTGTGGAGCGCGACCCACGACGACATCCCGGGGTTCATGGCCGCCGCGAGCAGCACCGGGTCGGCGTCCGCGGGCAGCGGGATGCTGCGGCGCGGATCGATGGCGGCGCGCTCGGCCATGGCACCGAAGCTGGTGTCCGGCAGCAGGAAGTAGACGAGGGACCCGTCGGCGCGGCGGCCGACGCCGTCGATGCCGGGGATGAGGGGCAGCTCGTCGGTGGATGTGTAGTGCGATCCGGCGGCCTGGGAGCGCACCCTCGGGTGCAACCCGGAGGCCACGACGTCGACGACCTCGTCGTTCTCGCCGGCGATCGGGTCGGCGAACTGCTCGTAGTGCGGCACCTGCCCGAACTCGCGGACGACGGCTGCGTGCATGACGACTCCTGGGATTTAGTTGGTGACACGAACTATATTAGTTGGGGACACAAACTAAGTCAAATAGACTGGTCGCGTGAAGCCAGCCGAAACCCCGCCAGAGGTCGACGCCATCGTGCAGCTGAGCTTCGCGGTGCAGCTGCTGCTGACTCGGGTCGCGGCGGAGCACGAGCTCTCCGTCACACAGGTCCGGATGCTGGGGATCCTGCGGGACCGAACGCCGAGCATGGCGGAGATCGCCGACCATCTCGAACTGGACCGGTCATCCGTCTCCGGGCTGGTCGACCGCGCGGAACGCCGCGGGCTGGTCGCCCGCCATCCCTCGGAGAGGGATGCCAGGGTCACGCTGGTCGAGGCGACCGACAGCGGGTTCGCGGTCGGCGCCGACATCGCCGCCGCCGTCACCCGCGGCATCCGGGCATTCCTCGAGGGAAGCGCCGCGACCGACGTGGATGCCGTGGTTCGGCTGGCGGGCAGGGCTATCCGACGAGGTCAGTGAGGGGCCGGGAGACGACCAGGCGCAGCGACCCGTCGAACTCGGGCCGGGTGCGGAGGGAGCCATGTCTCGCATCCCACACCCCGGAGGCCAGGTCCGCGCCCAGTGTTTGCTCGAATCTGTGCACGACCTCCTCGGCGACGAAGCTCCAGGCCGAGTTGGCCCGGCGGGCTCCGGGGTCGAGAAGGGCTTCGGGCCGGCCGTAGTAGGCCTCACCGAACCCGTCGGTGCAGTCCAGCGGGATCGGTACCTCCGAGAGAACGGTATCCCCACCGAGTTCGCGCGCGATGAGAGCGGGGTCGGGATAGCGGCGGGCCTCGGTGGCGATCACCTCGGGCGCGTACTCGACCAGCCAGAACCGCTCGAGCGCTGCAGGATCGCAGCTGAGGATCACGACCGGCCCCCTCGTCACCCGGCGCAGCTCGCGCAGCCCCTCGCCGAGATCCGCCCACTGGTGCACGGTGAATGTCGCCATGGACGCGTCGAACGACCGGTCAGCGAACGGGAGCTTCTCGGCGGTCGCGTCGATCGCCACGGAAAGGCTCGCCGGCCGCTGCGCGCGCATCGACTCACTCGGCTCGATCGCGGTCACCTCGCGGTCGAGCGGTTCGTACGAACCGGCGCCCGCACCGACGTTGAGCACGGTGACGGCGTCGCCCAGTTCGCGGCGGATGGCGGACTCTATTCGCGGGTCGGGCCTCCGGTAGTCCGCGTAGCCGCAGCCGATCGAGCCGTAGTCGGCATCCCCCGCGCTGCCGTCACCGTGTCTGTTGGCGCCGTGACGCGCGCTCATCCGCCGGCGACGAAACTCAGCTGCCAGGAGACCCCGAACCGGTCGCTGACCCACGCGAAACGGTCGGCGAAGGGGTACGCGTCCGGCGGCATGAGCACGCTGCCTTCGTCCGACAGGCGCCCGAAGATCGCGTCGAGGGTCGCGGCATCCGGGCAGTCGTAGAAGAACGAGAACGACGCTGTGAACGTGAAGTCGTGCACCGGCGGGCTGTCGATGCAGCGGATCTCCTGGTCGGCGATTCGAAAGCGCGCGCCAGCGACGGTGCCGTCGTCGGCCCTATCGAGGTGCAGGAGCTCGGCGTCGGGAAAGGTCCCGACGTAGAGGTCCATGGCCTCAGCGGCCTGCCCGGTGAACATGAGGAACGGTGTCAGCGTCATGCTGACACGATATTCACTTCAGGCGCCGCGCGGCGCGGATCAGCAGGATCGCGCCCACCAGGTACCAGAACGCGCCGAAGGCCGAATAGCCGGCCAGCGTGGTGAGCCCGGTCTTCGGTGCGCCGGAGGTGACGATGAACGAGATGCCGGCGAGCACCGACAGCCCTCCGCTGATGATCATCGGCCACTGGCCGCCGACCGGCTTGCGACGCCGAAGGGCGAGGAAGAGCTGGAACGCGCCGCTCAGGGACGCCCACACTCCGAACGCCACGAGCGCCGGGGGGAGCGACGCTAGGGTCGAGATAAGAACCGCTACCGCGGCTACTACCCCGATCGCGATGTTGATGTACTGGGGCACGTGCGTCGTCGCTGTCGGCGTCGCGCGGATATCGGCGATCGTGGCCACGGCATCCCAGAGCGGATAAATGGTGAGCAGCACGATCGCGGCGATCGACGGCTTCGTGCTCGTCGTCACCGTTGACGCGAGCACGAAGACGAGGATCACCCACACGACGGAGAATGCCGTGCGGATGAAGTAGAGGGTGCGAAGCGAGAGGGCGGTAGCGGCTGGGGCGGGTGATGCGGCGAGTGCGGTCATGCTGACAGCACGACGTGCACGCCGAGAACGTTCAGGCCTAAGACTTTTCCCGGAAGACGGCGCGCGCTTCCCGTATCGCATAGAAGACGATCACCAGTCCTGCCACCGGGTCGGCCCACCACCAGCCGAGCCACAGGTCGAGCGTGATCCCCACGAGCACTGCGCAGGCGAGGATCCCGTCGATGACGGTCACCCTCCCCTCGCCGACCAGCACGGGGTTGCCGAGTGCGCGCCCGGTGCGCGCCTTGCCGAAGGCGAGCGCGAACATCACCACCGCGGTGATTCCCGTCCAGGCGATTCCCGCGGGCTCGGGGGAGGCATGGTGGTGGACGGCCAGGGCGTACACCGACTGGACGAGCAGGTACAGTCCCAGGGCGAGGAAGGCCACGCCGATCAGGCGCAGCGCGCGACGCCGGCGATGCTCACCGGTTCCGGACAGTTCCCACAGCACGACGATGCTCGCGCCGATCTCGATCAGGCTGTCCAGCCCGAAGCCGAGCAGTGCCACCGACGAACTCATGGCGGCGAGAACGCCGAGCACGATCACGCCGATGACGTTCCACGACAGCGTCAGCCACTCGAGCGCCATTCCTCGCCGAACCAGGACGCGCTCCAGCTCGAGGGGCAGTGACATGGTCCGATTGTGTCAGAGTTCGCTGGCCGGCCAAGCGGAATAGACCCTCTGCTTGTTTCCTTGGTATATCAAGGGAGCGCGTCCTCCACTTGTCGGCAAGGCGCGGCAAGCTGGTCATCTCACCTGCGCAGGAGACATCGTGGAGCTCGGAATCTATTCGTTCGGCGAACTCGTCGCCAACCCGGACGGTGGCTCGGCGGAGACCATTCACGAGCGCTTCGGCCAGGTGCTCGAGCTCGCCAGGCTGGCGGATGCCGGCGGCCTCGACGCGATCTCGCTCGGGGAGCATCACCGACCCGATTTCAGCATGTCGGCGCCCGAGGTGGTGCTCGCTGCGATCGCGAGCGTGACCACACGCCTGCGACTGGCGAGCGGTGTGACGGTGCTGTCGAGCCAGGACCCGGTGCGGGTGTTCGAACAGTTCGCGACGCTCGACCACGTGTCGAACGGGCGCGCGGAGATCATCGCCGGTCGCGGCGCGTTCACCGAGTCGTTCCCCCTGTTCGGCTACGACCTCAACGACTACGACGAGCTCTTCGACGAGAAGATCAGGCTGCTCCTACAGATCCGGGATGAGCCGGTGGTCAGCTGGCGCGGGCGGTTCCGGTCACCGTTGAGCGGGGTCGAGATCTCGCCGAGACCCCTGCAGGACCCACTCCCCATCTGGATCGGGATCGGCGGCACGCCCGCATCCGCCGTGCGGGCTGGTCTGCTGGGTCTCCCGATGATCATGGGATTCTTCGCCGGACCCGAGCAGTTCGTCTCCCGGGTCGAGCTGTACCACCGTGCGGCGGAACAGGCCGGCCACGACCGGTCGACGCTGCGTCTCGCGGTGAGCGGTCACATGTTCGTCGGCACGACCTCACAGCGGGCGCGGGACGAGTTCTATCCCTACTACTCGCGCTACTTCCAGCAGGGCGGCGCACCCTTCGCGGCGAACGGCTTCCCGCGGGACGCCTACGACGGCTGGATCAGGCAGGGCCTGCCGGTCGGCAGTCCGCAGCAGGTGATCGACGCGATCATGCGCCGGGTCGAGCTGCTCGGCATCGACCGCTTCATGGGCCAGATCGATGTCGGCAACCTGCCCTGGTCGATGACCCTCGATTCACTCGAGCTCTACATGACCGAGGTGGCGCCGGTGATCAGGCGGGAGACCGCGGCTCAGGCGTGAGCGTGGTTGCCGAGTCGAACGGTGGTCGCGCCGATGCAGGTGTCCTCCACGTACTGGAGTCCGGCATCCGTCGCAATGCTGCGCGCCTCCTCTGACGCGATGCCCAGCTGCAGCCAGAGCGTCTTCGCCCTGATGTCCACGGCCGCGCGCGCGATCCCCGCCGCCTCGTCCGCCGGCCGGAAGACGTCGACGATGTCGACCGGGAACGGGATCTCCGCGAGGGACGGATACGCTTTCCGGCCCAGGATCTCGGTGGCCTTCGGGTGAACCGGAATCACGTCGTATCCCGCACCGATGAGTATTTCCGCGATCTTGCTCGACGTCTTCTCCGGGTCTGTGGACAGGCCCACGATCGCGACGGTGCGAGCCGACTCGAGCAGTGACTTGAGTTCGTTGTCATCCATGCCTGCTGCAACAATCAGCGGGCTGCGGCAATTCCGGCCTCTGCGTGTCGGCGTTGGGGTGCTCCGAACACAATGACAGGGTAGGTCACCACCGCCAGGGCGAAGTGCATGATCATCAGCGCCACAACGCCGGGAGTCGGCTGGCCCTGGTGGAGGATCCACAGGTCGGGGGCGAGGCTGACGATCGTCACGACGACCGCCAGCCAGAGGAAGAGTCGCCGCGCTCGGGATGACACGAGCGTTACCAGCGGCCAGGCGATGCTTGCCACGAGCACTCCGATCACGGTGAGTCGCGTGTAGTCATCGAACTGGAGATGTCCATAGCCCGCGATCGACGGGATGAGGGCGATCGTGACCGTCGAGGTTGCCCAGCACGCCACGACGGACCCGAACACCGCGATAAGGGTGGCGGCGACAAATCTGACGGGGCCTGGTTGTGCGGAGCCCCGCGGGAAGTCGAGCCGCAGGTACATGCGCAGTTTCGTCATCGGGACGCTTTCGATCGGTGAACCAGAAGCGAAAGCCTCGCAAATCTGCGCTGAGGATGGCCAAAGAAACGTCGAAGTCGAGCGTCGGCACTCCGGGACGTTATCGCTATCGACGGGCGCTGTGGCTGAGGACGATGGCCAGGACGGCCAGCCCGATGACTACGACCGTACCGAATGCGACGACCGACCATAGCCCGCCGACCGATATGAATGCCATCCGGTCTCCCTTCCTGTTGCCGATGTTGTGAAGGGGACTCCGATTGGCGCGGCCAGGGAAGTCAGATGAGATGGTTCTCATCCCGGGCTCGATTTGGTCTCATGTTTCGGAGTCACAGTTGTCGGAAGAGGGATCCTCAAAGGGCCCTGGCAGGGGGACGCCGACCGAAATAGGGTCACCTTCGGGTGGTGGCCTTATCTCGAATCCCATGGGGACGGCGGACTCGACGCAACTGGGTGGTTCGGGATCGGCCCACGTTGCGCGAAGGGTACGGGTGCCCGGTCCTCGGAGACCGGGCACCGGACCTACTTCGACTCGTCGTTGGTAACTGTGTCGACCAGCCGGGTGCACAGGCAGAATGGAAGACATGAAGCGCCCACTCCTCCTCCTCGCGGTCGTAGCGACCGTCGGAGTGTGCGCTCTCTGCGGAGCAGCCGCGCAAGCCTATGCCTCGCCACCGGGTGATGTCGCGGCCGTAGCAGTGCATTCCTCTCCCCTGACGATTCCCGTCGGATACCGTCCCACCTCCTTTGCACCATCCACGGTGGCGCGAAACGGCCTGGTTGTGGTGAAAGTCGACGGTGCCGTCACCATCGCCCAAGGCGACACCACCGAGCCGAACTCCGCCGGGCCGCACTCCGACAAGGCGAACGATCCGTCGTCGGTCGATCCCACGCCATCGACATCCCCCGACCCTGCTCCGTCCTCGTCCGCTCCCGTCTCCGAACCGGGGAATTCGGACGGTGGCCACTCGTCTGGCGGTTCGGGCAAGGACAGCGGGAAGGGCAATTCCGGGAGTGGCAACTCCGGCGACGGCAACTCCGGAAACAAGGGCAATGGCAATTCTGGGAACGGCAAGGGCAATTCGGGGAGCGGCAAAGGCAACTCCGGCAACGGCAATTAGCCGGGTTCAGCGCAGCCGATACCCCATTCCTCGCACAGTTTCGATTGCGTCGACTCCGATCTTGTTGCGGAGATAGCGCACGTAGACGTCGAGCACATTCGATCCCGGGTCGAAGTCGTATCCCCACACCCGACTGAGCAGCTGTTCGCGGCTCAGCACCTGTTCGGGGTTGCGCAGGAACTCCTCCGCGAGAGCGAACTCTCGCACGGAAAGATCGACGACCCTGTCGCCGACGCGTGCCCTGCGCGTCCTGAGATCGATGCTCAGGACACCGTGCCGCAACTCCGTGGGAGACGAAGACGGTACTTCCCTGAGCCGCAAACGAATTCGCGCGAGGAGTTCATCCACCTTGAATGGCTTGGCGAGATAATCGTTGGCTCCGCTGTCAAGTCCCAGGACCGTGTCCTCGACAGAACTGCGGGCGGTGAGCAGGATCACGGGAAGGTGCGCATCCGAAGCCCGGATGCGCTTCAACACCTCGAAACCGTCCATCGTGGGCAGGCCGATGTCCAGGAGCACCAGGCCGTAGGCGCCGGTCTGGGCCTCGATAAGCGCTTCGCCGCCATCCGACATGACAGTGCAGGCGTAGCCCGCTGCCTGGAGCCCGCGCTTGACGAAGGTCGAGATACGCGCCTCATCCTCCACGATCAGGATGTTGCTCATTCCTATTCCTCTCTCTCGCTCTCCCCGAGGAGCACCAGTGAAAACCGTGTCTCGGCGGAGGATGATGTGAGTTCGACGGTCCCGCGATGGGCCGCTGCAATGGCACTCACGATCGAAAGTCCGAGACCAGAACCGGCGATGCCCCGGTGGGATTCGACCCGTCCGAATCGCTCGAAGATGCGCGCGCGGGACTCTGGCGGGATTCCCGGACCGTGGTCGGCGACCCACAGCCTGACTCCGCCCTCGGCGCGGGTCGACCCGATTTCGATCGACGTTCCGGGCGGCGAATATTTCGCTGCATTGTCGGCCAGTTGCACCCATGCCTGGGTGATACGTCCGCGGTCCAACGGTATGGTCTCGTCAACGGTCTCGGGCAACGACCAGTGATGTCCGGCGAGGACACGGACCTTGTCGAACACCTGTCGGGTCAACTCCGCGACATCTGTCGGCTGAAGCGAAAGTACAGCCTGCTCGGACTCTGCCAACTGGGCCAGATCCTGTACAAGGGCCGCGACGCGATCGAGCTCATCGACAGCCAGCGCTCTCGTGGCTATCACGTCGTCGGGATCGTACGGATTCAGTACTTCCAGATGGCCGAGCACGATCGTGATGGGCGTGTTCAACTCATGACGGACATCGTCGAGGAGTTGGCGCTGTCCGATGAACGCCTCGTCGAGTCGATCGAGCATTTCGTTCACCGTCTCCGTAAGGAGAGATACGTCATCCCGCCCGCGAACCGGAATGCGGTCGGACCGACTGCTCGACGTGATGCGAGCCGCGGCCAGGCGCAATGTTCGAATCGGTCGCAGCAGCCGTCCCGAGATGAACCAGCCAAGGGCAGCCACGGCCAGAAGGGTTACGGCCTCGACCTGCCAGTAGGTGATGAACGCGGACGAAAGCTCGGCCAGTTCGGAGGACAGGTTCGCGGAAGCCACGAACACAGCAGTGTCGGGGCTTCCGGCGACAGATATCGGCGCCGCGATATAGCGAATGGTTCCCGACGTCGAAACGGTGCTCCCCAGTCGTGTTTTGCCGTCTCGAGTGATCGAAACAATGTGGGCAACGAAGCCCGTAATGCTCTCCAGGTGAAACTCGGTGGGCACGCCCGGCACGAACTTCGCCCGTCCGTTGACGATCCCGAGCGTGTCTTCATGGCTATCAGGCAACACGCGTCCGATAACGGCCGCGATGGCATCACTCGCCGTGGTGAACGCATGCGGGGTCGACTGGTCCGTGCCCGGACTGGCCGGATCGCTGTTCGCCGCGCCCAGCACCACGTGCCGCGCTTCGGCCACCTGGGCCTGGAGCGTCGCATCGACGCCGCTGAGCATCCGGTCCCGCTGGACCAGGAAGGTGATGGCACCTCCCGCGCTCATTCCCAGGGCCGTGACAATGAGCAGGCCGAGTACCAGCCTTGCGCGTACCGACCACGAGCGTCGGACGCCCGCGCTGCGCTCAGGAGTGCTCACTCGACGAGTATGACGTCATTCGGCCGCTCCGAGGTGTCGGCGCGTCCACCGTGTGTTCCGTCCAGGAGGCCGGCCTGCTGCGCCGACGTGCCGGCTTCTACGTCGCGATGTTCACGAGGGCGGTCGTCGCGCTGCTCGGCGCCATTTCCGGGATGGTCCTGCTCGGGGCGTCTCCTGTCCACGGACGGGAAACGCCCCGAGCGGACGGATCCGCTCGGGGCGCCCACGTTGCCGTTACTAGCAGCAGACGCAGCTTTCAGCGCAGTCTGCCGTGCAACAGCTTCCATCGCAGCAGTCAGTCATGTCGCCTCCTTCCCAACCCGTTGTCTACGGGTGGCTCAGTCGCAGCAGCCGGGGACTGTGCAGGTGTTGTCCTGGCAGGGTGCGCCCTCGTCAACGGCGAGCACGACGTCGGTCAGCGCGGAGAGAGCCAGGGCGAGGTGGGGATCGGCGATCTCGTATCGGGTCTGCCGGCCTTCCGGCACGGTGACCACAAGGCCGCAGCCGCGCAGGCAGGTCAGGTGGTTCGAGACATTGGATCGCGTGAGGTCGAGGTCGTCAGCCAACTGGGCCGGGTAGCCCGGCCTGTCGAGCAGGCTCATCAGGATCTTCGACCGCGTGGGATCTGCCATGGCACGGCCCAGGCGATTCATCACATCCAGGCGGGAGGCCACTGTCAACATGCTTCGACTGTACAGCGAGGGCTGTATTAATGAAAGGGCTCGAGCGACCTGACCGAGACTTCCGACCTGCCTCGATCGTGCCGCAGGTCGCAGATTTCGACCGGCTGTCAGACCTTCGCCGGGAGCAGCTCGGCGAGCAGTGCTTCGACCCGCGCCTTGATGTCGTCACGGATCGGGCGGACCTCGTCGATGCTCTTGCCCGCGGGGTCGACCAGTTCCCAGTCCTCGTAGCGCTTGCCGGGGAAGATCGGGCAGACATCCCCGCAGCCCATGGTGATGACCACGTCCGAGTCCTTCACCTGCTCGGTCGTCATCAGTTGCGGCACGCCCTGCGAGATGTCGATGCCCTCCTCGGCCATCGCCTGGATGGCGACCGGGTTGACCTGGTTGCCGGGCTCTGACCCGCCGGAGCGGACCTCGACGGCGTCACCGGAGAGAGCCGTCATGTATCCGGCAGCCATCTGGGAACGGCCGGCATTGTGGATGCAGACGAAGAGCACGGTGGGCTTGGTCATGGTGGGTTATCCGATCGGTTCGAGGGCGACGAGGTGGGGGGCGAGGTCGCCTACGCGGCGCGAGAGTTCTTCATAGGCCGCGTCGAATGCGTCGGCGCTACCGACCCTGACCGGGTCAGGAACTGACCAGTGCAAGTCGCCGAAGCCGGTGAGTTCTTCGTGGACGTTGTCGCAGACCGTGACGACGAAGTCGGTGTCGATGAGCACGTCCTCGAGCTGGCGCGGTCGCGTGAACGTCAGTTGCATGCCGTGCCTCGTGGCGGCATCCAATGCACCCGCCGCGATCTGAGAAGTCGGCCGTGTTCCGGCCGATGCGGTCGGGATGTCGCTGGCGCGGCGCCAGAGCGAGGCGGCGAGCTGAGATCGTGCCGAGTTGGCTGTGCAGACGAAAACGACCCTGGTCACCGCCCGTGTCCGACCGACGTAGATCCCCTCAACCGCGGGATGGACGAGATGCAGGTAGCTCCGGCGCCGATCTGCCTCCGACCGCGTGCGGGTGAGCATGCCGTCGGCTTCCAGCACGCCCAGGTGGTGTGCGAGGAGGTTGGACGGTACGTCGAGCACCTGCTGCACCTCGGTCGAGGTGAGGTCGCCGAGATCGAGCAGGTCCACGATCGCCAGGCGCGTAGGGTCGGCCAAAGCGGCGTGCTTCGCAGCCCGCCTTCTCAGGTCGTCATTTGACTCAGTATTCATTGAGTCAATAATAACTGATTAAATGGCCCGTATGTCACTCCCAGCCCAGCAGGCCCGCTTCGCGCACTCGCTCGCGGAGGTTCGTCGGATCGTTGCCGAGTTTCTCGGCAGTGTCCTGTTGACGACCGTCGTGATCGGCTCCGGAATCGCGGCGGCCAGTCTCTCGCCCCATGACGTCGGCCTCGAGCTTCTCGAGAACGCACTCGCTACGGCATTCGGCCTGTTCGCGATCATCCTGATCTTCGCCCCGGTCAGCGGGGCGCACTTCAACCCCCTCGTCTCCATCGTCGACGCCGCCTTCGGCTTTCGGCCATGGCGTGACATCGTCCTCTACCTGCCGGCCCAGATTGCCGGCTGCATCGTCGGCGCCATCCTCGCCAACGCGATGTTCGCCCTGCCGGCCATCACGATCAGCACGACCGATCGACTCACCGGACCGCACTTCCTCGCGGAGATCGTGGCGACTGCCGGGCTCATCATGATCATCTTCAGCCTGGCCCGATCCGGTCGTTCCGCCTGGGCCGCGCCGGCGGTGGGTGCGTACATCGGCGCCGCGTATTTCGTCACCAGCTCCGCCAGTTTCGCCAATCCCGCGATCACCATCGGGCGCATGTTCAGCAATACGTTCGCGGGCATCGCGCCGGGCTCGGCACTCGGCTATGTCGGGGCCCAGATCGTCGGCGCCGCTGTCGGGTATCTGCTCATCAGGCTTCTCTATCCGGCGCGTAGCGACAGCTCTCGATGAAACGATCGACCTCGACCACGCCGCCTCCTTCACCCGCGCAGGCGTGCGCACTGAACATGCACGAGCCACGTCCCGCCCGGCGCGCCCGCAAGGGGGACAACGGTGCTGGGAGGCCGACTCTCGCACAGTGATGTGGCCCGCGACACCTGAGGGCTCCAGAGCGGACCGCCGTCACGCCTCGTCGATGATGGGACGAACTGGGCGAGCAGAAGGACGACAAGCATCACCGACCCCGCCCACCGCATCCGATGGGCGGTTCGTGTCGTGGGGCCCAGAACCCCCAGGGCAATCGGGATGAGCGCCAGCAGGAGCATGGATGGCACGACCCCGTAGCGGTCGATCCACGGCGTCGTCCATTGGGCTGCGGATGCCGCCGCATAGTCGGAGAAACCCGTCGGCGTCGCCTCGACCGCGGCCGCGTAGAGGCCCATGGACGCCAGGGGAAGGGCGACGAAGAGCCAGCGAGCGGGGCCCTGCGAGTGCATGAAACCCCACCAGGCGATGGCCAGGAAGAGAAGAAGGAGCACAATTCCGATCAGCGGGCCGCCGTGGGCGAACGTCCATCCCACGGCGTGCGATGTCGGAAGGACGATCGGCAGCACCGCGTTGACAAGAAAGCCCGTGGCGAGCGAGGGCAGTCCGATCATCGGGTGTGGTCCAGTTCCGCGGGGATCGGCGAGAGTGACGATCAACTGGGTGAGCACGCCGACCGCGAAGGGAACGCGAACCGGCCAGCGACGGCGATCACGCAGACGCCAGGCAAGAAGTGGCGTGGCGAAGACCAGTTGAATCTCGGTGAGGCTCGCGAGCAGGGCGACGAGCCCGAGCGCCCACGCTCCGGTCCGGCTCCGTGGTCGATAGAGCAGAAGCCACGGCGACAGCCAGAGGAAGTACCAGTGCAGGTTTGCCGCATTACCGAGCACCTCGTGGGGGCTGAGCGGGTCGAGCAGCGTGATGCTGGCAAGCAGGATGCGGGGGACGATCGGCTGCACCACATCCCGCGAACAGACGAAAACCAGCGCTGCGACCCCGGCCGCAACGACGCAGGACGCGCCGGACATGACATCCGCCCAGCTGTTTACCGGTGTGAACTGCACCGCGAATCCTGCGATGAGTCGCGGAATAGTGTGGAGATAGCCCGCGTAGGGGATCAAGAGCGCTTTGGCCGGTCCGACGACTGACGCGTCGTTCAAGAACCGCCGGGCATCCTCCGCCCAGAGCGTCCCCCGGGCTACGGCGGGCAGGCGAAGCCACTCGGTAACCGATCCGATCGCCACTATGGCGATGGCTATTGCCGCCGTCCGGCGCGCGCGCAACACATCGAATGTCATCTCGAGCCACAGTGCATACCGCCGGCCAAGATCCGTCACAGGAACGGCGCCTTAGTCGTTTCTCACGAGGAGGGCGCCACGCTTGACGGGATGACGGCCCTCCTCACTGGAATCCTCACCACGGTTGCGCAATCGCCATGGGTGTTCGGAGTACTGATCGCGCTACTTCTCATCGACTCCGTTCTGCCGATCGTGCCCGCAGAGACGACTGTCGTCATCCTCGCCACCCTTGGCGCGGCCGGCACCGGGCCGTCGGTGTGGTCCGTTCTGCTCGTGTCGATCGCTGCGACCATGGCCGGCGACGGGCTGGCCTTTCTCATCGGGCGCAAGCTGGGGCTCACGCGCTGGTCGTGGATGCGTCGACCATCCGTCGCTCGGGCGAGTCACTGGGCATCCGAGAGAATTTCCCGGCGCCCGATCGTGTCACTGACGAGCGCGAAATTCGTGCCAGTTCTCCGAGTTGCCGTGACGATGGCAGCGGGCGCGAGCCCGATTCCCGTGTGGCGGTACCTCGTAGGTTCGCTCATGGCCGCGGTCGTGTACACGAGCTATCACGTCGCCATCGCGAGTCTCGCAGGGTCCGCGCTCTCGGCAAGCCCTCTCCTCGCGGTGGGCGCCTCGCTCGCCGTGACGCTCGCTGTCGGTGCGCTTGTCGAGCTGGTACGTCGCGCTCGCCGACGGACCGCGGCGCTCGATCGCGTCTCGCACGAAAACGGTGCGACACCGCGCTGATGCGCCAGCAGGAGCGGCCTCAGCCGAAGCGACAGCGCGGAGAGCACGCCGGGACTGTGGTGCGACCGACCAGGCGCTTTATCAGTAAATCCCGGCTGTTTCTCCGGCGCCGGCATGCACCCGCGCCGTACTGCGCTGCGGCAAACCGGTATCACCGGAGTTTCGGCGAAGATGGCCGAAGCGCAGGGTGGGCCCCGCGGGGCTCGAACCCGCGACCCGCGGATTAAAAGTCCGATGCTCTACCAACTGAGCTAGAGGCCCGCGCCTACAAATGTAGCGGATCGCGGCATCCGGTTAGGCTGGTGGGGATGACCGACGAGTTCCACAAGCCGACCCAGTACTCCGGCGACAAGTTCGACACCTACGTCGGCGGTGAGGACCCGGCCCAGATCAGCCGCGTTGCCCACGAGACCGCGCAGGCGCTGCTGAGCCGCGTGCGGGAGAACCCGGAGTCGGAGATCGTCGACCGGCTGGTGTCATACACCGACCAGAACGGCATCGACGCGCTCGCCGAGTTGTGGGCGCGCGCCAACCCCCGCACCCTCCCCGGGGCGCTCTGGCGCATCTACCTCATGCGGGCGCTCGTGCGGCAGGATGCCGAAGGGTCCAGCTACCTGTTCCAGCGCGGCAGCGAGGTGGCGGCCGGCATCGACCCGGTGGTCGCCGGCGCGCCGACCCCTACCGGCCCGGACGAGATCACCACCCTCGCCGACCAGATCCTGCGCGGCCTGTTCGCCGGCGACTTCGGGGTCGCGATCGACCGCGCCGCGGCCTTCTGCCGCATCATGTCGCTCGGCTGCACGAGCGTCGCGGACGACGCGGATGCCGCATCCCCCGAGCGGGCGAGCGAGCTGACGACGCGTGCGCTGCGCTTCTCGACGACGGCAGCCGAGTTCACGTCGTGCGCACGTCTGTGGCGCTCGGGCACGCTGGATTGACACCGGGTAAACTGGGTTCGGCCGGGCCGCAGTAACCCCGGGCTCCACTATTAGCCGCTCCGAGCGGCCATGCGCCGAGAGGCGTTCTGCGGCCCGGCACCAATCCGGACCGCCGGTCATTCCGAACGAATGACATGCTTGGTCTCGTGACCCAGGGAACCGGCAGCGGCGAGGACTTCGCGTCCGTGCCGGTGCCGGCCTCGAAAGAGGAACTCCTGGGGCGCGTCGCCCGGGGGGACCAGAACGCGTTCGCCGCGCTGTACGACGAGACCAGCCCAAGGGTTTTGGGCCTGGTCCGGCGTCTGCTCGTCGATCCCTCCCAGTCGGAGGAGGTCACCCAGGAGGTGTTCCTCGAGATCTGGCAGAACGCGGCGCGCTATGAACCGAGCAGGGGCGGGGCACTCACCTGGATTCTGACCATGGCTCACCGCCGTGCCGTCGACCGCATCAGGGCCTCGCAGGCGAGCAGGAACCGTGACCTGAAGGTGGGGGTCCGCGACTTCGTCGCCGACTACGACAACGTGCCGGAGACCGTGGAACTGTCCATCGAACACGAACGGGTGAAGGAAGCCATGTCGCAATTGACCGAACTGCAGCGCCAGGCCGTCACCCTGGCGTACTACGGGGGTTACAGCCACAGCGAGGTGTCTGAAATGCTCAAGGTGCCGATCGGCACGGTGAAGACGCGACTGCGCGACGGCATGATCCGCCTGCGCGACGAACTGGGGGTGACATCGTGAGCACCGCCGGCGAACTGCACCTCCTGTCCGGGGCCTATGCTCTCGACGCGCTCAGTGACGGCGAACGGGTGTCGTACGAGAACTACCTGCACACGTCGGAGGAGGCGCGGACGGAAGCCGCATCGCTCTCCGACACCGCAGTGATGCTGGGCCTCGCCACCGAACCGGTGACGCCCCCCGCGTCGCTTCGGGCCGGCATCCTGGCCCGGGTGGCCACGACGCCGCAGCCGCCCCCGGGCGCGGCATCCGCCCGGGCGCAGCGCCGCTGGTACGCCCGCCCGGCCGGCTTCCTGGTCGCCGCCGCCGCGGTGATCGCGATCGTCGCTGGTGCGATCGTGGTCGGCCAGGTGAATACGACCACCCAGCAGCAGACGCAGGCGATGAGTGTCGCGCGTATCTCCGCCGCCGCCGACTCGCAGCACGCCACCTCGGCGGTCACCGGTGGAGGCACGGCCACTCTCATCTGGTCCAGCCGGCTCGAGCGCTCTGCCGTCGTCATGAGCGGCCTGCCCGCCCTTTCGGCCGGCACGACCTACGAGCTCTGGTACATCGCCGGAACCCGGGTCTCACCCGCCGGCGCCTTCGTGCCTGCGGCGGATGGCAGCATCGCCCGGGTGCTCGCCGGGTCGATGCCCGACGGCGCCACCGTCGGCATGACGGTGGAACCGGCAGGCGGCTCGGCGCAGCCGACCACCACGCCGGTCGTCGCGATCCCCACCGCCTAAGCGGCGGCGCCGTCTAACGGATCAACCGAACTTGCCGGAGACGTAGTCCTCGGTGGCCTTCACGGTGGGCCTCGAGAAGATCGTGTTGGTGTCGTTGTACTCGATGAGCTTGCCCGGCTTGCCGGTGCCCGCGATGTTGAAGAATGCGGTGCGGTCGGAGACACGGGATGCCTGCTGCATGTTGTGGGTCACGATCACGATCGTGTACTCCTGCTTCAGCTCCTCGATGAGGTCCTCGATGGCGAGCGTCGAGATCGGGTCGAGAGCCGAGCACGGCTCGTCCATCAGCACGACGTCGGGCGCGACCGCGATGGCCCGCGCGATGCAGAGCCGCTGCTGCTGCCCACCGGAGAGGCCCATGCCAGGCTTGTCGAGGCGATCCTTGACCTCGTTCCAGAGGTTGGCGCCCTGGAGTGACTTCTCGACGAGGTCGTCCCCGTCGCGCTTGGAGAGCTTGCGGTTGTTGAGTGTCACTCCGGCGAGCACGTTGTCGCGGATCGACATGGTCGGGAACGGGTTCGCCCGCTGGAACACCATGCCCACCTGGCGGCGCACCAGCACCGGGTCGACGCCGGGGCCGTAGAGGTTGTTGCCGTCGATCATCACCTCGCCCTCGACGTGCGCGCCGGGGATCACCTCGTGCATGCGGTTGAGCGTGCGCAGGAAGGTCGACTTGCCGCAGCCGGAGGGCCCGATGAGCGCCGTCACGGTGCGGGGCTCGATGGTGATGTTGACACCCTCGACGGCGAGAAAGTCCCCGTAGAAGACGTTCAGGTCGTTGACTTCAATGCGCTTGGACACGGTCTGTCTCTCGGTTTCCGTTAGCTGGCGGTTCGGGTTAGCGGGCGCCCTTGGGCGCGAAGGCCCTGGCGATGATTCTGGCGATGATGTTGAGGATGACGACGATCAGCACGAGCAGCAGCGCGGCTCCCCAGGCCGAGGCGTTCGATGCCGCGATGTCCTGCCCCGGGAACTTGTAGCCCGTGTAGGCGAGCACCGGCAGTGTCTGCATCGGGCCGAAGAACGGGTTGGCGTTGAAGTTGTCGGTGAAGCTGGCGGCGACGAAGATCGGCGCCGTCTCGCCGATGACCCGGGCGATGGCGAGCATCACGCCGGTGATGATGCCGGCGATGGCGGTCGGGAGCACGATCTTCACGATCGTGGAGAAGCGGGACACCCCCAGGGCGAACGACGCCTCGCGCAGGTCGTGCGGCACCAGGCGCAGCATCTCCTCGCAGGAGCGCACCACGATCGGGATCATCAGCACGGAGAGGGCGACGGAGGCGGAGAACCCGCTGAACGCCTTCGGGCCGACGATGAGGGTGAACAGCGAGAAGGCGAACAGGCCGGCGACGATCGACGGGATGCCGGTCATCACGTCGACCAGGAAGGTGACGGTGCGCGCCATCCACGAGTTCGGCTTCGCGTACTCGACCAGGTAGATCGAGGTGAGGATGCCGATCGGGATGGACATGAGCGCGGCGATGCCGGTGATGATGAGAGTCCCGACGATGGCCTGCAGCGCACCGGCCGTGATCTGCACCTTGAGCGTGGCGGGGTCGAAGACGGCGCCGCCGGTCTTGGTGATGAAGTCGAGGTTGAGTTCGCCGATGCCCTTGTAGATGACGGTGATGAGCGTGGAGACGAGCGGCGCGAGGGCGAGCAGGAAGGCGATGACGACGAGGCTCCGCACGACCCGGTCCGTCGCCTTGCGGCGGTTCTCGGCGACGGAGGAGAGCACGCCCAGGGCGACCAGGTAGAGGATCGCCGAGAGGAACAGCCAGCCGCCGATGTTGAAACCGAGCAGCAGCATCGCGCCGCCGACGACGATGAGCGAGCCGAGGCCCACGTACAGTTCGACGAGCTTGGGGAGCTGCCCGGTGGTGAGCGAGTTCGGGATGGGTCCCTGGTCGCCGCTGCGCGGGGTGCTGGCCTTGGAGCCGACGATCGCGGTCACTCGTATTCTCCTTCAAGGGCGCCGGAGACGGACGCCCCACCGAGGGCTACGGCGTCGACGCGGCTGATCGCATTCGACGGCAGGGCGGTGCGGCCGTCCTTGCGCTGGCGCCTCGGGCGGCCGGGGTTCGACCGACTCACGATCCAGCGGGCGATGAAGTTCACCGCGAGCGAAACGACGAACAGCATGAGGCCGGTCCCGATCAGCGCTTCGCGCTGCAGGTCGTTCGACTCGGGGAAGTTGAGGGCGAGGTTCGCGGCGATCGTCTGCGCGTTGCTGCCGTCGGTGAGGATCTTGAACGAGACGCCGATCGAGGGCGAGATGATGAGCGCGATGGCCATGGTCTCGCCCAGCGCGCGACCGAGACCCAGAAGCGTGGCGCTCACGACGCCGGAGCGGGCGTACGGCAGCACTGCCATCCGGATCATCTCCCAGCGCGTCGCACCGAGCGCGAGCGCGGCCTCCTCGTGGAGCCGGGGGGTCTGCAGGAAGATCTCCCGGGAGATCGACGAGATGATCGGCAGGATCATCACCGCGAGCACGACGGCGCCGGCGAGGATGGTCGACCCGGTGCTCGATGCCTGACCGGCGAAGATCGGGATGAAGCCGAGGTGGTCGTTCAGCCAGTGCGTGAGCGGTAGCAGCAGGGGGCGGATGACGATGATACCCCAGAGGCCGAAGACGATGGAGGGCACGGCAGCCAGCAGGTCGACCAGGTAGCCGAGGATGCCGGCCAGGCGACGGGGCGCGTAATGCGAGATGAAGAGCGCGATTCCGATCGCGATCGGAGCGCCGATGATGAGGGCGATCGCGGATACCCAGAGGGTTCCGAAGAGCAGCGGTCCGACGTAGGCCCAGAAGCTGGAGAAGCCGGCGGTCGGGCCGGTGTCGAGCAGGGGGTTGCTCTGCCAGTTCGCCGCGATGGCCGGGGCCGCACGGATGATCAGGAAGAGGGCGACGGCGGCCAGGATGACCATGATCAACGCCGCGGAGCCGAAGCTCAGGCCGAAGAAGATCCGGTCGGCGGGCCGGGCTTTCACCCGGATCGCGGTGCCGGGTCGTGCAGTCGGTCGGGAAGGAACAGCTTGATTGGTGCTCACTGGTTTCTTTCTCGAGGAGGCTGACGACCCGGCATCGCTACCGGACTAGTTCGAGCGTATTACTTGATGAGCGCGATGCTCTTGACGATCTCCTTGAGGATCGACGTCGGCAGCGGAGCGGAGCCCGCGTTGACCGAAGCGACCTTCTGGCCCTCGTCGCTGGCGATGAAGGACAGGTACGCCTTCGTCAGCTTCGCCTGCGCCGCGTCCTTGAACGTGGTGCACGCGACGATGTAGGAGAGCAGCGGGATCGGGTAGGAGTTGGTGTTCGTGATCTTGGAGTAGTCGAGCACCTGCGACAGGTCACCCGTTCCGGACGGAGCGGCCGTGGCAGCCGCGGCGAACGCGTTGGTCGCGCCCGTCTGCGAGTACGCGACGAACTTCGTGCCGGTGCCCACCTGGACCTGCGCGGCCGTGACCGAACCGATCGCGGAGTTGTCGGCGTAACCGATCGTGCCGGCTCCGGCGGTGACGGTGTTCACGACACCGGAACCACCCTGCTGGCCCGAGGTGCCCGGAACGGGCCACGCGGTGCCGTTGGCCTGCGTGAAGATGGTCGGCTGCGTGTCCTTCAGGTACTTGGTGAAGTTCGCGGTCGTGCCCGATCCGTCGGAACGCGTGACGACGGTGATCGCCGTGGCGGGGAGGGTGGCGCCGGGGTTGTCAGCGGCGATCGCCGGGTCGTTCCAGGTCTTGATCTGGAGCTCGAAGATCTTCGCGATGGTGGCCGACGAGAGCTTCAGGTTCGAAACACCCTGGAGGTTGTAGATGATCGCAACACCGGACAGGTACGCCGGGAGGTCGAGTCCGCCGCCCGCACCACAGGTGGTCTGGGCCGAGGTGACCTGGGTCGGGTTCAGCGACGAGTCGGTGCCCGCGAAGTCGTAGCTGCCGGCGAGCCAGTTGGTGACGCCACCGCCCGAGCCCTGGGACTTGTCGTAGTTGATGGTCACACCGGTCGCCTGGGCCTTGAACGCAGCGGTCCAGGCGGTCTCGGCGTTGGCCTGGGCGCTCGAACCACCGGCGGTGAGCGTGCCGGTGAGCGTCGGGTCGATCTTGTAGGTGACACCCGCGTCAGCGGTCGGGGTGGTCGAGGCGGACGGGGTGCTCGGAGACGAGCAGCCCGCGAGAGCGAGTGCGGCGGTGAGCGCGACTGCGCCGACCACTGCGGCGTTCTTGAACTTCACTGTGTTCCCTTCGGGATGATGACAGACCGGTGCCGGTCCAACAAGTGAAGCTACGGGCGGAGGTTTACCAAGGTCGCGCCGGAAGGTGAACGGGAGGTAAACGCACGGACAACAACTCGCTAATCGACACGCGGTTGAACGGGCACAGCTTTAGACGAGCGCGGGGCCGTGCGTCTCCACGGCGACGAGCCCCTGCTCGGGGTGGGCGACGGAGATGTGCATCACGGTGTACTCCGCGGTGGCGAGCATTCCCGCCCGCTTCAGCCGGGCATCCAGCGAGGTGTGCGTCGCCGAGGCGACCGCGTCGATGATTCCCGGGAGCACCGGGCCGTGGCTGCACAACACCACCGGCTTCTGCTTCGCTACGCGTTTGCGGAGGATCTTCTTCACCCTCGCGGTGCCGTCCTCGTACGCGTCCTGGCTGATGCCCGCCTCGTGCTTCACCGGCAGGCCGGTGATGGATGCGGTCGGCTCGATCGTCGTCATGCACCGGACGGCGGTCGAGCTGATCAGCTTCTTCGGCCCCCAGGCCGCGATGGCGGCGGCGATGCTCTTCGCCTCGGTGAGACCGCGGTGCAGCAGCGGACGGGTGGCATCGGGGCCGTCCCAGCTGCCGGGGGGCACCGCCTTGCCGTGGCGCAGCGCGATGATCGGGAAGGTGCGGGCGTTGCCGGCCCTGACCAACTCGGCGAAGCGGTCGAGCACGTCGCGGTCGCGGTCGTAGCTGAGAGATGCCCGCGCCGCCGGGGTGGTGAGCCACTCGAGCGAGGCGATCTCCTCGTTCGGCGCGAACGTGGACTGCTCGAGCGCGGCATCCGTCACCTCCGCCGCCCAGTAGTACACGACCTTCTCACGACCGCCGGGGAGGGTGTATTCGACGGTGCCGAGCGGCGAGCCGAGCACCAGGTCGAGTCCGGTCTCCTCCCGCAGCTCGCGCACCGCGGTCTGCGGCGGCGTCTCGCCGGGGTCGACCTTGCCCTTCGGGAGCGAGATGTCGGCGCGCTCACCGCGGTGAACGAGCAGAACCTGGGTCCTGTCGCCGTCCAGGCGCCAGCAGATGGCGCCGGCGGCGAGGACGACGGCGGGCGAGGCGATCGTCACCGGGCGGCTCCGGGGCGCCGGCGCTGGGAGATCTGGCGCATCAGCACATTCTGTTCGTCCTGCAGCGGCACGCCGTTGTCGTCGGTGGCGTGGCGGGTCCAGTGGCCGTCGTCCGCCAGCGACCACGATGAGGTCTCCTCCGACATGGCGAGGTCGAGCATGTCGTCGATCTCCCTCAGGTGTTCGGGATCGGTGAGGCGAACCAGCACCTCCACCCGGCGGTCCAGGTTACGGTGCATCATGTCGGCGCTGCCGATGAACACCTGCGGGTCGCCGTTGTTGGCGAACGAGAAGATGCGCGAGTGCTCGAGGTAGCGGCCGAGGATCGAGCGAACGGTGATGTTCTCGCTCAGCCCGGGCACGCCCGGTTTGATCACGCAGATGCCTCGCACCACCAGCTGCACGGGCACCCCGGCCTGGCTGGCGCGGTACAGGCCGTCGATGATCGCCTCGTCGACGATCGAGTTCAGCTTCAGCCGGATGCCGGACGGCAGGCCGTTGCGCGCGTTCTCGGTCTCGACCTGGATGCGCTTCAGTAGGCCCTTGCGCAGGTGACGCGGGGCGACCAGCAGTCGCTTGAACTTCTTCTCGATGGCGTAGCCGGACAGTTCGTTGAACAGGCGGGTGAGGTCCTTGCCAACGGTGTCGCTCATCGTGAGGAGTCCGAGGTCCTCGTAGATGCGACTGGTCTTCGGGTTGTAGTTGCCGGTGCCGATGTGGCTGTAGTGCTTCAGCACGCCGGCCTCCTGGCGGATCACCAGCGCCAGCTTGCAGTGGGTCTTCAGGCCGACCAGGCCATAGACGACGTGCACGCCCGCCTTCTCCAGCTTGCGCGCCCAGGAGATGTTCGCCGACTCGTCGAACCGCGCCTTGATCTCCACCAGGGCCAGCACCTGCTTGCCCGCCTCGGCCGCCGCGATCAGCGCCTCGACGATCGGGCTGTCGCCGGAGGTGCGGTACAGGGTCTGCTTGATGGCCAGCACGTCGGGGTCGGCCGCCGCCTGCTCCAGGAAGGCCTGCACGCTGGTCGCGAACGACTCGTACGGGTGGTGGAGCAGGATGTCCTGCCGCGCGATCGACCCGAAGATGTCGGGAGCGGCGTTCGGCTCGACCGGCATCAGCTGGTTCGCCGTCACCGGCACGTGCTTGCGGTACTTGAGGCTCGGCCGGTCGATCTTCGCCAGCTCGAACAGTCCGGCCAGGTCGAGCGGCGCGGGGAGCCGGTAGACCTCCGCCTGGGTGATGTCCAGCTCGCGCACCAGCAGGGTGAGCGTGAGGTCGTCCATGTCGTCGGTGATCTCGAGCCGGATCGGCGGGCCGAACCGGCGCCTCAGCAGCTCCCGCTCGAGGGTCTGGATGAGGTTCTCCGACTCGTCCTCTTCCAGCTCGACGTCCTCGTTCCTGGTGACGCGGAACTCGTGGTGGTCGAGCACCTCCATGCCGGGGAACAGGTCGCCCAAGTGATTGGAGATGAGGTCTTCGAGCGGGATGAACCTCTGCAGCCCGCTGCCGTCGTCCTGGAGCTGCACGAACCGGGGCAGCATCGGCGGCACCTTCAGGCGGGCGAACTCCTCCTTGCCCGTCTTCGGGTTGCGCACCCGGATCGACAGGTTGAGCGAGAGGCCGGAAATATAAGGAAAGGGGTGCGCCGGATCCACCGCGAGCGGCATGAGCACCGGGAAGATCTGGGTGGAGAAGATCTCGTACAGCGCGGTGCGGTCGCCCTCGCCGAGATCGGACCAGGTCTCGATGTGGATGCCGGCGTCATCGAGGTCGGGTTTGACCAGGTCGCGGAATGCGGCGGCGTGCCGGAGCTGAAGCTGGTGCGCCTTCTCCTGGATGATGCCGAGGATCTCGGTGGGGGCGGTGCCGATGTTCGTCGGCACGGCCAGGCCGGTGAGGATGCGGCGCTTCAGGCCCGCGATGCGGACCATGAAGAACTCGTCGAGGTTGCTGGCGAAGATGGCGAGGAAGTTGGCCCGCTCCAGCAGCGGCAGGTCGGGGTCTTCGGCCAGTTCGAGCACCCGGGTGTTGAACGACAGCCAGCTCAGTTCACGGTCGAGGTAGCGCTCAGGGGGCAGCGTGCCGTCGTCGACCCAGATCTCGTCGTCGTAGTCGTCGTCCAGGCTGTCGGTCGCGACGATCGCGTCCGCCAGGTAGCCCTCGGTGTCCATGCGTCCATCCAACCACTCCCGTCGATGAACGCGGAGTGAACTGCTACCTGGCCAGCCGGTACTGGATGTCGACCGAGAGATCCGTGAAGCCGAGGGAACGGTAGAGCGAGATGGCCTTCTCGTTGTCGCCCTCGACGTAGAGATGGACGGCGCGGATGCCGCGCCCGGCCAGCCGGGCGTAGCCGGCCGCCATGAGGGCGCGCCCGAGCCCCGTGCCCTGCTTCTCCGGGGCGACGCCGATCACGTAGATCTCACCCGACCCGCCTTCGATCTTCAGCCAGCAGTAGCCGACCATGGTGTCGCCGTCCCAGGCGACCAGGAAGTCGTCGGGATCGAACCAGCCCTCGGTCTCCAGCTCCTCGAGGTCGGTTCGCGTCACCGAGCCCTGCTCCGAGTGGAAGGCGAAGATGCGGGCATTGAGGGCGACCCAGGCGGGTTCGTCCGTTCCGACGCGGAACGCGGCATAGCGGGTCGAGTTCGTCGGCACCTCGCCGGCGAAATTCGTCGGTGGGATTTCGACGAGCTCAATCCGCTCTTTCTCCAATTGCAGCAGCCTGCGCACCGCGTCCAGCCCGTGGCTCGCGGCGAGCGCCCGCGCCGCGGGGTGGTCGCCGTGCGCCCAGACGAGCAGGTCGCCCGTCGTGCCGGCGATGATGCGCTCGAGCATGGCCGTTCCGTTGCCGCGGCCGCGGGCATCCGGGTCGACGACGAATTCGGCCTCACCCTGCCCGACGATGGCGACCGCGTCGTCGACGGTGAGGAGGGTGCGGGTGCCCTGCCGCAGGTCGACGAGGGACTGGTCGGAGAAGGGTGGCTGCCCGTCGGCGGCCCGCGCCCGGGCGATCAGCGGCGCGAGGTCAGGAGCTGACGGCGGTGGCAAGGCGTTCGGGGTCATCGTCGTAGACGTTGAAGCGGTAGCCGACGTTGCGCACCGTACCGATGAGGGACTCGAGGTCGCCGAGCTTGGCCCGCAGGCGCCGCACGTGGACGTCGACGGTGCGCGTACCGCCGAAGTAGTCGTAGCCCCACACCTCGCTCAGCAGCTGCTCACGGGTGAACACCCGGGACGGGTGCGTGGCGAGAAAGCGCAGCAGCTCGAACTCCTTGAAGGTGAGGTCGAGCGGGCGGCCGTGCACCTTCGCCGAATAGCTGGCCTCGTCGATGACGACACCGGAGGCGTGGATCTTGTTGCCGGTCTTGTCGAGGGCCTGGCGTCCCACCGCGAGCCGGATGCGGGCATCCACCTCGGCGGGACCGGCCGACTCCAGCACCACGTCGTCCACGCCCCAGTCGGCGCTCACCGCGGTGAGCCCGCCCTCGGTGAGGATGAGCATGAGCGGCACGTTGACGCCGGTGGTATTGAGGATCTTGCACAGCGACTTGGCGCTCGCCAGGTCGGTGCGCGCATCGACCAGGATGAGGTCGCAGCTCGGCGCGGTGATGAGGGAGGCGGGCTCGGCAGGGATCTGCCGGGTGCGATGACTGAGCAGTCCCAGCGCCGGCAGGACCTCGCTGTTGACGGCAGAAGTCAAGATCAACAGCTGCGCCAACAGATCCTCCAAGTGCCAGTGGACAGTCTAAAGGGAGATTCGCGGCCGAATCGGTCCAGTGGTGCAGAATTGGACCGTGACACTCGAGCCGGCTGCCCCCGCCAGATTCCCCCGTAGCGTCATCCCCGTGTGGGTGCTGGTGGCTGCCGGCGCCGCGCTGGTCGGCCTTTTCGTGCCCCGCACGGAGGCGTACGGCTGGCTGGTCCTGGTGTTGTTCGGTGGTGTGCTGGTGACCTTCGTCGTGCAGCTCGGTCTCGACGAGAAGCAGGGCCTGGTCAACCGGGTGATGGCGAGTCTCGGCGGGTCGGTCGTCATCCTGGCGCTCGCGACGGCCGCCTACGCGGTGCTGGCATAGAATCAGAACATGTATCTCGGCCTGGAAATCTTCTTCGTCGGCCTGCTCATCCTGGCGACGCTCTCGATCGGCTACGTCTCGGTCGTCGTGCTGTTCAACCTCTTCAAGGGCCAGCGCTAGTTCTCATTAGGAGCGATCGGCCTTGATCGAGCTGCCCGACAACCTGCCGGCAGAGCTGGTTCCGCTCTCCTGGCTGCTCGGCCTCTGGGAGGGCACCGGTGTCCTCAACTACGGGGTGGGCGAAGAGACCCGCAACTTCGAGTTCGGACACCGGATGAGTTTCAGCCACGACGGGCTGCCGCACCTCAACTACACCTCCTATACGTGGCTGCAGAACGACGACCTCACCCCGCTCGCGACCGAGACCGGCTACTGGCGGCTGAGCCGCGCGCAGACCGAGGGCGACCCCGGGCCCGGACTGCTGCCAGGCGTGGGAGTGCAGCCGTTCACGACCGCGCGTTCGGTCGAGACGCTGCGCAACGCCACGGACGGTTTCGACATCGAGGTGTCGATCCTGCATCCCGGCGGCGTGAGCGAGCTCTACGTCGGACAGGTGAAAGGCCCGCGCATCGACCTGGCGACGGATGCCGTGATGCGGTCGGCGAACTCGAAGGAGCACAGCGCATCCACCCGCATCTACGGCCTGGTGGAGAACCACCTGCTGTGGGCCTGGGACATCGCCGCGCTCGGCCAGGAACTGGCCAGCCATGCCTCAGGAAGGCTGGCCAAAGTTGACTGACCGCGTGTTGACCAGTCCCTTCCTCTCACTCGGCGGTGCCGTCGAGGGCACCGGACCGGACTCGGGGGTGCCCGCGCACTACGGCAACCCGATGGCCGAGCAGCGCTCGCTCGCCGCCGGCACCGCGATCGTGGACCTGTCGAACCGCGCCGTGCTCTCCGTCTCCGGCGAAGACCGGCTCAGCTGGATCGACTCGATCACCTCGCAGAGCGTGAAGGGTCTCGAGCCGGGTGAATCCAGCGAGACCCTGCTGCTCGACCCGACCGGCCGCGTCGAGTACGCCGTGCGGCTGGTCGACGACGGAACCGAACTGTGGATGCTGCTGGAGCGCGACGAGGCGGCCGGCCTCCTCGAGTTCCTGCTGAAGATGCGCTTCATGCTCCGGGTCGACCCGCGGGATCGTACCGACGAGTTCGCGACGGTGGGAACGCTCGGTTCGCCCGCCCTGCCGGTCGTATCGCCCAACGGAGTGCCTCTGGTCTGGCACGACCCGTGGACCTCGGTCACTCCGGGCGGCTGGCAGTACTCCCTCAGCGTCGAGCACCCGGGCGCCGGCTGGACCTACAGCGAGGTGCTCGTGCCGCGTGGCACCCTGCTCGACCTGCCGGTGGCCGGAACCCTCGCCCTCGAGGCACTGCGCATCGAGGCCTGGCGCCCGCGGTTCGCGACCGAGGCCGACGAGAAGACCATCCCGCACGAGCTCGACTGGCTGCGGTCCGCGGTCCACCTGGAGAAAGGCTGCTACCGCGGGCAGGAGACGGTGGCGAAGGTGCACAACCTCGGGCATCCGCCGCGCCGGCTCGTGATGCTGCACCTCGACGGTTCGGATGCCGTGCTGCCGTCCCGCGGCGACGAGGTCGTGCTGCCTGCCAACGGACGTGACGGTGCCGCAGTGGGCCTCGTCACGTCGGTCGCCCGCCACCACGAGCTGGGACCGATCGCGCTGGCCGTGATCAAGCGCTCGACCGACCCGACCGCGGAGCTGGCCGTGCGAGTGGACGGCATTCTCGTGCCGGCGGCCCAGGAGGTCGTCGTGCCTCCGTCGGCCGGTGCTGCCGCCGACGTTCCCCGCCTGCCCCGCCTCGGCACGGTGAACCGCCCGTCATGAGCGACACCGCCCCCCTGAAGCGCCTGGAACGACAGGTGCGCAGGCGGGTGGACGCCCGGCATGCCGCGACGCGCGTCTGGGAGTCTCTGCCGGCGATCGTGCAGATCGTCGCCGCCGTGACCGCGTCATACTCGATCGCCCGCTGGGGGCTGGGACACGCCTACCCGGTGCTCGCGGTGACGGTCACGATCACCGCGCTCGGTTTCTCCCGCGACGCGCGGCCACGGCGGATCGCGGAGCAGGTGCTCGGCATCCTCATCGGGGTGGCGCTCAGCGACGCCCTCTCGCTGCTGCTCGGCAAGGGACTGTGGCAGCTCGTGGTGGTGCTGCTCGTCGTGTTCGTGGTGGGGCGGGCGGTGTCGCCCAACCCGGCGTTCGCGGTCGCCGCGGCAGTGCCGTCCGCCCTGGTCGTCATCCTGCCGGTGCCGGAGGGCGGCCCGTTCGGCCGCACCCTCGACGCGCTCGTCGCCGGCGTGATCGCGCTGCTGGTGACCGCGCTCATCCCGCGCGACCCGGGCCGTGCGGCCGCCCGCGACCGTCGCCGGCTGTTCTCGGCGATCGGTGAGGCGATGGGCTCCGTCGTCGACAGCCTCAGCGACGCGGATGAGGCGGCCGGCGAACTCGGCCTGGCCCGGTTCCGGCGCACCGAGCCCCTGATCGACTCGTGGACGGTCGCCCAGGAGAGCGCCATCGCGGTGGCCCGGATCTCCCCGTTCCTCCGGTCACGGCTGCCCGACCTCCGCCGCGGTTCGCGCGCGCTCGCCGCCGCCGACCTGGCCACCCGGCACCTGCGCACCATCGCCAGGCGGGTCGAGTTCCTGGTGCGGGACGGGGTGCCGCGACCGGCACTCGCGGAACTGGCCGGCCAATTCCGCACCTCGATCGGGCTGCTCGGTGACGAACTCGACGACCCGCAGCTGGTCGGTGCAGCGCGATCGCTGCTCTCCGACCTCGCCCGGCGACTGGTGCCGGCCGCGGACACCCCCGTCGCCGACGCGGCGATCGTGCTGATGCTGCGGCCGCTCGCGGTCGACCTGCTCGTCGGCAGCGGGCTCCGCATCGACGAGGCCCGTGCGCTGCTGCCGCCGGTCTAACTCTCCGCGAAATGTAAGAGTTGGCGCTTCCGGTATGCGATTTGGAGCCAATTTCTACATTTCGGCGGATGTACTCAGCTGAAGTGAGTCGTGGGACGCGGGACCGGTTCCCCGTCGATCGAGATGTCGACCTTCTCGTTATAGAAGGCCACCAGCCCGGTTATCGGGAGCAGCTGCCTGGTCGGGAAGTCGTAGGCCCAGGCGTAGTCGGCGTAGGTCCCCCTGGGGGTGCGGACGCTCCAGTACTGGCCGGTGGTGCCCTTGTACGGGCAGGAGCTCACGGTGTCGGTCGGCTCGAGTGCCGTGAAGTCCACCTCGGTGCGCGGAAAGTAGTAGCGGGTGGGAAGCCCCGTCTCGAATACCATCACGGTCGACGAGGATTCCGCGAGCAGCACGGCGTCGAGTTCGACTCGCACCGTCCGGCCTGACCGGATCGCGTCGACCCGCGCGTACGGGCTTCGCGGGTGCACGAACACCTCTTCGTCCTCCTCGAACCAGGAGTCCATCGCCGACCACTGGAAGCGCACCCTGCCCTCGACCGGGCCGGCACCGTAGACGCGCGCGGCATCCGCCCTCCCGGCGACCGAGTGCACCCGTGCCGTGCCGCGCGAGGTCTGCTCGCTGGTACCGGCATCCACCAGGAGCCCGGGCTCGATGTCGGCGACCGGGATGTACCACTGCGGGTATGGTGACCACTCCCACAGGTAGAGGGCGCTCGTCGTGTCGACGACGATACGTCCGTCGATCATGCCGCGAACGCGGCGAGGGACGGGTTCGATGTGATCGACGGGAATCAACGCAGCCGGGTAGTCGCTCATGTGCGGCACGCTACTCGCCCTAGGCGAAACCGCGCGGAGCGATCGCGGGCCAGGCGATGGTGAGTTCACCGAGTTTCCAGCGGGAGCGGCCGCCGAGCACCGGCCAGCGCTCGCGCAGCGACTCCGCTGCCGCGATCCAGCGCTGCGACGGCCCGTAGACGCCGAGCGGAGCGTGCGTCGCCCAGGCACGGTCGAGATCCGCGAGAAAATCGTGGATGCCCTCGCCCGGCACGTTCCGGTGAATGAGCACCTTGGGCAGGCGCTCGGCAACGATCGACGGGCGTTCCAGCGATGCCAGGCGCAGGCTGATCGTCAGAGTCTGCGGACCGTCGTGCGTCACATCCACCCAGCTGGCGACCCGGCCGACCTCGTTGCAGGTCCCCTCGACCAGCACCCCGCCGGGTTCGAGTCGCGACACCATGAGCGTCCAGGCGGCGAGCACCCCGGACTCGTCGTACTGCCGCAGCACGTTGAGCGCCCTGATGATCGTTGCCGAGCCACCGTCGAGCGGAACCTCGAATCCCCCCAGCCGAAAGCTGACGCCCGGCCGGGCGGATGCCGTGGCGATGGCGACGCGCGCGGGCTCGATCTCGATGCCGACCACGTCGACATCCGGCCTCACGCGGGCGAGCCGCTGGTGCAGCTCGAGGGTCGTGGTGGCCGACGCCCCATAGCCGAGGTCGACGACGATCGGTCGCTGGGCCCGCCGCAGCGCGGGCAGCTGCGCGATCCACCGGTCCACCCGGCGCAGCCGGTTGGTGCCGGTCGTTCCGCGCGTGACCTGGCCGATGGGCATGGTCGATACGCTATCTCCATGACGTACACGCTCATCCTCCTGCGCCACGGCAACTCCGACTGGAACACCAAGAACCTGTTCACCGGGTGGGTGGATGTCGACCTCAGCGACCAGGGTCGCGCGGAGGCGAAGCGGGCCGGCGAACTGATCGCCGCGTACGAGCAGCAGCCGGACATCCAGTACACCTCGCTCCTGAAGCGTGCCATCCACACCGCCGACATCGCGCTCGCCGAGGCCGACCGCGACTGGATCGGCGTGAAGCGCAGCTGGCGGCTCAACGAGCGTCACTACGGCGCGCTGCAGGGCAAGGACAAGGCGGAGACCCTCGCCCAGTACGGCCAGGAGCAGTTCATGACCTGGCGGCGTTCGTTCGATGTGCCGCCGCCGCCGCTGCCGGACGACAGCGAGTTCTCCCAGGCGCACGACGTGCGGTACGCCGGCCTCGGCGCCGACCTGCCGCGCACCGAATCACTGAAGCTCGTGATCGAGCGGATGCTGCCCTACTGGGAGTCCGACATCAAACAGGACCTCGCGGCCGGCAAGACCGTGCTCGTCACCGCCCACGGCAACTCGCTGCGCGCACTGGTGAAGCACCTCGACGGCATCTCCGACGAGGACATCGCCGAACTGAACATCCCGACCGGCATCCCGCTGGTCTACACGCTCGGCGACGACTTCCTGCCGGTGAAGCCGGGCGAGTACCTCGACTCCGAGGCGGCTGCGGCCGGTGCCGCCGCGGTCGCGGCGCAGGGGGCGAAGAAGTAGCGATCCGGCTCGGGCCCGTCAACAGGACGGCTGCTGCAGAACGACCCGCCTCATCCTGTTGGACGCGCCCAACATCGAAATGATCCTGTAGACGAGCATGAGACCGCGAGTTTGCACACGCTCGAGGACGCGGGCGAGGTCGGCGAGCGAACCGCTACGCGTCGACCGAGACCCAGTCGCCGGTCGCGAGGTACTGGACCTTCTTGGCGATCGAGACCGCGTGGTCCGCGAAGCGTTCGTGGTAGCGGGAGGCGAGGGTCGAGTCGACGGTGTCGACGGCCGCACCCTTCCAGGTCTCGCCGAGCACTTTGTCGAACACGCTGAGGTGCAGCGCGTCGATCTGGTCGTCGTCGTTGCGGATCTCCTCGGCGAGGTTCACGTCTTCGGTGCGGAGCAGGTCGGTGAGCTTGCGCGCGATCTGCACGTCGAGGCGTCCCAGCTCGGAGAAGGTGCCGCGCAGCGACTTCGGGACGACCTTGTCGGGGAAGCGGTAGCGCGCGAGCTGCGCGATGTGCTCCGCCATGTCGCCCATGCGCTCGAGCGACGCGCTGATACGGAGGGCGCTCACCACGATGCGGAGGTCGCGGGCGACCGGCTGCTGGCGGGCCAGGATGTTGATGGCCAGCTCGTCGAGGGCCACCGCGGCCTCGTCGATCTTGGCGTCGTCATCGATGACGATCTCGGCGAGCGAGACGTTGGAGTCGTTGAATGCGCGGGTGGCGTTGTCGATGGCCGTGGCGACGAACCCGGAGATCTCCACGAGGCGCTCCTGCACCTCTGCCAGTTCCTGCTGGAATACCTCGCGCATATTTCCTGGATCCCTTTCACCACGGGTCGGATCGACCCGCATAGTTACAGCCAACAGTGGCGCGCCAACGTGAACAACGGGTGCCCGAAGGCTGAACAACTCCCAAAGTACCGGTCGTGCGGCACAACGACTGCTGGCTCGGCGGGCAGATGTAACTAATCTAGTCGCTATGGACAACAGCTGGCTGGTGCCCCTGGCACTGGCCTTCGGCATTGTCGTCGGTGCGGGTGTCGTCATCATCCTCATCGCGTCGGCTCGCCGCGGACGCCGGTCTGTCGAGATCGTCAGCACGGCCGTTCCGGACGGGGTCGACCAGGTCATCGAGGCGCTGGAATCGGCCGGCGTCGTGCTGGACCCGTCCAACAACGTCGTCAAGTCCAGCCCGGGCGCCCTCGCCTTCGGGCTGGTCTGGAACGGCGCCCTGGTGCACCCCGAGCTGGTCGCCCTCGTCGATCGCGTACGGCGAAACGGCGAGTCCGTCACCCAGGAGCTCGAACTGGCCCGCGGACCGTTCGGCGACGCCAACATGTACCTCTTCGTGCGGGTCGCGCGCCTGGGCGCGCGCTACATCCTCCTGCTCGCGGAGGACCGCACCGAGTCATACCGGCTCGACGAGGTGCGCAGGGATTTCGTGGCCAACATCAGTCACGAGCTGAAGACGCCGATCGGCGCGGTCGGGCTTCTCGCGGAGGCGCTCCAGGCCGCGTCGGACGAGCCGGAGCAGGTGAAACGGTTCGCCAAACGGCTCACCAAGGAGTCGGAGCGTCTCGCCCGGATCACGCAGGAGATCATCGAGCTGTCGCGTCTGCAGGCCGCCGACGCACTCACCAAACCCGATGTCGTGGAGATCGACCAGGTGGTCGCCCAGGCGATCGACCAGAACCGGGTCGCCGCCGACTCCAGCCGCGTGTCGATCGCCCACGGCGGCGACAAGGGTGCCGAGGTCTACGGCGACGAGCCGCTGCTCGTGGTGGCGCTGCACAACCTCATCGCCAACGCCATCCAGTACTCGCCGAAGGGTTCACGGGTGGGCGTGGGCGTGACGAATGCCGACGGCATCGTCGAGATCGCGGTGACCGACCAGGGCATCGGCATCCCCGACGACGATCGGGACCGCGTGTTCGAGCGGTTCTACCGGATCGACCCGGCGCGCTCCCGTCATACTGGGGGCTCGGGGCTCGGGCTCGCGATCGTCAAGCATGTCGTGCAGAATCACGGCGGCGACATCCGGGTCTGGTCGCAGCCCGGCAAGGGCTCCACTTTCACGATCCGCCTGCCGGAGGCGTCGAGCACGGCGACCAGCCGGTCGCCCGTTTCATCCCTCAAAGAAGCCTAGATCTTCATCACAACCCAGACGGAGGCCACACTGTGACCCGCATTCTCATCGTCGAAGACGAGGCCTCGCTGAGCGAGCCGCTCTCCTTCCTGCTCGGCCGGGAAGGGTATGAGACGGCGATCGCGCCCGACGGCCCCACAGCGATCGCGGAGTTCGACCGCAATGGCGCGGACCTGGTGCTGCTCGACCTGATGCTGCCCGGCATCCCCGGCACCGAGGTGTGCCGCGAGATCCGCACGCGTTCGCAGGTACCGATCATCATGCTCACCGCGAAGGACAGCGAAGTGGATGTCGTGGTCGGTCTCGAGCTCGGCGCGGACGACTACGTGACCAAGCCGTACTCCACCCGGGAGCTGCTGGCCCGCATCCGTGCCGTCATGCGCCGCCGGGTCGAGGCGGAGGACGGTGGCGTCGCCGTGCTGGAGGCCGGCGACGTGCGAATGGACATCGAGCGCCACACGGTCGCCGTGCGCGGCACGGAGACGGCGATGCCGCTGAAGGAGTTCGAGCTGCTCGAGCTGCTGCTGCGCAACTCCGGCCGGGTGCTCACGCGCGGCCAGCTGATCGACCGGGTCTGGGGTGCCGACTACTTCGGCGACACCAAGACGCTCGACGTGCACATCAAGCGCATCCGCTCGAAGATCGAGGTGACCCCGTCGGAGCCGTCGATGCTCGTGACGGTTCGCGGGCTCGGCTACCGGTTCGAGGCGTAAGCGGGTCGAGCCCGTCGAGACCTCACCGACGAGTTACGGCGTCGGCGTGGGTGTCGGGGTCGCCGGCACAGCCGGGGAAGTCACGGTGATCGTGGGTGTCGGCGTTGCGGTGGGTGTCGGCGACGCGGTGGGCAGCAGGCCCTTGTACTGGCTCCAGGTGCCGTCGAGGATCGGCAGGAGCAGCTGCTCGCCGGTGTGGTCGCCGTACTGGAACCAGACCGCATAGAGCTGCCCGGGCTTCTTGTCGACGCCCTGCAGGATGAACTGGTTGGTCTCCTTGGACCCGTAGGTCCTCACCTGGCCGGGCTTGAGGTGCACGGTGGTGGTCGTCTTGCCGCCCGGCTTCAGCGTGTACTGCACCGTGAGGTCGACGGAACTCGTGCCGTCGTTGATGAAGTTGATCAGCATGCTGGCGCGCTCGCCGTCGCTGGTGAGCAGGAAGGCGTTGCGCACCTTCACCGAGCCGACGCTTGTTCCTACGCCATCCGACGGGTCGTAGTGGATGAGGGTCGACTGCGGAGAGAAGAACGCACAGCCCGATGTACCGACCAGGAGCCCTGCTGCCAGGACGATGGACGCAGCAATACGGGCTCTCACAGGACCTCCAGGACACGGAATTACAGCTAGGAGCTTAGCCTACCGAGGGTGGCAGCCCTGGCCGGCCGGGGAGTCTAGCTGAAAAACCGCTGTGGTAAACTAGAGGCCACTGAACGGAGCTCCATCCATGCTTTTCGAGGTCGGCGAAACCGTCGTATACCCCCACCACGGTGCCGCAACAATCATCGAGGTCAAGAACCGCACCATCAAGGGTGAAGAGAAGCTCTACCTCAAGCTCCGTATCGCGCAGGGCGACCTGACCATCGAGGTGCCGGCCGACAACGTCGATCTCGTCGGCGTTCGCGACGTGATCGGCCGCGAGGGCGTCGAGAAGGTCTTCGACGTGCTGCGCAGCCCGTTCACCGAGGAGCCGTCCAACTGGTCCCGCCGGTACAAGGCCAACATGGAGAAGCTCGCGTCGGGCGACGTGATCAAGGTCTCCGAGGTCGTGCGCGACCTGTGGCGCCGTGACCAGGATCGCGGCCTGTCCGCCGGCGAGAAGCGCATGCTGGCGAAGGCTCGCCAGATCCTCATCTCCGAGCTCGCGCTCGCCGAGAAGACCGACGAGGAGAAGGCTTCGACCGTGCTCGACGAGGTCCTTGCCTCCTAGCGCTGCAGTTGTAGTCGTCGCTGCAGGCAGTGGTGCTCGTCTGGGCGCCGCACTGCCCAAGGCGTTCGTGGAGATCGCCGGGCGCACGATCCTCGAACACTCGCTGCGCTCTCTGCCCGCAGAAGTGCAGGTGATCGCAGTGGTACCGGCCGGCTATGCGACGCAGCTCGACGGAATCACCGTCGTTTCGGGAGGGGCGACTCGTCAGGCGTCGGTTGCGGCGGGGCTCGCCGTCCTCGACCCCGGCGTCGAGACGGTGCTCGTGCACGACGCCGCCCGCGCCTTCACGCCAACGTCGCAGTTCGAGCGGGTGATCGCCGCTGTCGAAGCGACGGGCGCCGGTGTGATCCCCGGGCTCGCGGTCACCGACACGATCAAGCGGGTGGATGCCGGAGCAGCACTCGAGACCATCGACCGTTCGCACCTGGTCGCCGTGCAGACCCCGCAGGGCTTCCCGCGCGAGCAGCTCGTGACCGCCTACGCCGCCGCTACTCAGGAGTACACGGACGACGCCGCCCTGTTCGCCGCGGCCGGCCACGCGGTGAGCGTGGTGGAGGGTGACCCCGACGCGTTCAAGATCACGACGCCGTGGGATCTTGCGCGCGCTGAGGCGCTCGTCGGTGAGATTTCGACGAACTCGATCCCCTTTCGGTCAGGGGTGGGCACCGACGTGCACGCCTACGACGACAGCAGCGAGCTGTGGCTCGGCGGCCTGTACTGGCCGGGCGAGCGCGGGCTCTCCGGGCACAGCGACGGGGATGCGCTCAGCCACGCCATCTGCGATGCGCTGCTCTCCGCCGCCGGGCTCGGCGACATCGGCTCCCGGTTCGGCACCGACGACCCGGGGTTCGCCGGCGCCCACGGCGAGGTATTCATCGCCGAAACGGTCCGCCTCGTGAACGAGGCAGGTTTCGAGATCGCGAACGTCTCCGCGCAGGTGATCGCCAACACCCCGAAGGTCGGGCCGCGGCGCGACGAGGTGCAGGGCCGGCTGTCTGCGCTCGTCGGCGCTCCGGTCAGCGTCTCGGCCACGACATCCGACGGCCTGGGCTTCACCGGACGCGGCGAGGGTGTCGCCGTCATAGCGACGGCCCTGCTGCGCACCTCTCGTTAGGCTGGGCGTCGTGACTGTGCGCCTCTACGACACCAGGACAGCGAGCCTCCAGGACCTCGTTCCGATCGTCGACGGGAAGGTCGGAATCTACGTGTGCGGGCCGACGGTGCAGTCGTCCCCGCACATCGGGCACCTGCGTTCCGCGCTCGTCTACGACCAGTGGCGCCGCTGGCTGTCGTACCGGGGTTTCGACGTGACCCTGGTGCGCAACGTCACCGACATCGACGACAAGATCCTCATCAACGCCGCTTCGACAAGCTCGGCGACCGGTGCGGGCGAACAATGGTGGGCCTTGGCGTACCGGTACGAACTGGAGTTCACGGCCGGGTACAACAGGCTCGGCATCCTCGCCCCCACCTACGAGCCGCGGGCGACCGCCAGCATCCCGCAGATGCAGCAGATCATCGCCGACCTCATCGAGCGCGGTCACGCCTACGTCGCCGGCGACGAGACCGGAGACGTCTACTTCGACGTCGCCTCCTGGTCGTCGTACGGCGAGCTCACCAACCAGAAGCCCGACGACATGGCCGACTCCGCGGATGCCGAAAGCCGCGGCAAGCGCGACCCGCGCGACTTCGCCCTCTGGAAGGGCCACAAGTCGGACGAGCCGGAGTCGGCGTCCTTTCCCTCGCCTTGGGGTGACGGGCGCCCCGGCTGGCACATCGAGTGCTCCGCCATGTCGTCCCGGTACCTCGGGGAGCAGTTCGACATCCATGGCGGCGGCCTCGACCTGCGCTTCCCGCACCACGAGAACGAGCTGGCCCAGTCGACCGCCGCCGGTCACGCCTTCGCGAATCACTGGGTGCACAACGGGCTGGTGAACGTGAACGGGCAGAAGATGTCGAAGTCGCTCGGCAACTCGATCTTCGCCGCGGAATTTCTCGACCGTGCTCGCCCGCTCGTCGTGCGCTACTACCTGGGTTCCGCGCACTACCGGTCCACGATCGACTACCACGATGGCGCGCTCGACGAGGCGGAGGCCGCCCTCGAGCGCATCGAGACCTTCCTCGCCCGCGCCGGGCGCCGGCTGGAGGGCACGCAGTTCGAGAATGCGTCGGTCGAGATCGTTCCCGCGGATTTCGCGGCCGCGATGGATGACGACCTCGCCATTCCGCAGGCGCTCGCGGTGCTGCACGACGCCGTGCGCGCCGGCAATGTCGCGCTCGACGGGGAGGACCTCGAGGCGGCCGCCGGCCTCCAGGGCCAGGTGCTCGCGATGACCGAGGTTCTCGGCATCAATCCGATGGCCGTACACTGGCAGACTGCCCGCGAACCGGCCGGCGCCGCACTCGGCGCCCTGGTCGAGAAGCTGCTCGAGGACCGGACGGCGGCACGAACCGCGCGCGACTTCGCCGCGGCCGACCGCATTCGCGACGAACTGAGCGCTGTGGGCGTCCAGATCGAAGACACCCCGACGGGGTCGCATTGGAGTCTTGACCTATGAAGAGCAGTGGCGCGAACAAGCCGAGGGCCGGCGCCGTGCGCAAGGCACGCAAGGGGCCCCAGGTGGGCTCGGGCGGCCAGGGGCGCCAGGCGCTCGAAGGCCGGAAGCCGACCCCGAAGGCCGAGGACCGTCCGTACCACCCCGCCGGCAAGGCCAAGGCCGCCCAGGAGCGGTTCGTCGCGGCCGGGGGGACCGCCAGGCGTCCCTCCAGCACCGGGGCGCCGCAGCGGCCGCAGCAGCGCCAGCAGAAGCCCAAGTCGACGGATGAGACCGAGGTCGTCACGGGCCGCAACTCGGTGCTCGAGGCCCTGCGCGCCAAGATCCCGGTGACCGCCCTCTACATCGCCACCCGCATCGAGTACGACGACCGGGTGAAGGAGATCATGCAGCTCGCCACCAAGCGCGGGCTGCCGGTTCTCGAGGTGATGCGCCCCGAGCTGGACCGCCTCGGCGGCTTCGATTCGGTGCACCAGGGCGTCGCGCTCAGGGTGCCGCCGTACGACTACGCGCACCCGGGCGACCTGCTGGACCGGGTGCTGTCCCGCGGCCAGGTGCCGCTGCTGGTCGCGCTGGACGGCATCACCGACCCCAGGAACCTGGGCGCCATCATCCGCTCGGTCGCCGCCTTCGGCGGGCAGGGCGTGATCGTGCCGCAGCGGCGCTCGGTCGGGCTGACCGCCGCCGCGTGGAAGACGTCGGCGGGGGCGGCCGCCCGCATCCCGGTGGCCATGGCGCCGAACCTGACCCAGACGCTCAAGTCGTTCAAGGAGCGCGGGCTGTTCGTGCTCGGCCTCGACGGCGAGGGAGACACCAGCCTGCCGGAGCTGAGCTGGGCGAAGGAGCCGATCGTCGTCGTCGTCGGCAGTGAGGGCAAGGGCCTGTCACGCCTGGTCACGGAGACCTGCGATGCGGTCATCTCCATCCCGATCACCGCTTCGACGGAATCGCTCAACGCCGGCATCGCCGCGAGCGTCACCCTCTACGAGATCGCGAAGCAACGCGCTAACTGAGCGGGTCGAGCTTGTCGAGACCTCACCCGCGAGTACCCCGTCGGTGAGGTCTCGACAAGCTTGACCCGCTCAGTCGGCCAGGCCGACTTTCGCGTGCAACCGCTTCGCCCAGCGGGGCGCCCACCACATGATGCCCTGCTGCCAGGTCATGAAGGCGGGCACCAGAAGGCAGCGCACGAGGGTTGCGTCGAACGCGACGGCGACCGCGAGAGCGATCCCCAGCTGCTTGATCACCATCAGGTCGCCGGTCGCGAAGCCGGCGAACACGACGATGATGATGAGCGCCGCCGAGGTGATGATGCGCCCGGAGCGCTGCAGGCCGAGCGCGATCGCCTCACGGGGTTCGAGGCCGGCGTCGAGGCGCTCCTTGATGCGGCTGAGGATGAACATCTCGTAGTCCATCGCCAGGCCGAACCCGAAAACCAGGGTGAGCAGCAGCACGAGCACGTCGACCCCGTAGACGTGGTCGGGATCGAAGTTGAGCAGGGCAGCGAAGTTGCCGTCCTGGAACCCCCACACCAGCACGCCGATCGCCGCGCCGAGGGACAGCGCGCTCGCCACGAGGGCCTTCAGCGGAATGACCAGCGAGCCGGTCATCAGAAACAGCAGCACGACGGTGCCGATGACGACGATGAGCAGCGCCCACGGGGAACCCCTCACCAGAGAATCGGCCAGGTCCGCCGTGCTCGCGTCGATGCCGGTCACCCAGTGGGGGAACGACGGCGGGTCGTCGCGGATGCGCTGCACGACGCCGATGCCGTCCTTGCCGGTGGTGCGGACCACCGCCCCCCAGCCGTCACCCGACTGGCGCGGGGCCGCGACCGAGGTCACACCGGGGAGCTTCTCCACCGAGGAGGACCAGGTCTCGGCATCCGCCTGCGTACGGGTGACGAGCTCCACCCGCGGGGTCGCCGCGTCGGGGAAGTCGTCGATCACCGTGGTCGTGAACACGTACTGCGGTGACACCCGCGGGATCGCGTCGACGCTGGTGTTCGCGAGCTGCAGCGAGAGCAGCGGGCTGCCGATCACGATCAGCACGACCGCGCAGCCGATGGTGATGAGTGCGGGATGCCGCTGCACCCGCCGGGTCAGGCGGGAGAAGAATCCCTCCTCCGGGGCGACATCCCCGAACCGTCCCGCGATGGCGCGGATGCCCGGGATGCGTTGCAGCAGGCCGGGGTGGGCGAGTCGTTCGCCGGCGACGCTGAGCAGGGCGGGCATCAGCGTGAGCGCGGAGAGGATGGCGATGACGGTCACCGAGACGGATGCGACGCCGATGGCGCGCACCATGGTCGGTTCGAAGACGAGCAGTCCGAGTGACGCGATCGCGAACGTGGTGCCGGAGAAGGCGACGGTGCGCCCCGCGGATGCCGTGGTGGCGCCGATCGCCGCGATCCTGATAACCCTCCGGGCCGCGGGGTCGTGATCGGCGGTGCCGAGTCTCGCCCTGAACTCCTCCCGGAAGCGGCTGACCATCAGCAGGCCGTAGTCGATGGAGAGACCGAGACCGACGGCCGTGATCACGTTGATGACGGTCGCGTCGATGTCCATCACCCAGGTGGCCGCGAACAGGGCGCCGAATGCGCCGAGGATCGATGCCAACGCGCCCAGCAGTGGCAGCCCGGCGGCGATCAGCCCGCCGAAGACCAACAGCATGACGACGAGCGCGATCGGCAGGGCGACCGTCTCGCCGCGGGTGAGGTCGCTCTCCGACTGGCCCAGCAAGGAGCTGACGAGAAGGTCGCCCCCGCCGACGGCGACAGTTGCCTTCGGGAACTCGTGGCGAGCCGTGGTCGCGGTGTCGTCGAGCAGCGTGAGCACGCGGCTTTCCAGCGACCTGACGGGACTGACCGTCACCGACAGCAGCACCCCGCGGCCGTCCTTCGAGAACAGCGCGGCGACGGCTGCCCGCGGAACGCTGAACGGGTCGACATACTTCGCCGTCGGGATCGACGCCGTCTTCGGCACCAGTGAGCCGGCGAGGGCGGTGAGCTGGGGATCGGTGAGGTCCACGCCGTGGACGAGGAGGCTGTACCCGGTCGTCTTCGTCTTCGATGCCAGCACGTGCTGGCCCGCGGTGCTCTCCCCGCTCACGGAGGGCGCTGCGTTGACCAGCCGGCCGAAAAGCGACTGACCGCCGGCGCCGGCGACCGCGATCACGAAGACCACGGCGAGCACGATGACCCAGGCTCCGATGGCGACCAGTGGATGCCGTGCCACCGCGGAACCGGCAGCGGAGAGCGGAGAGCGGGCGGCCACGCTCAGACTTTAGCGCGCCAGTCGCCCTCATCCGCGATCGGCACCGGAAGCGTGAGGGTGCCGGTCGGGTCGACGATCACCGTCGCCTCGTCGCGCCGATGCCTCAACACGTTCTCGATGTACGACGTGACCGCCTCGGCCAGAGGCACATCGCGGTTCTCGTTCTGCGAGATGTACCAGCGGTGGTCGAGCAGCTGGTGGAAGACCTCGGCGGGTTCGAGGCGCCCCTTGAGGTCGCGCGGGATGGCGCGGATGACCGGCTCGAACACCGTCGCGAGCCACTCATGCGCCACCATCTCCTCGTCGGCATCCTTCTTCTTGTAGGTGGCCGTGTACGAGTCGAGGTCGTTGAGCAGGCGGCGGGCCTGGTTCTCCTGGGCGTCGAGGCCGGTGAGGCGGAGGAGGCGGCGCTGGTGGTGCCCGGCGTCCACCACCTTCGGCTGGATGCGCACCTGGCTGCCGGTGTCATCCGTCCTGATCGCCAGCTCTTCGATGTCGAAGCCGAGGTCGTTGAGCCGTTCGACGCGTTCATTGATGCGCCAGCGCTCGCTGGAGGAGAAGGACTCGGATCCGGTGAGCTCGGTCCAGAGGGACCGGTACGCGGCGACGATGCCGTTCGACACCTCGACCGGGTCGGCCTCCTCGTCGAGCCGCCCGCCCGCGGCGAGGTCGAGCAACTCCCCGGCGATGTTGATCCGCGCGATCTCGAGATCGTTCTCGCGCTGGCCGTTGGACAGGCCGTCGTAGAGCTGGCCGGTCTCCGCGTCGACCAGGTAGGCCGCGAAGGCGCCCGCGTCACGCCGGAACAGGGTGTTCGACAGGGAGACATCGCCCCAGAAGAACCCGATGATGTGCAGGCGCACCAGCAGCACCGCGAGGGCGTCGACCAGGCGCGTCGCCGTGTCGGGCCGCAACGTCTGGGAATACAGCGCCCGGTAGGGCAGCGAGAACTTCAGGTGCCGGGTGACGAGCACCGAGTCGAGGGGGCTGCCATCGTCCGCGGTGCGGTTCGTGATCACGGCGAGCGGGTCGACGCAGGGTACGTCCAGCCGCTGCAGTGTGCGGAGCATCTCGTATTCGCGCTGCGCCAGCTCGTCCGACGTCTCCTTGATCGCGATGACGTAGCCGCTCAGGTGCACGAACCGCACCAGGTGACGCGAGATGCCCTTCGGCAGCGCGGCGATCACGTCGTCGGGCCAGAGCTCCAGGGGCAGGTTCCAGGGCAGGTCGAGCAGGGCAGGGTCGACAGTGGCCGAGGTGATGGCGAGCGAACCGCTCATCGTCTGCTCCGCCGACCCTGCTCGCGCCGCGTCAGTCGGTCACGGCCTTGCTGATGCGTTCGCCCGACTCGGTGTCGAACGCGTGGATGTGCTTCGGCGACGGCGTGATCACGACCGTCTCCCCGGCGTTCGGGTGCACGCGGCCGTCGACCCGGGCGACGATGTCCACCCGGTTGCCATCGATCTCCGTGTGACCGTAGAGGTAGCCGTCGGCGCCGAGCTCCTCGACGACGTCGACGTCGACCTTCAGCCCGTCGCCGGACTTCGCGACCTTCACGTCCTCCGGGCGCACGCCGATGGTGACCTTCTTCGCCGTGGTGCCGCTGAGCGCGTCACGGTCGAGTGCGGCCACCGCCGTGCCGAATCTCAGGCCGCCCTCCACGACATCCGCCTGGAACAGGTTCATCGCCGGCGATCCGATGAAGCCGGCCACGAACACGTTCTTCGGGTTCGCGTAGAGGTCGCGCGGCGTGCCCACCTGCTGCAGCACGCCATCCTTCAGCACGGCGATGCGGTCGCCCATCGTGAGCGCCTCGGTCTGGTCGTGCGTGACGTAGACGGTGGTGACGCCGAGGCGGCGCTGCAGCGAGGCGATCTGGGTGCGGGTCTGCACCCGGAGCTTCGCGTCGAGGTTCGACAGCGGCTCGTCCATGAGGAACACCTGGGGCTGGCGCACGATCGCGCGGCCCATGGCGACGCGCTGACGCTGGCCGCCGGAGAGGGCCTTCGGTTTGCGGCCGAGGTAGTCCTCGAGGTCGAGCAGCCTGGCCGCCTCGAGCACACGGGTGGCACGCTCGTCTTTGTTCACGCCGGCGATCTTGAGCGCGAAACCCATGTTCTCGGCGACCGTCATGTGCGGGTAGAGGGCGTAGTTCTGGAAGACCATGGCGATGTCGCGGTCCTTCGGCGGGACCTCGGTGACATCGCGATCGCCGATGAGGATCCTGCCCTGGTTCACCTCTTCGAGGCCGGCCAGCATGCGCAGCGAGGTGGACTTTCCGCAGCCCGACGGACCGACGAGGACGAGGAATTCGCCATCGGCGACCGAGAGGTCGAGAGCGTCCACTGCCGGGCGGGTGGAACCGGGGTAGAGGCGGGTAGCTTTGTCGAAGGTGACAGATGCCATAGTCGTACTAACTCCTTCACCGGCAGGTACGTGCCGGACGATCCGTAGTGATGGATTGGGTGGTGCGGGTCAATTATGACACCCCCGCCCGTGACCCCCCCATCTGCCCGGCGTTGCTAGGCTGGTTCAGCGACTGTCTGGGCAATTCCCAGACAGCCTGTCTAGTCTTCACAAGGCTCCCTCTTCGCGACGAAGCGACAAGCGACATGAGGAGCCGACACCCGAGTTAACAAAATGAGGTTCGATGACGTACGGCGGCTCAGGCTTTGACGGCCTGAACACGAGCGAGAGGCGCGAGGCCGCCCGCGAGAAGGCCCGCATCCTGCGCGAGGAGCACCGCAAGCGGGATCGACGGCGCCGGGTGTTCCTGCAGGGGGGAATCGCCCTGTTCGTCGTGGCGGTGATCGCCGTGGTCGTTATTCTCGTCACCTCCGGTATCCGTCCGCCGTCGCCGGGTCCGCTCAACATGCAGAGCGACGGCATCAAGATCGGTACCGGTTACAAGGCCGTGTCGACCCCGGCCCTGAGGCCCGAGCAGGCACCGATCCCGTCCAAGACGAACGCCAAGGACGTCATCGCGATCCAGATCTACCTGGACTACCAGTGCCCGATCTGCGGCGCTTTCGAGAAAGCGAACGCCGACCAGATCTCCACCTGGGTGAATACGGGCGCAGCGACCCTCGAGATCCACCCGATCTCGATCCTCGACCGGGTCTCGCTCGGCACCAAGTATTCGACCAGGGCCGCGAACGCCGCTGCCTGTATGGCCAACTACTCGCCGAACACTTACTTCGCGTTCAGCGCCCTGCTGTTCTCGCACCAGCCGGCCGAGAACACCGAGGGCCTCACCGACGGACAGATCCTCGCGCTCGCCGAGAAGGCGAAGCCGGCGAAGGTGTCATCGATCGAGAGTTGCGTCAAGAACCAGACCTTCAAGTCCTGGGTCAACGCCGCGACTACGCGGGCGACGACCGGTCCGATCCTGGGAACGGATGTCGCGAAGGTCTCCGGCACGCCCACCGTGATCATCAACGGTGTGCAGTACACGGGTGCGGTCAATGATTCGGCGGCATTCGCCTCGGCGGTCGTGAAGGCGGCCGGCGACAGCTTCACCCAGGACGCGACGGCGTCCCCGACGCCCACTCCGACCCCCTAGGGCCGAATGCCGGTCAGCCCCGGTACGCGGACTGCGACATGGCGACCAGCGCCACGAGCGTGATGATTCCGACGACGACGGCGAGTCCGCCGATGATGCTGATCAGAACAATGGCTGCCATGTGTCCAGTTTACGCGGCGTCGAGGAATGCGGTGACGGCGCCGCTGGTCTGGTCGAGCTGGTTCAGCCACGGGGCGTGACCGCCCTCGACGACGACGAGTCGCGCGCCGGGGATCGAGTCGATGCTCGCCCGGCCGCGGTCGGGGGTGAGGAACACGTCCTGGTCTCCCCACACCATGAGAGTGGGCACCGCGATCGTGGCGAGCTCGGCGTGCCCGACCGGGACCTTCGCGCGCACCCGGAAGGGGGTGATGAGGGCGCGGAAGTAGCTGGCGACACTGGGTGCGAAGCCGGGGCGCTGGGACGCCAGCCGCCCCGCTTCGGCCAGGTCATCCGGGTACCCGTCCAGGGCGCCGGGGCCGAGCGTGGCCGCCGAGTTCTTGCGGTACGCCTCCGGCGACGCGGGGAGCGAGAGGATGCCGCGGCCGATCCCGGGGATCGACAGCAGCCGCATGGCCGGTACGGGTGTCACCTCGGAGAATCCGGCGCCGGGCGCACCGAGCAGCACGAGGCGGCGAACCCGCGCCGCTCGCACCAGCACGTAGTAGAGCGCGAACTGGCCGCCGAGCGAGTGGGCGACGATGTCGGCCTGTCCGAGCGCGAAGGCGTCGAGGACCGCGTCGATGACCGAGACCATGATGGCGCGCAGGTCGTCGCCGCGTTTCAGCACGAGCGGGCCGGACAGGCCGTGCCCGGGCCAGTCCACGGCGATCACGCGACGGTCGCCCAGATTGGCGACCAGCGGGACCGCGGCGGCCGTCACCGACGCGATTCCGTGCAGGAGGAGCACCGCTGTTCCCGCCGCATCGGGGTTGATGTCGACGACGCGCACATCCAGGTCGCCCGCCCGCACCATGCGTTCGGAGTGTCGAAGGGAATAGTGGGCGTAGAGCCGATCCTCGGCGGCCCTCGTGAGGTCGTCGATCGCCGCGTCGGCCATCAGGCGCTGAGGAGTGAAGCCGCGGCGATCTGCCGAAGCTCGAACTTCTTCACCTTGCCGGTGGCCGTGCTGGGCAGCTCGTCGATGTAGATGATCTTCTCCGGGCACTTCTGCGCCGCGATCTTTCGCTCGCCCTGAAGGTAGGCGGCGAGCTCCTCGATGGTGAGCTGCCTGTCCCCGGCTGCGACGATGAACGCGCAGACCTTCTCACCCATCCGCTCGTCGGGCATCGAGACGGCCGCGATGGCGGCTATCTCCGGATGCGTCGCCGCGTTCTCCTCCACCTCGCGCGCGGAGATGTTGAGTCCGCCGCGAATGATGAGGTCCTTGATGCGGCCCGTCACCCGCAGGAATCCCTCGGCGTCGAGCTTGCCGAGGTCACCGGTGGAGAAGAACCCGTCCGGCCCGATCGTCTCGCTGGTCTTCTCCGGGTTCTGCCAGTATGCGACGAGCATCCCGGGGCTGGTGAATTTGATCTCACCCTCCTCGCCGACGCCGACCGCCGTGTTGTTCTCGTCGCGGATCTCGACCGCGATGCCCTCGGGCGCGCGGCCGTCGGTGCTCACCGCCTTCTCCTCCGGGTCGTCCTTGCGCATCGCGGTGACGATGAGCGCCTCGCTGTTGCCGTAGACCGGCAGCGCCAGGCAGCCGGGGATGAGTGACCGCCAGTCCTTGAGCATCGCCTCCGGGATGGGGGCTCCCGCACTCGCCCAGATGCGCATCGACGAGATGTCGCTGGTCGAACCGCCCTTGAGCGCACCGAGCGCCATCTGCAGGAACGGGGTCGCGGCGATGCTCACGGTGGTCTTGTACCGCTCGATCCTGCGCAGCCCGTCGTTCGGCTCCCAGACGTCCACGAGGTGAATGGCCGCGCCGTACATGAGCGGAAGCATCACACCGGCGGCGAGGCCGGTCGCATGGGTGACCGGGGTCGGCATGAACATGACGTCGTGCTCGGTGAGCCCGAACACGTCCCTCGCAAGGCTGTGGGCGGTGAAGGCCATGGTGGCGAAGGTGTGCTGGCAGCCCTTGGGCCGCGACTCGGTGCCGGAGGTGTAGATGACGGCGTGGTTCTCGTCGGGACCGGGAACCGGCCCGAGCTCGTCGTCGGTCGGCACGGTGTCGCCGGCGATCAGGTCGTCGAACGACAGGTTGCCGCCGGTGGCGTTTCCGCGGACGACGATGACGTTCTCGATGCCGGGCGTAGTTGTGCGGATCTCGGCGATCATGTCCACGTAGTTGAAGTGGCGGAACTCCTCGGTGACGATGGAGATCTTCGCTCCGGCGTTGTCGATGACGTACTTGACCTCGTCATCCCGGTACACGGGCATCGTCGGCACCAGCGTCGCACCCAGCCGCGCGAGGGCGACGTAGATGACCACGTACTCGTTCCAGTTGGGCAGCTGCACCTGCACCCGGTCGCCGGCGACCACGCCGAGCTTCTTGAGGGATGCCGCGAAGCGGTAGGCCTGAGCGCGCAGTTCCCCGCGGGTGAGAGTGCTGTAGTCGTCGGTGAGCACCACGGCATCCGGGTTCTCGGCCGCGAACTTGTCCACGTACCAGGCCAGGCTTCTCGAGTCCCAGTAGCCTTTCGCGCGGAACTCTGCGATCTGGTCGGCCGAGTAGCGGTCGGCGGGGGTTGCTGTCTTCGTTGACATGTATGTCCCTTTCCTGAAAAGCCCGGGTGCCTAAGGGTAGGTTATTTGGTCAGTCCATTGCAATGGTTTAGTTTTAGCTTCGCTGGGCCTTCGAGGCCTCGGACGCCGCCATGCTCTTCGCCCTCACCGACGCCCAATCATTGTCACTCAGCGCCGTGAGTCCGGCAAAGGTTCCCGGTCCGGCCAGCCGCTGGCCACCATCCATCGCGATCGTCTCGCCGGTCAGGTAGTCGCAGGCGTCGGAGAGCAGGAAGATCGTGAGGTTCGCGAGCTCCTCGATGGTGCCGACCCGGCCCATCGGGATCTGGTCGGGCTGGGTGGCGCCGACCGAACTCGAGTCGGTGGGGTTGAGCATCTCCCAGGCGTAGTCGGTGGGGATCGGGCCGGGCGCCAGCGCGTTCAGCCGAATGCCGTAGCGCGCCCATTCGACCGCGAGCGACATCGTCATGGCGTGCACGGCCGCCTTCGCCATCGCAGAGGGCACGACGAACGCGGAGCCGGTCCAGACCCAGGTGGTCAGCGTCGACAGAACGTTGCCCGGCAGGCCCTGCGCGATCCAGCGCTTGCCCGCTGCGTGCGTGGTGTTGAACGAGCCGTTCATCACCGTCGACGAGACCGCTTCGAAGGCGCGGGCGCTGAGGGATGCCGTGGGGGCGATGAAGTTGCCGGCCGCATTGTTGATGACGCTGGTCAGCGGTCCGTGCTCGGACCAGATCCGGTCCATCGCCGCGTCGACGGCCGCGGCGTCGCGCACGTCGACGGACTGCCAGCTCGCGCCGGTCTCGGCCGCGGCGTCCTCGAGCACCGACGGTCGCCGGCCCCACAGCTGCACTTCGGCACCGTGCTCCACGAGGTGCTTCGCGACCCCGCGACCGAGGCCGGTGCCGCCGCCGGTGATGAGCACGCGTTTACCGGCGAGCACATCCGCGCTGAAGATCGCCGGCACGGTCAGTTCGCCCGGTAGGGGGAGAAGTCGGGGGAGCGCTTCTCGTTGAACGCGGTGATGCCCTCGAGCGCCTCGGGCGACTCGCCGAACAGTCGGAGGCTGGTGTAGGCCATCTGCCCGACGGCGGCGAAGTGCTCGGTGTCGGTGTTGAACGACTGTTTGAGCACCTTGAGCGAGGTGGGGGAGAGGTTGAGGATCTCGTCCGCCCACTGGCGCACCTCGGCGTGCAGCTGGCCCTGGGGGACGGCCTTGTTGATGAGCCCCCAGTTCTCGGCCTGTTCCGCCGTGTACTTGCGGCAGAGGAACCAGATCTCCCTGGCGCGCTTCTCGCCGATGATGCGGGCCATGTAGCCGGTGCCGAAGCCCGCGTCGAATGAGCCGACGCGAGGGCCGTTCTGGCCGAAGATCGCGGTGTCGCTGGCGATGGTGAGGTCGCACAGCATGTGCAGCACGTGGCCGCCGCCGATGGCGAAACCGTTGACCGCGGCGATGACCGGTTTCGGCACGTCGCGGATGACGCGGTGCAGCGACTCCACCTCGAACAGTCCGGACTCGGAGGGCCCGTAGTCGCCGGTCTCGGCGCGCTGCTTCTGGTCGCCCCCGGTGCAGAACGCCTTGTCCCCGGCACCGGTGAGCGTGATCGCACCGACCTCGTCGCTGCCCCAGGCCAGCTTGAACGCGTGAATGAGCTCGTCGACGGTGCGCGCGCGGAACGAGTTGTAGCGTTCGGGCCGGTTGATAGTGATCCAGGCGAGGCCGTTCTCGACCTCGTACTTCACGTCGGTGTAGTCGTCGGGGGTCATCAGTGCTCCTTAGTCGGTGCTGTTTCTTTCAGTGGCCGGTGAAGCGAGGGGTTCGCTTCTCCCGGAAGGCGTCCAGCGCCTCCGGCATGTCATCGGTGCGGGTGAGCAGCGCCTGCCCGCGGTTCTCCAGCTCGATCGCGGCGGAGTACGAGGTGATCTCCTGGTTCAGCTGCAACGCCTTCTTCGACAGGCGCACGCCGCTCGGCGAGTTCGCCGCGATCGACCGGGCGAGCCCTCTCGCCTCGTCGACCAGGGTGTCACCGGGCACGACCCGGTTCGCGAGCCCGATGCGCACGGCCTCCTCGGCCTCGACGTTACGTGCGGTGAAGGCGAGTTCCGCCGCGCGGCCCGGGCCGACCAGGCGGGAGAGCAGCCACGACGTGCCGAGCTCGCCGATCGACATCCCCACCCGCACGAAGGCCGCGTTGAACTTCGCGGTCTCCGACATGATGCGGATGTCCGCGGCCAGCGCGAGCGACAGTCCCCCACCCGAGGCGGCGCCGTTCACCGCCGCGATCACCGGGTATGGCAGTGCACGCAGCGTCACCATCGCGCTCGCCGCGAGCTCCTGCAGGAAGAAGTAGTCCCGGGCGCCCAGCTCGGCGAGCTGGTGGATCTCGGCGAGGTCGAACCCGGCGCAGAACGCCCGCGTGCCCGAGCCGGTGATGATGAGTGCGCGGGCGGGCAGGTCGCGGATCGCGAGCGGCACCGCCGCGAGTTCGGCGAGCATCGTGCCGGTCATGGAGTTCATCCGGTCGGGCCGGTTCAGGGTGAGCAGCAGCACGTCGTCGTCGATCACCTCGAGCAGCAGCGTCTCGTAGTCGGCCGGAGTGAGGTCGAGCATCAGTTCACCCCTCCGAATCGTGGGGCGCGTTTCTCGGCCACGGCCGTGAGTGCTTCGACGATGTCATCGCCGCGGGTGAGGAAGGCCTGGCCGCGATTCTCGAGGTCGATGGCGGCGGCATACGAGCTGACCTCGAGGTTCGACTGCAGCGCTCGCTTGGAGAACTCGACGCCGTTGCGCGAATTGCCGCAGATCACCTCGGCCATCGCGAGTGCAGCCTCGAGGGCGTCGTCGTGAACCGAGTTCAGCAGGCCGATGCGTTCGGCTTCCTCGGCATCGACCATGCGACCGGTGTAGGCCAGCTCGGCCGCGACCGCCGGACCGATGAGCCGGGGCAGCAGCCAGGAGGTGCCCAGGTCGCCGGCGGAGAACCCGATCTTCGTGAAGGCGGCGTTGAACTTCGCGGCCGGTGAGCCGATGCGGATGTCCGCGGCGAGTGCGAGCGCCAACCCGCCACCGGCCGCGGCGCCATTGACCGCCGCGATCACCGGCACTCGAAGCGTGCGCAGCGCGGTGAGCGCCCGCGCACCGCGCTCCTGCAGGCCGAGGAAGGACATGCCCGACATGCGGGGGATCTCCTCGGCGTCATCCAGGTCGTATCCGGCGCAGAAGGCCCGGCCGGCGCCGGTGATGACCAGCACGCGTGCGTCATGGTCGGCCACGATCGAACGGGCGACCTCGTCGAGTTCCTCGAACATGGTGGCCGTCATCGCGTTTGCCCGGTCCGGCCGGTCGAGGGTGAGGGTGATGACACCGCGGTCGTCGCGGTCGAGGGCGATCGTCTGCATCAGAACACCGGCTTCCGCTTCTCGATGAAGGCGGCGAGACCTTCGCGCCCGTCGCCGGAGAAGGCGCGACCGACCTCGTCCCGCTCCAGCGCCTTGCCCTCCTCGATGGGGAGGTCGAACGCCGCATCCACCACGCGGATGACGGCGGCCTGGGCGGCCGCCGATGAGCCGAGCAGGTCGGTCGCGAGGGCGAGCGCTGTCTCGAGCGCCGCTCCGGCATCCACCAGCCGGTCGATCAGCCCGATGCTGAGGGCTTCCGCCGCGTCGAGCTGGCGGGCGGTGAGCATGATGTCGAGCGCGTGCCCGCGGCCGACGAGTCGCGGCAGTCGCTGGGTTCCCCCGGCGCCCGGGATGAGGCCGAGCTTCACCTCGGGGAGGCCGAATTGCGCGTCGGCACCCCCCACGCGCAGGGTGCAGGCCATGGCCAGTTCGAGGCCTCCGCCGAGGGCGAGACCGTCGACCGCGGCGATCGACAGGCGCGCGGCGAGCCGGTCGAGGGTTGAGCGAAGAGCGTCGCCGTAGGCGGTGAAGCCCTCAGCGTCGACCGTCGACATCAGCTTGATGTCCGCACCGGCGGCGAAGAACCCGTCCCGCGCGGACGCGACGACCACCACCCTGGCATCGGCGGCGGCATCCAGCGCGAGGCCGATCCCCTCGACGATCGCGGAGCCGAGAGCGTTCGCCGGCGGGCTGTCGAGTTCGACCAGGGTGATGCCGGGGGACTCCTCGCGCCAGCTGACGGCGCCGTTGGTGCCTTCGTTCACGGTGTGCCTCTCGTCGGAAGAAATAGGGTCTACGCCATTGTCAGCCCACCGCTGACGGAGAGAGTCTGGCCGGTGATGTACTCGGTGGCGTCCGACGCGAAGAACACGACCGCGGCGGCGATGTCGCTCGGCTTGCCGAGGCGTTTCATCGGCACCGCGCGGGTCATGCCCGAGATCACCTTGTCGGCATCGTCGCCCGACTTGTCGGCGAACTTGCGGAGCGCGGGCGTGTCGGTGGGGCCCGGGCAGACCGTGTTGGCCGTCACACCGGAGAGCGCGACCTCACGGGCGAGCGTCTTGGTGAACGCGATGATCCCGCCCTTCGCGCCCGAGTAGACGGCCTCGAGGGACGATCCGACCCGGCCGGCATCCGAGCCGATGTTGATGACCCGTCCCCAGCCGCGCTCGATCATGCCGGGCACCACCGCATGGGTGACCCGCAGGGCGCCCGTGAAGTTGAGGTCGATGATCTTGTCCCAGAAGTCCTCGGTGGAGTCGACGAAGGTCATGAAGTCGTCCCAGCCCGCGCAGTTCACCACGACATCCACCGGTCCCAGCTTCTCGGCGACCTCGGCGACCGCGGCGTTGACGGATGCCGTGTCGGTGACGTTCGCGGAGACCGCGACGGCCTCCCCACCCGCGGCCGTGATCTCGCCGGCGACGGCGCTCGCCGCCTCCAGGTTGAGGTCGGCCACGGCGACGCGGAAGCCGGCCTCGCCGAGGGCGCGCACGATCCCCTCACCGATTCCGGACGCTCCGCCGGTCACAAAGGCAACTCTGGTCATCTGGCTCTCTCTTTCAGTGGTCGACGAGCGTTCCGGTCCAGTCGACCGGTCCCGCCAGGATCGAATGGCTGGTCAGCTTCCGGCCGAGCACCGACTGCGCCTCGCGGGCGGCGTCGATGACCTTGACGAGATCGAGGCCGGTGTCGACACCCATCTCCTCGAACATGCTCACCAGGTCTTCCGTCGCGATGTTGCCGGTGGATCCGGCCGGCACCGGGCATCCGCCCAGCTCGCCGAAGCTCGACTCGAAGCTGTGGACACCCGCCTCGAGCGCCGCGTATGCGTTCGCGAGACCCTGCCCGCGGGTGTTGTGGAAGTGGGCGGTGAGTTCCACTCCGGGCAGGCGTTCGAGGGCGGCGGTGAAGAACTCGCCGACATAGGCGGGGTTCGCCATGCCGGTGGTGTCGCCGAACCCGATCTCCGTCGCGCCCATCTCGGCGAACCGCTCGGCGAGGCCGAGCACCCGATCGAGCGGAACCTTTCCCTCGTACGGGCAGCCGAAGGAGGTGGCGATCACCGCGTCGAGCTTCAGCCCCTCGGCCAGGATGCGCTTCGCCATCCCGAGGTCGTCGGCCATCGTCTGCTCGACCTCGCGGTTGATGTTCTTGAGGTTGTGGGTCTCCGATGCGCTCACGAAGATCGACGCCTCGTGGAACAGGTCGCGCACCTGGAGCGCATTGTCGAGGCCCCGGCTGTTCGGGATGAGCACCATCAGGCTCACGTGGTCGGGCACCTCGATGCGCTTCAGCACTTCCACGCCGTCGGAGAGCTGCGGGATCACGTCGGGCCGCACGAAACTCGCGACCTCGATGCGGCGAAAACCGCTCTGCCCGAGCAGGTTGACCAGGCGCACCTTCTCGTCGGTCGGGATCACCTCCGGCTCGTTCTGGAACCCGTCACGGGGTCCCACCTCGCGGATGAGCACACTGCCCGGTCTGGTCATGCCGTCAACTCCATCATTCGTCCGGCCGCTCGGTCGAGGTCCTCGCGGAATTCGGGTGCGGCGATCTCCGCCAGTCGTCGTGCCCGCACCGCGAGCGAGGCCCCGCGCAGGGCGGCGATGCCGTGCTCGGTGACGACGAAGTCGACATCGGCGCGGGACGTGGTCACCGTCTCGATCGACGGGACGATCGTTGAGTGGCCGCCGGAGCGGGAGCGCAGGGCGATGATCGACCGCGCACCGGTCGCGCTCGCCGCGCGGGAGAAATCCGCCTGGCCGCCCAGCGCGCCGACGTAGTGACCGCGCCGCGTCTCGGCGTTCACCTGTCCGGTGAGGTCCACCTCGGTGGCCGAATTGATCGAGACCAGCGTCCGGAGCCCCGCCAGCGTCCGGGCGGCGTGGGTATAGCTCACCGGGCGGAACAGCACCGGAAGCGCCTCCAGCCGACGGTAGAGTCGCTCGCTCCCGAGCGCCGCGCCCGTGACGACCAGGCCGGTGTCGATCTCCTTGCGCGCCCCGGTGATGACGCCGGCGTCGACGAGATCGGCCACCCCGTCGGAGATCATGCCCGAATGGATGCCTAGATCCCTGTGCGTGCGGAGCTGGTCGAGCACCGCGGTCGGCAGGGCTCCCACCCCGAGCTGGATCGTGTCCCCGTCCTCGATGAGCCCCGCGACGTGGGCGGCGATCGCGAGCTCGACGTCGCTCGGGTCGGCTGCAGGGGCCTCGCCGAGCGGGCGATCCGTTTCGATGACGGCGGCGAAGCGCGAGAGGGGGATACGGGCGCTGCCGGCGGTGGCGGGCATCCGCGCGTTGATCTCAGCGATGAGTACCCGGGTGTGGTCGACGGCATCGGCGACGTAGTCGACGCCGGTCCCGAGCGAGCACATGCCGTCGGCATCGGGCGGCGACACCTGCACGAACCCGACGTCGGTGGGCAGGGCCCCCTCCGCGAACAGGCGCGGAAGGTCGGAGAGGTTGCACGGCACCACGTCGAGGCGCCCCGACTTGCTGAGGGCGCGAAGCTCCCCGAGCGCGCCATAGGACAGCAGGCTGAGTTGCTCGGGGAGGTGGCGGGTGAGGCGGCGGTCCCAGCTCAGCCCGACGAAGGCCGTCACCGGCCCGATCGATGTCACCTGGTCGAGGAGTGCGTGCACGAGCACGGTCGGCTCGGCGCCGGCCTGGCCCCACCAGATGCCGTCGCCGGCGCGGATGTGTTCAGTGAGGTCGATTCGCGCAGTATCGATGCGCGCGGTTTCAATCATGAGTCGAGCCTCTGGATCAGGGTCGCCGTGCCCTGGCCGCCACCGGTGCACATGGTGACGAGTCCGAGCTCGACATCGCGCCGCTCCATCTCGGCGAGGATCGACGCGATCAGCCGAGAACCGGTCGCCCCCACCGGGTGGCCGAGCGCGATCGCCCCGCCGTTCACGTTGACGCGGCTCAGGTCCGGGTTCAGCTCCTGCTCCCAGGCCAGCACCACGGAACTGAATGCCTCATTGATCTCGATCAGGTCGATGTCACCGATCGTGAGGTTGTTGCGCTCCAGGAGCCTGCGGGTCGCCGGAATGGGGCCGGTGAGCATGATGATCGGGTCGACGCCGACCGTGGTCTGGTCGAGGATGCGGGCCCGCACCCGCAGTCCGTGCTTCTCGGACGCGGCGCGAGAGGCGATGAGCACCCCGGCGGCGCCGTCGGAGAGCGGGGACGAGGTGCCCGCGGTGACCCGGCCGCCCTCCGGGCGGAAGACGGGCTTGAGCGCGGCGAGCGACTCCATCGAGGTGCCGGGCCGCACCGCCTGGTCGGCGAGGCGCTCTTCGCCGTCGAGCGGCATCCGCACCATCTCCGCGTCGAAGCGATGGCCGGCGATCGCCTCCGCGGCGAGGGCGTGCGAGCGTACGGCGAACTCGTCCATCTGCTCGCGAGTGATGCCCCAGCGGTCGGCGATGAGCTCGGCGCTCTCGCCCTGCGGAACGAAGTCGTACAGCTCGCGGATCTCGGCAGGCCAGGCCTCGCCGTACAACTCCTCGATCTTGCCGACCGAGTTCATCGGCACGTGGCCCATGTGCTCGACCCCGGCGCCGATCACCAGCTCGTGCATCCCCGAAGCCACGTAGGCGGCCGCCATCGCGACGGAGGTCTGGGCCGAACCGCAGCGGCGATCGATGGTGATCCCGGGCACCTCGGGCGGGTAGCCCGCCTGCAGCCAGGCATTGCGGGCGATGTTGCGCGACTGCTCGCCGAACTGGGCCGTGCAGCCCACGATCAGGTCCTCGACGTCGCCGGGGTCGATGCCGCTGCGCGCGATGAGGTCGGTGTAGACCGCACCGAGGATGGCGTTCGGGTGCGTGTTGCGGAACCAGCCCTTCTCAGCGTTGGCTTTGCCGATCGGGGTGCGCACCGCCTCGGCGATGAGCGCCTCACGGCCGTTGTCCGCGAAGGGGTTGTGCAGTGTGCGGGTCATCACATCACCGTCCCGCCGTCGACCGGCAACACCTGGCCGGTGATGTACGCGGCGCCGTCGGAGGCGAAGAAAACGAAGGTCGCGGCGATCTCCTCGGGGGTCGCCCAGCGGCCCAGCGGGATGCGGGCGAGGGTCATCGCCGACAGCTTCTCGTTGTCGCGGATGTTCTGCGTCATCGCGGTCGCGGCCAGCGGTGCGATCGCGTTCACCGTGATGCTGCGCCGCGCGAGCTCCCTCGCCAGCGACTTGGTGAGGCCGATGATCCCGGCTTTCGCGGCTCCGTAGTTGGCCTGTCCGATGGTGCCCTGGATGCCCGCCGCCGACGTGACGTTGATGATGCGGCCCGTGCCGTCATCCGGCAGGACATCGAGCGCGGCCTTGCTGCAGGTGAAGCTGCCCATCAGGTGGATGTCGATGATGCGCCGGAACTGCTCCTCGTCCATCTTCGGGAACATGGCCGGCGCGATGGCGCCGGCGTTGTTCACGAGGATGTTGAGCACGCCGTCGGGGGCGGCCTTCGCCACGGCCTCTTTCGCGCCGGCACTGTCCCGCACGTCGAAGGCGAAGCTGTGGCCACCGATGGACTCGGCGACGGCCGCTGCGGCATCACCGTCGATGTCGGTGACGAGCACTCGTGCGCCGGCCGCGGCAAGCGCGCGCGAGACCGCCGCCCCGATGCCGCCGCCGGCGCCGGTGACGAGGGCCGTCCTGCCCGTCAGATCCATCAGTAGCTCCTTGGAAGGCCGAGCACGTGCTCGCCCAGGTAGTTGAGCACCATCTCCTGGGGGAGCGGCGCGATCTTCAGCAGCCGGGCCTCACGGAAGTAGCGGGCGACGTGATACTCCTCCGCGTAGCCGAAGCCGCCGTGCACCTGCACCGCCCGGTCAGCCGCGTCGAAGCCGGCCTCGGCGCAGAGGTACTTCGCCATGTTCGCCTCCCGGGCGCACGGCAGGCCGTTGTCGTAGAGCCAGGTCGCCTTGCGCAGCATGAGCTCCGCCGCATCCAGTTTCGCCAGCGAGTCGGCGAGCGGGAACTGCAGGCCCTGGTTCATGCCGATCGGGCGCCCGAAGACGATCCGGTCGTTTGCGTACTGCACGGCCCGCCGGAGGGCCGCGCGACCCAGGCCGAGCGCTTCGGCGGCCACCAGCATCCGCTCGGGGTTCAGCCCGTCGAGGATGTATTTGAAGCCCTTCCCCTCCTCGCCGACCCGATCCTCGACCGGGATGTGCAGGTTGTCGATGAACAGCTCGTTCGAGGTGACCGCGTTGCGCCCGAGCTTCTTGATCGGCCGGATGTCGACGGCGGCCCGGTCGAGGTTCGTGAAGAACAGCGTGAGGCCGTCGGTCTTCTTCGCCGAGTCCTCGTACTTCGTGGTGCGGGTCAGCAGCAGGATCTTCTCCGACTCCATCGCCTTCGAGATCCACACCTTCTTGCCGTTGACGACGTAGTGGTCGCCATCGCGCACCGCGAAGGTTCCGATTCGCGTGGTGTCGAGCCCGGCCTCCGGCTCGGTCACGCCGAAGCAGACGTGCAGGTCACCGCTGACCAGGCGCGGCAGGTTGCGCTGCTTGAGCTCGTCCGAGCCGTGCACGATCACCGGGTGCATGCCGAAGATACTGAGGTGGATGGACGACGCCGCGTTCATTCCCCCGCCGGACTCCGCGACCGCCTGGATGAGGATCGACGCCTCGGTGATGCCCAGGCCGTGCCCGCCGTACTCCTCGGGGGTGGTGATGCCGAGCCATCCGCCGTCGGCGAGTGCCGCGTAGAACTCGGTGGGGAACTGCTTCTCCAGGTCGTGGTGCATCCAGTAGTCGTCGTCGAACCGTGCGGCCAGTTCTGTGACGGCATCACGGATGGTGGTCTGGTCCTCAGACAGGGTGAAATCCACGGCGACTCCTTGCGTATTCCTGAACTATACCAAAGGTCAGACCATTTACCAGTTCACGCCGTCGGTATGAGCTGAAGGGCATCCGCGATCCGCTCGTTCCAGGTCGTCGGCGGGCCGAACAGCGCCAGGTCGAGCTTCGTGCGCTTGTAGAACAACTGCAAGTCGTGCTCCCAGGTGTAGCCGATCGCGCCGTGCATGGTGAGCGCCGACTCCGCCGATGCGACGGCGCCCGCCGTCACCTGTGCCTTCGCCGTCGCCGCGTGCAGGTGCGCCTCCGGCAGGCCCTGGTCGACGGATGCCGCCGCGAAGTACACGACGGACCGCGCCGCCTCCTCCGTCACCAGCATCGTGGCCGCCGCGTGCTTCATCGCCTGGAACGAGCCGATGGGCCGGCCGAACTGGGTGCGCTGGCCGGAGTACTCGACGGCCAGCTCCAGCAGTCGGCCGGCGGCGCCGAGCGCGTCGGCGGCGACGAGCACCGCCGCCCGCAGTGCTGCCTCGGCGAGCATCCCGTCGCCCGCCTCCAGGCGCCGGCCCCGGACACCCTCCAGAGTGACCAGGGCGGCCGAGCGGGAGCGGTCGAGCAGCGGCTTCGACGTGATCGTGAGGCCCGAGGCATCCGCGTCGACCGCGTAGAGGGAGCCGCCGGCGGGCACGACGAGCAGCGACGCGCGGTCGGCGCCGAGCACGAGGTCCACCGCACCGGTGAGGAGGTCGTCATCCACGGTCACGCCGCCCGCGGCGATCGGCCGTTCGGCGTTCACCACCAGCGCGACGAACCGGCCATCCTCGATCATGGATGCCGCGGTCGCGTCATCGAGGGCGGGCAGGGCGAGCACGGTGGCGAGCCAGGCGGAGGTCGGGGCGGAGTGCCGTGCGAACAGTTCGGCCGAGAGCGCGAGTTCGAGCAGGCCGCCGCCCTGCCCGCCGCGCTCCTCCGGGATCCCGATCGCGAGCCAGCCCTCCGCGGCGAGGCCGGCCTCGAAGGCCGCGCTGTCAGCGCCGGTGCGAACGAGCTCGGTCGTGGGGTTATGGTCGAGCCAGCCGGTGAGCGCGTCGACGAGCATCTCCTGCTCGGGTTCCAGTGCCCACCGCATGCCTGCTCCTTCGCGCGAGTGTCGGCGACTACCCTCGGGGATAGGTCGTATTGATCAACAATTCAGCGTAACTTAGGTCAGACCATTAGACCATAACGGGCTGCGCTGAGAGAGAAGGCGTCGATGTCAGAACCACAGCGCGCAGCGCGCTCGTCGATCCAGCTGTCGCCGATGAAGGTGCCCAAGGCATCCGACGTGCTCGCCAACGAACTGCGAGAACGCATCCTCACCGGCGAATTCGCCGAAGGGACCGGTCTTCCGGCGGAACGCGACCTCGTCACCCAGACGCGCATGAGCCGCACGACCGTGCGCGAAGCCCTGCGCATCCTCGAGGTGCAGGGACTCATCCGCATCAAGGCGGGCCGCACCGGCGGCGCGTTCGTGCAGCAGCCCGGCGAGGAGGCGATGGCCTCGACGGTCAACCTGCTCATCCGCGGGCGCCAGATCCGGCTGGCCGCACTGCTCGAGACCCGTGAGGCGATCGAGCCGTTCTGCGCGCAGCTCGCCGCCACCAACCGCACCGACGAGGACCTCGCCGCCCTGGACGCCGCCAACATCGCGATCGCCGACGACGCGGGAGACCTCAGCCAGTTTCTCGCCGCGAACGTCGACTGGCACGTGGCGGTCGCGCGCGCCAGCCACAACGAGTTGCTATCAGGCCTGATGACGGCGCTCTCGCGCGCCATCTACGCGTCGACCGAGGACGAGCAGTTCGTCGACCTCGACGTTCGCCACACCGCCGTGCACGCCCACGAGACCATCACCACCGCCATCCGCGCCGGTGACGCCGAAGCCGCCGTCAGGCGGATGAGACGGCACGTCCACTCCTACGCCGAAGAGGTGCTCAAGGGCGACCGCCAGGAGATCGAGCTCCCCTAACACGCCCTTCGCACCGCCGAAACTCCGGTGCTGGCGGCGTGCCAGCTCGAATAGGGGTGCGGCAATACGCGGGCACCGGAATTTCGATGAGGGGCGCGTCAGTGGGGCGCGGCGTCGCCGACGGCGGCGCGGATGTCGTCGACCGCAGCGGGATTCTCGGCCCCGGACAGGTCGGCCTGCGGCAGCCCCAGCGCGGCGGCCCGAACCGCACGTCGCATGATCTTCTGGGAGCGGGTCTTCGGCAGCTGCGGAACCATCCGCACCAGCGAGGGGGCGAAGGGCTTGCCCAGCTGGGCGGCGACCAGGTCGCGGAGCTCGTCGGAGACATCCGCCGCGCCCTCGCGCGGCACCCAGAAAGCCCACGCCGTCTCGCCCTTGGTGGAGTCGGGAACCCCGACCGCGGCCGCCTCGACCACCGCGGGGTGGGTGATGAGCACGGACTCGACCTCCGCCGGAGCCAGTCGCTTGCCGGCGACGTTCATCACATCGTCCGATCGGCCGAGGATGAACCACTGGTCGCCGTTCGGAGAAGGCTCCACCATCGCGAAGTCGCCGTGGTGCCACATGCCCGGATAGGTGGTCCAGTAGGCCTCCAGGTAGCGGGCATCGTCCTTCCACACGCCGCGGGTCATCGCGGGCCACGGCTGGCGGCAGACCAGCTCGCCGACCTGGCCGCGCACGGACGCTCCGGAGCCGTCGACGACATCCACGTCCATGCCGAGCGACGGTCCGCCGAGCGAGCAGCTGCGGATCACCTCCACCGGGTACGGGGCGAGGAAGGACCCGCCCACCTCGGTTCCGCCGGAGAAGTTGATGATCGGCACCCGCCCGCCGAACACGTCGACGGCCAGCCACTCGTAGGCGCTCGGGTCCCAGGGCTCACCCGTCGAGCCGAGAGTGTGCACGGAGCCCAGGCCGTAGTCGCGATAGCTCGTCGACCCGCCGGCCCGCAGCGTGCGGATGAGGGTGGGCGAGACGCCGAGCATCGTCACGCGGTGCGCCTGCACGAGCGCCCACAGGCGGTCGAGGTCGGGAACGTCGGGTGACCCCTCGTACAGCACCAGGGTGGCGCCGTTGGCGTGCGTGCCGACGATGGAGAGCGGGCCCATGATCCAGCCCATGTCGGTGATCCAGCAGAACACGCCGTCGGGGCCGACGTCGAACGAATAGGCGACCTCGCTGGCCGTCTTCACCAGGAACCCGGCGTGAGTGTGCACGGCACCCTTCGGGCGGCCGGTGGTGCCGGACGTGTACGCCAGCAGCAGCATGTGCGTGGCGGACACGGCGACCGGCTCGATGGGCGTCGGGAAGGCGAGCAGCTCGCTCCACGAGGTTGTGCCGGAGCCCAGGTTGTCGACCTCGATGACGTGCTTCACCGTCGGGCAGCTCGCGAGGGCTTCGGCCATCAGCGGCGCCATCGCCACCCGCTTGCGACGGCGAACGGTGCCGTCCGCCACGATCACCGCGACCGCCTCCGCGTCCTGGATGCGGGACGCGATCGCCGCCGGCGCGAAGCCGGAGAACAGCGGCACGATCACGGCACCGAGGGCGGCGATCGCGTAGCAGGCGATCACGGCGGCCGGGATCATCGGCAGGAACAGGGCGACCGCGTCGCCCTCGCGCACCCCGAGCGCACGGAGTCCGGCGGCGACCCGCAGCGACTGGTCGCGCAGCTCTCCGTAGCTGAGGCGGGTGACCGTGCCATCCTCCGCCTCGTGCACGATCGCCGGCGCCGATAGATCCCAGCGCCCGAGACAGGCGTCGACGACGTTGATCGTCGACCCGGTGAACCATTCCGGATGCTCGATACCGCCCGACAGATCGACCACCGTCTCGTAGGGGGTACGGAACGGCAGCCCGAGATCCTTCACCACCGCATCCCAGTACCAGCCGATGTCGGCCACCGACCGCGCACGCAGCTCGGGCAGGGTCTCGAGGCCGTGCTTCCGTCCGAGCCGCGTGACGTTCGCGTTCTCGATGTAGTCGCTCGTCGGCGTCCAGGCGTAGTCGCTCATCCGGCTGCCCGCGGCGCAGCGCTTTTCGGCATTGCCAGCATGCGTTCGGCGATGATGTTGCGCTGGATGAAGGTGGATCCGCCCGCGATCGCCGTCCCCCGGGACTGGTAGGCGAGACGCTGCCAGCGGTTGCTGGTCGGGTCCGCCTCGAGCTGGCCGCCGAGCGGGGCGAGCGACAGCCGGAAGTCGGCCAGATCCTCCACCAGCGGGCAGAAGTACAGCTTGCCGATGGAGGTCACCGCGCCGGGCGAGCCGTCGGTGGCGAGCGCGACCACCCGCTGTCCGATGAGGTAGTGGATGAGGGACCGGCCGTAGAGGTCGGCGACAGTGTCGCGCACTCGCGGGTCGGCGCCGAGCGGTCGGCCTGCCGCATCCGTCGCCTCGCGCACGTCGGAGATGATGTCGCGCACCGCCCGCTGGGTGTTCACCCGGCCGGTGGCGATGGCGACGCGCTCATAGCCGAGGGTGGCCATGGCGATGGGCCAGCCGCCGTCGACGGCGCCGACGAGGTTGGCGTCGGGGACGAAGACGTCGTCGAGGAAGACCTCGTTGAATTCGGCCTCACCGAGCATGTGGGCGAGCGGCCGCACGGTGACGCCGGGCGAGTTCATCGGCAGGATGAAGTAGCTGATGCCCTTGTGCCGCGGTTCCGTACCGGTGCGGGCGAGCAGGATCGCGAAGGCGGCGATGTGGGCACGGCTGGTCCAGATCTTCTGCCCTTTGACGATCCAGCCGCCGTCGGTCTTCGTCGCCTTCGTTCGCAGGGAGGCGAGGTCCGACCCGGCCTCCGGTTCGGAGAACAGTTGGCACCAGATCTCGTCGCCCTCCAGGATGGGGCGCAGGTAGCGCTCCTTCTGATCGTCGGTGCCGAAGTCGATGATGGTCGGGCCCGCGAAGTCCTCGCCGATGGTGTTCAGGCGCTCGGGGGCTCCGGCCCGGTCGAGTTCCTCGGCGAAGATGGCGCGGAGGTTCGGCTCGACCCCGCGCCCGCCGTACTGCTCCGGCCAGTAGATTCCTGCGTAGCCGCCGTCGTAGAGGGCGCGCTGCCACCGCTTCCAGAACGGCACCTTGTCGACCAGGTCGGCCGGTTCCGGCCAGGGCAGGGTCGGGAGGGTGGCGGCGAGCCACGCGCGTGCCGTTTCCCGAAATCGCGCCTCGTCGGGCGAATCCGTCAGTTCCATGCCCAAATGATACTATTGGTCAGACCAAATAGGGCAGCGCTCGATCAAAAAGCCGGAGTCCGATGCACCCAGGCGACATTCTCGATATCGTCACGTTCCCCGTCGAGAGCGGCAAGATCCGCGAGTTCGCGCGCGCGACCTTCACCGAGGATCCGGTCCACTCGGACGACGGAGTCGCCACCCTCACGCACTCGGTCGTCACCGGCCACTATCGCGACCAGCGCGGGTTCGTCGAAAGGCTTGGTCTCGCCATCGAGCGGGTCGTCGTCGGGTCGGTGTCGTGGGACTATGTGCGACCGCTGGTGGCCGGCGACCGTCTCGTTGCGACGCGACGTGTCGAGAGCGACGAGAATCGCCGCGGCATGAGATTCGTCACGCTCGCCACCGAGTTCACGGCTGCGGCGGGCGAGATCGTGCTCGTACAACGCGAGGTGCTGATCGAGCGGGGTGCGAAATGACGCCGCTGGTGCCGGATGCCGCCCCGGCCCCGCGCTCGATCGGCCCGGTCACGCAGACCGACATCGTGCGTTTCGCCGGTGCCGGCGGCGACTTCAACCCGCTTCATCACGACCCGGCGGCCGCGGCAGCCGCCGGGTTCCCCGGTGTGATCGCGATGGGCCAGTTCCAGGCCGGCGCGCTCGCCGGGCTGCTGTCGGACTGGGTCGGGGTCGAGCGGGTGCGCTCGTTCTCGGTGCGGTTCGTGTCACCCGTGGTGATCGGCGACACGATCACCCTGTCCGCCCGGGTGGTCGCGGTGGCCGGGGGACTGGCGACGATCGAACTCCTGGCCGCGGTGGGTGAACGAGCGGTCGTGACCGCGACGGCGACGGTCAGCTCATAGTCCAGTTCGGCTCGCGCTTCTCACGGAAGGCTGCGACGCCTTCCCGCATGTCGGAGGTCTCGAACGCGTTCGCCAGCTCCCGCTGCATCACCTCGAGCGCAGCCGGCAGGGCGAGGTCGCGAGTGGCGTCGATGGCGTTCTTCCCGAGGCGCATGAGAAGGGGCGATTTCGTCGCCACGGTGGTGGCCCACTCGAGCACCCGCTGGTCGAACTCATCCGCGCCGACGACGCGGTTGACGAATCCGATGGCCCTCGCCTCCTCGGCGGTCACCGGCTCGCCGATCATCATCAGCTCGTTCGCCTTCATCCGGTCGATGTTGCGGTAGATGAGTGCCGAGATCATGAACGGGAAGACGCCGACATTGATCTCCGGGCAGCCGAACCGCACACCCTCCCTCGCGATGACCAGGTCGCAGGCGAGCGCGATCCCGAACGCCCCGGCGAGCACGTCCCCGTTGGCGGCGCAGATCACCGGTTTGCCGAGGGCCCCGAGGAGCCGGTAGAGCCGGGGGAAGCGGCCGAGTCCCTCGAGCTTCTCGCTGGCGGGGCGGTCATCGCTGAACGCCTTGAGGTCACCGCCGGCGGAGAAGATTCGCTCGTGCGAGGAGGTGAGCACCACCACCCGCACGGCGTCGTCGTCGCGTGCGGCCTCCAAAGCGGCGAGCAACTGGTCGAGCAGGTCGTCGCTGAGCGCGTTGCGCGTCTCCGGCTGGTCGAGGGTCAGGTACAGCACGCCGTCCGCGCGGGTGTCGTACCGGACGAGGGTTCTGTCCATTGCCGTCTCCTATTCGATGCCGAGCACGATCTTGCCGAACGCGGCGCCCGACTCGAGATGCGTGTGCGCGTCAGCGGCGCGGTCGAGCGGGTACACGCTGTCGATCACGGGCGGGGCGACGGATGCCGTCGCCATGAGCCGCAACAGGCCGGCGAAATCATGGACGCTCCCCATCGTCGTACCGACCAGCTCGTACTGCCCGAAGTAGAACGGGCGCACCGCGAGCTGCGCGTGCTCGGCCCGGGAGGCGCCGAGCACCACGAGTCGTCCGCCGGGGCGGAGGGCGGCGATCGAGTCCTGCCAGGTGCCGACCGAGTCCAGCACGACGTCGAATCCCCGGCCGCTCGGCGACATCCGTTTCGCCTCTGCCGCCCACTCCTGGCTCGCGTAGCTGACACCGTCGACGGCGCCCGACGCGATCGCGCGGTCGATCTTGTCCCGCGTCGATGAGGTGACCCAGGCGCGCGCGCCGATGGCGTTCGCCAGCGAGAGCGCCATGGTGGCGACGCCGCCGCCCGCGCCGAGGATGAGCACCGACTCACCGGCGCGCAGCCGGCCGCGTGTGTGGAGGGCGCGGTACACGGTGACGCCGACCAGCGGCAGGGCGGCCGCCTCGAACCAGCCGAGCCCGGCCGGCTTCGGGAACACGCACTCCTCGGGCACGCTCACGGCCTCCGCGTAGGTGCCGGGCGTGCGGTCCCCGAGTATCTCCCAGTCCGACCCCGGGGCGCTCTCGTCATCGCCCCACGACAGGGAGGGCAGGATGACGACCTCTTCGCCGGTGTCGGCTCTGCGACCCGCTCCATCCGCGCCGATCACGTGGGGCAGGGGCGAGTCGTACCGGCCTTCGCGCACCAGCACGTCGTGCCAGTTGAGGGCACTCGCGACCAGGCGCACCGTCACCCAGCCCGGCCGTTCGGCCGGGTCGGGGATGATCGCCGGGCGCAGCTGCCCCGCGTCGCCGAAGGAGCTGAGGACGCTCGCGCGCATGGGGCCTCCCGACGAAATCAATGGTCAGACCATTGTATGGTTGTTGGAGCGAGAGGAAGTGGGCACATGCCGGAGGAACTGTCGAAAGAGGAACTCGAAGCGCGGCGGGCCGCCGTGACGGACCTCGGGCGTGCGATGCGTGCCGCCGCCGTCGCGGTCGTGACCGATGAGGGCCCGCTGGACGGCCTGGCGGAGGCCGCCGGCCTCGCCGACCGGATCGCGAGTGTGCTGTCCACGGCACCGCGCCCGCTGTCCCGCCTGCCTATCGTCGACGACCTCAGCATGGCGGTGCGGTACTTCAGCCCGGTGACGGGCCTCGGTTCAGCCCTCGCGCCGCCGCTCGCCTTCGGCGTCGATGGTGACGAGGTTGTCGTCCGCGCGAGCTTCGACCAGCGCTTCGAGGGGCCGCCCGGGCACGTGCACGGTGGCGTCACCGCCCTGGTGTTCGACGAGATCCTCGGCCAGGCCGCGAACAACGCGGGGCGCTGGGGGATGACAGTCGCCCTCCACACCGACTATCGCCGAGCCCTGCCGCTCGAGGTGGAACTCGAATTCCGCTCCCATGTCGTCTCGATCGAGGGCAGGAAGACCCGGGTCGAGGGCACCGCCTGCCTCGCATCGGCTCCCGGCGACATCCGGGTCGATGCGGCGGCCACCTTCGTCGAACCGCGCCAGGACAAGCAGGACGAGTACTTCGGCCAGCTCACCGACGCGTCGGGCCGGTCGGTTCCCGCCCAGCATGGCTCCCTGATCGCCGGACGCTAGCGTCCGTCGAGGGGGCTGGCTCAGGCGGCGCTGATCCCGCCGTTCACGCTGATCGCCTGGCCGGTGAGCCGTCCGGCCGCCGGACTCGCGAGGTAGACGACGAGATCGCCCAGGTCGTCGGCGTAGGGGACGCCCAGGTGGGCCTGCTCGGCCGCCTTGGCGAACAGCCTGCCGCTGAAGCCGTCACTGGTGATCCTGTCACTCGACGCCGTGCCGAGCACGAGCGACGGGGTGAGCACGTTCGCGCGGATCCCGTCCCGCTTGCCCTCGATGGCGATCGTGCGGGTGAACATGATGATGGCCGCCTTCGACGCGCCGATCACGGTCTCGCCGGGCGTTGCCGTCTTGCCGGCGTCCGACGCCACGGTGATGATCACGCCGCCTCGGCGCCTCACCATGTGCGGCATGACCTCGCTGACCATCTGCATGGTCGGAAGCAGCATCTGCTGCAGGATGCCCGAGATGGCCCCGGTGGGGATGTCGCGGAACAGCTCGGGCCGATTGTCGGCGACGGTGGAGATCACCAGGATGTCGATCCCGCCGAGCAGCGCCTCCGCTTCGGCGGTGATGCGGGCCGCCTCCTCGGCTTTCGTCGCATCGGCCTGGACGAAGTGCACCTCGGCCCCGTGGGCCTCCAGGCGCGCGCGCGCCTCCTCGCCGCGTTCGGCGTTCCGCGCGACGATCACGATGCGCGGCACTCCGGCCAGCGCCAGCTTCTCCGCGCTGGCGAATCCGATGCCGGCCGACCCGCCGATGATGAGCGCACCGCTCGCGTCGAGGGCCTTCGGCGGGGCTATCGGGTCGGTCACAGGGACACCGTACCCTTCGCGAAGATCTCCTTCGCGATGATGTTCTTCTGCACCTCGGACGTGCCGTCCGCCACCAGGTAGGCCATCACATCCCGGAACCGCTGTTGCAGCGGGAACTCGGTCGAATAGCCGAGGTTGCCGTGGACGCGCATGGCGCCCTCGATGGCGTCCTTCGCGACGACCGGTCCCCACCACTTGCTCATCGAGGCGAGCGAGGTGTGCGAGCGGTTCTTCTGGCGAAGCCAGAGCGCCCGGTAGCAGACCCAGCGCGCCCCTTCGATGTAGGTGGCGTGTTCGGCGAGCTGGTGGCTGACGCCCTGGTAGTCGGTCAGCGGCTTGCCGAAGGTCTCGCGCTGGGTGGCGTAGACGGCGGCCTCGGCCAGGCTCTGCTCGGCGGCACCGAGACAGAGCAGCCCGAGCGCGGCACGGCTGAAGTCGAAGTGGTTCATCGCCACCTGGAAGCCTCGCCCCTCCTCGCCGATGAGGTGCGAGTCCGGCACGAAGACGCCGTCGAGGTGGATGGCGCCCCAGCCGAGGGGCAGGCAGCCCATGCCGATCATGTGGCGCAGCGACACCCCCTCCGATTGCAGGTCGACAACGAAGCAGCTCACGCCTTTCGACTTGCTCGACCCCGCTTCGCGCGCGTAGACGAGCGCGGCGGTCGCGGACATCGCCCAACTGATGGCGCTCTTCTCACCGGTGAGCCGCCAGCCGCCCGGCACCCGCTTCGCGGTCGTCCGAAGGGCGCTCGCATCCGATCCCGAGCCCGGCTCGGTGAGGGCGATGGCGAGGTTGATCTCACCGGCGATCACCGGCGGCAGGTACTTCTCCTGCACCTCACGGGTGCCGTGCAGGAGCTGCGCGCCGACGAGTCCGACCTGGATGGGCGCCGAGGCCAGGTTGACGTCACCGTAGGCGAGGGTCTCCGCCGCGATGCCCAGCAGAACCGGGTCGTCCTCGCCCGTGCCGCCGAACTCCTCGGGGAAGCCGATGCCGAGGATTCCCAGGTCGCCCAGTTTCTTCAGCACCGGAAAGGGGAAGTCGTAGCTCGCCGAGGTCTCGAGGTAGCGCGGCAGCAGCTCCCTCGTGCTGAATGCCGCGAGCGTTCGCCGGAACTCCTCCTGCTCGTCGGAGAAGTCGAAGTCAAGCACGTGACTCGATCCACGCGATCACGTAGGCGGTGATCTCGTCGCGGTTGGTCTCGTTGAAGATCTCGTGCCTGGCGCCCGGATAGACCTGGAGCGTCACGTCCTCGACGCCGGCGTCACGGTAGCGCTGGGCGAGGATTCCGACCAACTGGCCGCCCCCGGACAGCGGATCGTCTTCGCCGGAGACGACGAGGATGGGCAGGTCGTGGCGCACGGTCGACGGGTCCGCGAGCCGCTCCGCCGCGGTGAAGAGCTGCGGAATCGTGTCGTCGGCGAGGTCGAAGCCGCTGAGCGGATCGGCGACGTACTTGTCCACCTCTGCCTCATCCCGGCTCAGCCACTCGTATCCGGTGCGGTTCTCGAACGCCGCGTTGAACGCGGTGAGTTCGACCGGCCCGTCACCGGCGGATGCGGCGAGGCCGGCGGCGAGAACGTCGAGCGCCGTCGAACCGGAGAGCACGACGCCGCGGTACAGGTCGGAGTGGTCGAGGATCACCTCCTGGGCCGCGAACGAGCCCATCGAGTGCCCGACGAGATACAGGGGGAGCCCCGGGTCGGCGGCCGCGATGCTGCGGCTGAACTCCACGAGGTCGGCGATGAGCGCCGGCCAGCCGGCCGCACCGAAGCTGCCGAGCGGCACATCCGCACTGGTCGACTCGCCGTGGCCGCGGTGGTCGTTGATCCAGACCGTGTAGCCGGCACCGGTGAGTGCCCTGGCGAGCCGTTCGTATCGCAGCGAATGCTCGGCGATCCCATGCGCGAGCTGTATGACGCCTCGCGCGGGGCTGACGGTGGGAGCCCAGGTGTGCGTGCGGATGCTGAGGCCGTCGACGGGGGAGGAAAAAGACGACGCTGTGTGTTCCATGGGCCAATGATCGGACCAAACGACCCATCGGGTCAAGCCGACCCGGGCGAACCCTCAGGTTCGAGCCCGGATCGGCTGGTCTCAATCGGCGTTGCCGACGCCCAGGGCACCGGCGATCGGGTCGTCGTCCTCGACTTTGTCGAGCAGGGTGTTCTCCGGCTGGGCGATCTCTCCCCGGTCGGCGGCCGCCAGCGTCCTGTGCACGAGGCTCAGCACGACCCCGGCGATCACCAGGGTCACCGCCCCGAGTGCGAAGGGGATGCTCGGGTTGAACGCGGTCACCAGGATGCCGGCCACGAAGGGTGCGAGGCCGCCGCCGATGAACCGGACGAACCCGTAGGTCGCGGCCGCGACCGGCCGCTCGACCGGCGCGATGCTCATCACCGCGGTGGTGACCAGGGTGTTGTTGGTGCCGATGAACGCACCGCAGACGATGACGCAGACGATGACGACGACCGGGTTGCTCCAGAACAGCGCGATGACGGCGAGGTCGACCGCCATCAGCCCGAAGACGAAGTACAGCGTCACCGGCGTTCCGAAGCGCCGCTGCAGCCGCGGGGCGCCGAAGACCGCGAATACCGCGACCAGCACGCCCCATCCGCAGAACACCAGTCCGAGCAGGATCGGGCTGTCGATGCCCATGAGGAACGGGGAGTAGCCGAGCAGGGTGAAGAAGGCCCAGTTGTAGAGGAGGCCGACGATGCTCGTGATGGCGAGCGGCCGGTGCTTCAGGGCGCGCAACGGTTCGGACAGGCGTTGCTTGCGCGCGGGTTTCGGCGTCGCCGGCAGGAAGAAGATGGTGGCGACGAGCGCGATGGCCATGAGTATCGCAACGCCGTAGAACGGGCCGCGCCAGCTGATATTCCCGAGCAGGCCCCCGATGAGCGGGCCGAGCGCGATGCCGATACCGAGGGCGCTCTCGTAGAGCACGATGGCGCCGGCGAAACCGCCGCTGGCCGCCCCGACGATCACCGCCAGCGAGGTGGCGATGAAGAGCGCATTGCCGAGCCCCCAGCCGGCACGGAAGCCGACGATGCCGGCGATGCTGTTCGTCGAGCCGGCCGCCGCGGCGAACACGACGATGAGAATGAGGCCGCCGATGAGGGTGCGCTTCGCGCCGAGCCGGCTCGAGACCCAGCCGGTACCGAGCATCGCGATGGCGGTGATCACGAGGTAGCTCGTGAAGAGCAGCTCGACCTGCGAGGGGGTCGCGTTGAGCTGCCCGGCGAGGGTTTTCAGGATCGGGTCGACCAGTCCGATGCCCATGAAGGAGACGACGCAGGCGAAGGCGACCGCCCAGACCGCGCGCGGCTGCTTGAACGGACTTGCGGGCTTGTCCCCGACGGACGTGTGGTGACTCATTGGATTCCCTTTTCTGCTGCTGTTTCGGTGAAGTGGATGAGGGCGGGCAGCGCGGCCTCGAGGCTGCGCTGGTCGTCGGTGGAGAGCTGGCGAACCCTGGCGGCGATGAGGGCGGACCTCGCTTCGCGGTGTGCGTGCACCCGCTCGAGTCCCGCCGGTGTGATGGCCAGGGTGACCGCCCTGCGGTCGGACGGATCCGGATGCCGGGCGGCGAGGCCGGCATCCTCGAGCCGGTTCGCCAGGGTGGTCATGCCGGGCTGGCTCAGCCCCTCGAGCACGGCCAGTTCGGTGATGCGCAGCGGCCCGGCCGCGTCGAGCCGGGCGAGCGCGCCGAGCGTACTCGCGGACAGCACCTGGGGATCCCGCGATTCACGCAACCAGGTGATCACGCGCTCGAGCGCATGGCCGAGGTCGAGTTCGCCAACTGTTTGCATAGCGAAAGTATATAACTAACGAATGGTCGCCGGAGGGCGCAGAATAGTTGTGTGAGTACAACTGTTCCCCGCCGTCCACCGCGCAAATACCTCGTGCTGGCGATCTGCTGCATGAGCCTGCTGATCGTGTCGATGGACGCGACGATCGTCAACGTGGCGCTGCCCTCCATCCGTGCCGACTTCGGCGTGACCATCTCGAACCTGCAGTGGACCATCGATGCATACACGCTCACCCTCGCGAGCTTCCTGCTGCTCTCCGGTGCACTCGCCGACCGCTTCGGGCGCCGCCGGACCTTCCAGGTCGGGCTCGTGATCTTCGTCATCGGATCACTCCTGTGCAGCCTCGCGCCCAACGTCGGCTGGCTGATCGGCGCCCGTGTCCTCCAGGGGCTCGGCGGCTCGATGCTCAACCCAGTGGCGATGTCCATCATCACCAACACGTTCCACGTCGCGAGGGAGCGTGCGCGTGCCGTCGGCGTCTGGAGCGCGACGGTCGGCGTCTCGATGGCCCTCGGCCCGATCGTCGGAGGCGCGCTCACCCAGACGGTGGGCTGGCGGGCGGTGTTCTGGGTCAACGTGCCGATCGGGCTGGCCGCGATCCTGCTCACGGCCCTGTTCGTTCCCGAATCGAAGTCGGGCGTGGTGCGCAGACTAGACCCGATCGGCCAGGCCGTCGCCATCGTGGCGCTGGTCTCGGCCGTATTCGCGCTCATCGAGGGTCCCCGTCTCGGCTGGACCTCGCCGGTCACTCTCGGCCTGTTCGTACTCGCGATCGTCGCCGTGTTCGGCCTCATCGCGCAGGAGCGCCGCACGCCCGACCCCTTCATCGACCTGCGGTTCTTCACCAGCTTCCCGCTGACCTCCGGTTCGCTCACGGCCGTGCTCGGATCGTCGTCGTTCGGGGCGTTCCTGTTCATCAACGCGCTCTATCTCCAGGACGTGCGCGGGCTGTCCCCGATCGAGACGGGCACGTTCATGGTGCCGCTGGCCGCGGCGACTCTCGTCGCCTCGCTGCTGTCGGGTCGCCTGGTCGGCAGGTTCGGGGCGCGCCCATCGTTCATCGCAGCGGGTCTCCTGATAGCCGCCAGCGCGCTGACGATGACCACCATCACCGTCGACTCACCGGTCTGGACCCTCCTCATCGCCTACGTGCTGTTCGGGCTCGGGTTCGGCACCATGAACACGCCGGTCACCACGACCGTCGTGTCGGGGATGCCCCGCTCGCGTGCGGGGGTCGCGTCCGGTCTCGCGTCGACGGGCCGGCAGGTCGGGATTTCGCTCGGCGTGGCGCTCGCCGGCACGGTCACCGGCGCCGGGCTGCAGACCACGCTCGGACCGTCGTTCGCGATCGCCGCGCACACCGACTGGTGGGTGATCGTCGGCGCCGGTCTCACGATCGTCGTGCTCGGCATCCTGTCGGCCACCACCTGGTCGCGGCGCACCACCAGCCGCATCGCCGAACTTCTCGACGACCCGGAGACCGGGGCTGCGGCGGCCGTTCGCGGGGCGGCATGACCGAGCTCGCCGACGAGGTGTGGGGGCTGATCACCGGCCTGGTCACCGACTCCCGCGAGGACTACCGTCGCGCGGTGATCGCGGAGGTCGGCATGCCGTTCAGCCGGGTGCGTGTGCTCAGGCGGCTCGCGGGCGGCCCGCTCACGATGAAGGCCCTGGCCGATGCGGCCACCATCGACGCCCCCGCGGCCACTGTGGCGGTCAACGACCTGGAGGCTCGCGGTCTCGTCACCCGCGCGGTGAGTGCGGCCAGCGGACGTGAGAAGCTCGTGACCCTCTCCGCAGCGGGCCGTGAGCTTCTCGACCGGGTGCTCTCCATGCGCCAGGAGGCGCCGCCCTCCCTCGCCCGCCTCACGGACGGCGAACTCGTGCAGCTGCGCGCGCTGATCTCAGGCCAGGGCTAGGGCATCCGCCGCGATCCGTGCCGACAGCGGCACCGTCGTCATCCAGAGCGGAACCGCCGCGGCGCGGATGCCACCCGCCTCGATCGCGGGCACCGTCGCCGCGTCCGACTCATCCACCAGCCAGCCGTCGATCAGTCCACCGGCCGACCGTGCGCCGTAGTGCAGGGCGACCGCGTCGGCCGCCGTCGCCACCCCGATCGCGGTGAGGCAGGCATCCGCCATGCCGCGCACGACGGCACCGGAGATGATCGGGGAGACTCCGACGACCGGTGCAGCGGTCGTCGCGACGGCGTCCCGGATGCCGGGGATGCCGAGCACGGGACCGATCGAGACGACCGGGTTGCTGGGGGCGAACAGCACGACATCCGCCGAGTCGATCGCCTCGAGCACTCCGGGTGCCGGTCGCGAGGACTCGATGCCCCGCTGCACGAACCCCGTGATCGGGAGGGCGGCGCGATGACGGGTCCACCACTCCTGGAAGTGCATCTCGCCCCCGCCGTCGGCGAGGATGACGTGGGTCTCGACCTCGTCATCCGTCGCGGGCAGCAGGCGCGCGCCCAGGTCCCAGCGCGAGGTGATGCGCGCGGTGGCCTCGCTGAGCGGCAGTCCACTGCGCAGGTAGTGGGTGCGGGTGATGTGGGTGGAGAGGTCGAGGTCGCCGAGGGTGAACCACGGCCAGCCCACGCCGTACTCGCGCAGGTCAGCGCTGACCCGCTCGGACTCGTCGAGCCGGCCCCAGCCGCGCACCTCGTCGTTCTGTCCGGCCAGCGTGTACATGACCGAGTCGAGGTCGGGGGCGATGCGAAGGCTGGTGAGCCACATGTCATCGCCGGTGTTCACGATCGCGGTGATGTCGGAGCCCGGGCGGGTCTCGCGCAGCTGTTCCCGGAGGCCCCTGATGAACTTCGCCCCGCCGACCCCACCGCAGATGACCGTGATCTTCACGACCCCAACGCTACGGGATCGGCCGGGGCGCAGTCGTAGAGGGTCTGCACCGCCGCCGACCCGGAGCGGAACCGGCCGTGCAGCACCTGCCCGCAGTGCGCCGGGACCCAATCCCGGATCTCACGCAGCGCCGTGTTCGGCGGCCCGGCCGAATCATCCAGCAGCACGTACCTCACGACGGATTGCCGCACGTCGGACCGGAGCTGCGCCAGTGCGGGGGTGGGCGCCTGCCGGGAGAATCCGCCCATCGGTGTCACCTGGTAGGGGCTGTACAGGGCGAACGAGACCGCGATCGCCATCGTGTCGGTCGCGAAGAGCCATCGCCTGCCGCGGTTTCGCGGCACGATGTAGTGCAGCAGTCGCAGCTGGTCGGGGTCGAGCTGCGGATATCCGACGTGAGTCCGGGACACCGCGGCCCGAACGACCTGGCCGGGCCGCGGCCCGGCGAACGCGTCGCTCGCACTCCCGCCACCGCCGGGGCCGAGAACCAGCGACGACACGACCAGCGGACCGAGCAGCGCCGCGGCGATCGCCGGCGCGAGCCACCCTCGCGAGCCTGGCCGGGCGGCCAGCCCCGCGACTCCGGCGGCGCCGAGCACGACCACCGGGATCGCGATCCAGTGCAGGCTCGCGGCCGCGGTCAGTGCGATGGTGGCGCACCACGCCGCCTGCACCGCGACCAGCACCAGGAGCGGAACCCGTGCGTGCGGGGTCGAGCGGCGCGACATCCGGTGGGCGTCGATCACACCGGAGACGGCGAGCAGCGCGATCGGGAGGGCGATGGTGGCGAAGTACGTGGCGTGGGGGACGAAGGCGGCCGACAGCACCGCCGCGGTCACCGCGATCCAGGTGGCCAGCGCGACGACGGTGCCGAACGCCCGTCGGTCTCGGCGGCCCCGGAGCAATCCGAGCACCACACCGGCGATCGCCGCCGGGTACAGCCAGCCGATCTGACCGGTGAACTGCGGCAGCACGAGCTTCGCGACGCTGTACCCCGCGGAACTCGTGGCCGTGCGATTTTCGGTGCTCTGGCCGCCGTGGGCTCCCAGCTGGGGAACGGCGCCGGGCACCAGGCCCGGCACGATCCGGTCGATGCCGTTGTAGCCGAACACCATCGAGTACGCGTTGTCGTTCGTGCTGCCGTCGATGTACGGGCGATCCTGCGCGGGGGTGAGCTGCATCGCGGTGATCCAGCCGAGGGACAGCAGCACCGTCACGGCGCCCGCGATGCCGACCCGCAGCATCCGCGTACGCAGGGGTCCGCCGGCCGCCACGAGGTAGCCGATCGCCAGGGCCGGCAGAATCAGCCAGGACTGCAGCATCTTGGCCTGGAAGCCGACGGCGACCCATGCCCCGGAGAGCAGCAGCCAGGCCCAGTGACGGGACAGGACGGCTCGCTGCCACGCGGCGAACGCGAACACCATCGTCATGGTGAGCATGCCGTCCTCCATCGGTCGCCCGAACATCGCGGCGAGCATCGGTGTCACCGCGAGGATGCCGGCCGTCGCGAGTCCGGCGACATGTCCGCGCCAGCGGGTGCCGATGACATACCCGGTGAAGACCGTGAGCACGCCCTCGATCACCTGTGGCAGGTCGAGCGCCCAGGCGTGGAACCCGAACAGCCGCACGGCGATCGCCTGCGGCACGACGAAGCCCGACAGCTTGTCGAGGGTGGTGGTCGCGGCGGGGTCCAGCGCCCCGAAGAGCAGTGCGTGCAGTGAGCGCGACATGCTCCTGGCTGCGGAGGCGTAGTAGGTGGACAGGCCGCTCGCGCCGAGGTGCCAGCTGTACAGGCCGGCCGCGACGGCGAGGATGACGACCAGGGCCGGGAGCACCCAGCCCGGCCTGCCGCGCAGCACTGAGAGTCGCGATGGCGTCACACGCTCACAGTGGCGGGTGATCCCGCAGAAACGACCAAGATACGGCCGGGTGACCTGAGAGATTCCGAAGATTCACCCGGAGGCGCTAGTGTCCACCGCGTGACGACCACTCCCGCCATGGCCCGGCGCCTGAATCTCGGCGACGCCACCTTCATCGGCCTCGGCTCGATGATCGGTGCCGGCGTGTTCGCCGCGTTCAGCCCCGCAGCCCGGGCGGCTGGGAACGGCCTGCTCGTCGGGGTGGTCGTTGCGGCGATCGTCGCCTTCTGCAACGCCTCCGCCTCCGCCCAGCTCGCAGCGCAGTACCCGACCTCGGGCGGCACCTACGTCTACGGGCGCCAACGTCTCGGTGCGTGGTGGGGCTTCGTCGCCGGCTGGAGTTTCGTCATCGGCAAGATCGCGAGCTGCGCGGCGATGGCGCTCACCTTCGCCGCGTACGTCGCGCCGCCCGGCTGGGAACGGCCGGTCGGTGTGGCCGCCGTGATCGTGCTCGCCGCGGTCAACTATCGCGGAATCACGCGCACGGCGACGCTCACCAGGATCATCGTCGTGGCCGTGCTCCTGGTGCTCGCGGTCGTCATCGCGGCGGGACTGACGTCGGGACTGCCGCAGGCCGGCGACCTGATCGGCTCGTCGCTGGTCTCGCACGGCGCCTACGGCATCCTCCAGTCGGCAGGGCTCATGTTCTTCGCCTTCGCCGGCTATGCGCGCATCGCCACCATGGGCGAGGAGGTGCGCGAGCCGGCGCGCACCATCCCGAGGGCGATCCTGATCGCGCTCGGCATCACGGTAGTGGTCTACTTCGCGATCGCCGTCGTCGCGCTGGGAACGCTGGGGCCGGATGGCGTGGCCGCGAGCCCGGCGCCGCTCGCGAGCACCGTCGGCGCGGCCGGCTGGCACTGGGCGGAACCCGTGGTGCGTGCCGGCGCGGCCCTCGCATCGCTGGGAGCGTTGCTCGCCCTGATCGCGGGCATCGGGCGGACGACGCTCGCGATGGCGCGCGAGGGCGACCTTCCCCGCTGGCTGGCGGCCATCCATCCGCGCTTCGGCACGCCGCACCGCGCCGAGATCCTGCTCGCTCTGGTCATCGTGGTGCTCACGGCGCTGGTGGACCTGCGCGGCGCCATCGGCTTCTCGTCCTTCGGCGTGCTGCTGTACTACTTCGTCGCCAACGTCGCGGCGTTCACCCAGGATGCCGCGCACCGCCGCTACCCACGCGCGCTGCAGGCGTTCGGTACGGTCGGCTGCATCGTGCTGGCGTTCACCCTGCCGCTCGTCGCCGTCATCGTGGGCGCCGGAGTGGTCGCGGTGGGGGTCGTGTATCGACGTGTGCGCCGTCGCGTCACCTGACGCAACGAGCCTGGCCGGGCCCGCAAGGCTGTGGATGCGGATTCCATTCCCGTCACCGCGTCCGGCGAAAGGAATCGACGCTGTGGCGTCGATATCCCCTCTCCGGGCTCTGGGAAAGGAGCGATGCTCTTTTTCAGAGCCCCCAGTCGGATTCGAACCGACGACCCCCGCTTTACAAGAGCGGTGCTCTGGCCAACTGAGCTATGGAGGCGAACCCGTCAATAGTACAGAGCGGTAGCGTTGGCTTCGCCATGACCGACGAGAAGCCGCGCGCCCTGATTGCCCTCGGGGTGGCGGGAGCAGCGCTGGTCGGCATCCTGACCGCCACGCAGTCGCGTATCAACAGCGAGCTGTCGCTCTCGATCGGCGACGGCTATCTGGCAGCCGTGATCTCATTCGGCTCCGGCTTCATCATCATGCTGGTGGCGCTCGCCCTGTGGCGCCCGGGGAGGCGCGGGCTCGCCGCGCTGGCGGCATCCGTGCGATCGGGGGCGACGCCGTGGTGGTACCTCATCGGCGGCGCGGCCGGCGGGCTGTTCGTGCTGTCCCAGGGCCTGACCGGCGCGGTGCTCGGCGTCGCGCTGTTCACCATCGCGGTCGTCTGCGGCCAGACGCTCAGCGGACTGTTGGTGGATGGCCGGGGGATCGGGCCGGTGGCTCCGAAACCCGTCACCGTGACGCGAGTGGCCGGGTCGGTGCTGGCCCTCGTCGCGGTCGGCTGGGCGGTCTCTGCGCAGCTGGTCAGCGACATCCCGCCGTGGCTCCTGCTGCTGCCCTTCGTCGCCGGGCTGTTCATCAGCGGCCAGCAGGCCGTCAACGGCCAGGTGCGCCGGATCTCCGGGTCGGCGATGACGGCGACGCTGCTGAACTTCCTGGTCGGCACTCTCGTGCTGGTCATCGCCGCCCTCGTGCACGCCTCGATCGCCGGATGGCCCACCCACCTTCCGGCGAACCCCCTGCTCTACCTGGGCGGGCTCACCGGCACGCTGTTCATCGCACTCTCCACCATCGTCGTGCGGACGACGGGTGTGCTGCTGCTCGGCCTCGGCTCGGTGGCGGGACAGCTGGTCACCTCGCTCGTTCTCGACCTCACCCTGCCCGTCGACGGCCGGGTGGTCGCCTGGACGACGATCGGGGGTACGCTGCTGACACTCGTCGCCGTGGCGATCGCGGCGGTGCCGTCCCGGGTAGTCAGAGCGAGCTCAGGAACTCCGATGGACTGATCCGGTTCGGGGAGCCCTCGACGGCATCCTCGAGCTTGCCGCCGATGTAGAGCCAGCCGAGCAGCTCCTCGTTGTCGGCGAGGTCGTGAACGCGGCGGACCGGCTCGCTGCGGGTCAGGTGACCGGTGCGCCAGATGACGCCCCAGCCCGCCTCGTCGAGCAGCAGGCTCAGCGTGTGGGCAACCCCCGCCGCCGTCGCGTCCTGCTCCCAGTCCGCCACCTTGATGCTCGGTTTGCGCACCGCGATGACGGCGATGAGCAGCTCCGCACGCAGCGGCTTGGCCGCGAGCTTCGCACCGGACTCGTCATCCAGCCCGCTCGCCACCACCATCGCCGACCCGAGCCGTTCGCGGATGCCGCCCCGCAGCTCGATGAGACGCCACGGGCGGAGCGAGGAGTGGTCCGCGACGGTCCCCGCCGCCGCGACCAGCGGCAGGAGTTGTTCGTGCGTCGGGGTGTCGGCCGTCACCTTCGGGTGGGAGCGACGACGGCCGATCGCCTCGAGTGCTGTTATTTCGCCGCCTCTTCCTTGAAGTCAAGAGACAGAGAGTTCATGCAGTACCGGTCGCCGGTCGGCGTCTGGTACGCGTCGTCGAACAGGTGGCCGAGGTGTGAGCCGCAGGTGGCGCAGCGCACCTCGGTGCGCGTCATACCGAGGGTGCGGTCGGTGACCAGGGTCACGGCATCCGCATTGACGGACTCGTAGAAGCTCGGCCATCCCGATCCGGAGTCGAACTTGGTGTCGCTCCTGAACAGCTCGGCTCCGCAGGCGCCACAGGTGTAGACGCCGGAGCGCTTCTCGTCGAGCAGTGCGCCCGACCAGGGTCGCTCCGTGGCGGCCTCGCGCAGGATCGAATAGCGGGTGGGGTCGAGTTCCTGCTTCCACTCCGCCTCGGTCTTCTCGACCGGGAACGTCGTGGAGTCTTTGCTGGGCTTCGTGCTCATGGGATTCTTCCTCCTAGAAAGATTCGTACACGTCATTAAACTCGGCTGCATGCCCGAATGTTCCGTGGTGCGCAAATCGTGGGGCGAACTCACCGTCGATGAGCTGTATTCCTTCATCAAGCTGCGCACCGACGTGTTCTTCGTCGAGCAGCGGATCGACGAGGAGGAACTCGACAACCGCGACCAGGAGCCGGGCACCCGACACCTGTGGATCGCGGATGACGCGGGCACGGCCGCCTACCTGCGCGTGCTCGTCGACCCCAGCCCTGAGCACCGGGACGCCCGCCACCTGATCGGGCGGGTGGTCGTCCGTGCCGACCGCCGCGGCGAGGGGCTGGCCCAGGTTCTCATCCGCGAGGTGCTCGGCAGCCACCCGGGCACGGCCTTCCTGCTGCACTCGCAGGAGTACATCGCTCCCCTGTACGCGAAGTTCGGCTTCGAGGCGTTCGGTGACAGCTATGTCGAGGCCGGCATCCCGCACATCATGATGTACCGCGCGGCGGCGTGATGCGCCGGGCGATCACCGCTCTCCTGGTGGGATTGCTGCTCGCCTCCGTCGCGACGCCCGCGGCCGCCCAGGCCGATCCGGCGTCGTGCGTGGTCTCCGGCGGCAACCTGGCCTGGGGGGTCAAGAAGGAATTCCGTGACTACATCGTGGGACCGGTGGCCGCCGGAAGCTGGATCGAGGGCGAGGGCGCGAGTTACCTGGCCGGGCAGTTCCACTGGAACTCGGCATCCGGCGACCTCACGCCCTCGACGGGCCGCGGCCTGGTGGGGTTCATCGGTTCGGTCACCTTCACCGGTCACGCGGGCGCGGTCACCCGCACCTTCGACGACCCGGAGGTGCAGTTCGTCCGCCCCGCCGTCGCCTACCTGCTGCTCGACGTGCTCGGCACGAAGAATGACGGCACGAAGCTGGACTCTTTCGGCGTGCAGTTCGCCCAGCTCGACCTTCCCACCCAGGCGCTCGCGGTCGGCGCGCGAACGATGAGTTTCTCGGACGTCCCGGCCACCCTCACCGAGGACGGCGCCCGGGTTTTCGGCCGCTACCCCGCCGGCTCCGCGCTGGACCCGGTCAGTCTCACGCTGCGGTTCTCCGCCGCCTGTTCGCCGGCCGCCGGGGCGACGGTCGCGCCCGAGAAGGCCGGCGGCACCTCGGGGGTCGGCGCGCTCCCGTGGCTGGTGCTCGCGTTCGGCGTGGTCGCGATCCTCGCGCTGCTCGCGCTGGTGCTGATGCGCCGGCGGACGCCGTGAGCGCACCGGAGCGCGACACGGCGGAGTGGTACAGCACGTTCGCCGAGCTCGAGGCGCGCGGCCAGTCGGACGTCTACACCGACTGGGCGCTCGGCATCGCGGGCGACCCGGGCATCCGTTCGCTGCTCGAGCGGATGCCGCTGCAGAAACGCCAGCCCAACCTGGTGTTCGCCGTGTCGCGCCTGCTCGGGGCGCCGATCGTGCCATGGCCCGAGTATCGCGAGTGGCTGCTCGCGCACCTGCCGGAGGTGGCACGGGAGGCCGGCCACCGGATGACGCAGACCAACGAGCCGCGCAGGTGCGCCGCCCTGCTTCCCGCGCTGGGACTGCTCGACGGACCGCTCGCCCTGCTCGAGGTCGGCACCAGCGCGGGACTCTGCCTCTACCCCGACCGCTACAGCTACTCGTACGACGCTGTGCGGCTCGATCCCGCCGACGGTCCGAGCGAACTCCTGCTCGAGTGCGAGACGACCGGGGCGGTGCCGGTGCCCGGCCGGATGCCCGAGATCGCCTGGCGCGCCGGCAACGACCTGCATCCCCTTTCCGTCACCGACCCGGACGACATGCGCTGGCTGGAGACCCTGGTCTGGCCGGAGCAGCGGCTGCGCCGCGAGCGGCTTCGCTCGGCGATCGGGATCGCTCGGCGCCACCCGCCGATCGTCGAGGCGGGCGACGCGGTGGACGGACTGCTGGCGCTCGCCGGCCAGGCGCCCGCCGGCGCGCGCCTGGTCGTGATCTCGAGCGGCGTGCTCGTCTACCTGCCGCGTGCGGAGCGCGAACGCTTCGCACGCCTGGTGCGATCACTCGACGCCGACTGGGTATCGCTGGAGGGCCGCGGCGCCCTCTCTGAAGTGGAGGCTGCACTGCCCGACCGCCCCGGCCGGTTCGTGCTGGCGCTCAATGAGAGGCCGCTCGCGTTCGCCGGCGCGCACGGCCAAAGCCTGGATTGGATCTGACCGGGCCTCGACCGGACCTGAAGGAGTTCTCAGCAACGCCCGGCGAGAGCCGGGGACTCCCAGCACCCCGGCCCTAGGATTGCGGTGATCTGGAGGGAGACACGGTGGCAGCAGGCGCGGCCCGCGATGCCGGCGACGAACACGCCCAGATGCCGCCCATCTCCGAGCGAAGCAGGCGAGTCCTCGTGTTCGAACGCCAGTGGTGGAAGCACGCCGGGGCGAAGGAGGAGGCCATCCGCTCGGAGTTCGGCCTCTCCGCGGCCCGGTACTATCAGATGCTGAACACGGTGCTCGACGAACCACAGGCCCTCGCCTTCGACCCGATGCTGGTGAAACGGCTGCACCGTATGCGGGATGCCCGCACGGAGGCCCGCGCCTCCCGCGCCGATCACAACCACTGACCTCGAGATACCGAACCGGACACAATCGAAAGAGCCATGGCGACCTACCAGAGAGACCGCTTCGACCGCGTTCCCGACGACCTGCTGCGCACCGGCGCCCACCGCGGACCGCAGAAGCGCGGCCGTGGCTGGATCACCTTCGCCTGGGCGGCGCTGGCCACCGGCGTCCTCGTCGCTGTCGGCCTGCTCGGCCTCGCGATCGTGAACGGCAAGCTCGCCGACTTCCCGTTGTTCGCACCGAAGGCATCCGCCACCGCCACGCCCACTCCCACGCGGACTGCGGCTCCCCTGCTCAACTCGACCATCGCCATCACCGTGCTCAACGGAACCGGCGCGGCGAACCTCGCCAACCAGGTCGGGGACAACCTGGTCTCGCAGGGCTGGGGCGGCGCCGCTCAGGGCATCGGCAGCCGGGCCAACGCGTCGACGAGCGACGTCAAGCAGACCACGGTCTACTACACGGATCCCGCGAACGAGGGAGCCGCCCGCGCACTTGTGCTCTCCCTCAAGGTTGGCACGATCCAGCTGTCGGACGTCTACAGCCAGTCCCCGTTGACCGTCGTGATCGGGAGCGACTACAAGCTTCCTTAGCGGCGCGGGCGCAGCCATTCCGGCCGCGGGCCGCCCTCGTGTTACGCGAATGTTTAATCCCGGCTTCATTTGGGGTTTTTTCGCCACGGGTCCATTCCCCGGCGCCCGAATCGTCATTATTATCTGGGATTGGCCGCTCGCAATTACCGCAGGTGCCTCCAGGAAACACAGCAGGGAGTTATCCATGGCGAATGGAACCGTGAAGTGGTTCAACGCTGAAAAGGGCTACGGATTCATCACCGTCGAGGGTGGGGGCCAGGACGTCTTCGTCCACTACTCCGCGATCGACATGGGTGGATACAAGGTCCTCGAAGAGGGCCAGCAGGTGACCTTCGAAGTGGGCACCGGCAGCAAGGGCCCGCAGGCGGAATCGGTGCGCCTGGTCCAGTAATTCCAGCACCCGCAGACAAGCCTTCACCGACGCCGCCCGGATATCCGGGCGGCGTCGGTTTTCAGTTGCGCGCTGGAGCTTCGAGAAACGGTCCAGTGGACCGTTTCCGCGACGTCGGCGCCGATGAAGCTGCGCTTCATCGGTTGGCTTGCACTCTACCTACGAGAGTGCCAGAATCATTTAGCACTCCTGTATTGCGAGTGCCAACGGCTGTTACAGATATGACGTCCCGGAAGGACGAAAAACACACATGGCAAAGATCATTGCTTTCAACGAAGAGGCCCGCCGCGGCCTCGAGCGCGGCCTCAACATCCTCGCCGACGCCGTCAAGGTGACGCTTGGCCCGCGCGGCCGCAACGTCGTGCTCGAGAAGAAGTGGGGCGCTCCCACCATCACGAACGACGGTGTCTCGATCGCCAAGGAGATCGAGCTCGACGACCCGTACGAGAAGATCGGCGCGGAGCTGGTCAAAGAGGTCGCGAAGAAGACGGATGACGTGGCCGGCGACGGAACCACAACCTCGGTCGTTCTCGCCCAGGCCCTCGTTCGCGAAGGACTTCGCAACGTCGCAGCCGGTGCCGACCCGATCAGCCTGAAGCGCGGCATCGAGAAGGCGGTCGCCGCCGTCATCGAGGCGCTCGTCGCCTCCGCCAAGGAGATCGAGACCAAGGAGGAGATCGCGGCCACCGCCTCCATCTCCGCCGCCGACCCCGAGATCGGTGCGCTGATCGCCGAGGCCATCGACAAGGTGGGCAAGGAGGGTGTGGTCACCGTCGAGGAGTCGAACACCTTCGGCACCACGCTGGAGCTCACCGAGGGCATGCGCTTCGACAAGGGCTACCTGTCGCAGTACTTCGTCACCGACCCGGAGCGCCAGGAGGCCGTCTTCGACGACCCGTACATCCTGATCGTCAACTCGAAGGTCTCCAACATCAAGGACCTCCTGCCGATCGTCGACAAGGTGATCCAGTCGGGCAAGCAGCTGCTGATCATCGCGGAAGACGTCGATGGCGAGGCTCTCGCGACGCTGGTCGTCAACAAGATCCGTGGCATCTTCAAGTCGATCGCCGTCAAGGCGCCCGGCTTCGGCGACCGCCGCAAGGCGCAGCTGCAGGACATCGCCATCCTCACCGGCGGCCAGGTCATCTCGGAGGAGGTCGGTCTCAAGCTGGAGAACGCGACTCTCGACCTGCTGGGCACCGCCCGCAAGGTGATCGTCACCAAGGACGAGACCACCATCATCGAGGGTGGCGGAGACCAGGAGCAGATCGCGGGACGCGTGAAGCAGATCCGTGCCGAGATCGAGAACACCGACTCCGACTACGATCGCGAGAAGCTGCAGGAGCGCCTGGCCAAGCTCGCCGGCGGCGTCGCCGTCATCAAGGCGGGTGCCGCGACCGAGGTCGAGCTGAAGGAGCGCAAGCACCGCATCGAAGACGCCGTGCGCAACGCGAAGGCAGCCGTCGAAGAGGGCATCGTCGCCGGTGGTGGCGTCGCCCTCATCCAGGCCGGCGAGACCGCCTTCGCCAGCAAGGCCCTCAAAGCCCTCGCCGGCGACGAGGCGACCGGAGCGAACATCGTGCGTGTCGCGATCGACGCCCCGCTCAAGCAGATCGCGCTCAACGCCGGTCTCGAGCCCGGTGTCGTCGCCGACAAGGTGCGCAACCTCCCGACCGGCCAGGGCCTCAACGCCGCGACCGGCGAGTACGTCGACATGCTCGCCGCCGGCATCAACGACCCGGTGAAGGTGACCCGCTCGGCCCTGCTCAACGCAGCGTCGATCGCCGGCCTCTTCCTCACCACCGAGGCCGTCGTCGCCGACAAGCCGGAGAAGGTCGGAGCCCCGCAGGGCGGCGACCCGACGGGTGGCATGGACTTCTAAGAAGCCAACGAAAGACGGGCGGCTCCTTTCGGGGCCGCCCGTCTTTCGTTCCCGCGCGGGGCCGCGCTGGGCTGTGTTGCCCGCGCGGCGAATCTTTCGGGCGCGCGAGCAACGAATGGGCGCGGCGATGTGGGGCTAGCGCGTGAACAGCCGCGCGTTGGAGAGCTCGGCTTCCGCATACTGCAGCGCCGCCTGCCCGAGCGCGTGGCTGATCGAGCCGAGGCTCTGCTCGACCCGCTCCTGCACGGCCTTCCAGTCGGCGACGACCGCCTGGAACGCGTTCGCGGCCTGCCCCGTCCACGATCCCTGCAGCGAGGTGAGCTGGCCGTGCAGTCCGCTCACCTCGGCCTGGATGCGCCCGACGGACGCCTGCGCGCTCGAGGTGGCCGCCGTGACGGCATCGCTGTCGACCTGGTACCTGGTCATGAGTGTCCTTCCGAATCCGTACCCGGCGATCGCCGGACGCTGGTTACGGTAGGGCCCCCACCGACATCCGACGCCGGGCTCAGTCGGCACTGGGGGCGGTCGCCGACCCGTCGTTCTCGGGGAGGAGGGGAAGGGTCACGCGGAAGGTCGCTCCGCCGCCCGGGGTTTCGAACACCCCGACCTCGCCGTGGTGCGAGGCGACGATGCCGGAGACGATGGCGAGGCCGAGGCCGCTGCCGCCGGTCTCCCGCGTGCGCGAGGTGTCGGCCCGCCAGAACCGCTCGAAGATCTTCTCCCGGATCTGAGGCGGAATTCCGTCGCCGTGGTCGATCACCTCGAGCATCGCCACCCTGCGAACCGGGTCGACCTGCACAGCCAGTTCGATCGGGCTGTCGTCGGGGGTGAAACGCATGGCGTTACCCATGAGGTTGGTGACGACCTGGCGGATCTTGTTCTCCTCGGCCAGCGCGATCGCTTCGAAGGTCGGCAGCTGGTCGACGGGCACGGGTGCCGGTGTCGCGGGCTTCGCGGGCCGGCGGCGCAGGCGGGCGAGCGTGGCTCCCGCGAACGCGATCGGACCGGTGACGGTCGCGGATGCCGGCGCAGGCGCGGGTTCCGGAGCGGGTTCGGCCGCGGCGTCCGGCAGCTGGGTGACCACGACGGTCACGGTGCGACCGGGGGCTGACGCCATCGCGTCGAGGGCGGCGTCGTTCGCGATCGGTACCAGGTCGAGGGGCGCCAGCTGGAGGGGCTTCGCTTCGTCGATGCGCGCGAGCTCGAGCAGGTCTTCGACGAGGAGGCCCATGCGGATGGCCTCCTTCTCGATGCGCTCCATCGCCTGGGCGACGTCGTCCGGGGTCTGCAGCGCGCCCATCCGGTAGAGCTCCGCGTAACCGCGCACCGACACCAGTGGCGTGCGCAGTTCGTGGCTCGCGTCTCCGACGAAGCGCCGCATCTGGGCGATCGTGCGGGCGCGGTCGGCGAAGGCGCGGTCGATACGCCCGAGCATGGTGTTGAGCGAGCGGTTGAGGCGGCCGACCTCGGTGTTCGGCGTCGAACCGGGGAGGCGCTGGCTGAAGTCACCGTCGGCGATCGCCGCCGCCGTGGCCTCCACCTCGCGCAGGGGAGCGAAGGTCGAGGTCACCAGAAGACGCGTCAGCACCGCTCCGAGGATGACGATCGAGATACCGAATCCGACGAAGATGGTGATGAACTTGGCGATGATGTTGTCCGTGTCGCCGAGGTTGATGCCGACGACGACGGAGACGAACGCGCCGGTCGTCGGGCTCTGGGCGGGGGCCGCGATCATCCGCCATTGCTGGGTGCCGGCCTTGTTGGATGCCGAGAACGCCGTGCCGTCCATGTCGGTGACCGCGGTGATGGACCAGTGGCCGAGGTTCGGCCGTTCACTGTTGGATGACGAGTTGTCGCAGAGCAGGTCACCGTCGGCGTCGAGCACCGCCAGGTAGTAGCCGTTGAGGCCGCCGCTGCGGCTGCAGGTGGTACCGCTCGCCGTGATCCCGCCGATGGTGGTGATCTCCGCTTTCACCTTCTGGTCGACGGCATCCTGCAGGTTGCTGCGGAGAACCGTCATGGTGCCGACGCCGGCGACGAGCAGCCCGAGGGTCACGAGGAGCACCGTGACTCCGGTGATCTTCGTGCGGAGCGAGACGGTGCTCCACCAGCTTGACGCCTTGTCGTCCATGAGAATGCTAGGTTACGGGTCGGAGTTGGCGAAGTGCTGAGGTGATCACTTCTGCCGGCTTCGCTTCTGGCGAACTCAGATGCGTGCCGCTTTCAGCATGTAGCCGAAACCGCGCTTGGTCTGGATGACCGGTTCCTGCGAGAACTGGTCCAGCTTGCGGCGCAGGTAGGAGATGTAGCTCTCCACGATTCCGGCGTCCCCGTTGAAGTCGTACTCCCAGACGTGGTCGAGGATCTGGGCCTTCGACAGCACACGGTTCGGGTTGAGCATGAGGTAGCGCAGCAGCTTGAACTCGGTGGGGCTGAGCTCGATCTGCTCGGCGCCGATGGTGACCTCGTGGGTGTCCTGGTCCATGGTGAGTTCGCCGGCACGGATGATGGCGTCCTCCTCGTCCTGCATGGTGCGCCGCAGGATCGCCTTGATGCGGGCGACGATCTCGTCGAGGCTGAACGGCTTGGTCACGTAGTCGTCGCCGCCGACGGTGAGGCCGGTGATCTTGTCCTCGGTGTCGTCCTTCGCGGTGAGGAACAGGATGGGGGATGTGTAGCCGCTCGACCGGAGGCGCTTGGTGACGCCGAAACCGTTCATGTCGGGGAGCATCACATCGAGGATGATGAGGTCGGGCTCCTCCTCCAGCACCGCCGAGATCGCCTGTGCGCCGTTGCCGACCGCGCGCACGGCGAAGCCGGCGAAACGGAGGCTGGTGGTCAAGAGGTCGCGGATGTTCGGTTCATCGTCAACGATCAGGATCTTCGGGCCGTCACTCATGCCACTAGTATCTGCGCGTCGGCTGAGCGTTTTCTGGGTGTATGGTCCGTCGCCCTTCGAGGATGCAAAGACGGTCATAATCGACAGATGAGCGCGGTGACCTTCGACTTCACCCGCGGGGTCGCCGTGATGGGGATCGTCAACCGCACGCCCGACTCCTTCTACGACGCGGGGTCGACCTTCGCCTTCGACCGGGCCGTCGAGGCGGCGCTCGGCGCGGCGGAGGCCGGCGCTCACATCGTCGACATCGGCGGCGTCCCGTTCGGGCGCGGGCCCGCGGTCGGCGTCGAGGAGGAGCTCGACCGGGTCGTGCCCGTCGTCGAGGCGGTTCGCGCGGCATCCGGCGTGCTGATCTCCGTGGATACCTTCAACGCCGAGGTGGCGAAGCAGGCGATCGCCGCGGGTGCCTCCCTCGTCAATGACACGAGCGGCCTGCACGACCCGCGGATGGCGGGGGTCGTCGCCGCCACGGAGGCAAGCCTCGTCGTCACCCACAGTCTCGCGCCGCCTCGAAGCGAGCCGCCGAGACCGGAGTATGCGGACGTCACGGCCGACGTGATCGCCTTCCTGGGTGATCGCGCCGCGCGTGCCATCGCGGCGGGGGTGGACCGCGACCGCATCATCGTCGACCCCGGACACGACCTCAACAAGAACACCCTCCACTCTCTCGAGCTCACCCGCCGGCTGCCCGAGATCGTGGCCCTCGGCTGGCCCACCCTGGTCGCGGTCTCCAACAAGGACTTCATCGGCGAGACCCTCGGACGCCCGAAGAGCGAACGCCTGGAGGGGTCGCTCGCCGTCGCCGTGGCCTGCATCCTCGCGGGGGCGCGCATCGTGCGGATGCATGACGTGCCGGCGGCGCTCGCCGCGGTGAGGATGACGGAGGCCGTGCTCGGCCTGCGTGACCCCGCCTACCTGCGGCACAACGTCGTCCCTGAGGGACGTTGGGCGGAATGATCGACAGGCTCTGGCCCGAACCGGCCACGGATCTCAGCGACGACGACCTGCTGCCCCTGCGCGACGGGGAGTGGCTGCGGGTCAACTTCGTCTCCAGCATCGACGGATCGGCGACGGTGGGCGGGCTCTCGGGCGGACTCGGCACCGATGCCGACCACCGGTTGTTCGAGCTGCTGCGGCGCAGCACCGATGCCGTACTCGTCGGCGCCGGAACCGTGCGTGCGGAAGGTTACGGCGCGCTCCGCGTCAGTGACGAGTCCGCCGCCTGGCGGGCCGCCCGCGGGATGCCGGCGCACCCCGTCTTCGTCATCGTCTCGGGCTCGCTCGACCTGGACCCGGCATCCGAGATCTTCACCGAGGCCCCGGTGCGGCCCGTTATCGTGACGACGGAGGGGCATGACGCCTCCGCGTTCCTGGGGCTCGCGGATGTCCTGGTCGCGGGCAGTGAACTCGACGTCCCCGGGATGCTGGCCCAGCTGCGCGCCCGCGGCCTCGCCCGGATCCTCAACGAGGGCGGGCCGTCCCTGTTCACCTCCCTGCTCGAGGCCGGGGTGGTGGACGAACTGCGGCTGACGGTGAGTCCGCTGGTGGTGGGCGACCATGGAAAGCACATCACCACGGGGTCGTTCGCCCAGCCGGTGGAGGCGCGGCTCGGCGAGATCCTCTACGGCGACGGCACCCTGCTCTACAGTTATCGGTTCCGCGCTTGAGCGGGTCGAGCTTGTCGAGACCTCACCGACGTAGTTCGCTGGTGAGGTCTCGACAAGCTCGACCCGCTCAAGCGGCGGCCGCGAGACTGTCCGAGTCGAGGATCGTGTAGCTGTACCCCTGCTCGGCAAGGAACCGCTGCCGGTTCTGCGCGAAGTCCTGGTCGACGGTGTCGCGGGCGACGAGCGTATAGAAGTTGGCGGGAAGGCCCGATTCCTTCGGCCGCAGCAGACGGCCGAGGCGTTGCGCCTCCTCCTGGCGTGATCCGAACGATCCGGAGACCTGGATGGCCACGGTCGCCTCCGGCAGGTCGACCGAGAAGTTGGCCACCTTCGAGACGACGAGCAGCTTCAGCGTGCCCTCGCGGAACGCCTGGTACAGCCGTTCGCGTTCATCGATCGGGGTCGACCCGGTGAGCTTCGGCGCGTCGAGCGCCTCCGCGAGCATGTCGATCTGGTCGAGGTACTGGCCGATCACCAGGATGCGCTCGCCCTCGTGCTTCCTCACCAGCTCGCGCACCACGGAGAGCTTGGCGGGCGCGGTCGCCGCGAGGCGGTAGCGCTCGTCGTCGGCGGAGGCCGCGTACTCCAGGCGCTCCTGCGGCGGCAGGTCGATGCGCACCTCGAAGCAGGATGCGGGGGAGATGAAGCCCTGGGCCTCGATCTCCTTCCAGGGCGCGTCGAAGCGTTTCGGCCCGATGAGGCTGAACACGTCGCCCTCCCGGCCGTCCTCGCGCACCAGCGTCGCGGTGAGGCCGAGACGGCGTCGCGCCTGCAGTTCGGCTGTCAGCTTGAAGACCGGTGCCGGCAGCAGGTGCACCTCGTCGTAGATCACCAGGCCCCAGTCGAGGGCGTTGAGCAGGGCGAGGTGCGCGTACTCTCCTTTCCGCTTCGCGGTGAGGATCTGGTAGGTCGCGATGGTGACCGGCCTGATCTCCCTCGCGCTGCCGGAGTATTCGCCGATCTCCTCGTCGGTGAGGGAGGTGCGGCGCAGCAGTTCGGACCGCCACTGCCGGGCCGACACCGTGTTGGTCACCAGGATGAGCGTGGTCGTCTCCACCCTCGCCATCGCGCCCGCTCCGACCAGTGTCTTGCCGGCGCCGCAGGGCAGCACCACCACCCCGGAGCCGCCGTCGACGAAGCTGTCGATCGCCTGGTTCTGGTATTCGCGCAGGTTCCACTCGGTGGTGTCGAGGGAGATCGGATGCGGGGTGCCGGGCGTGTACCCGGCCAGGTCCTCGGCGGGCCAGCCCAGCTTCACCAGCTCCTGCTTCACCTGCCCGCGCGCCCAGGCCTGGATCTCGTAGTGGTCGGGGAGCGCACCGAGCCTGCGCAGGTCCTCGGGCACGAAGAGCAGGGGGGCGATGCGCTTGGCGCGGACTATCTCGTTCAGCACCGCGGCATCCGTCGACCGCAGGATGAGCGTGCCCTCGTCGTCGCGTTCGATCACGAGCCGGCCGTAGCGGCCGACGGTCTCCTCGATGTCGATGGACACGCTCTGCGGGATCGGGAACTTCGAGTACTTCTCGAGCGTCGCCAGCATGTTCGCGGCGGTGTGGCCGGCGGCGCGGGCGTTCCACAGTCCGAGCCGGGTGATGCGGTAGGTGTGGATGTGCTCCGGCGCGCGCTCCAGTTCGGCGAAGACGGCGAGGTCGTGGCGGGCGTCCTCGGCCTGCGGGTGGGCGACTTCGAGGAGCACCGTGCGGTCGCTCTGGACGATCAGCGGACCGCCGGCGGGCATTTCGGGCATCGGATCAGTCTACGACTGCCGGACCTATGGCTGCGATGCTGGTGAGTGGGAGGGTGCGTTCGATCTGCGACTTGTTGTCGCGGGCTCGCAGCCGGCCGCCGCCCACGCTCGTCGGTTCGAGCTGGTAGTCCACTACGGTGCCGTTCGGCATGCTCACGCTCACGGTGAGGCTGACCTTCGACTTGATGGCGATGTCCAGTTGGCGCAGCAGCCACGCCTGCCCATCGTCCTCCGGCTCGACGTCACCGCCGAGTCTCAGCCGCTCGATCAGCGTGGCGACCGGGTCGGTCGCGCCGGCGGGCTGGCTGCGCGCCGTGCGCTGGCGCTTCAGCGCCACGACCTGGTGGTCGGCGTTCTCCGCCGCGACGGGGTAGCGGGCATCGCTGACGGACCAGAACAGCACGTCGAGCGGGAACCGGCTGGTCGCCCGGTCCGGCGCGCGGCGCACGAGTCCGAGCGACGAGAGGTTCTGGTCGACGAGCACCGTGGTGAGCAACTGGGCGTCGTCCGAACGGATGTAGCTGCGCGCTTCGTCGTCCCCGCTCACCATGCCGGCCCTCAGCTGCCCGTATCGCGTCGCCGCCTCGCCGATGAGGTAGTCGAGGGGCTGTGGGATGCCGGTGAGCGAGATGCCGGAGAGGAACGAGAGCAGCGACTCCCGTGTCTCGCCCGCCGCCATGGCCCGGTTCACGCTGGACGTGGACACCCGATAGCTCGACGCGAGGGCGCGGCTCTCGACGTCGGCGAAGCCGCGCAGCCGCGCGTCGACCCGGGGCGTGAGCGGTCCGGGTGCGACCACGGAGAGGTCGTGCTGCAGGTACACCTGCTCCACCTCGTGCGGCAGCAGTTCGGCCATCGCGGCCTCGGCGGCGTCGGCCCCGTCCGCGAGGAGGGCCGCGCCGGGCCCGCTCGGAACCTGGTTCGCGGTGATGCCGAGCAGTTCGGCATCACGCGTGTAGGTGGCGATCCTCTCGTCCATCCAGTCGCCGCCGGCCGGGTACAGCCAGTCGATGTAGCCGCGCAGTCCCTGGCCCCAGAGGGCATGAGTGCGTTCGCCGAGCAGGCCGCGGATGTCGCCGGGCAGCCGCGAGAGCCAGGCGTCGGCGAGTGCGCCCCAGCGCGCCCTCGACGACCCGAGCAGCCAGTCCCGCCCGTGTTCGGTGATGAGCCACGCCCCCGACTCCCTGGCTACCAGTCCGGCCCGGTCGCTCACCGCGATGAAGGTGCCGACCGAGTCGAGGTCGGCGGCCATCGCGTTGGCGAGGCGTTTCGTGTCGGGCAGCGCGACGCCGCCCTTGGCGAGTTCCCGTGCCGGTTCGCGCTCGATCTCGGAGAGCAGTTCCGTGATCGAGGTGATGGCGGCGAAGGCGCGATCGGCGGCGAGGCGGTCGACGAAACGGCGGTCGACATCTGGCACCGGTTCGAGAACACCGGGTGCGTTCGACACCGCGAGTTCGTCGAGGCCGGGCAGGCCGAACGCGGGCCACGACCTCAACTGGTCGCGCACGCTCTCGTAGGCGGCGTAGCGCTGCGACTCGGCTTCGAGCAGGAGCAGGCCGGTCACCGCGGCGGCCCGTTCCGCGACGGCCGCCGCATCGTGCGCCTCGCCCGAGATGGTGTCCAGCCGGCTTACGACGTCGGCCGCGGTTGGCGGTCCGGTCTCCTCGGTCAGCTGTCCGATGGCGGCGAGCACGGCCAGGGTCTCGCGATCGAGCCGGGTGAGCGCCTGCTGGATCGACCCGCGGTCGAGGAAGGCTTCGGCCAGGTCGAAGAAGTCCTTGATGCTGTTCGCGGAGTTGCCGTGGGCCGCGATACCGCGCGCGCGGATCGCGTCAGCGAGCGTTCCATCGTTCATCGCCCTCAGGCGGGTGGCGAGTGACAGCGTGTTGCTCATCGTTCCCCGCCGTGTCGTGCGGCGTCGCCGGTGACGACTACCTCTTCTTGCGGGGCTGCACGCGCTTCGGCGGAACCGGCCTGGCTGCGACTTCAGCGGCCGCCTGCTCCTCGCGAGCCTCGCGACCACGGCGCCGGATGCTGAGGATCATCAGCACGATCATCAGGATGAGGCCGATGGGGAGCCCGATGCCGGGGAACACCCACAGCACCGACCACGGCTGCTTGCCGGTGTCGACGCCGGCTGCCAGGGCGATGATGTCGACGATGATCGCGAGCAGCGAGAGGCCCACGACGCCGGCGATCATGAACGCGATTCGCCGTTCGGTACCATTTATGGTCGCTGTGCTGTCATTTGTCACAGTGATAAGGATAGGGCCCCGCTCTGCCCGTAGGCTTACGGGTGGCTCCAAGCGAAAGAGGTTCAGCCATGCCTACCGGCAAGGTCAAGTTTTACGACGACGAGAAGGGCTTCGGCTTCATCAGTTCCGATGACGGCCAGGAGGTCTTCCTGCACGCCTCTGCGCTCCCGGCCGGGGCGACGGTCAAAGCTGGTACCAAGCTCGAGTTCGGCATCGCCGACGGCAAACGCGGCGCCCAGGCCCTCTCGGTGCGTGTGCTCGAAGCGCCGCCGAGCCTGCAGAAGCTGAGCCGCAAGCCGGCGGATGACATGGCAGTCATCGTCGAGGACCTGGTCAAGCTGCTCGACGGCGTCGGTGCGAACCTCAAGCGGGGACGCTACCCGGACTCGAAGCACGGCAAGACGATCGCCGCGATGCTGCGCAAGGTCGCGGAAGAACTCGATGCCTGACGCGTCTGATTTCGATCTCGGTCGTACCGCTCTTCTCGAGATCACCTCGGCGGAGGCGATCGGCGAACCCGCCGGCTCGATCGACGAGGGCGATGGCGTCACCACCGTGTACTTCGACACGACACTGTCCGGTTACCCGGGCTGGCGCTGGACGGTGAGCATCGCCCACCTGGCGGATGCCGAACCGAGCGTGCTCGAGACCGAGCTGACTCCCGGCGACGACGCGCTGCTCTCGCCCGCCTGGGTGCCGTGGGTGGACCGGCTGGCCGACTACAAGGCTGCGCAGGAGGCCGCCGGCGAGGCGGTCGTCGACGACGATGACAGCGACGACGACGATGACAGCGACGACGACGGCGATGATGATGACGACGATGACGACCTGGGCAGCGACGTGCTGCACGGAGGAGACGTCGACGGGGTCGACATCGACGATCTAGACCCGGCGTCGCCTGACGAGGGTGCGGCGCCTGATTACGGCATAGGCGAGGGCGATGATGCCGATGACGAGCCCGACGACGATGGTCCAGAGGATGACGCCGTCGAGTCCGCGGACGACGACGAGAACGACCAGCGCGACTAGCCAGGCGGCGAGGCCGACCAGAACGGGCTTGCGGTCATCCGCCTCCACCGGTTTCGGGTCGGGGCGGCGCTCCGAGTCCTTGAGGAAGAACCTCACAGTGCTCCGACCACGTGCTCTATGCACCTGACCAGCTGGCGCACGTCGTCCGGCTCGATGGCGACGAAAGTCGCCACGCGCAGCTGGTTGCGGCCGAGTTTGCGGTAGGGCTCGGTGTCGACGACACCGTTGGCGCGGAGCGTCTTCGCGATGGCCGCGGCATCGATGCGTTCGTCGAAGTCGATGGTGACGACCACCTGCGAACGGTGGTCGGGGTTCGCGACGAACGGGGTCGCGTAGTCGACCGAGGCGGCCCAGTCGTAGAGCACGCCCGACGACTCGCGGGTGCGGGCATCCGACCAGGCGAGTCCGCCGTTGCCGTTGATCCAGTCGACCTGGTTCTCGAGCAGCAGCAGGGTGGAGATGGCGGGGGTATTGAGGGTCTGCGTGAGCCGCGAATTGTCGATCGCGTTCTTGATGCTGAGGAACTCCGGGATCCAGCGGCCGCTCGACGCGATCCGCTCGACGCGCTCGATCGCGGCGGGGGAGAACAGTGCGAGCCAGAGGCCACCGTCGGAGGCGAAGTTCTTCTGCGGGGCGAAGTAGTAGACGTCGGTCTCGCCCGTCTCGAAGTCGATTCCGCCGGCTGCGCTGGTCGCGTCGATCACGGTGAGGGCGTTCGCGGGAACCCGCTTCACCGGTGCCATCACGCCGGTCGAGGTCTCGTTGTGCGGCCACGCGTACAGGTCGACCCCGTCGACGATCTCGACCTCGCTGCGTGAGCCGCCGGGAGCGTCGATGATGCGCGGGGCGTCGAGGAAGGGCGCGGCCGCCGCCTGCCCGAACTTGGCACCGAACTCGCCGAACGTGAGGTGTTCGCTGCGCTTCTCGATCAGGGAGAAGGCCGCCGCATCCCAGAACGCGGTCGACCCGCCATTGCCGAGCACTACCTCGTACCCGTCCGGCAGCCGGAACAGCTCGGCGAGCCCGGCCTGGACGCGGCCGACCAGGTTCTTCACCGGCGCCTGCCGGTGCGACGTTCCCACCAGTGTTGCGCCCGTGGCGGCCAGGTAGTCCAGCTGCTCCTGGCGCACCTTCGACGGCCCGCATCCGAACCGTCCGTCCGCGGGGAGAAGGTCGGCCGGGATGGTGATGTCGGGCATGCGGCAATTGTATTGCGCCTGCCGGGGCGCGAAGCGCAGCAGGTTAGGCTTGCCTACATGACCGGCGAGGGATGGAGGCGACGATGACCGACCTCATCGACACCACCGAGATGTACCTTCGCACCATCTACGAACTCGAGGAAGAGAACATCTTCCCGCTCCGCGCCCGCATCAGCGAGCGGCTCGGTCACTCCGGCCCGACGGTGTCGCAGACCGTGGCCCGCATGGAGCGCGACGGCCTGCTGGTGGTGGAGGGTGATCGCCACCTGTCACTCACCGCGGACGGGCGTTCGAAGGCCATCCACGTCATGCGCAAACACCGGCTCGCGGAGCGGCTGCTCGCCGACGTGATCGGTCTCGACTGGGCGCTCGTGCACGAGGAGGCCTGCCGCTGGGAGCACGTGATGAGCGAGTCGGTGGAGCGGCGCATCATCGAGATGCTCGAGCATCCGACCCAGTCCCCGTACGGCAACCCGATCCCCGGGCTCGCCGAACTGGGGGACCCCGAGGCCGTCGGGTTCTACGACGGGGTCGTCAACATCGTCAACTTCGTGCTCGGTGCGGTCGGTCCCGTGAAGGGCACCATCCGCCGGCTCGGCGAGCCGGTGCAGTACGAGGTCGAACTGCTGGAACAGTTGCGCAGCGCCGGTGTGATGCCGGGCGCGAAGGCGAGCTTCTCGCGGGCCGGGTCGTACGTGCTCGTGCAGGTGGAGGGCTTCGACGAGGGACTCGAGCTGCCCAACGAGGTCGCCATTCACGTCTACGTCGGTATTTAACAGCTGATTAACGACACTGTTGCGCGCGCAGTTCGCGCGAAACTGTGGGTTACAGTGGGATTCTTGCAGGTCACAGCGAATACGGGAGAGCCCATGTCGAGCCGGAGCAGCATCCAAACCACGGATGCCTGCGCCTGCGCGTACATACGGCACAGCAGTCAGCGGAGCGTGTTCATACGCGCCCGAATCAACTAGGCATCGTCTTATGACGGTGCCTTTTTGTTTGTCTGCTCACTCCCCATCCGCGTGACCGGCACGGTGCATCGAACTGCCTGCAAGCCGTGCAGGCCTCTTCGAAAGGATGAGAATGCGCACGCTGGTGCTTAACGCGGGCTTCGAGCCCCTCGCCGTGGTGTCCTTCAAGCGAGCACTCGTGCTCGTGATGAACCAGAAGGCGACGATCGTCGCCGCGGATGCCGAAAATCCGGTCTGGGGGTCGAGCGGGTCGTACGCCAGGCCGTCGGTCATCCTGCTCACCAGGTATGTGCGCATCCCCTCGACGAGGCTGATTCCCGTGTCGCGCCGCGGGGTGCTGCGCCGGGACGGCCAGCGCTGCGGCTACTGCGGCGGCTCGGCCAACACGATCGACCATGTGCTCCCGCGTTCGCGCGGCGGTGCGGACAGCTGGGAGAACCTGGTGGCCTGCTGCCTGCGCTGCAACAACGTGAAGGGCGACAAGACCCCGCAGGAGATGGGCTGGCAACTGCGGGTGCGCCCGAAGGCGCCGCACGGCACGTCCTGGCTGGTGCGCGGGGTGGAGCGCACGGAGGCGATGTGGGAGGAATTCCTCGCCCCCGCGGCGTGAGGTTCTCACTAAGGTGGTGTCAACCTGGGAGGTTCGTCAATGCGCATATCCGCTCTCGTTCTTCTCGCAGCATCCGCCCTTCTTCTCAGCGGCTGCGGCGTCGCCGTCCCGATCGAGACGGTCACGGTCACCGCGACGCCGTCACCAACTGCTCCTGCCTCCGGCCCGCTTGACGGTTCGCCCGTCGGCACCACGTGCGACGACCTCGTGCCGCCTCCCGTGATGCAGTCCATGCACCCGGGTTACACGATCGACGCCAAGCACGTCGACGATGAGGGCGAGTGGCAGGACATCAAGAACATGGGCGGGGTCGTCTGCTCCTGGGGGGACGGTGGCAGCCAGGGCGACATCGTGCTCGGCTACGCCCACCCCGCCGCCGCATCTCTCGCCACCATCGAGGCGAAATTCGCCGCCGACTCGACCTATGCGCAGAACGACGCGTTCGGCAACCCGCCGGAGATCATCGGCTACTTCGGGCAGCTCGGCGGTGTGCCCGACGCCGAGGTCTTCATCGGCGGCTACTGGATCACGGTCAGTTCGAACCTGTTCGCCTCGGCCGATGACGTCATTCCGATCATCGGCAACGTGAACCAGGTGATCCCGCAGGCATGAGCTACGTTCCCGTCGTCGACCTCGACCGCGACCCCTCCGTCGTCGGCCGGGACCTCGACGATGTGTGCCGCAACGTCGGCTTCTTCCAGGTGATCGGGCACGCTGTTCCGGATGCCGTTGCAGATCGCGCGTGGACGGCCATGATCGACTTCTTCGACCTTCCCCTGCCCGACCGGATGTCGGTGGCTGCGCCCGCCGGCTACCCGTACGGCTACATCCCGTTCTCCGGAGAATCTCTTGCCGCCTCGCTCGGGGTGGTCGGCAGGCCGGACCTGAAGGAGGCCTTCGGGATCGGGCCTGGCTCGTCCACCTCACTGTCGGGAGATGCGGCGTGGTCGTGGCAGCCGAACCTCTGGCCCGACGCGCTGCCGGAGCTGCACGAAGCCTGGACGCAGTACTTTGGCGTCATGCTCGACCTGGGGTCCCGGGTCATGGGTTTGTTCGCGCGCGGGCTCGGGCTCGACGCGGGGTATTTCGCGGCATCCATCGACCGGTCCCCGAGTTCGCTGCGCGGCATCCGCTACCCGTCCCGCTCGGTCGCTGAACTGGCCGAAGCGCGCGGCGCGATCCGTGCCGGCGCCCACACCGACTACGGCACGCTGACCATCCTGAGGCAGGACACGGTCGGCGGCCTGCAGGTGCTCGACCAGCAGGACGAGTGGGCGGATGTCGAGAGCATAGACGGCGCGTTCGTGATCAACATCGGCGACCTGATGGCCCGCTGGACCAACGATTGCTGGCGCTCGACCCTGCATCGCGTGGTGGACCCGCCCGCCACCCTGGGCGGCGGCGTGCGGCAGCGTCACAGCATGCCGTTCTTCCACAACGCCAACTGGGATGCGGTGGTCGCCGCCCTGCCCGGCACCGGCGAGCCGAAGTACGAGCCCGTGCTCGCCGGCCCGCATCTCCGCGCGAAGTTCGCCGCGGCCACCTCGTGATGCGCCGCCGGGTGTTCCAGACCAGCCTGATGAGCGCGCTGCTCGCCGGCGTCTACGACGGTGATCTCGCCGTCTCCGAGCTGCTCGAGCACGGCGACTTCGGCCTCGGCACCTTCGACGCCCTCGACGGCGAACTGGTGGTGCTGGACGGCGTGGCATTCCGGATGCGGTCAGACGGCTCCGTGCACCCGATCGAGCCCGGCGACACGACCCCCTTCGCCGTCGTGGCCCGCTTCGCGCCGGACCACGTCATCCCGGTGCTCGAGCCGCTCACCATGGCCGGTCTCTTCGACGTCGTCGGTGCCGAATCCCAGAACTACCTTTACGCGGTACGGGTGACCGGACGCTTCGGGTCCGTGACCACTCGCACGGTCAGTGTGCAGCAGAAGCCGTACCCACCGCTTCGGGATGCCGTGCGGGGCGAGACGATGAACACCTTCGCCGACCTGGACGGCACCATCGTCGGCTTCGAGACGCCGCTCTACGAGCGCGGCATCGGGGTGCCGGGCGGGCACGTGCACTTCATCGATGCGTCCCGCACGCGCGGCGGCCACGCCCTCGACTTCACGCTGCAGTCGGGCACGATCGAGATCTGCGTCGGAACCGACCTCGACCTGCGGTTGCCGCTCGGGGCATCCTTCGCGGGGGCATCCCTCAGCCCGGACGACCTGGATGCTCAGGTCTCGGCGACCGAGCGCTCTTAGGTTTGGTCGAGCTTGTCGAGACCTCACCAACGCTAAACTCTGTACGCCAGCCTCTGTAGCTCAATGGAAGAGCAGTTCCGTCCTAAGGAAACGGTTGGGGGTTCGAGTCCCTCCAGGG